>Ga0256405_10000861_pt1 | contig 92038 bp, 71 predicted proteins | sample RumenRJG_02DNA_FD_189096 | JGI IMG/M metagenome (GOLD analysis project Ga0256405, IMG submission 189096) | Bovine rumen microbial communities from Lethbridge, Alberta, Canada - RJG_02 | ecosystem: Host-associated > Mammals > Digestive system > Stomach > Rumen | place: Canada: Alberta...
CTCTGACCTTAGATAGCTTTCAACCAGTTTGACTTTTATTAATGGATCGATCTTGATTCTATTGGACATAGAAATACCCCCAAGTAGGTTTTATATTTCAATGTCCTACTTGGGGGTAGCATATCATGTCTCACGACAGCCCAAAAGTAGGTTTATGAAAAAGAGAATTATCCTATTACTGCCTGAACGCCTTCATTCATAGCCTGGATACCTTCATCAACAGTGATTGACTCTGTCATGATGAGGTCATGCTGCTCGTTAAGTACAGTCTCGATCTCTGATGACTTGTCATTTGCAGGCATCTCAAGATATGTATGTGATGTGATGAGCGCATCCTTAGATGTATCGTCCTGTGGGAAACCATCCATAGAAGCGATGGCTGAAACGATATTTTCGTTAGTCATAGCTGGGATGTTGCCTGTCTCAGCAAGAACCTGTGCACCGTTCTCTCCTGTTACGAACTTGATGAAATCCCATGCCTCATCCTTGTGAGGAGCTGATGTAGGAAGTGCAAGTGCTGTTATAGTTGCAAGAGTTGAACCAGGCTCAACACCTTCAGCATGAGGATACTTTACCATGCCCCAGTTTGTGCAGTCTGTATACTCACCTGATGCTGTCTTATTGATAAGTGTTGAAATGAACCATGAACCCATATTCATCATTGCAACATTGCCCTGTGCAAATGCATCGCTGTAGTGAAGACCCTGTGTCTTAAGTGTTGCATAATCCATGCAGACACCATCCTGCTGCTGCTTTAATACCATCTCATAGTATGGCTTTGTGAAATCATAATTTCCATCAACGATAGTGTTCTTGCCATCAAGGATACCATCAAGCTGGATTGTTGATCTCCATGTGTGATAGTGAGATCCATAAACCTCTGAACCAGGAGTTGTATCTGTTACCTTACGAGCGAGCTCATCGTACTGCTCCCAAGTCATATCATTAGTAGGATAATCAACACCTGCCTTGTCAAATACGTCCTTGTTGTAGAAAAGAACCCAGATATCTGATCTGAAAGGAAGCTCATAGAGACTGCCATCGATTGTTACCTGATCTGTAATTCCGCCGTACTGACTAAGGTCGATGCCCTCTGCAGAAATCTTGTCGTTAAGTGGCTCAAGGACACCCTTGTTTACAAGTGTCATATAGCCAGGAACATCCTTGATCGTTACTACATCAAAATCTGAACCTGAGCCTGAAAGCTGTGTTCCAAGTACTGTTGAGTAATCTGTTGAGCCAAGATCTACCATCTCGATATCAACATTTGGATGCTCAGCCTTGTATGCATCAATAAGTGGCTGGTAATAAGTAGTTGATGATGCATCCCAGAGTGCCCACTTTAAGGTTACTGTACCATCTCCCGCAGCCTCCGTCTGAGCGGCTGTTGTAGCCTCTGCTGGAGCTGCTGTCTCAGCCTTGGCAGCCTCTGTCTGAGCTGCGGTAGTAGTTGTTGTGCTGCTGGAACCACATGCAGCAAGTGATGTTGCAGCCAATGATGCAACGAGTAATGAACTTACGATCTTTTTCATTGTTACCTCCCATTATTACGGATTTTATCCGTTAGTTTATTAGTTTGCTCCGCAGACATCCCTTTATTCATGTCATATACGGAAAGGCATTTGTGACTTAAAAATCAAGTACTGTGTCACATTGCCTTAAGATTAAATTTATTGTAGAATCCTTATGTTTTTAAGTGAATACAAATTTTTAAAAGCAATTTTGCTTTTTTTTAGTAGATTTTCAAAAAATGTGTTTTTTTTAGATAAAGATGTAAAAAATTGCATTTTAGTAAAAAATCTACAAGATGTTAAAAATATACATTGGGCAGAGATAAACATATGAAATGTAATCCTGAGATAAGAAAAAAGTTTAAATCTATAAGATTCCAACTGGTTATGTACTCCATGGGTTTTGCTGTCTTGGTGTCTATCATTTTGACAGTTATCAGTTTCTTTTACTTACGGGATAATCTGAGAAAAAATGTCAGGCAGACAGCTCAGAGCAGCCTGCAGCTTTTAGGGTCAGAGATAGATCAATCTATAGATAATGCAGCTAATTTTGCTTTATGGACGACCATTGACAGCACTATAAATACATACCTTAACAGGATGAAGGTCCAGGATGAGGAGCTTACGTCACTGTCAGAGGAAAAGCTCAAGGAAAGAAATGCTGTTGATCGCAGGCTTGCACTTTCCACATGGGATCATTTTAACAATGAGTATAACGCCATGGGACGTACGAGACATGTAGAAAGAGCTATAGTGAGTACTATGGATGGTAAGCATTATCTCCAGTCTATACAAAATGCTTCTGTAAGTTCATCTCATGCACTTACCAGTAAGATAATGGCTACCAATTATTTTTACCATTTACTGGAGGCAAAGGATTTTAGATATTATGGGTTGAAACAGAGTCCCATGAGCTCTGCTCCGGATGACTACATCATCCCTATGGTAAGACCTATACAGTCTTTATCCTCATCAGAGGTTATTGGATTTGTTTATCTGGAGGTTTCACCCTCTGTCATAACTACTGTCTTTAACAATTATGAGTTACAGCCTGATGAAAGAGTATTTATAGCTATAGGTCAGGGGCATACCTATGAGTATCTCGATGGTAAGCTCACAGAGAGTAGGATACCGGATAGTGTTGTGAGCTATGGCCTTAAAAATTCTGCATTTACCGTATATCTCCTGCCATCTAAAATAGATATGGATATAAAGATGAACTACTATATTGTGATCATCTTTTTTATGGGTTTCTCCATCATATTTATCGGATTGATATTATGGTTCCGTATGAATCATGTGATCACAAAACCTATCACAAGACTTATTGATAAGCTTGAAAGGATAGGTGATGGCGATTTTTCACGAGATGAGTCTATAGAGTGGGACAACGAGCTGGGAGCTATAGGGGCAGGTATCAATAAGCTTTCTCTTAACGTACAGAATCTGATGGAAAAGAAGGTCCAGGATGAGAAGAAAAAGCAGGAACTGGAGTATCAGATATTACAGTCACAGATTAATCCGCATTTTTTGTATAATACTCTAAATACCATCAAATGGATGGCTACTATACAAGGCTCAGAGGGTATAGCGGATATGTCCACTGCTCTGTCACGACTTCTCAGGAATATATCAAAGAGTAAAGAGAACGTCATATCTCTCCAGCAGGAAATCAATCTCGTTAAGGATTATTTTACGATAATGAGATACAGATATGGAGGTACTATCGAGCTCGAATATGACATAAAAGAGGAGGAACTCCTCAGGGCATCTGTCAATAGATTTTCTTTGCAGCCTATCATTGAGAATGCTATCTTCCACGGCATCGAGCCTAAGGGAGGAGCAGGTAAGATAGTCCTCTCTGTCTATTTAGATCAGACTGATGATAAGGATTTACTGATAATAGATGTGAGGGACGATGGCATAGGTATGACACCAGAGCAGATTGAAAAGACTCTAAATGGAGAACTGGAAGGATCTGATGACTTTTTTCGGCATATTGGGGTGTCAAATGTATCTCAGAGAATCAGACACACGTTTGGCCCGGATTATGGATTGTCGATCATATCAGAGGTGTCTCAGTATACGATAATGAGATTTACATTGCCTTACATTATCAAGGATTAGATAAAATAAAGAGGGTTAGGGATTATGTATAAGGTTTTAGTAGTGGATGATGAGCCACTTGTTCAGGTAGGGCTTAGATCCATGCTCCAGGGCATGGATAATATAGATGTAATTGGTGCTGCCTCAAACGGAAAGGATGCCTATGATATTATATCCAGGGAGTATCCGGATATAGTCATCGCAGATATCAAAATGCCAGTGATGACTGGTCTTGAGCTTTTGGAAAAATCCAATAAAAATTTTGGTCCGGTGCCAGCATTCATTATGCTCACAGCCTATGAGGAGTTTGATATGGTTAGGAAGGCACTCTCCTTTCAGGCGGTAGATTATCTCATAAAGGTTGAGCTCAACAAAGAGAGCCTTGAAGAGGCTATCCGTAAGGCGATTCAGAGGGTGGGTCAGATAAAGAAAAGCTCTGCTGAGGTGAGTGAGCAGTCTGACAGGAGTGCTGATACGGTACAGCTCGAGGAACTAAGGCAGCATTTTATGCTCAAGCTCCTAAATAATGAGTTTGATAATGATGCCTCGCTGGAACATGAGGCATCCAACGTACAGATGGATTTTAACTACAACAGATATATTGCGGCCTATGCAAAAATTGTGTCCGGAGCTGTTGATAAAGGGATAAAGTCAGGAGTGATAGGACATAGTCCGGTGCAGGTTACAGATGATGATTCAAACCACATTATAACCCTGTATCGCTCCTGTCTCACTATGACAAGAGAAATTGTGGAGAGATATGCACCATGCTATCTTGTATCTAATGATACAGAGCATTTTACCATCCTTTTCTTTTTTACAGAGAACACACCTGTTGCAGAAAGTATGAATCATATACAGGAAGCAATAGAAAATGCAAGAACAATGATAAGTAATTATTTTAATGTATCATTATATTTTGGGATAGGAACTGCCGTATCCTCTCCTGTTGAGATACATACATCATTTGAGGAGGCTGAGACCGCTCAAAAGGAGGCAGATCATGATGCTCCTATCAGATTATTCAGTCATATCGTAGGCGCCAACAGACGCTCAGGCAAGGATAAACTGATATCCACAATACAGGATTATATTGACCAGAATTTAGGAGGAAAACTACAGCTTAATGAGATAGCCGATGCTTTTGGTCTATCTCCGGCATATCTGTCGGTGCTTTTTAAAAAGAACACGGATATTGGCTTTTCTGAGTATGTCTACACAAGGAAAATAGAGGAGGCCAAAAAGATGCTTTTGTCGGATGATATGAAGGTTTATGAGGTTGCGGATGCATTAGGATTTGAGTCTGCCTATTATTTTTCAAAGGTGTTTAAAAAGGTTTCAGGTATGTCTCCAAGAGAATATATACAGTCTAAGGCAGAGGGTGCTTTGGATGAATAAAAAACAGAAATAAAAGAGAAAAAAATATAATAGAACCGCAGGAGATACGTAAGAGGCAGTTGTGCTTACTTGCATATCTTCTGCGGTTTTAATATTATCTTATAGTTATGACAACATTTTTGTCAGCAGCTTTTAAGAGAAGTCTATAGCAGGAATGATGCCAGGTCTCACTTAGTCTTTCATCTGTGATTTTGATTTCTTCAATCTTTACATCTGTGATGCCCTTTACATCTATCTCTCCCAGATATCCAACGCTTATTGTATAGAGAGATCTATCGGTCTCACTTTCTTTTATTTCTGGTTTTTCATAAAGCATGAGTACTTCTGTAAAAGACATGCTGCCATCGTAATGGTCGGTAATGGTTATATTATTTTTGTTATTTTGTGATGATAAGCTGCAGCCATTTATTGATAGACCACAGTCCTGAGCTTTAATTGTATTATCATCTGGGTTCAATTTATCCAGCTTTATAGTTCTGGATAGTTGACCATCGAGGCCAGGATAAGCCTTTGAAAGGTCCATTGAAAGCAGAGATATGGTCTTATTTAATATGCAGGAGGTATCCTCTGCACGATATTCCGCTCCATCGTGTTCCATCAAAATTTTGCCATTCTCATCATAAAAAACAGGTATGTTATGGTATTGGGACTGCATAGTCCATATACTGTAACGATCTTTGGAAAAAGTCTGTTTTGTATAGCTGCCTACTCCTAAATCGATGATGAAAGGCTTGTTTTTTTTGTACAGTATAAAGGAGCCTACGTCATTATGGTTATGGCTGTCGGCATTATCTCCTGCCTTGGCTGCAAGAACATAGTCACCAGATCTTGCCACCATAAGGCCCGTACTTGGAAACCATGCATCAGGTACAGGCAGATTTGTTTTTAAATCTCTTTCGGCAAGCTCGAGCATCTCCTTATGGCAACGGGCATTAAGTACGTGGTACCAAAGATTCTCCTCCTTTAGAGTGAGGCGCTCCGCCCAACTGGACTCATAATAATCTCTGGCAGCAAAGCTCATCATAAAAGGATTGTCTGTCAAAGCTCCAAATAGATATTCTCTGGCTCCTCTCCTGCCTGCATGAGGAGAACAATCTGCAAAATTTATGTAGTAGTTATCACCTACATAGACGCTCATGATGTACGAAGCGATGTTTTTGATTTTTTCTATATCTTCAGAAAATTCCGGAATGATGGAAGTGTGTGATTTTCTGGTTACATCGCTAGGGTTGTAAGAGCTGTTTTTACATGGAGTAGCCGTCCTGTCTGCGACATCTGGAGCAATATCCCAAAGTATTGAGAGACATCCATACAGGCATAGACCTGCGTGACTATAGTACTGCGCTCCCTCATCACAGCAGCCATCCTGAGAGTACTCACTGAGAAAATGATGTATGGACTTTACAGCGGACTCATATATTTTGGCTAGCTCTACCTCGTCCGGCTGCGAATGTTTATGGCACCAGTCAGGTGGGTCAGCTATACCTTTTTTATCACATAGCTTTTTGGCAAGTTCTGGAGAGGACACGGTACTGTTACTAAATGCTGAGTGTGTTTCCTGTGACAGGACTGCAGGGCTTCTCTGAGATGATTTTGTTGAGGCACTGAAGCTGTTTTCGGCATTTATATTTTTATCGAAGTCTCTGGGCCTGGAAAAGGCGGTCAGGAGAATGTTTTGAGTTATCCATGGGGTCCAGTTGCACATAGGCTCGAGACCGTTGCCCATCCACCAAAAATGGAAATTAAGATAAGGTGACAGTACTCTCTCGTACAAGATATCATCCAGAGTATCACTTATATATGGGCTTATATCTTTTAACACTGGTCTTAGCATTAGCTCTGCTACTGCAAGTACAGAAGCTGTCTCAGCGGCAAAGAGGTCTACCACAGGCCGACTGGTGTCAGGAATAGTGTACTGTTTTGTGTCCCGGATATAGCTGTTGTGGGCTGGCAGGCACCAGGTGGTCTCGCCTGATATCAGGTAAAGACCATCAACGATTTTAGAGAGGAACCTGCCTTTATGCTCTATGCATTCGCCCATAACAAGCTGGGTGAGCATGCGACGTCGGGTGAAGTATTTGGATTCATATAAAACTCTGTTGCCGTCATCTGAGAAACGCAGATAGTCTGACATAAGGATCTCGGGCCAAGGCATAGTGAGGGCCTCTTGAGCCAGGGTTATACGCTGGCTTTTATAGTCCTCCGGTAGCTTATCCCAAAAGGCTCTATCCAGTATGTCAGGGATACCCAGGAGATTTGAGTTGTTGCAGCAGGTTTTCTTTACCTGGGTCATGGTTATTTCAGTATCATTAATGCTATTCATAATCATGCTCCTCAGTACCGAATACTTTTATTTGAGTAAGAGCAGGAAATGGGCTTGGATCATCAGCCTGCAGAAGCTCATTTAAGGTGAGATACGTTACGTTGTTCTCTGAAATCTTAAATTTTTGAGCACTGCCGTCAGTGCGTTTCTCAAGGTTCAGTACTACCCTATCCCCGTTTGAAAAGTTAACTGTGCCCTGTGTCCACCAGTTATCATGTGGAAAGTCGCAGCGTTCATATATCCATATTTCCTTTATATTGACTGGACGTCCAAAATCAAGCCGGAACTCGGCATTAGGATCTTTATTTATACCCCAGGACTCATATGGCCACTCTCCATGGCTGCCGTGAGCAATGTTTCCATTAATGGCATTTTGAGCGGCAAAAACTGACTCGCCACGAGTCTCTATGTTGGCACTGGCGTGAGGATAGACACAAGGCTCGTTATGCTGATCAAAGGTGTTCTCTGATAGATTTCTGTAGACATTCACCTCATAAGGCATGGCCATGCGGATATATACTGTATGTCTGCAACCGGAAAATGCCAGAGGGTCAATATTTTCCTTTTGGCTGTAAAAAGGTATGGGATATAGAATTTGAGATTTGGTTATGTATACGATAGATGGTGACATCGCCTGGTCGATGCGTACTACGTAAAATTTATCAGGCTCAAGTCCGGATATTTCTATAATGTCTCCTTTTCTGTATTCACTGTTGTAGGAAAGACATAACTCACTATCTCCTTCCAGCTCTGCTTTAGGAATATGATCCCAGTCGTTATATATAGATATTTTCATGTTTGCCTCCCCGAGTATTAATGACAATAAAAAACTGTCCCTTTATATTGTAAAAGGACAGTTTTTCTATACCATGTAAATTTTTTTCAAAAAAATGTGATTTATTTTTTATCCGGCAAATACTATACCATCAAAAAGCTCCTCTATGCTTGTGCCATTTACTTTTTGTGGCCAGTCTGATGTATCAACAACAATACGGGCATATTTTCCATCTGGTGTAAGTGCGTCCACCCAGGATTTATTGTCTGTGCGGACAGGCTTTAATACTGTTCCGGAAAGTATCTCTGTATTTGTGCCATTATCACTGCCATCCTCTGTAAGTGAATCCATGACGCTAAGGGTCACTGGAGCATTAAGAGTGAGCTCAGAATCGCTGTTTATCCACCAGTACTCAGTCTTGCGTTTTGGTGATCCATCGTTGCCGAGATCATAATGACAACTCAGCATATAAGTACTTAAAACTCCGCCTCTTGTAGACATTATAAAGTCTGAAGGATCAACAGGTGCTGAACTATAGAATGCAATATCATTAAAGTCATCAACCTTTGCTGCTGTGTCTCCATTTAAGTCATAGACCTGAGTGAACTCCCAATCGTTATCTGACGTACAGTCTACATAAAGATAGGATTTATTATCCTTACTAAGTACAAATGCAGATATATTGTAAGTGTACTCTATGATATCCTTAAACTCCCTGCCATCCAGGGCTATAGTGAGCTCATAACAGTCAGAGCCATACTGCTCCGCTGAGGCAGGCTCATAACTAACAACCAGAGTCTTTGAAGTGTCACCTGAGGATATGGTCAAAGGACGTGAAAAATCAACATTTGAGGCAAAATCACGAGTGGTCTTTGTATACGCAGGATTGAGAAGATCAGCACAATCTTTGTAATATAAAGAAATAAACTCAGGCCCTGCAGCATAACAGGTCAGGTCATACTGAGAGAACATGATCTCCAGCGCATCATGATCCATATAGAACTGTAAATTTATGTCATCCTTTCCATCATACATATCACTTACAGTCTGTTTTATGTCCTCAACAATGCTTCCGCTGTCGATATCAGGATAGGCCTCATGCAGTTTTTCGTTTACTGTCTCTATAAAGGCGTCTTTATCAGTTACGATGTCGCTGATTTTTAACTGCTTTCCAGTTTGTGAATCAATGTTATAGCCTGTATAAGCGGTGAAAGGATGTGCACCGCCCATGTAAGTGCTGGTCATCTCGGATATACTAAAAACTGCACTATCAGATCTCTGAATGGATGAGTCCATGTCCACTGTGTAGTAATAACCATAAAAATCCCCTGACTCGTCGTTGAAACGCTCGTCATCTGCGGCATATTCCTTGCATAGATCCATGTTTTTCTTATATAGATCATATCTGCTTTGATTGTACTCGTTTAAGGCATCTGAGAGTTCCTTATATGTGTCCTTATACTCAGTGAATGTACCTTTGTCATAAGTGCCAAGTGCAATAGACGGGTAATGGCCCTCGGCAAGAAGTTTCGTGTCTATGCCTGCACTTGAATCCATGTAAAGGTTGTCATAATTACTTGTGACTCTGGAACCAACTATTGTAATGTCATCAGTGGATGATGAATCTGTACTTACGGCATTATCTATACTGCTTTCAGCACTTTCGGAGGCCGTATCAGTAGATGCAGTGTTTTCTGTCTCTTGTGGGAGTGCACTCTCCAGAGCAGTGCTCTCCTGCTCACCTGAGCTTTTTTTGTCAGATATGCCTGTTTTTCCACAACTGGATATGAGGCATGCCGCTGCAGCAGTAAGAACTACAGCTTTTATCATAGGTTTTTTCATTTTACTCTCCATATACTCTATTATTAAAATAATATTGTCTAATTAACTATAGCATAAAGAAAAATATGTAAAACGGAAGATTTTATGGATATTATTACGATATATGAGTAGAAAATATTAAAATAAAACAGGAATGTAGCCCACAGATGGGCTGTGGGCTACTGAAAGAAGGGGTATTAATATTTATGAAAGAGTGGATGTTAGGGGACATCCGCTAAATCATCATCTTAATTTACTTACAAGAGGCTCAACCTGCTCTAATGCATTGTTTAGATCCTCAAATACAAAACCTTTCTTTGTGATATTAGTCACCATGGTCTGGATATCACTATCTACCTTGTCATAATAGACTACGGAATCGCGCACGTTGGATGCAACCATGTCCATATTTCTGTTACAATCATCAAACACCTGGAGCATCTCCTTGTTGCCATTTGCAATATCCTCGGAGACAGCATTTATACTGTCTACTACGGCATCGGTCTCATTGACCTGGTTTTGTGACTCTGTGATGGCAGATCTGGTATTTACAATTGCATCTTTTAACTTAAGATTATTTGAATTAAGAGTATTCATACTGTTGTCGATAGACCCAACAATTTCCTGGATGTTTTTGGAAAGCTTATTGACCTCTGTTGCAACTACAGCAAATCCCTTTCCAGCCTGTCCTGCACGGGCAGCCTCAATGGAAGCGTTGATCGCAAGGAGGTTGGTCTGGCTGGCAATCCTATTGATGGCACCAACATTTTTTGAAATATCTGCAAAACTCTTTTGGAACTCCTCAAATACCTGTTCTACTGCGGAGATAGTATCATAAACATCATTGGATTTTTCACGAACCATATCCATGCTGTCATGGGACTCCTCTACCGTAGACTCCATTTTATTGATTATTTGTTCAAATCTGTCTACAATCTCCTGTACTCTAGAGAATTGTGCCTGGAAAGAGGCGACAGAATCTGAAATATCATTTGACTTTTGACGAACAACCTCAAAAGACTCTTTTATGCCTCTTAAATCATCTAAAGATCTGGTTTCTTCGTTTTGCAGCAGGTTCTTTTGTTTTAGTGCGTACTCACCTATAGATCTAAGACCTTCTAACTCGCCTTTGCGGGATGAAGTGCTTGCAGTTGACACAACTGCTGTATCCTGATTATTTTTTCCAAATGCAAACATATCCATCCTCCTTATTATTCAAATACGGCGACTACCATAGTCTGATTAACATGCTGGTTGTCTACCTGCTCTCCGCCACCTATATTGCCTACATGTGGGCCAAGAGCTGCCATATTTTGAAGCAGTGTACTGAAATAGCCATTTCCTGTAAAGAGTAGATATCTATATATACAATTGATTGAAATCATCAAAGCAGGATCAGGAACATCGCCGAGAATATCTCTGCCGGTACTTTTGTTTATGGCATCGAAGTCCTTGAGTCTCAAGACGCACACAGCATCATTTACGTTTAGACGTTTAAAGAAAGTAAGTGCTCCACCAGAACGCAATTCCTTTTGGGATGCGATAAATACTTTGTCTCCAACGATACGCCCAAAAGGATGCTCTAGAACGTTATCGATAACCTTGTCTACAGGAACGTTCATTTCCTCGCTATAAACATTGGCAATAGGCTTATGATCCAGCTCATAAACCTCCTTGTCTTTTAGATTGGCCTTAGTTACTGAATGCATAGGATGTCCATCCATAGGACCATAGATGGTCTCTGAGTATACATGAACTCTTCCATTGGTGTTTTTTATCAGCATGTATGCGCAGGCATCAGGATAAAGCTGTCCATTTACTGTGACAGCCGGTGTGGCATCTGCAGGATAGCCAAACTCTGTACCACCTACAACGTGGATACCACTATCACCCAAGGCGATATTTAGGGTTGTCGTCAGGCGCTCCTCGTCATTTGTGCAATATTCCAAAAGAACGGTATTGTCCTTGCTGCCATTTACCAGACTCATACTTTCTTTAAGATTTACTATATCTCCGGCAGGGCTTGTTGACAGATGTCTGATAACACCTGCAGAAACTACTGCTTCTCCAGTAAGTGCTGTAACAATGAGATTATGATCTGAGCATTGAGTATTGTAGTAGTTAGTTCCACTAACGCCTATAGATTGAGCGTTTGGATACTTTCTTTTAATCATAGTTGAAATGTCTGCAAGTCTTCCATGATCTGTCATGATAATAAGACCGACAGGACTTTCTATTCCACGAGTCGCCTCTTCTACTGCTGTCTTGGCATCGTGGGCTGCACTATATCCTACTTTACTTTGCATAGATACCTCCTGCTTGCAAATTGACCCTTATAGTCAAAAATATATCTTTATAAATAAGTAATTTATGTGTTTGTGTTATGTACAAGGAACTGTCTTTAGTTTCTATCGGCGGAAATTTTAAAAATAATACCCTTTTTTTGAAAAAATTACGGATTTATGGCCATTAATGCCGGTAACAATAATTTATAATGAAAAATAGATGGCAATAGATTTTATAAAATTAAAAAGCAGGCACACTATCCATGTGATACCTGCTTTTGTTAAACATGAAAGGAATTACGACTGGAAGACGTAATTACGGGTTGACCATGACGATACCTTACTACAAATAAACTAAATGCTTACTAAGCGGTTTCGTCAAAGTGTGAACCTAAATCAGGATTAGCAGACTGTTCCATAAGCTTGATCATGTCACTGCCATTGGATTCTGCGTTATCCAAAGCTTTTTTCAGGACGCGCATACCCACACTGTTGGATACCTTGCTCATGGAAACATTGTTAGCAACAGTTGATATGCTGGAAATTAAATCCATATAGGTCACCTCCTTTGCTAACTCATGTATCGACGTAAAAACTTATTTATATAAGAAATATTGATTATAACTCATATTTCATAAGTTAAGATTGTATAAGCCTATTGAGTAGTCCCCATGGACTCATCATATAATACTACGTGAGTATTAGTCGATTGTTTGGCTCTGTACATAGCAATATCTGCCATTTTTGGCAATTGCTCTGTGAAACCGTGATCAGATAATGCTATACCTGCACTTATAGTGATGCCTGGATAATCTCCTGTGGATACTGAAAGATTATCGTTAATGGTATTTAGTTTATCGATAAGGGCGTGCATATCCTTATTATTAAAATCTGTAAGGATAACACAGAACTCATCACCACCCATGCGTATAACAAGATCTGTAAATCTGAAAACTTTCTTTAAATTGTTTGCAATTACTTTCAGTACTTTGTCTCCTATGTCATGTCCGTAAGTATCGTTGATGTTTTTAAATTTATTGGCATCGACCATTATATATGCCATAGGTGAGGCAGACTCCATCAAATGCTCCTTTTGACTGTTGTAAGCAGCTCGATTTAATAGCCCTGTCAGCGCATCGTGATCTGCCTGATATTCAAGTATGGACTGAGTATTCTTTTCATCATCTGTATCCTCAACGGCAACTACTATCTGGGTTACCGTGCCGTTATCATTTTTCTTTGAAGGAACATTCAGGAGACGACGCCATTTATCTGTATTACTCTTGTAATCTATAGATATGAATGGTTTATTATCAAGTCTCTTAGGCAATGAGTATAAATCTGAAAAATGAATGATCTTATCACGGTAATCAGTACTTACGTAACTTTCGATATAAAGGTTCATTAAAAATTCGTAAGGCTGCGAATTTATTTTTCCTGCACGTTCCCACAGCATATCCGGCATTATTATAGGTGTTACATTATGTGTGGCAATATCTAAAATCAGCACTGCGTAGTATACGTTTCCTAAGGCCTGGACTACATTGGTAAATAAGGCCTCTGAATTAACGTCAGAAGATATTTTTAATGTTGAAAAGAGAATTCTGGTCGCATTACCATTATCATTTCTTGATAAAGCATGAAATGCAGCTCTCATATTCCAATCATACAGGGACTCTTGAAAATCACATGATATGTATTCGTTGTCCCGTAATCTGTCAACTATGGTGTCTATGTTTGTAAACCGTGCAAGCTTGTCGAAATACTGTGATTTTGCCAATGCGGACATAACATTGTCAAAAGCTGCAGAAATGTTGTGCCCACTTTCACCTAAGTATTTATGTACCGGGTAACTTGCAATAATTTCTTTGTAATCGCCGGTTTCCAGATCTATATAATGAACACTGTTATATCTTGAAAGTAAGACCTCAAATATCCTGTCTTTATAGGAGGAAGAGTCTTTGAGCAACTTATAAAATGCAGTACTGTTGGACGCGTATACCGCATGTCCATTAATGTCTGATTGAGGGGTACCATCATCGTTTGAGTTTAGACTTTCTAATATTTCTGATGTTGCACTTAATTTAGAAGGCCTGCTATACAGAAAGCCTTGAAGCAGTTCACAGCCTATTTGTTTAAGATAGGAAGCTTGTTCTTCGGTTTCAACTCCAACTGCCAGTGTATGTATACCCAAAGACTTGGCCATGGTAATGATTGGATGGATTATCGCTTTTGAACGTTCTCCAAAATTACGCATGAAAGCACGGTCTACCTTTATAATATCAAAGTCATAATCTAAAAAGGTACTGAGAGAACTTTGTTTGCTTCCAACGTATTCTAAAGCCACACTAAACCCGTTTTTATGAAAACGTTCAATTTCAAGATTGAATTTATCCGGATTGTGGTTTATGGCATCCTCTGTGATTTCAACCTGAAAATCAGAGGCCGAAAGGTCATATTCGTGAAGTATATTCATGAACTCTTCGCAAGGATCACACATTAGGAAATCAGTGGAAGACAGATTTACAGAAACCGGATATATAGGCCGCTCCATTTTTTTGAGCTCTTTCATGGTCTCTGCTACTATCTTGATAATATAAAAGTCTAGTTTATAAGTAAGATAATATTGATTCAATACTGGAATGAAATCATCAGGATACAACATGCCGTAATGTGGATCGTTCCAACGTGCAAATGCCTCAAATCCATATGGCTTTTTTGTTGAGGCATAAATTATAGGTTGATAATATACTTCGATCAAACCATGTCTTAATGCCTGATTAAAGTTGTTAAATATGTGTTCTCTTTTTTGAAGATCGTCCTTCATGCTCTCGTCAAAACACATGTAATTGGAATGTTGACGATCACTATTTCTGTCACAGGCAATGTCGGCGTATTTGCATGCCACACTTGAAAAAATATGATCCGCCGGATCATAAATAAATATACCTGTACGTACCGACAGACTACGACCATAGTTTAAATTTTGCAAAGAGATAAAGACAGAGTCCAGCTTTTTTTCCAAGTTCTTTACGGAAGTGAAAACATAAAATCTATCTTCTTCGTTATGACAGCAATTCTGTAAGCCAAAATGTTCAGCCAGAATTTTTGCAAAGAAAATAATTAAAGAGTCGCCCTCGCTGCGACCGTATTTAACGTTAAATGACTTGAATTTATTTAGATTGAAGGATAGCATTACTGGTACAGTGTCATCCTTGAATATGCTGCTGTCTTTGGAGTTGGTCAAATCAAGAAAGTATGAAAGTGATGGTAATCCTGTAAGTGAATCATATTGATTGTCACTGGCAAATATATATGCAACACCAATAAGCCCCTTCTCAACATCATTATAGATATGGGTGTAATTATCTATATAACGTGTTTTGCCATTTTTTGTCCGGATTCGGTGACTAAGTTTGTATTGTGACTGTTTGTTATGAAACTGAGTACGTACTATATTCTCTATCCTGTTACGATCCGATGGGTGCACAAGACCTTTGGCAGAACCGTTTACCAGTTGCAGAAATTCAGCATCATAACTGCATTCAAAAATAGACCATAACGCTTCATTACTATATATGATCTCTGCGTGCTGATCTACCTCGTATATCATAAGGCCGCTGTTTATTTCAGTTAATGCTCTTGAAATAAAATTATCGCTGGTGACTGGCATGTAGTTATTAAGATCGTCAGACATCATCTACCTCACTAAAAATAGTTTGTATTACTTGCAAAAATATGACTATCTATATTTCGACATGATTTAAGAGGGGTATAAATTATCTCTTATGTATACAATTTAGATTATATGAAATTAAAAAAATGCGGGATGGTACTGCCATTCCGCATTTTTGTGCCTAAATATATGATCATATCTGGTCGTATTGTATTGCTGCCTTAAGTTCCTTTGCCAGATCTGGGCTTTTATAAAGCTCTACAAGACGAAGTCCAAGGTCAAGAGCATAGCCCAGTCCTCTGCTTGTTGTTATAGTTCCATCTGTAATGACTCCATCGTGGCTGTATGATGCGCCGATAAGCTGATCCTCAAATCCAGGATAGCATGTTGCCTTTAAACCTTTGAGCAGTCCTAGTTGTCCTAGAACAGATGGAGCAGCACATATTGCAGCTATTGGCTTGTTTTTAGATGCATGATAAAGGATCATATCTGTAAGTTTTTTTGAATCCTTAAAGTGTTGGGTACCCGGGCCACCGCCTGGTAAGAACAATATGTCTGCATCATTGATATCTATATCATTTATTGTAGTATCTGCCATTATGTTTATACCGTGGGATGTGTGCACCTCTTTATCAGGATTGATCGATATCAGAGTCACATTAAACTGTGCCCTTTTAAGGATATCAACTACTGAGAGACACTCCACCTCCTCTGAACCATCAGCGATAAAAGCAAAAACATTCATTGGTGATAATCCTCGTCTTTCTATAGTACTTTTAAAAAATGTATGAAGCTAAAACCTCTGATTAATTGCTGCTATTCAGTGGCATATACTCCATTAGTCTCGAAGCTGTCTGAGGAACAGACATTGTCTGAATCCAAATTTTACCAGGACCGGTGACTACGGTATTAAAGAGACCTTCACCGCCAAATAAGACATTTTTAACACCTTTTATCTGCTGTATATCAAGGGTACAGGTCCCCTCCATAGCTGCAAGAAAGCCGCTGGCGATGATCATTTGCTGACCAGCCTCAAGAGTATATTCCTTTACGTGACCGTCGAGCTCGAGAAATGCCATGCCATTACCTGAAAGTTTTTGCATGATGAAACCCTCACCGCCAAATAGTCCGCTGCTGAATTTTTTTTGGAAAAATATGGAAAGATCAACGCCATTTGTGGATGCCAGGAAAGCATTTTTCTGTGCGATTATCTCATATCCAGGAGTTATCTCAATAGGCTTAATCACACCTGGGAAGCATGCAGTAAAAGCAATCATACCGGGTGCGTTTTTGGCTGAATAGTGGGTGAGGAACATTGACTCACCGGTAAGCATACGGCCAAAAATCTTGCCTATTCCACCACCCTCCTGTGACATTTCAATATTATTGGACATCCAGGACATGGCGCCGGCCTCGGTTACCATCTCCTCTCCCTGTTCAAGCTCGCAAATAACAACAGGCATAGGCTCGCCTTCAATAGAGTATTTCATGGTTAAATCTCCTTTCATTGTGTACACGTAACTGTTTATAGATGATTATACTAAAATTATTTCCCACTTGATATAAAAAATGAAAAGCGTTGCGTGAGCAACATATTTTCGACTGCTTCCTGATAGTATGTCTCTAACACTTAGTTATGCCGAAAGTGAGTCAATAACTATCAGGAGGATAATAGATATGGATAATAAAATGTTTTGCTATCAGTGTCAGGAAACCGCTGGATGCACAGGTTGTACTCAGATTGGAGTATGTGGGAAAAAGCCTGAGGTCGCCAGAATGCAGGATCTGCTGATATTTGTCACTAAAGGAATTTCATCTGTCACTACTGCTCTTCGTGCTGAGGGACAAGCGATAGATAGCTCAGTGAATCATGTGATAACAAAAAATTTATTCACCACTATAACAAATGCAAATTTTGATCTTGAGTCTATAAGTAATAAAGTGGCAAAAACACTTGAAATAAAAAGACATTTATTGGTAGAGCTTAAAAACACTGATTTTGATATTAATAAACTTCCAGAGGCAGCACTATGGGATGCAGACATGTCAGAATTTTCTGAAAAAGCCGGGAATGTAGGCATTCTCAGAACAGAAAATGAGGATATAAGATCTTTAAGAGAACTTATTACATATGGACTTAAAGGCCTTGCAGCATATACAAAACATGCAAATGCTCTGCTTGATGAGGATGAAGAGGTGGATGCATTCATACAAAAGGCATTGGCTAGCACTTTGGATGACTCTTTATCTGTTGATGATTTAGTATCACTTACGCTGGAGTGTGGTAAATATGGAGTACAGGGTATGGCAGACCTGGACAAGGCCAATACTACTGCCTATGGTGATCCAGAGATAACCAAGGTGGATATTGGTGTACGCAGGAATCCAGGTATCCTTATATCAGGTCATGACTTAAAGGATCTGGAGATGCTATTGGAACAAACCCAGGGAACTGGAGTTGATGTGTATACTCACTCAGAGATGCTTCCGGCACATTACTATCCGTTCTTTAAGAAGTATGACAATTTTGCAGGTAATTATGGAAATGCGTGGTGGAAGCAAAAAGAAGAGTTTGAGAGTTTTAACGGGCCTATTCTTATGACCACAAACTGTATAGTTCCGCCTAAGGATTCTTATAAAGATCGTTTATGGACAACCGGTGCAACAGGATATCCTGGATGCAGGCACATTGACGCAGAATATGGTGAAAAGAAGGACTTTAGTGCCATCATAGAACAGGCCAAAGGATGTCCGGCACCAACAGAAATAGAAAGAGGTCAAATTACTGGTGGTTTTGCTCATGCCCAGGTGTTTGCTCTCGCTGACAAGGTTGTTGAGGCTGTTAAATCTGGAGCAATAAAAAGATTTATTGTTATGGCTGGGTGCGATGGCCGTCAGAAAGCCAGAAGTTATTATACAGAGTTTGCAGAAAGGTTACCTAAGGATACTGTCATACTGACCGCAGGATGTGCAAAATACAAATATAATAAACTTGATTTGGGCGATATTGGAGGCATCCCTCGCGTGCTTGATGCAGGTCAATGTAATGACTCTTACTCTCTTGCTCTTATAGCACTAAAGCTTAAAGAGATATTTGGATTGGAAGATATAAATGAACTCCCTATAGTTTATAATATCTCATGGTATGAGCAAAAAGCGGTTATTGTTTTACTTGCTCTTTTATATCTTGGGGTTAAGAATATACATTTGGGACCTACACTTCCTGCATTTTTAAGCCCTAATGTTACCAATGTCCTGGTACAGAATTTTGGAATAGCCGGAATAACAACAGTTGATGATGATTTGCAGCTGTTTGGTCTTGTCTGATTACAGACCTGGCGCAGAATTAAGGGATAATAAAATAAGACCGTCTGACTGTATGATAAGTCAGGCGGTCTTTGTGTACACAGAAATCATAGTCTCAATCTATCGAGAGAAGCCGTCCTCCTGGATGAGTAGTCCTTGAAAGAAATGATCACTGCCTCACCATGATAAGAGTAGTGATCGGCACGCTGCCCCTCCTTAAGATGTAATAACCTATCGAAACTCCTGATGCGTAATTCCTTATTAGTGATTATAACCATAAAATACCCTACACTGTCTTTCTTTATTAATATCCCTCGTTGAATATTATACCGTAAATAAAAAAACATTTAAAAGAGATTTTTATTAAAACTGATAAAATGTGTCGATAAAAACATTGTAGAAAATCAAATAAAAAAACCAGTTTTGTTGTATGATTATATATATGTCTTATTTTACTGATAATGTAGTAAGACACTTTTTGATCGATATTTATATTTAGACATTCACAAAGAGAGGACCACTCCTTATGAAAAGAATTGATAGTCCAAAATACCAGAATAATCTGTACCAAATAGAAACAGATCAGATGGATTCCGGAAAAAAACATGGTATGAGGCATAATTTATGCAGGCTTGCTATTGTTATAGCTATGGCGACCTTTCTTTTAGGTGGCTGTAATGCCAATGAAGTGCCTGAGGCAGGTATGGATGCATGGGATAGAGAGGAAAGTTCAAAGGCGGCCGAAACTGAGACTGAAGAGGAAACTGTAAAGAGTGAAAGTGAGGCAGAAACTGAGGCAGAGTCAGAGACGCAAGCTGAAACTGAGACAGAAACAGAATCAGAAACAGAGGAAAAGAAAGATAAAAAAGAAACTGAAAGTGAAAATAAGGGAATATTCTCTTTCTTAAACAAAAATAAAAAGGTAAGCAAATGGGTGAAATATGATAATCTTGAGGATGCCCAGAATGCAGCTGGACTTATCATATCAGACAGAGTGCTTACAGAAATAAAAGACTATACATATATAGAGTATAGAGCTATTGATAATACTATGATTGAGATCATTTTTAGAAATAAGAGCGGTCAGGAGGGATATAGATTCCGTCAGGGATATGGTACTGATGATATAAGTGGTGATAATAAAGACTATGATGAGGAAAAGGAGTATAAAATAGGAAAAACTATCGTCCATACCAGAGGTGCCAATGGCCGTGTTGCTGTTGCAACATATACAGATGGAGAGCTTACATATGCTTTTGTTGGAGCGGCTTATCAGCCAACACTTTTGGAACTTATGGGTATGTATTATTTATTTGGATAATAATTTCTTACATTTTTGTGACACATTTGTGATGAAAAATGGTATATTATTAATATGATAATTTTTGAACGTGAGTATCTTATTTTTGATAGGTAATTTATAAATTCATAAGGATATGATTTATAAATTTTCTCATCTGAAATGCAGCACCTTATTATGCTTTATGGTCAGAGGGACGGATCGTAAGCACATAAACAGGAGGTATTTTTTTCAAGGAGGGAGAGGGTGTTATGATGTTCAGAAGGGCTTATATTAATATTGCTGTGCTGTTTTTGATTGCAATAGCAGTGTGTGGCATGACCAGTCATTTTGAGATTAAGAAACAGGTGATTGCCAAAGAACAGTTTATAGATCTTGCAAGTCGTGAGGGGTTTGATGTGCAGGATGATACCAAATTGTATGAGCAGGTGATGGGGCTTGATAGTGCAATACGTGCATATAACAATGACCGGAGTCTAGTGTATGAGTTTTATACATTTGACAATAATGATAGAGCAGATGCTGAGTTTGACATTGTAAGGAAAACTCTGGATGATATGTTTGTTACTACAGAGGATGCAAGTTATGCTGGAGAGAATTATCTAGTATATCAGATGACAGGTGCCAGGGAGTTTCACCACCTGTGTGCTGTTGATAATACTCTCTTCTATGCTAAATCGGCAAATGAAAATAAAGAGATAGTGAGGGATTTTGCTAAGGAATTTGGGTATAATTAAATTTGGGGTCTCCAAGGGGTTTGATGGGTTTATAACCTTTTTGATAGGCAAACTAAATTTGATAATAATAAAAGTAGGAGCATTGTTGGTGCAATGCTCCTACTTTTTATGTTGTGTTGATAATTTAACTGAGATGCCACTCTACATAGCTGCCATCCTCTTTTTTGGTAATCTGTAACTGGTCATCAATCATCTGTTTTAGCTCAGTTACATGAGATATGATACCGATAAGTTTGGATCCACTTGCCATCTGTTGTAATACCTTTATTGCCTGATCTCTGGAATGATCGTCAAGGGAACCAAAGCCCTCATCAATGAACATTACATCCAGATTTATAGCGGCAGAGCTCTCCTGAATCTGATCAGCCATTCCAAGGGCCAAGGATAAAGCAGCCATAAAGGACTCTCCGCCGGATAAAGTGCGGACCTCTCGTGTCTTGCCTGTGACAGTAGAATATACCATCAGATCAAGGCCTCTGTTTTTTCCGGCACCAGCCATCTCCTCATCTACCATACGAAGCTCAAACTGACCGGCGGACATCTCCTGAAATCTTGCATTGGCAGCATATAATATGCGCTCAAGATAATATCTCTGGACAAATGTCTCTATATCCATGTGAGCGCCAGAAACCTTTCCTGCCAGACGACAATAAAGACTGTCGTAGCGATTGTAGCGTGTCATGATGTCAGATCTCTGTACCATCTGCGTGGATAAAGATTTATAAGCATCAGTATTGATATTGTAATTTTCTTTTAATGATAAGAGTTTTGAGGATGATTCAGACCATCTGCTGTCAATTTGTGTAACCTGTTGCCTAAGTAAATCGAGATTAGGCTTATCATTGCTGCCAATGGCTTTTTTAGCTGTTGAGAGCTGTGCCTCTGCCTTGGTTTTGGCACTATTATAGTCATCAATACGTCCTTTATACTCGTCTATTTTTTCCTTTTGATATGTATCTGTTAGCTGTACCCATTCCTCTTGCGTCATATGTCTTTCTTTGAGGATAGAATCATATGCAGCCTGGCGTATATTCAAATCATTTTTTAATGAAGGTAATTCTGATTTGTATTTATTAATTAATGCAAGTGTGGCCTCTTTACTTGATCTTGCCTTTTTGGCTATCAACTGAGCCTCTGCAAGGGCTATATCTGCCTTATCTTTAGCTGCTTTGGCTGTATCAAGAGTCTTTTGTGCTACATCTGCTGACTCAAAATCCTTTTGAGAGTTGAGGCTTGCAAGTTCCTGCCTTTTAGTAGCCAGCACTGTCTTTAAATCAGATAGAGCCGCTGAGGCATTATCAGCATCCAATTTAAGCTGTGGTTTTTTTGTCTCGCTATCTTTGAGATTTTTCAATAGGTCAGAGTAGCTTTTTTCTGCCTTTTTAAGAGCTACGTCCTCATCATGAAGGGTTGCCTTCCATTTGTTTAGAGCCTCCATGGCGGCTTTTATTTGGATGCCACCAGGCAAATCAGGAATGAGCTCATGTATCTTGATAAGTAATGCATCAAGTTTATCCTGTAGGTGCTTTTGCTTTTCTGCCAAAAGGTCTGCAGATGTTTTGGCAGTTGCCGATGCATTTTCCATACGCTCTCTCAGGTCATTATTTTCTGCTGCAAGTGAGTCAATGAGCTCTCTGGTCAGCTCCTTGTGCTCGTCTGATAATTTACAAGGAAATGGATGATCCAAAGAGCCGCATACAGGACAAGGTTTGCCAGGTATAAGTTTTTCTCTGGCTATAAATCCGGCCTGGGCATCTAGAAATGCACTTTGCTTGATTAAAAAGTCATCATTGTGCGTTATAAAAAGCTCCTTTGCTGTTGCATAATCAGCCTGGGCTTTGGTTAAAAGCTCTTTTTGTCTGTCCACATCTATATATGCCGATTTAGCTGCATCATAGTCACTAGTAATATTGGTTAACTCCTTGTTTTTATTTTGCCATAAGGCAAGCTTTTTAGGAGTATCTGAAAGCTCATCAGCCTGCTTACGCCAGGATGCCTCATTTATTTCATACTCTTTTAGTGCTTCTGATGCTTTATTGGCAGTGGATAAGCTCTCTTGAAGCTTACTTTCAGCATTTTTTACAGCCTCTGATGCAATGTCTATACGTTTAAATATATCTAGTGACTTGGTCACGCGGTCAAGCTCCCTGGCGTAAGTTTCTGATGCTGAAAGTGCAGTTTTGTGGCAGGCAGTCTCTGATGCATCAGCGGCAATACAATTTGACTCAAGTGCAGGTAGGAGCTCCTGTTGGTGGTTAAGATTGTTTTCTGTCTGTGCTACTGAGTGTTTTTTGTCACTATATAGTGTATATATACTTTGAATATCATAGGCGGAATTGATAAGTGTAATAAGCTCATTAAGTCGGTTCATCTCATCGGCTTTGTCGGCATATGATTTAAGTAAAGCCTCTGCCTCCTCCAATTGTGCAAAGGACGTTGCCAGAGTTTCTCCCTGTGTAAGTGCTTGTTTGCACCCATCACGGTCTGTAGTGAGTTTATCGTATGTTTTTTGCTCACGGTCAATCTCCTGGTGTAAATAGTCACAAAGCTCTTTTAAAGTCGCGATAAAAGTATCCATATCCACAACACTTAAACGCTCAGATGCGGAAATACTATGCTGCAATGTGGAGAGCTCCTGTGCCTTAGGAAAGCCATCATATACTCGTACATGATTAGAATGAGTCTTACATGCAGTACTGATAGTCTTTATGACCTCAAAGGTTTCTTTACGTTTGTCTCCAAGGGCATCTACTATTTGCTGGTAGAGACCTGTTGAAAAGAGCTTGCGGAAAATTATCTTTTTATCGTCAGATCTGGCTCTGAGGAGTTCCATGAACTCACCTTGGGCAATCATTGCTACCTGCATGAACTGTGCCTTTGTCAATCCTACTATCTCTTCTATCTTATGGTTGACCTCACGGCTTCCATAATCTGAACCATCAGGCAGAGTTAGGGATACACTTTCGCTAATAGCCTGATCTCTGGAACCTTTTCTTTTGGCAGGACGCAGGTGTCTCGGTACTCTGTGGACGGTGTATTTTCTCTCTGAACCACCCTCTGTTTCCGTAAAAGAGAGCTCCACAAAGGGCTCTACATCAAGCTCCACATATTGACTTTGCAGCTCTGTGCCGTCTTTTTTGTTATTTACTGAACTGGCCTCACCGTAAAGGGCAAAAACAATGGCATCAAAAATGGTGGTCTTACCAGCACCGGTATCACCTGTGATCAGGAATAGATTTTGTTTGGTCTTTGTGAAATCAATGATGGTTTTTTTGCCATAGGACCCAAAGGCCTGCAATGTTAAAGTAATGGGTCTCATATTATCTGGTCTCCTTTACAGTGTTTATAATGTCCTCAAGTATTTCCTGCTCATCATCGTCCAGATCCTTTAAAAATGCAGTACACAGCTCGAAAGGATTTAATAGTTTTTCTGAACCTAGTTTAACCTTGTAATCAGACTTTCTAAGTGTTTCTCGTCTGATCTCGAGGAGATTAGGAAACTCATGCCGTAGTCTGTCCTGCATGTCAAATACATCAAGATCGATCATGTCAGTGAGTATCACAGTAACATAATCATCACAACCCTTTGTCAGGATATCCTGAAGAGAGCCCTTGAGGACACGAACCTGCCTCTTGGGAATGAGTGGCAGTACATCAGTGGAAATATCACCCTTAGGCCCTAATGTGACCTTGATTATGCCCTTGTCCTGTCCTGCCTCACTGACTGAACAGGCTAGAGGTGTACCACAGTATCGATAGAACTCATTGCCGACAGTCATAGGTTTATGTATGTGGCCTAAAGCCGCATAGTCAAATGGGGACAGTACATCAGAGCATATTTGATCGATATTGCCAACGGTGATGATCTCAGAATCCATGCGACTCACCGAATCGACAGAGGCCCCCTTTGGTAGATAAAACTGATGACTCACCAGGATATTACGGTCTTGTGTATCTATGCTCTCTCGCGCTATCAGTTTATGGACAGAATCGTCATAGGAAAGATTGTTTCCGCTGGCATCCGTGCCTACTATAGATTTGATCATGGATGGTTTGACAAAAGGGAGGAGATAAAAGTTAACAGGCCCGAAATCATCGTGTAAAGTAACCTTTTCTATATACTCATTAGGAGACATAGGAGGAAGTCCTATCATATGAATGTGATGGTGTCTGAGTATAGACCTGAATGTATTTACACGAGAAGCACTGTCGTGGTTTCCACTTATGAGCATGACCTCTGTCTGAGGTGATGAAACTGTAATATCTGATATGAAACTGTCAAAAAGCTCTACTGCCTCTGCAGGTGGTATAGCCTTATCATATATATCACCTGCTATTATGACTGCATCAGGCTGCTCATCCCTTACATAATCTATGATTTTGTTAAGTATATATGTCTGATCATCTATCAAATCGTGATTAATGAGTTTTAATCCCAAGTGTAAATCAGATAAGTGGAAAAATGTCATGTAAATCCTCCTTAATAGGTAGCCATAAATCAGTGATTGATTTTATAAAATTCATGACAATGATTATATCACAGATGATGTACATTTTTTTTTCAAGAAAAAAGGACAGATTTAAACCTTAATTGCATTTTTAAACGCTTGTTTTTGCTTGCAACTACGATTGCAAACTAGCAGTTACTATTTCAAAGGTGCGCTCTGATATATATAAATAGATAATAAAAAACGGAAGCAATAAATGCTTCCGTTAATCGTCGGGGTGACAGGATTCGAACCTGCGACCCCCTGGTCCCAAACCAGGTGCTCTAGCCAAACTGAGCCACACCCCGAGCTGAATATCTAATGCTGTCTCTCTGACAGCTTGTATATTATATAAATATTTTGTGGCATATGTCAACTGATATTTTAGCTTTTTTAAAAAATGTATAGACGAATGTGTAGACCATGTGGATTGTTGTTAATTGTGTAGACTAAATGTATTTATCATGTGTAGATCAATGTATAGACCATGTGTAGATATATTTGTTTGAATTATTAGATATATGTTTGGCAATGTAAGGATGTCATATCTCAATACCTATTTTGGACAACAAAAAAGAGGATGAAAATCATCCTCTCTAACGTCGGGGTGACAGGATTCGAACCTGCGACCCCCTGGTCCCAAACCAGGTGCTCTAGCCAAACTGAGCCACACCCCGATTGCTTGATGCTCTTGCTTCAAGCGACTTATGTATATTACAAAAATCTGAGCGTATTGTCAACATGAATTTTAAATTTATTTAAGGGAGACTTACCTCCGTAACCTGGTGCTTTTAATATCTTGGCTGTCGCCACCTTAGGGATAAAAAAATATGAAAAAAACAATCTTACAATGGATCAGCTGTTAGGCATTAATGTCCCAGTCTCGTATCTCAAGAAATGCAGGAACCAGTGTTTCGGCGGAGCGTTTAAAAATAATCTCTCCTTTTTCTGCAGTAGCTCCACGCGGATCACCTCCTATGCCAATAGGACGTCCGTCGCTAGTCCTTAAGTCCTCTCCCATCCAGTTTATGGATGCTGCACCGGAAAAATTGAGAACTTTTTTTCCTTTATAACCTCCGTCTTTATAACCTGTTTCGGAGAGCTCTAGCTTTACGGTATCAGGATGAATAGCCATAATCATAGAGGTCTCCATCTCTCCGCCGTGGAAATCCCAATGATTATCAGGACTTATGGTTGCTTGTACTACAGGATCAAGAAATGCTCCTGATGAAAGAACAAATGTAAAAATACCGAAATCATGTCTCAGCTGTCTGGATAGGATATCGGCTATAGGACGATTACCTCCATGACATATGAGGAATGCCAGTTTTTTAAAGCCGTGGTTATGTATGGACTCAGCTATATCATACAACATATGATAATAGGTATCCGGTTTAAAGGAAACTGACCCGGAAAAGTTTAAGTGTTCTATAGAAAGCCCTACAGGAATCACTGGAAAAATAAGCATTGGAAAATCCGGATCTGACTTTTCCAGCTCTTTAGTTATGTATTTGGGCATAGCCTCAGCAATCATCATATCTGTACCCAGTGGGGCCTGAGATCCATGCTGCTCTATTGCTCCCAGTGGAATCAGAACAATGGTTTTATCCTTGTCTATATTTTCCATTTCTTTACGTGTAAGATCTCTGTAATTTTGAATCATATATCTACCGCCTTGTAATAAATATGGAAGGCGAATACTTCCAGATGGAAGCATTCGCCTGTGATGATCTGAACCAAAGCCAAAGATCCAGGATCTTAAGCTGTTTTTGTTGATAACATATTAGGTATCATGTTCTTTAATTTTGTATAAATTACATATGCAAGTGTATAAACAAGAGTGAGCTTTATGATGTTAAATGGAATTGTGGCAAGAATGATGAATGTAGGTAGATTTTTGATCAGTGGATTGACTGAAGATACCATAACTACGATGTCATCTATACTTACGCCCATAGCTGATGCGTACATAGGAAGTGTGATAAATGCGTTGCAGAAACAGCTCCATGCAACACGGATGACCATGCTGAGTGCAAGAACTGTTATGATGCTCTTGTAGGACTTGTCTGTCTTTTTGTACATAAACCACAGAGGTATTACAAACAGAAAAGCTCCGAGCAGATTGGAGAAATCTCCTACAAACATGCTGCTGGTACCGATAGTTATAAGCTTGATCAGGATTTTAGAGATCTCAACAAACAGTGCTGAGAAAGGTCCCATGCTGAAAAGAGCGATTACTGTAGGCATGTCACTAAAATCTATCTTATAAAATGGTGGAAAAAATGGAATGTTGAACTCCAGTGTCATAAGTACTCCTGCAAGAGCTGCAAGAAGTGCTGTGTAAACAAGTTTCTGAATGTTGTTTTTATTTGACATATGCTGTCCTCCTTAAAATATCAATTAAGGAAACAAGCTCTTTGAGAATAGACATAAAAAAACTCAGCTACCACTCCGGCCGCCGAGATACTAGATAATGTCCTGAACATTTCTTCTCTCATCCAGACTTTACTGTCGGTACCGGAATCACACCGGATCATGCATACGAGATGCTCGCGGACTATACCGCCGGTAGGGAATCACACCCTGCCCCGAAGAACTTATTTCAATTTACGTTTATAGACTAACATCTGATATATTAACTGTCAATATCTGTTTTATGAGATTTTTTAAGTTATATGTTCAGTTTATCTGTCACATCATGGTACAAAAAAATGACACTTTGTTAATCAAATTGTAATCTATAAACATTTATTGTAAATTTATTAAAATAATTATGGAAATCTTAATAAAATGCTGTATAATTAGCGGAGAAATTATGTATCACTTACGATGGTATAATTATGAGTAAAGAGGTGTATTGAAATGAAAACTTCTAAGAGATTCTTAGCAATTGCAATGACAAGTGTTATGGTTGCATCAATGGCTATGCCAGCACTTGCAAATTCAAAGAAGAGAGCTTATTCAGAGACAGCAGCAGCTGAGGCTAACAATTTTCATGAAGCTTTAGTAGCAGCTTGGAACGCTGAGCATGGTGCAGAGGTTGCTTCTGATTTAGCAACAGCAGCAGGTAAGGTTATTACTTCTGAGGCTTTAGCAGCAGCAGCTAACAACACAGTAACTCTTTCACCAGAGGAGTTAGTTGGTAACCTTGTTGTTAAGGCTCCTATCATGGATTCTGCTACAGCAGCTGCTCTTGCAAATGCAGCACGCGAGATGATTGGCTAATCATTGCTATTGATTAAGTCTAGATTATCAAAAAGAGTTCATTATTGGACTCTTTTTTTTGTGCGCTCATGTTGCAAAAATTGTAGAATAAATGTAACTTTTATCAGTACTCTTTTGGAATATAATCAATACAGTAGTTAAAGATATAAAGGGTTTGATATTATGAAAAAGCTAGGGAAAAAAGTATTACTCACATTTATGTGTGGGATTATATCATGCACATCTGCAAATAGCGTATGGGCGGCTAATGTAGTGACGGTATCTTCTCTCCCGGCAGATACCAGCTCCTCTACTACTGCGGCAAATGCATCTACTTCCAGTAATTATGTATCCACTACGTCTGCGGCAAGTGCACCAAAAAAAAATAATAGTAATGTGGTCACTGCAGTGAGCACTCCGGATACCGCAGATGAAAGTGTAAGTACTGTTACTGTTAATACTGCTGTCAGCAGTTCAAATGCATATACATCACGTACAGTTCCTGTTATTGATGCAGTTAGTGCAATCGATGATAGTAATGGCTCTGGAAGCAATGTTGTAAATGCCAGTGCATACACAGGCAGCACACAAAATAGTAAAGGAATATCTATTGTAGAGGCATCAGACGGCTACGATGATAGTGCGGCTCAGACATCATCTGAGGCATCAGTTATGGGGTTCTGTGTTGTACTTAGATCGTCTCCTACTGGAACGATGAAGGATATTACTGGATGATGTGATTTTTGATGATATTAATAATATGATGTGAATGTCAAAAGTTGATATCGGACCGCTTCGCGCTTTGCGCTTCTGGGAACACCAGCCCATTGGAATTCGCTTCGCGAGGGCTGGTGCTATATGGCAGATTCCTGCGGAATCTGCCACGAGGCTCGCGTTCCTCCCACATTCCGCACTCTCAGGCCGCAAAAAGCGTCCTTACGTGCTCTCTGGGAACGTCAGCCCATTAGAATTTGCTCCGCGAGGGCTGACGCTACATGGCAGATCCTTTGAATCTGCCACCAGTCATGTGGGGCGTGTCATGAAGTCTATCTCCCACTTTTGTGCAAGCACACGTGAGAGAAGACTTATGACACTAATATCATAATATAGTCCATGATGCAATCACTATTAGGAGTGACTGCATCATGGACTTTTATTTTACCAGTATGTAATAGTAGTTTGTTAAGAGTAAATACTTTTATATTACTGAGGTTATTATATATGAAACTATAGACAATGTGACTATGCTGAATAAAGTGGACAGCACCACAGAGCCTGCAGCGAGGTCCTCGTCATAATGAAATTGAATAGCAAAAACAGATGTTATAGCAGCGCACGGACAAGCCTCCAAAAGTAAAACTACATCGCTGGCCATACCAAAATCTATGTGCAGTAATCCGTATATCAGAATACAGCAGGCGGGTATCAGAATGAGCCTTATGCCAACAACTTTTAGGACATTTATATTTTTTATAAGCTTTTTTATATCGGATGATGATATTATCATGCCGGTAATTATCATGCTTATAGGTGTGTTCATAGCGCCAATCAATGATATAGGCTGCTGTAATATAGCAGGTATAGAAATGCCTGTCAGATAAATAGTCAGCCCTAATGGTACTGCTATAATTGCAGGCGTGGTCAGAACTGTATGTAGTATTTCTTTGAGCTTGATGTGACCTGATACCATGGCATAGCCAAAGGTCCATATCATAATATTGAATACGGTGTTATATGAACTTGCATAAAGCAGACCCTCTGCGCCGAACAGAGACTCAATAAGAGGAAATCCCATGTAGCCTGCATTTGAAAAAACCAATGCAAATCTAAGAATGGGCCGGTTTTTCTTATCCATGTTCTTGGTGAGGAGCATCGCCAGTACCAAACCTATCATGATAAGTATGAAGGAGTGAATAAAAGATAGGACAATGCCTCTAAAAACAGTAGGATCAAAGCTGGAAAAATACGAATTTAAAATCATACAAGGGACGACAACATATACCAGAAGACTGGATAGATGCTGGCGTGCCTCTGTTTTTATGGCGCCGGACCTTGATGCTATATATCCAACGCCGATAAGAATAAACAGTACAAAAACCTGTCGGATCGTAATTAATGCTAGTTCCATTGTTGATTCCTTAATCTAGTAATATTAGTTTGAGCTGATATAAAAGCTGTATCCGCCAGAAGTCATCATATTGAGGGCATCTGTGGAGTCTGTATCTGAAATGATATAGGCTGCGCCGCTGTCGGCATCAGTCCATATAAGTGTGTTGTCAACATTTTGATAATTTCCGAAAAGGTTGCTCAAGATTTGGGTGAGCTCATCCTTTGTGACAGGTATATCACCTGTATTAATGCTTATTTTGTTGAGGACATTATCTTTTATATGAAAGGTGACACCCACTGCATCGTCAAAAGTCAGGATGTATAGATTACCTGAATAAAGATCATTTCCATCACTATCTTTTTGACTTAAGGAAGTAAGAGAAGTTCCATAAGCCTCCGCAATCTCCCTCATAGATGATCCGATTATAAAAGTGTCTTTGCCTTTAATAAAAGACCCGGAACAATAGGTGGTTCTCAAATCTCCAGAAAGAGAACTGGTTAAATCGGAGGTTTCAGATTTGATCATAGGAATCACTGTATCTCCGATTACTGCAGCTACATCTGCTATCTGATCTATATCCAAATCGTTTATTGAATCTGCGTTGCTGCTGTCTGCTACAGTGGCCTGCTCCAAATACATGGCAGGAATATCATTTAGATGAAAACTTATATACTCTGCTGTTTTCAACTGTTTAACATCAAGTGACTGTCCAGTCATCCTTTTTACTGAGGAACTGATATGACTGGAAACAGGATTACCTTTTCCATTTGGAGTAAATCCAAGGAGACCTGTATAATCAGCTAAACTCTGCATTTTATAGCCTATATTGCAGATAATACGATCAACTATAGAATCATCAAGAGAATCCAAATAATACTTGGCTGCATCCTGCCCTTGTCTCCCATCCATTGATACAAGGAATCTGATCTCTACGGATGAGTCATAAGCAGAGAGTTTATGCGCTAAAGACTCCATGACAGAAAGATCGGCTGCGTAACTATAATCAGAATCCACATCCAAGGATGTGGAAATAAGCACAATATCAGCAGGATCGGCGCTCTTTGTTGCTGGCTTAATGGCGCTCATATTACGTATTGTATAAGTACTGCCGTTTCCCTCCTCAACAGATGACTGGAGCTCTACCTTAAGGCCATCATCGGCCAGGCGTTCAGATAATGACTCCATTTGGACTTTTAATCCAGACACATCGGATGTGCCTTGATCCTTATAAATTGAATTTATTGATGTCAAAGAGTCTTTTACGGACTTTTTATAATCTGCGCCATCTATGCGCAGGTGCTGGTATGACAGTCGTGGTACCAACAGGATCACTGCGAGAAAGAATGTTTTAATGCCGGATTTTATTGCAGGCTTATCTTTGTATATAAAGCCATGTACAAATTGCATGGCACTATATACCATAATAAGTACTCCTACTACATAAATAAGTAACAGGAGTATATCTATAGGATCTTTTAGAATATTGGAAAGATTCATATTATTTCTGCATTTTCTTGAGAGTCTCTACCATGTCAACATCATCAGGCAGAACCTTAAAGTTTGTTGTGACAGGTGCCTCTCCGGGTTTTGTGATAGTTACCTCAATTACAGAGCCAATAGGGATAGTAGTTGCAAGCTCGTGCTGCATAAATGCGACTACCTTAGGATGATTGCTCTGAAATTTTTTCAATATACCTGCTGCTCTCATCATTTCCGCTGGATTTATCATAATATACCTCCCCAAAAATAATCTTTACTATATTAATCTAAAACCGAATTTAATTAAAGATGTAAATAAAAATACTATTTCTTTTCGCGCTCAAGTGTGAACCAGAAGTCAACACCTGTTGGGGTATTTTTGGCACCACACTTCTGATGGTGAGCATCAACGATAGCCTTGACTATACTGAGACCGAGACCACTTCCGCCATAGCTTCTGGTATGCGCTTTGTCCACCTTAAAGAATTTCTCCCATATTTTCGCAAGGTCCTCTTCGGGAATAGGATTACCGGTGTTTGTGACGTGAATGGACACTATACCACCATACTCTTTTTGGGAGTATATGCTGATGTTATTAGGCTCTTTTAAATGGTGTAGAGCATTATTAAGATAATTAGTGATTATCTGCTCTATCTTAAATTCATCAGCCCATACCATTGTATTATCTGGAATATCTATCTCAACATGGGCATCCTGTTGTTTTATAAGAATATCAGACTTGGTGATGACTCCATGTACTACCTTTGATATATCAAATAAAGCAAAATCCGGCAGATCCTTTCCCTGTTCTATAGAACTCAGATTCATAAGCTCATGAACAAGTGTGTTCATCCTTTTAGCCTCGTCAACAATTACGCTACAATAGTATGTTCTCGATTCCGGATCATCTGCAAGGCCCTCATTGAGACCCTCCGCATAACCCTGTATCAGAGCGATAGGTGTTTTAAGCTCGTGGGAGACATTGGCAACAAACTCCTGTTGGCGGGCTGCATATTTGGTCTTGTTTTCTATATCTGATTGAAGTTCATTATTGGCTGTTTTAAAATCAGCGATGGAATCCTGCAGACGCTCAGATAAGGTGTTCATGGAATTGCCCAATACACCTATCTCATCCTGAGAGTTACCAGTATAGCGTGCAGTGAAATCTAGTGCCGATATTTTCTCACTGAGGCGAGCCAGCTGGTTTATAGGCTTTGTGATCTGACAACTCATGAAATAAACGATGACAGATCCGCACAGCATGGCTAGTATACCGATAAAAAGCAGAAATCTGTTAAAGAAGCTGACGGACTCTTTCAGGCTGGACACAGGCATAGACATGATAAAACATGTTGTATTATCAGAAAAATATCCCCAGCTTTCGAGATATATATTTTTTGATAACTGATCCAATGTACGCTCTATGGAGTAATTTTTGAACTGCTTTACTACCTGAGCTGTAGTATTTGTTCTGTTGCCAAATATGTATTGATTTAACTTGCGAGACTGGAAATTAAGGTCACCAAAGGTGGAAAAAATCGTATCAGTCTGGGTATCCATTATGATGACATTAACGTTGTAGGTCTCAGATAACTCCTTGAGATAGCTTGTTGCAGGAGTCTCTGTATCAGGATTTGCTGTATCATAATCTGATGGAAACAGTGATGATGCATCCAGATTGTTGTTGGAAGCATAAATGAGCATGTTATCCAGAGTCTCATAGGCATGCTCCAGAGTAGTGACTTTTTCCCTTGTGTAATATCTTTCCAGAAAAAATGTATTGGCCAGTAATATGGCAGTCAAAATGATGGCGATAAGGCATACAAAAATGCATGTGTATCGCCATTTGATACTTTTTTTAAGAATAGAAGATATTTTCATTGTATTTTATGATCACACCTCAAATTTATATCCCATGCCCCATACAGTTTTTATGTAGTCCCCTTTATCGCCCATCTTGGCACGGAGTTTTTTGACATGGGTATCGATGGTTCTTGCGTCACCAAAGTAATCGTAGTTCCATACATTATTCAGGATTTTTTCTCGAGAAAGGGCTATGCCTTTATTTTCAATAAAGTATAGCAGGAGCTCATATTCCTTGAAGCTAAGCTCAGTTTCATTGCCATCAATTTTGACTGAATGAGCAGATTTATCCACCTCAATACCGCCAATGTTTATAACATCATCCTGATTAATGCCAGAACGACGAAGGATAGCCTCTATACGGGCTACCAGAATCTTTGGTGAAAATGGTTTGGAAATATACTCGTCTGCTCCATACTCAAAGCCCTTGAGCTCATCCTGCTCCTCGGATCTTGCTGTAAGCATGATAACAGGGACCTGACTGTGCTCACGTATGGTCTTTAAGACCTCCCATCCATCCATTTTTGGCATCATGACATCAAGGACGATCAGGGCGATATCCTTTTCGGAGAAAAATTTATCTATGGCCTGCTCGCCATCTCCTGCCTCTATTACCTCATAATCTTTGATTTTGAGAAAGTCGGAAATCAATTTCCGCATACGATCCTCATCATCAACAACCAGTACTTTTAAACGATCCATAATGACCTCTTTTTATATAAATATTAACGTAGGCCCTCAGCTATAAATCTACTGGGACTGCAGTTTTTACTATATCGGCGATCTGTGAAATATATGTGAAATTCATTACGGGCTCTGGTAAGAGCAACGTAAAAGGCACGACGCTCCTCCTCTATATCCTCTTTGGATACAGCCTTGCTATAGGGAACAATACTCTCGTTTATATCTATCAGATGAACGATGTCAAACTCCAGACCTTTACTGCTGTGGAATGTCATTAGTCTTACACCATTCCCATCTCCTCTCTGAGACTGTAAGAGCTCTGCACTATAGTCATCTATATATTTAAGCCACATTTTTTTGTCAGGAATATTTTGTGCGGTCGCCTCTATTTCATCAATTATAGCACGCGTATTAGAGAGATTTACATGGTTTTTTCTTGCGGTATCTGTTAGATAATCCTCGTAACCTATCTTTTTTCGAATGTATATGAGGGCTGCGATCGTGGGCATACGACGTAAACATTGGAGATCCCGTAATAGTCTGTCTATGTGTACCTGCATGTCTTTTGAATCATTGTAATACCTTTTTAATTTATTAAAGCTCATATCTCTATGATCTATGGCCTCGCGGGAAATATATCTCAGCGGTTTATTCATTATGCGGAGAAAGTCAGCTCTTGTTCCTATATTTAGGGATAGTTTGATGTATGAAATGAGATCTTGAGCAGTACTGCTTTCATAGATGTTTTTAACTTTGTTTTTTAAGACATAAGGAATTTGTGCTCGAGTAAGCTCGGAAACCAGAGGCTGGACCAGCATCTCTGTACGAAATAATATGGCTATTTCATTTGGATCAGTGCCGGATTTTAGTTCATTTATGATATTTCTAAGTACCTGTGCATATTCTTTTACAGGATCCTCAGCTCTGTAGTAAAAAGTATTTCCTCCGGGGCCATTGGCTGCTGTTGTATCTTTATGGAATCTCTCTTTGTTATGATCGATTACTTTTTTTGCAAAATTAACGATTTCTTTTTTTGAACGGTAATTGTTGGATAAAAGAATACGTTTAGCATCAGGATAGTCTTTTTCAAATCCAAGCATTATAGAGGGCTCTGCACCACGAAATCGATAGATAGACTGGTCATCATCTCCAACAATGAAAAGGTTGTTTTCAGGCTCTGCTATCATGCGTACAATATTATATTGAACGGGACTTATATCCTGGAACTCATCAACGAGTATGTATCTAAATCGGTCTTGCCATAATTTGCGCTCAGTCGGCTCTCGTTGGAAAAGCTCATAGCAGAGCAAAAGCATATCGTCAAAATCCAATAATCGTTGCTGCTTTAACTCAATCTGATAATTTTTGATGATCCTATGGAATTTGTCTGTATCTATCAGCTTGGAAATAAAACCGGGGGCTGCGTCACCCATTGATTTATACTTTGAAATTTCGGAAAGAAGCAGTCTGAAAAAATCTGTATCATAGGAGCTGTCTATATGTTCTTTTTCAGTAAGCTCTCTGAGTATAAGTATTTTATTTTTATCTGAAATAATATTTTTGAAAGATAGATGATATCTAAGACGTAAAATAAAGAAAAACACAGAGTGAAACGTTCCAAAGGTCACCTGATGCCCTGCTTGTATCCGGGATAATGTATCATCTTGCGAATGTTTACCGCCGGAAGGCTGGTGACTATCCTGAATTAATCTGTTGAAACGAGTTTCCATCTCCTGTGCAGCATCTTTTGTAAATGTAATAACCAGTATATCCTCTGAGGGTATACCTGTAGATAAAAGGTGTAATATACGATGGGTTATTACCGTAGTCTTACCTGATCCTGGACCGGCAAGTACTATGGCGGGTCCATCTATGTGCTCAATCGCACATTTTTGTTCATTAGAAAAGCTCATGGTATAAAGTGTACCATGAGCTTTAAATAACTCCTATAGTCTAAAATAGAACTATAAAATAGAGCTATATAATCCTTTGGTTAAATAAACTGGCTGTATTATATATAATAAACCATCATGAAGTAAGTGTGTAATTACTTGATGCCTGCTCCATAAAGAATCTTGGCAAGTTCTGAATCCTTATCAAGTATTATGGTTTTTTCTCCCTTTCCGGACATTGATGCCTTTAAGGCGTCTAAAGATCTGGTGAAGTTATAAAAATCAGCCTTTTCTGGAGTATTATAGGCCTCGGCAAGAGTTTTCATATATTGTGCCTCGCCCTCTGCCTCAATAATAGCTGCCTGCTTTTCAGCCTCAGCCTCCATGATCGTAATCTGACGATTAGTGTCATTACGAATTTTCTGAGCCTGACTATCTCCCTGAGCCTTGTAAGATGCGGCAATGTTTTGTCTCTCTGAAATCATACGCTCATAAACAGCCTCTTTGTTATCATCTGGAAGATCAAGAGCCTTGATCTGGGCCTGACAAATGGTAATGCCATAACCACTCATATCTGAGTTTGAATCCTCAGTGATGAGCTTTGTAAGCTGCTCACCTCTTGCGGCGATGACCTCATCCTGTGACATAGATGAGATTGTATTTTTGGTCGCATTATATACGGCGACACCAACTCGGTCCTCTGCACTCCTTGTGGAGGCATTGAGAGTTTGTGTGAATTTAACTGGGTCAGTAACCTTCCATAGAATAAAGTCATCTGCAATCATTGATTTTTTATCGCGTGTAATAATGTCAGATGGCTGAATGTCATAAATCTGCAAATCCTTAGGTATATACCTCACGGTCTCAAAAAATGGCATCTTGGTATAGAATCCTGCGTCCTGACTGACTCTTGTAATACGGCCAAGGTGCATAACAACACCATACTCATTAGGAGCAACTGTGTAAAAGAAAGATCCGGATGTAAATATAACGAGCAGTACTACGAGGATTAAAAAGACCTTAACAAATGTAAATGATTTTTTCATTAGTTTGCATCCTCCTCTACAGTGTTATCCTGGGTTGAGCTACTGGTATTATTGGAGTTACCTGCGCCAACAGTTGTGTAGGATGCCCTTGAGAAACTATCTAAAGGCAACATAGTCTGTGTGCCACCATCATCAATAATGACCTTAAGATCAGGTAATACATCCTCCATTGACTCATAGAACATACGCTGTTTTGTGATGAGCGGGTTAAGCTTATACTGATCATACATTGCATTGAAACGGGCAACCTGTCCCTCGGCCTCTGCTATACGGGCCTCCTTTTTGGCCTCTGCGGCCTTTTCTATCTTATCGGCATTGGCCTCTGCAGCAGGAAGCTGCTCTGACTTGTACTTATTGGCATTATTGATAGATGTCTCTGATCCCTGCTTTGCATTTTCTACTGCCTTAAATGCAGACATGACCTCTTGATTTGGTGGTTCTACGTCCTGGATAGAAACATTAACAACCTCAAGGCCTATATTGGACTGAGATAATGCTGATATAAGGGAATCACGTACATCAGACTGTACCTTATTCTTGCTGGTAGTCATTACATCATCTACGTTATAGTTTGAAACTACTGTACGGATAGATGCCTGTGCAAGATTCTCCAAAATATTCTCGGGATCGCTGGAGTTATATAGGTAGCTTACTGGATCAGAAACACGATACTCGATATAGAAATCTGTGTTTACAAAGTTAAAATCAGAGGTGATCATGAGTGACTGCTCCGTGACGCTTGTTGCTGTGCCATTTTCCCCCATTTCCTCGTTGCTTACTCTATATCCTATAGGCATGCCAAAGGTTGTGGTACGTACTTTATGTACTGAATCAATAACTGGAATCTTAAAATACATACCTGCTGTTTTTACATCCTGAACCTTGCCGAGTCTTGTAACTACAGCCTGTTCCTGCTCAGATACTCTGTAGAGACCGGAATTAACAACTATAAAGGCACCAAAAATAATGGCGGCTAATCCGACGGATTTTACAAGTTTACCAAGGTTGGCTTTTGATTTGTCAGGATCTGGCATATCAAAATGGGGCATCTTGCCATTTAAGCCATCTTTTGTAAATTTTTTCATTAACTACTCTCCTCTTTTGGTGGAAGCTTAAGACTGTAATTGGTTCCACCTCCAGGCTTAAGACCACTTCGATTTCTTAAAAAAATTGAATTTTTCCAGATTTATAATATATTAACATATTTTTCGCATAATTAAAGGTGGGTAAGTTAATTACAAGATTTCTGTAAGCTACTGTTCATGATGTTATGTCACATGAGATAGTTAAGAGGCGTTGTAAAATCAAAGTTATTGTTTTTTGTAATTGGTTTAATATGATATTAGTGTCATAAGTCTTCTCCCACGTGTGCTTGCACAAAAGTGGGAGATAGACTTCATGACACGCCCCACATGGAGCACGTAAGGACGCTTTTTGCGGCCTGAGAGTGCGGAATGTGGGAGGAACGCGAGAGCGCAAAGCGCGAAGCGGTCCGATATCGACTTTTGACACTCACATCTTAATATGTGAAAAAGAATAATTATGTTGATATTGATTTAGGAGTATGAATCTGAGATTTTAGAGATAAACTTGTGATTAATGAAAAAAATCTGCTCTGCGGCTGCAGAACAGATTTTGTATAAATATGATTTTAATCAATCGGGTTGTGATGTCGCATCAGTATTAAGCCTCGAGCTTGGCAATACCAGCCTCAAGTCTCTTGATGGACTCATCCTTGCCAAGGACCTCCATGATCTCTGTTGCACCGGCAGGAGTCATCTGACGTCCTGAAAGTGCGATACGGATAGGCCACATAACAAATCCTGTTTTGTACTCCTTTTCCTTTCCATACTCTGAAAGAAGAGCAAAAAGAGCGTCATTTGAGAAATCATCCTGAGCCTTGAGGAGAGGAAGAACATCCTTTAATAATGCAAGAGAGTTCTCAAGGGTTGTCTTTGATTTTTTATTTACATAAAGCTCAGTACCGTATTCAGGAACCTCCTCAAAGAAAGAAATCATATCATTGATATCTGGGAATATCTCGATACGTGTCTTTACCATGGTAGCAATATGCTTGAAATCAAGAGGCTTTTTAATTGTTTCCTGGATATATGGAAGTGCTCTCTCGTAGTACTTATCAAAATCCATAGCCTTGATATACTCACCGTTCATCCAACGAAGCTTCTCCATATCAAATACAGCAGGACTCTTGGAAATTCGTGTGTAATCAAACTTACGAATAAGGTCCTTAAGAGACATGATCTCCTCATTGTCATCAGGAGACCATCCAAGGAGTGCTACAAAGTTTACAACAGCCTCAGCGACAAAGCCCTGATCGATGAGATCCTCAAAAGATGAGTGCCCAGAACGCTTTGAGAGCTTTTTGTGATTCTCATCTGTAATGAGTGGGCAATGTATATATTTAGGGATGTCCCATCCATACGCATCATAAAGACGGTTATACTTAGGACTGGAGCTAAGGTACTCATTACCGCGGACAACGTGTGTTATGCCCATAAGATGGTCATCAATAACGTTGGCAAAATTGTAGGTTGGATAACCATCAGACTTGATAAGTACCATGTCATCAAGCTCAGAGTTGTCTACTGTTACATCTCCATAAAGCTCATCATGGAAGGTGGTTGTACCCTCTGTTGGGTTGTTCTGACGGATAACATATGGCATACCTGATTTTAAGTTGGCATCGATCTCCTCCTGAGAAAGACTGAGGCAATGCTTGTCATAGTGCATGATCTCCTCGCCATTAACAGTAGTCTTAAGAGACTCAAGGCGCTCTTTTGTACAGAAGCAGTAGTAAGCCTTGCCCTCGTCAACAAGCTGCTTGGCATACTGCATGTATAAACCTGACTGAACACGCTCTGACTGAACATATGGACCACAATCCCCTGGTTTGTCAGGAGACTCGTCAGGAATAAGACCAGTATCATCAAGAGTTCTGTTGATAAGGTCTACAGCACCCTCAACAAGACGACCCTGGTCAGTATCCTCTATTCTGAGAAGGAAGTCGCCGTCCTCATGCTTTGAAATAAGATATGCATATAATGCAGTTCTAAGATTACCAACATGCATCCTTCCGGTTGGTGACGGAGCGTATCGTGTTCTGATTTTCATTTCATTCTCCTAAATAAAGAAGGGACTGTTTCCAGCCCCTCTTTTGTATATTTTAATTAAGTATTAATCCTTAAGATCCTGAGGTCTCATAGTAAGATTGATCCGGCCCATCTTATCAATCTCCTGTACCTTGACAGTGACCTCATCACCGATGTTAACAACATCCTCTACCTTTTCTACTCTTCCATCAGCAAGCTTGGAGATATGGACCATACCATCCTTGTTAGGGCTGAGCTGTACAAATGCTCCAAAGTTCATGATACGTACAACCTTACCTGTAAGAATCTGACCCGGCTCAATGTCGTTGACGATAGACTCAACGATCTTTTTAGCCTTCTGAAGGGCATCCATATCGATACCTGAGATAGAAACCATACCTGTATCGTCAATATCTATCTTGGCACCTGTCTCATCGATAATACCGTTGATTGTCTTGCCCTGCTTACCAATTACATCACCAATCTTGTCTGGATCAATCTGGATTGTGATGATCTTAGGTGCATATGGTGAAAGCTCTGTACGTGGTGCTGCGATAGCATCATGCATAACTCCATCCATAATCACAAGACGTGCCTCGTGAGTCCTGCGGATAGCCTCTGTAACTATATCTCTTGTAAGCCCATGAATCTTGATATCCATCTGGATAGCTGTGATACCCTCATGAGTACCAGTTACCTTGAAGTCCATGTCTCCAAAGAAGTCCTCAAGACCTTGAATATCTGTGAGGACGATATAATCGTCATCTGTATCGCCTGTTACGAGACCGCAGCTGATACCAGCTACAGGCTCCTTAATAGGAACGCCGGCTGCCATGAGTGAAAGGCAAGACGCACATGTTGAACCCATTGATGTAGAACCGTTGGACTCCATAGTCTCTGATACGGCACGAATTGCATATGGGAAGTCCTCAACTGAAGGAAGTACAGGGAGGAGCGCTCTCTCTGCAAGGGCTCCATGTCCGATCTCACGACGTCCTGGACCACGGCTTGCCTTGGCCTCACCAACTGAGTAGCCAGGGAAGTTGTACTGGTGTAAGTAACGCTTTTCTGTAATGAAATCATTTAACTCCTCAACCTTCTGTACCTCAGAAAGAGGAGCAAGTGTAACGATATCAAGGATCTGAGTCTGTCCACGCTTGAACATAGCAGAGCCGTGTACTCTAGGAATGAGGTCAACCTCAGCCTCAAGAGGTCTGATCTCATCTATCTTACGACCATCAGGTCTCTTATGATCCTTTAAGATCATCTTACGTACTGTCTTTTTCTCGTATTGATAAATGGCATCAGGAAGGATAGCAAGAGCCTCCTCGTCATCCTGGAGAGCCTCCTCAAGCTTCTTGGTGATATCAGCGATATTCTGATCTCTCTGCTGCTTGTCATCTGTAAATACAGCATTTTCCATCTCTTCTGGAGTGACGATTGTCTTGATCTTGGTAAAAAGCTCCTCAGGTACAGCTGCACTTACATACTCCATTTTCTTTTTGCCGCACTCAGCGATAATGGAATCAAAGAAGCCGATAATCTGTTTGTTGATCTCGTCAGCCTTGTAAATAGCCTCGATCATCTTGTCGTCTGAAATGCAGTTTGCACCCGCCTCAATCATGATAACCTTGTCACGAGTTGATGCCACTGTAAGAGCAAGATCTGAAACTGCCTTTTCTGCGTTTGTTGGGTTGATGATGAACTCACCGTTGATCATACCTACCTGAGTAGATGCACATGGACCATCCCAAGGTACATCAGAAATAGCTGTTGCAAGGGATGAACCAAGCATAGCAAGGAGCTCTGGTGAGCAATCCTGATCTACAGACATAACAAGGTTGTCTACGAGACAATCGTTACGGAAATCCTTAGGGAAAAGTGGTCTCATAGGACGATCGATAACACGTGATGTTAAGATGGCATTGTCGCCTGCACGTCCCTCTCTCTTTTTAAAGCCGCCTGGGAACTTGCCTACTGCGTACATCTTTTCCTCATACTCTATCTGGAGTGGGAAGAAATCAATACCGTCTCTAGGAGCGGCTGATGCGGTACATGTTGAAAGAACTGTTGTATCGCCGTAGTGCATGAGAGCTGCACCGTTTGCCTGAGCACAAACACGACCGATATCTACGGTGAGTGTTCTGCCAGCGAGTTCCATTGAATAACTCTTGTACATTTTAACCTCCTAATATATGGACAGGGAGGTCCAAAAACACTAATCAAACTCTGAATCCTGCAAAAGTAACTGCAAAACAATTATGTAATATCAGGGTACAGGATCTCATCAGTGATCTCGGATGGCTCTCCTGTCAATATATAATTACTAGAAATGACTCCATAATAAGTGGAGTAAAGCTTATGATTTATCAAAAAATGAATCTAAATCTATGAATCAAAATTCACAAATCATCATAGAGATTTTATCAGATTCTTTAAGAGTGGTCGACCTGTTTTTTGATAAAATGACCATTTTGATAAAAATACCATAAAAAAAGGACAGAGAAATAAATCTCCGCCCTTTATTATCGAAATTACTTTCTGATACCGAGCTTCTCGATGAGAGATCTGTAACCCTCAAGATCTGTCTTAGCAAGGTACTGAAGAAGTCCTCTTCTCTGACCAACCATCATAAGAAGTCCTCTTCTTGAGTGGTGATCCTTTGGATTCTGCTTAAGGTGCTCAGTAAGCTCTGAAATTCTTTCTGTAAGAATAGCAACCTGTACTTCAGGTGAACCTGTATCTCCTGGCTTACGTCCGTACTGTGCAATAATCTCTGCTTTCTTTTCCTTTGAAATCATGGTAAATCCTCCTATAAAACATCACGATATCTCGTGATCAACTTACGTTAACAGGGTTTCCGGAAGGAGTCCGCAAAACTATGCCAACGCGCATACTCATGTAATTTAACAAAAGTGAGTTTGGTTGTCAATTGGTTTGTATCAGGTTTTATAAAATAATTATGGATTGTATTGATTTAAAATCAATGCATCATAATTGCCTGATATATCAGAGCTCCATAGGATACTCTGACGCAGTTTTGACATCTTTTTGTAACTGCTCCTTTAAGTCATCAAGAGATGGGAATTTCTGTTGATCTCTCAACCTGTCAAAGAACTCTACTCTTATTTTCTTACCGTAAATATCACCTCTAAAGCCAATGATATGGGTCTCTATATCCATAGGATTATTGTCCCCTACGGTAGGATTGGTCCCAATATTTGTCATGCCTCTATAAAGTGTCTGCCCGACAAGAACTCGTGTAACGTATACTCCAGGTTTAGGAATTGTTTTTCCGACTTTTGGCATAATGTTGGCTGTAGGGAATCCAAGAACAGATGAGCCTATCTGGTTTCCGTATACCACTACACCACTAAGAGCAACGTGACGGCCTAATAACTCGGCTGCATGTTTTACATTTCCATTTTGAATCTCCTCGCGGATAAATGTACTGGATATCTCTCTGATATTTCCCTGATCATCAAGCACCTGACGCTTTTTAATTACATGGGCAGTATAACCATACTTTTCCTGCAATTCAGTAAGCATCCCAGCGTTGCCCTGAGCCTTGTGGCCGAAACTGCAGTCTGTGCCTACCACAATATCAGAAGCATGCATACCCTCTACAAGTACGTCTCTAAGGAAATGCTCTGCAGGCACCTGCATAGTCTCTCTATTGACCGGATAGGAAAACACATAGTCAAACCCCATATTTCTGAGACGAGTAATGTGCTCGTCACTGGAGGAAATTGATGTTTTACTAATACCGGTAAAAAGGGAATCAGGATTCTGCGAAAATGTCAAAACAGCTGTCTTTAGATGCTTTTCTCGTGCGATCCTGAACATGTTCTCAAAAATAAGCTGGTGGCCGAGATGACTGCCATCGAACTTGCCAAAGGATACTACCGCAGGCTCAGGAACAAAAATTGCCGGTTTCATAATGGAGTAAAGCTCTCCTCTATCGGAAATGTCTGATATCTCTGATATCGTGTGGCTTTCATCAAGAGTAAACTGGCCTACTTTTGTACGTAATAACGCAGTCATAGTGGCTCCTGTGCCTAAACGCTCACCTATATCCTTGCATAAAGTGCGAATATAGGTGCCCTTTGAACAGGTAACCTCCATCTTTACATATGGAAGCTTAATATTTTTTATTTTTATGTCATGTATGGTTATACGGTTGGGTCTACGCTCAACAGTTTTACCCTGACGGGCAAGATCGTATAACTTTTTACCGTTGATTTTTTTGGCACTGTACATAGGAGGAATCTGGTCATATGTACCTATAAATGCCGAAATCGCTGAAATAACATCTGCTTCTGTTACATCAACAGGTCTCTCCTCCAATATTGTTCCGGTTATATCCTCTGTGTCAGTGGAAATGCCAAGCTGCATCTCGGCCTCATATACCTTTATAGTGCCGGCAATAGCGTCAACAAGCTTGGTGGCAGCTCCGGAACATACCACAAGAACACCCTCTGCCATAGGATCCAGTGTTCCTGTATGACCTACCTTTTTTTCATGTAAGATAGAACGCAGTTTTTTTGTAACATCAAAACTGGTCCAGTCTTTTTCTTTTTTTACAACTATAATTCCGTCCATTTACTCTCTTATGACTGTGTCCTGTTTGAAATAAATCCTGGAGCATCCATCTGCTTGGAAAGCTCTTTTGTCATATTGTTTATTACATCATAATGTGAGCCCTGTAATGTACATCCAGCTGCCATTTTATGTCCGCCACCGCCAAAATGGGAGGCGACCTTGGCAACATCAAGCATATTGTTGTTGCTACGTAAGCTGACTTTATAATTTTGGTTAGTCATCTCATATATAAAGATGGCACAATCTACGCCTCTGGTCTCCCGCATAGTACTTACAATACCATCGATGTCCTTTGAGGTAACATTGTAGAACTTCATATCTTTGCATGTGAGCCAGCCTGTAATACAACGGCGTTCCATTACTAAAAGACTTTCCATAAGGACTCTGCCCATGACCTGCTGTTGAGCGTAGGTCTTGGTATAGTAGGTGTCATCGATGATAGAACCAAAATCTATACCGGTTGACATGAGGAAGCCTGCAATCTCCATGGTGTGTCTGGACGTACAGTTATATTTGAAAACGCCAGTATCATGTACCAGACCAAGATATAAACAACTTGCAGCATCCTGGTTTATATAATCCTTATCCATAAGGTCAAAGATCACCTCACATGTACTTGAGGCCTCAGGAATGATAGTACTGTGCTCAAAACATTGTGATCCAGGGATATGGTGGTCACATACATAAAGAGTATCTGCATGCTCTGCCAAAACTTTAAAATCACCTACTCTGTCAAACCCGTTGCAATCACACATTATACATAATTGGTACTTGCGATCTGATGGAACATGGATAATGTCATCAAATCCAGGCATGAAATGGAATTTTTCATTGGCTGTCTGGAGATAGACATTGACCTTTTTTTCTGGATAACGATTTTTTATGTAGTTTCTAGTGCCTAGAGTTGAACCAAGGCAATCTCCATCCGGATTTGTATGGCCCAGGATACAGATGCTGTCTGCAGCCTCTATCAACTTTTCAAATTCGTTCATGAAAAATCCTTTCTGTATAAGCATTACAGGCAGAAAATGCATGTATGCATCTCTGCCTGTTAATGATCAGTTAATTATCTTCACTTTTGTCGGAATCCATAGAAAGATCATCTTCTGTGGCGACATGTTTTTCGGCATCTTCCCTTGCTACTTTATTGATAAGCTCATCCATATGAGCACCATACTCAATGGAGTGATCCTCAATAAACTGAAGCTCAGGTGTATGACGAAGATTTACAGTCTGCGCAAGCTCACGGCGTAGAAATCCGCTTGCTGCCTTTAAGCCTTCCATGGTTTTGCTGAGAGACTCCTCACTGCCAAGTACTGAGATGTATACTCTGCAATACTGGAGATCTGGAGTCACATCTGCACCTGTAACTGATACCATAGGTGAGATACGAGGATCCTTGAGATCCCTGATAGCAACTGAAAGCTCGCGCATAACCTCTGCATTAATCCTTGTATTTTTTACAGAATTTTTTCTCAACGCTTAACCTCTTCCATTACATAAACCTCAACGAAGTCCTCAATCTCAATCTCGTTGAAGCTGTCAAATACAAGACCACACTCGTAGCCAGCCTTTACTTCCTTTACATCGTCCTTGAAACGCTTAACTGAAGCAATCTCGCCCTCGAATACAAGATCCTGTTTTGGTCCGCGCATGATACGTGCCTTGGCACCTCTCTGTACGAGACCATCCTTAACCATACATCCGGCGATGTTGCCAACGCCTGAAGCCTTGAAGATCTGACGGATCTCAGCATGACCGATAACCTTTTCCTCAAATACAGGAGCAAGCATACCCTTCATGGCATCCTCGATATCCTCAATGGCCTTATAAATAATATTGTAAAGTCTTACGTCAACATGCTCACGTTCAGCAATCTCCTTGGCTGTTGCATCAGGTTTAACGTCGAAACCGATAACAATAGCATTGGATGCGCTTGCGAGTACAACGTCGGACTCATTAATAGCACCAACACCTGAATGAATTACCTTAACAGCGACCTCATCATTCTTGATCTTTTCAAGAGAATCCTTGACAGCCTCAACAGAACCCTGTACATCAGCCTTGACAACGATAGGAAGCTCCTTGATCTCTCCAGCCTTGATCTGATCGAACAGAGCATCAAGAGATACCTTTTTCTTGGACTCCTCTACCATCTTTTGCTTGTTCTCAGTAACGAATGCAGCAGCGTAAGCCTTGGCTTCCTTTTCATTGTCCTTAACCTGGAATATCTCACCGGCGTTAGGGACTGAGTTAAGACCAAGAATCTCACATGGCTGTGAAGGCCCTGCTTTCTTGATACGCTTGCCCTTGTCATCAGTCATGGCACGAACCTTACCATAAGCTGATCCAACTGCTACAACATCTCCCTGGTGAAGAGTGCCCTTCTGCACAAGAAGTCTTGCAACAGAACCACGACCCTTATCAAGCTCGGCCTCGATCACTACGCCATATGCTGAACGGTTCTGGTTGGCCTTGAGCTCCATAACGTCTGCCTCAAGAACAACGTTTTCAAGGAGATCCTCAATACCAATACCCTTTTTAGCTGATACAGGTACACAAATTGTATCTCCGCCGTAATCCTCAGGAACAAGATCATATTTCATAAGCTCCTGCTTGACACGATCAGGATTTGCACCCTCCTTATCAATCTTGTTGATAGCAACAATGATTGGTGTATTGGCAGCCTTAGCATGATTGATAGCCTCGATTGTCTGTGGCATGACACCGTCATCTGCAGCTACTACGAGTACAGCAATATCTGTTGATTGGGCACCACGCATACGCATAGCAGTGAATGCCTCATGACCAGGTGTATCAAGGAATGTGATAACTCTGTCCTCATCGTTGACCTTTACAGATACCTGATAAGCACCGATTGACTGTGTGATACCGCCGGCCTCTCTTGCTGTGACATTTGTATTACGAATAGCATCAAGGATAGATGTTTTACCATGATCAACGTGACCCATTACGCAGACAACAGGAGGTCTTGAAACCATATCCTCATCGTCGTCCTCGATATCATCCTTGACGAGCTCAGCGATAACATCGATCTTTTCTTCCTGCTCACAAAGGATATCGTAATCTACAGCAATATTCTCAGCCTCCTCATATGAAAGCTCGGTATTGAGGGTAACCATCTGACCCTGAAGGAAAAGCTTTTTAATGATATCTGCTGGCTTGATCTTCATTTTGTCAGCAAGATCCTTGATGGTGATCACATCAGGGATAGTGATAGACTTGATCTCCTCCTCAACTGGCTTGACAACCTCAGGCTTTATAAATGCGCCCTTACCTGTCTTTTTCTTGTGAGCGATCATCTCATCGTCTCTTGCATAAGACTGCTCTGCTGTATACTTGTTCTGCTTACGGTTGTTACGATTTCTCTTTGCTGCCTCAGCTCTCTCGTTATCAAAATTCTTGTTTCCAAAATTTTTATCGGAAGTCTTGTGGGTGTTTCTTGTTGCTGATGGCTTTGTTGATACGTCTACAGCTGGTGCTACAGCAGTATCGTTGGATGGACGTCTCTGTCCGCCGAAACCAGCGCCTCTCTGACCTGGTCTCTGCTGTCCGTTTCTATCACCAGGACGGCCGCCTGAAGTTGGACGGGAAGCATTGTCATCCTTACGGAATCCACCCTGTGGACGATCACCGTTTCTATCTGATCTCTGACCAAACCCGGATCTTGGCTGACGATCGCCTCTGTCGTTGTTACGGTCAGTACGAGGACGCTGGTCACCAAATCTGGCTGGACGATCATTGTTTCTGTCTGTATGTGCGCCTGCAGAACGAGTCTCGGCCTGCTGTGCCTTGGCTCTTGCCTCAGCCTCAGCCTTGGCTCTGGCCTCCTCCTCAGCTTTAGCTCTAGCCTCAGCCTCAGCCTTTTTCCTAGCCTCAGCCTCAGCTGCCTTGCGAGCAGCCTCCTGTCTGGCCTCCTCCTCAGCTTGACGCTTCTGGAGCTCGTTTAGCTCACGTAATGGAATCACTCTTGCAGTACCTGGTGGAAGTGGTCTGCCATTCGGACTTGACTTCTTGGCTGTCTCCTTGGCATCTTTCTGCTCAGCGGACTGCTGTGTTTTCCTTGCACCCTGCTCTTTGGCTGTAGAAAGCTTGCCGCCAAGAGGATGATTTTTGTGGTTTGCGGAGTTCTGGGAATGGAAAACTACAGCAAGCTTCTTTTTCTTTGGTGCCTCACCCTTCTTTGCATCCTTGCTGTTCAATCCATTTTCTTTCTGATTTTCATCTGACATTCACATTACCTCCGTCAATATATTTGATCATCGCCGTAGCGAAACCTTCATCTTCTATGCTGATGGAAGACCTCTCGGACTTGCCTAACTGGCTCCCCAGCTTTTCTTTTGTGCCTAACTCAAAATATGGTATATCACGATAAGTGGTCATATTTTTGAATTTTTTCTTTGTATTATCGGACGCGTCCTCTGGCACTATCACAAGATGTGATTTGTGTCCCTTGATGGATTTCTCTACTGCGAACTCGCCACTTTTTAACTTGCCTGCCCGCTGACATAAGCCGAGCAGACCAAATAATCTGTCATCTATCAAGCTGTATAAGTTCCTCTCTGAGTGCTTGTGCGGTCTCTGCAGAAATGGCAGCCTTGAAAGCACGGTCCAAAGCCTTACGTTTTATAGCTTTATCCAGACATGCGGGATCATTACAAATATATGCTCCTCGCCCGTTTTTACGTCCGGTTGGATCGATGCTGTAAGTATCGTCCTGTGCATGAACGATACGGATCAGGTTTGCTTTTTCTTTTTTCTGACCGCAGCCAATGCACGTTCTCTCTGGTATCTTTTTCATACCAATCATACTTCTCCGTTGTCCTCAGATACTGCATCCATGTCTGTTTCTATAGTTGCATCTGTATCATCGGTTGCTGCATCCTCATCAGCGGCGTCTGACTCCTCGCCCTGATAATCTATACCCATCTCATCAAATATGCCCTGCTCCTGAGCCTGTGACTCAGACTTGATATCAATCTTGTAGCTTGTGAGCTTGGCGGCAAGGCGGGCATTTTGTCCCTCCTTACCAATTGCAAGACTGAGCTGTGTATCAGGAACGATAACCATTGCCTCTTTATTGTCCTGATCTGCAATTACTGCAATTACCTTGGCTGGAGAAAGTGCATTTTCAATAAGATATGCAGGGTTCTCATCATAATTTATGATGTCGATTTTCTCGCCGCGGAGCTCCTCAACTACTGTATTTACACGAGATCCGTTAAGACCTACACAGGCACCTACTGGATCTACGTCAGGATCGTTGGATAAAACTGCCATCTTTGTTCTGGAACCAGCCTCACGAGAAATAGCCTTGATCTCAACTATGCCATCTCTTACCTCGGAAACCTCCTCCTCAAAAAGACGCTTAACCAGCTCAGGATGTGTTCTTGAGACCATAACACGTGGTCCACGTGGAGTATCTCTAACCTCAACGACATATACCTTTACTCTGTCGTTTGGCTCAAGCTTTTCATCCTTGATCTGCTCGTTTTCTGAAAGATAGCCGTCTACCTTGCCGAGGTTAACGACTATTGATCTGCCTGTATCTCTGTCAATAGTACCAGTAACAACCTCTTTTTCCATTGAATAGTACTCGTTATAAAGAACCTTGCGCTCCTCCTCGCGGATGCGCTGTACTATAACACCCTTGGCGTTCTGTGTAGCGATACGTCCGAATGTCTTGGAATCAACCTTTACCGGAACGATTGAACCGAGTGTATAACCAGGATCGATCATCCTTGCATCTGCAAGAGAGATCTCTGTGTTTTTATCACTCACATCCTCTACAACTGTCTTGTCAGCAATAACTGAAAAGTCGCATGTCTCAGGGTCAACGCTTACGCGTATATTGTCTGAAGAACCGAAGTGGTTCTTGCAAGCTGTCTGAAGAGAAAGCTCAATTGCCTCTATTAAAGACTGCTTTGAAATCCCTTTTTCCTTTTCAAGTAGGTTGAGTGCTTCGCTGAGTTCTGTGTTCATTTGTTTTTACCCCTCCCGGTAATATCCTCTGATATATTATCTGCATCGGCTGCTGCCTCTGCTGTATCTATGTCCTCACTATCTGGTATGATATCGGCATCTCCAGGATGATCCTTGAATCCGAGTGAACATACTTCCATCATATACTGCTCTGGAATAAAATCCTCTTTATCCAGCCATTTTGATAATTTCCTGGAAACCTGTGCGCAGTCATTAACAGTCATGTCAACTCCATCTGTACGATAGATGAAAGACCTGAGAAACCACTCATTGTTTTCCTTTGTGAAAGTAACACTGTCTACCTGATACCCGTCTTTTGGACATATCTCGTTGAGATACTTAAGGACTCTGGCGGTATAATCATTTTTTGCCTGCATATAATTTCCTCTAAACTTAAGCAAAAGGAGCCGGCAAATTGCCTGCTCCTTTTCAACTAGTCAATAAATACTATAAAATGATAACACAAGATACTTATTAAATCAACAATTTTTTAAAATCTTACATCAATCCTCTTATAAGGATAATGAGTATCAATATAGGAAGAATGAACTTTAAATACCATTTAATGCCGGAAGACATCCTGGTGCCCTCTCCTTTGTTACACTCGGCCATATAGTTATCAAATCCCCATCCGTATCTGGTCACACAGAAAAGAAGATATATGAGAGATCCACCTGGTAGCAATATATTGGACACGATAAAGTCCTCTGAGTCAAGGACATCTCTGCCTCCTATTATATGTAGGTCTGACCATAAATTGTATCCAAGAACACAAGGTATGCTTGCAACAAGGATAAAGATGCAATTGATTATAACTGCTTTACGTCTGTCCCATCCCAGATTGTCAATAGATGTAGCCAGCAGGTTTTCAAATACTGTAATTACAGTACTGAAACTTGCGAAAGACATGAACATAAAAAATAGTGTTCCCCATAGTCTGCCTCCATGCATATTCATAAATACTTTAGGAAGGGTCATGAAAATCAGACTAGGCCCGGCATCAGGCTGGACATTGAAACTAAAGCATGCAGGGAAAATGATAAGACCGGAAATGATCGCAACAAAAGTGTCAAGAGCACATATTCTGATGGACTCTCCCACCAGTGTAAACTCATCTGACATGTAGGATCCAAAAATTTCCATACAGGCAATACCAAGGCTTAGAGTGAAAAATGCCTGATTCATAGCTGCGGATATCACTGATCCAAAGCCTCGTATGAGATTGCCACTGCCAGCCTCCAGTACTCTGTCTATACTTGGGATCAGATAAAACTGAATACCTGCAGAGGCATTGTCCAGAGTCACACTGTGGGCAGCAAGAACTACAATTAGTACGAGCAGAGCACTCATCATAATAGTTGTTACTTTTTCAAGGCCCTTTTGCAGACCGAAGGAACAGACAAGGAAACCTATCAGAACTGTGACTACCATACACAGCATCATCTCCTCGGGCGAGGCAAGCATGTTTACAAAAACACTATCAGCCTCGTCTATGCTTAGATTCTTAAATGTTCCAAAAGCAAATTTGAAGAAATAAGAAATCATCCATCCTGATACAGTAGTGTAGTACATCATAAGGAGATACGCACCGGCCACGGCAAACCATCCATGTATATGCCATTTGCTGCCCTTGGGCTCCAGTTTTTTATATGCCAGTACCGCACTCTTACGAGATGCTCTGCCTACTGCCAGCTCCATGGTAAGTACAGGAACGCCCATAATAAGCAGAAATATAAGGTAAAACAGTACAAATATACCTCCACCATTCTGACCAACAAGATATGGGAATTTCCATACATTTCCGATACCTATGGCACATCCTGCACTTACAAGGATGAACCCGATTCTGGATTTAAAGCTTTCACGTTTATTACTCATAAAACTCCTTAAAAAAGAGCCTGCAGAGAACTGCAAGCTCCGAAACATTAGATTTGTCTGATCATGTCATGATCGTATACACGTGTTCATTACCTGGCTAAATTAACCTTTATCTGTATCCCTGGCATTTTCAAGGATAGCTGGAATCTCTGCGAGAGAAACAATACGATATTTAAGCTCGGCACGGGAACCAGCAAGCTCTTTAAGCTTTTTTGAGATCCTGTGATAAATGATACCGCAATCCTCTTTCTTTGTGCCGATCAGCAGAAGGAGATACTGACTTGAGCTGTACTTTGTATATACATCGCCCTGACGCAGCTCTGCATAAAGTGCGTTCTTTAATGCCTCTGCACGTGCAGCTAACTTTTCCTGATTCTGAATAGGTTTTCCCTCGTAATCAACAAGTGTGCAAAGCATCATAAAAATAGAATTGCCTCGACGAACAAGATTACGACGTAAAACATTATATACATCTATAAAGCTTGAAAAAGCACAATAATATGAACCTAAACTACGACTATCACCCTTGTTGTTCTTTAAAGCAGCGTCTCTCTCAAGTATGCCGGCCTGAATCTCCTCGATATCATCAGAAACTACCTTGATATCATCGTAGATACGCTCGTAACACCTGATGAGCTCATCTGGAAGCGGAACCTCAAGGTCATCAAGATAATATCTTGCAGTCTTGTTATAAAGCTCATAAGCCTCTTTATACTCTTTACGTAAAATAAGAGCATCAATCACATTGATCTGCCAGCCGCCATCTGGATAAATCTGGCTTGCTCTATTGTAAAGCTTATAAAGGTTGTCAAAAGACTCTTTCTTATGGTAATAATCTCCAAGGAAAAGCACCAGCTCATCAAATAGATGCTTTAACTTTACTGACTCTACGATTACCCAGTTGTCTGTTGAGAACTCAGGGAGGAGCTCACCTCTATACAGCTCAAAAGCATGCTCATATAATGCAGCCTTTGTATCCTCGTCATCTGACTCCTCAGCCTTACGACAATCCTCCATGTAAAGATTTACATCCAAAGTGACGTCATATCCCTCGGGTTTTTCAGGGAAGTATATGCCCTTTTTACCCTCGATATAACGCTTGCCAGGAACACCACTCTTTTTTAGCTGTGTTCTTGCCTGATGCAACAGATTGTTCAAGCTGTTGTTCTCATCCAGAAGATCCTTGTAACCAAAAACTCCATCAATGAGCTCCCTCTTGGAAATACCCTTTGAATGATTTAAAAGAATTATCTGAATAAGTTTAAGAAAATTTGCTTTGTTGTTTTGCCCCAGACCCATGTACTGCCCATTAACAGTAATGGAAAAACCACCCAACATGCGTACTTCTATACGATTTTCACTCTCACTCATAGCTTACCCCTATTTCCTACTATACAAAAATATATTTTTATCTTAGACTTTCTCAAGTGAAAAGTAAACAGAAATCAAAAAAATTTAAGCACTTTTTTAATACAATTTCCCAAAGGCTACTGTTTTTAATAAAAATAATGTATAAACTCACAATGATTTTATTAAATTTTATATTAAATGTAGAAAAAAGTCCCCATCAGACTGGAGCAACATATAATCGATAGTGATGTGACTATATGTTGGTGCAGTCATCGGGGACTTACCGTTGTGATTATCTATGGCTTATGCATTGTAATTAAGAGCTGCCTCAATGAGACCTCTGAAAAGAGGATGTGCATTGTTTGGACGTGACTTGAACTCAGGATGGGCCTGTGTAGCAAGGAAGTATGGATGATCCTTGAGCTCTACCATCTCCACAATATGGCCATCAGGTGACTGCCCAACAAGCTGCATTCCCGCATTTTCAAGCTCCTCACGGAAATCATTGTTGACCTCATATCTATGTCTGTGACGCTCTGAGATATCTGTCCTGCCGTAAAGTGCATGTGCCTTTGAACCATCTCTGAGCTCACATGGATATGCACCGAGACGCATTGTTCCACCAAGGTCTGTGACTGTTTTTTGCTCTGGCATAAGATCAATTACAGGATGTGTTGTCTCAGGAGCAAACTCTGTTGAGTTGGCATCGCTCCAGTTAAGGACATTCCTTGCAAACTCTATAATGGAAATCTGCATTCCAAGGCAGATGCCGAGATATGGGATTTTGTTTTCACGAGCATACTGAGCTGCCATGATCATACCCTCAATACCTCTCTGACCAAAACCGCCTGGTACCAGGATGCCATTTACGCCCTTTAACAGTGTAGCGGCCCCAACCTTCTCAACCTCCTCTGAGTCTACCCAGCGAATGCTTACCTTGGCATGATTTGCGATACCACCGTGCTTTAATGACTCCACTACACTGAGATATGCATCATGAAGCTGAGTATACTTGCCTACTATAGCGATCACAGCTTCCTTTTCAGGATGACGGAGATTCTCTACCATGGATTTCCATACAGTGAGATCCGGCTCAGGACATGGGAGGTGGAGACATTCGCATACAGACTGTGCGAGGTGCTCACGCTCCATAAGGAGAGGTACCTCATATATAAACTCTGCGTTTGTGTTCTGGAGTACGTGGCTGGATGGTAAGTTACAGAACATGGCTATTTTGTCTCTGATATCCTGAGGGATAGGATACTCTGTACGGCATACCAGTATATCTGTCTGGAGGCCAAGGCGCTGGAGCTCACGGACACTCATCTGAGTAGGCTTTGTTTTTAACTCCTCTGAGGCGTGGAGGTATGGGATCAGTGTGACGTGTATCATAATGGCATTTTCATGGCCGACGTCATGCTGGAACTGACGTATAGCCTCAAGGAAAGGCTGTGACTCGATATCACCGACGGTACCCCCGACCTCGATGATGGCGATACGATCCTCCTCTGGATCTGATGAACGGTAAAAGTCAGACTTGATCTCATTTGTAATGTGTGGGATTACCTGTACAGTGTGACCCTCATACTCGCCGTGACGCTCTTTGTTAAGTACTGACCAGTACACTTTACCGGATGTTATATTGGAACGATGATCAAGGGACTCGTCAATAAAACGCTCATAGTGACCAAGATCCAGGTCAGTTTCTGTACCGTCGTCTGTGACAAATACCTCGCCATGCTGTATCGGATTCATGGTGCCTGGATCTATGTTGATATATGGGTCAAACTTTTGCATCGTCACATTGTATCCTCTTGCTTTAAGAAGTCTGCCAAGAGATGCTGCAGTTATGCCCTTTCCAAGGCCTGAGACTACTCCACCTGTTACAAAAACGTATTTGATCATATGCTCTCCTTTCCTGATCATCACATAGTAGGATTGTGCAAGCACCCTACGAGACTTTGGCTCGTAGCCTACTCACATCTCAAAACCTGCGGTTTTTCGATGATGGGCTGTCGCCAAGGTCTCTTTAGTGTGCAAGCACCCTACGAGACTTTGGCTCGTAGCCTACACACATCTCAAAACCTGCGGTTTTTCGATGATGGGCTGTCGCCAAGGTCTCTTTAGTGTGCAAGCACCCTACGAGACTTTGGCTCGTAGTCTACACAAAAAAGAGGTGACTCGGGCAGGGACACCTGTTATTGTCCCTGTGACGCCCTTGTCACCTCATAGTATCTAATAAAAAAACAAAAGAATGATACCCTATCCCTATAAATTTGTAAACAGCTTTTTGGCATAATACACATAAAAATATTATTTCTATTTTTATGTATTTTTGACATAGCGATTAGGTCAATCAGTTATGGATGCTCGGATATAGGCCTCATCGGGAATGCCTATATCCTCAACATAAACAGTTCCGCTGTAGTCGGCTCCCTCTCTCTCAGTAAGGCCTGTTTTGTTTCTGCCAAAGGTTATAGTGACATCTGCTTTTATACCGCAGCCCATGAGCTCGCCGGTGTCAGTGTTGATGCCGGAGGGAGCATCTATAGCTATAGTAACTCCGTGTTTATGCCTGTTGACCTCATCAATAAAGGTTTTGTATATACCCTCTATACTGCGGTGCAGTCCTATGCCAAAAATCCCATCAATGCAAATGTCTGAGTCCGGAATGTCATCACCCTCTCTGTAGATAACGCTCCTGCCTAAAAGCTTTTGATAGTAAACCATCTGATAAAGGAACTCCCAGCTTGCCTTTTCCAGCTTGCCAATTATATAAACTACAGGATCATACCCTGTTTCCAAAAGCATACGTGCTGCAGCAACAGCATCGGCACCATTGTTGCCAACGCCGGCGAGGACCAGTATGCGTGCGTCCCTCTCATAGGTATAGTGACGATTGATATATATGGCGACCTTTGAGCTGGCAGTCTCCATGAGATCAAGAGACTTAAAACCCATCTCCTGCATAGCGATGAGATCTGCCTTTTTTGCGACTGTTCCGGTGATGATTTCTAACATAAACTACTCCGCTTCATCTCTCATAAGATATTAATGACGTGAGTGTCAAAAGTATTTGCCGCTCACTGATGATGTGCAGCACGCACACATTGGTGTGCAGTGTTCGGGCGGGTCATGAAGTCTATCTCCCACTTTTGTGCAAGCACACGTGGGAGAAGACTTATGACACTAATATCATTAATATTATAAATGCAAATGTCACCACGCAACAACAAAAACCTCTCATACAGGATCGGTTGTTAATACTACATATGGAATCAAATTGATATGTATGAAAATGCTATGGGTGGTGCCAAAGCTGACACAACGATGCATTTATGATATTAACAGTCTCACATACCTGCAAGAGAGGTTTTTTCTAAAATGTTTATTAATCTGAACGAAGTGCGTCAATAGGATTTAATGTTGCTGCACTTCTGGCTGGCATGTAACCAAATACCAGTCCGATAGCCATGGAGATAGTAAAGGATGCTATGATCCAGCCGATGGACGGCTGAGCATCTATACTCATCATCTGTCCTGCTATAACAGTGCCTATACAGCCTATGACAATGCCTATGATACCACCCATTGAACTGGTAACTGCAGCCTCGATAACGAACTGAGTAAGGATGGTTGCCTTTTTGGCACCGAGAGCTTTTCTAATACCTATCTCTCTGGTTCTTTCGGTAACGGATACCAGCATGATGTTCATAACGCCGACACCGGCTACTAAAAGTGAGATACCGGCTATACCACCAAGCATCAGTGACATCTGAGCTATCATTTCATTCATGGAGTCAAGAAGCTCGCTCATGGCAGTTACTGTATAGAGGTCCTCATTTTTGAATATGGTATAGAGGAAATCCTCGATCATAGTAGTAATAGTTGTCGCCTGCTCAACATAGTTATCGTGCACTGTAAAGGTGTAGTTGCTTATGGTTCCGTTTCGGGACAGCTTGACAGCAGCTGTATATGGAATGTAAACGAAGTCATCAGAACCTCCCTCGCTCATATCCTCACTGCTGGAAGTCTGTCTCTCCACAACACCGACGATCTCGTACTTTGTACCGTTGATACTTATACGCTCGCCTAAAGCTTTTTCTGCTGTTTCATAGTAGGTCTGTGCGACATAGAGACCAATTACCGCCACCTTTTGGCGGGCTGCAATATCAGCGTACTGTATAAAACGGCCCTGTTCCAGGTCATAATCCATGATATCCAGATATTCCTCTGAAACTCCGGTTACGGAAGTGGCATCAGAATTTTCATTACCTACTTTAACAGTTGCACTGACAGATACTGTAGGGGAAAGATGTGAGAAGTACTCTCCATTTTCCTCATAAAAATCATACATCTCATCTACATCGATAGAACGAGAGCTGAGATTGATCACATTTACGGTTATACGGTTCGTACCCATAGATGCAAAGCTTGAAGTCATATAAGACATCTCACCGTTTACTATACCTACAAGGATGATAACGGCTGCAACACCTATAATGATACCCAGCATCGTGAGGAACGAACGCATTTTATTTGACCAGATGCTCTTGAGAGCAAGATTAAATGAGTTTAGCATAGTCCTCCGCCGTTCCGTCGTACACTACCTTGCCGTCAGATATACGTACAATTCTCTTGGCCTCAAGGGCGATGGAATTATCGTGTGTGATCATGACAACTGTGTTTCCGTCTGCATTGATATCTTTTAGGAAACCAAGCACCTGTCTTGAGGTTTTGGAATCCAGGGCACCTGTCGGCTCATCCGCCAGGATAAGCTCAGGATCACCAGCAAGAGCTCTTGCGATAGATACTCTTTGCTGCTGACCTCCGGATAGCTGAGCAGGCTTTTGCATCCACTTGTCTGAAAGGCCTACTCTCTCCAGTTGTCGCATGGCTCTCTCCTTTTGTTCCTGTTTAGGGACGCCTGCATAGAGGAGAGGCAAACACACATTGTCTAAAAGATTATCTTTTGGCAGCAGGTTGTACTGCTGGAATATAAATCCGATTTTCTTGTTTCTGATTGTGGCAAGCTCATCATCGCTCATTGTTGAGGTATCCTGACCATTGATCAGATACCTGCCGCTGGTAGGCACATCCAACGCTCCGATAATATTCATAAGAGTAGATTTACCGGAACCGGATTTACCAACTATGGCAACGAACTCGCCGTCATAAATGTTAATGGTGATACCGTCGTTGGCGTGGACCTCCTCGGTACCCATCTTATATATTTTGTAGATGTCATGAAGCTCCAAAAGCGGGAGCTCACCTACATGCTCCTTTGGAACATATACTACCTGTTCGCCATTTTTTGCTGCCCTGGCAGCAGCCTCTTCCTGTGCAGCTTTGAGCTTGGCTATTTCTTCGTGATTTTCCGCATACTCGTCAGGCTCGTCACTCTCCTCATCAGTGTTTTCTGAGAATGCTGGCGCTGTATCATTAGTGGCCTGATCCGGAGATGAAGTTTTTTCTGAGGCAGTTGTTGAGTCGGCAGGAGCATAAGCCTCGACTTCCATAGATACGGAAGCCTCTGACTGTTCGGTTTGACTTAAATTAAGTTTATCTGTGTTCTTTTCTGCCATTTTATACCCTTTATTAACCCTGTATCTAAAGTAATAGAACTTTATGTGTTTAAACTAGTGGTTGGCGGTTACATTGGTCCGCCACCACCACCGCCGCTACGGCCACCGCCGCCACCGCCGCTAGGTCCGCCCTGGCCGCCGCCAGGTCCACCCTGACCGCCGCCTTGGCCGCCCATCATAAACATTCCGGCTTCATCGGAGGAGCTTACGGTTGACTGTGAAATATAAACCTCATCGCCCTCCTCGAGATCACCTGACAGGATCTCTACATAGCTGTCTGAAGTAAGACCTGTTTCAACAGAAACTGAGTGGAAACCATCCGGGACATTTGAGTTTGTATTTGCTGTTGTGCTTGTGGTTGAGATACCAAACAAACCCTTTATTTTGTTGACGATCTTAGTAATAAAGCTCTCGTTAGATGCACTGCTCTTAGTGGCCGTTGATGCATCGTCAGAGCTTGACTGTGTATCGCCAGAAGCATTGGCAGTAGCTGGATCCGATTTTGTATTGTCACCAGAAGGAGCACCATCAGTGCCTATAGCTGGAGCATCACCGGAACCTGTTGGAGCAGCCTCTGCTGTATCCTCTTCCTCAGTGTAGGTCTCGCCGGCCTTGTTCTTGACGTATACCTTGTTGCCGCGCTGGAGAGCATCTACAGGTATTGCAAGAGCGTTTTCTGCTTCATCAAGGATGATAACACCCTCTACATTCATGCCTGGCAGCAGTCCGCCAAAATCGGTCATGGTTACGGTTACCGGATAGTAAGTTACACCGTTTGAGGATGTACCCTCCATAGAAATCTTTGTGACTGTTCCTGTAAAGGTCTCGTCCTCAAAAGCATCTGCGGTAACCTCAACAGTCTGACCCACTGAGACATTGGATATATCCAGCTCATCGATGTTCATGTCAAAGGTGACTTCCGTAAGATCGTATATTACTGCAAGAGAAGTTGCCGATGAACCGTTCTGAACATTCTCACCCACGTTGGCACTCTTTGTTACAACTGTACCTGCAATAGGTGCGGTTATAGTGTACTCATCATATGTATCTGATGTGGAATCAAGACTTGACTGGGCACTTTCAACAGATGATTCGGCACTGTCAACTTTATCTTTATAATTGTCGATAATGTCCTCTATGTCATCTGCCTCAGCGACAAATAGAGCCTGACCTGCTGATACATAATCGCCCTCGCTTACAAGAATCTGTGCTACTGTTACAGATGAAGAAAGATTTGTTGCCTTTATAGTGAAATCCTTGGCTGCCTCGAAATATGCATCCCCTGAAGAGTTCATACCGTTAATGGTGGCAGTTGCAGCCATATCGGTTGTAAGTCCACCAGGGTTGGCAACCTCTACGGTCACGTATCTCACAAGCTGACCACCTGTAAGAGTCGTTTCCATGGAGTCGACAGAAGTGACAACACCTACAAGCTCTTCAAGAGTGTCATCAAGTATTACTGTTGCGGTGTTTCCTACAGGGATAAGTGCTGCCTCTACAGAGAGGAAAGGCACATCTATCTTCATGGTTGAATCATCATATATTTCGGCAATTTCGGTGCTGGCTGATACCTGATCACCGATGTTTATATTTATAGATTTGATGTGACCTGAATAATCGGATTTTACTGTATTTCCACTGAAGTCTGAGACAGCGGTATTGTAGTCATCAACAGCATCATTATAGCTGTCCTGTGAACGCTCTAACGAGCTTTTTGCAGACTTAAGTTTAGATGTCATGGAGGAGGAGTCTATCTGATAGAGTACCTGACCCTCTGTTACTACATCACCTTCCTCAAAATCTGCGGAAATGACCTGTCCGTCTACCATGGATGTGATTGTGTAACTGTCCTTAGGTGAAATTGTTCCAGAACTGGATAGGGATGACTGGATGATCTGCCTTGAAACAGTTCCGGTCTTTACTGTGGAGTCAGTGGATGTTTTGGAGGATGAGACCTTTGATGTAACGATCTTTATACCGCCAACAATCACTATTATGCCAACTGCTCCAATAATGACCTTTTTAACAGGTAATTTTTTTATTGGTAATTTTAGTTTCATGAAATGCTCCCAAAGCCCTTAATTTGACTGTTAAGTCGATTTATTTATTAAATTAATGAGGTTAGCTGACTACGGCAGTAATAACCTGATCGCCATCGTCATCCTTGCTCCAGACGACGGTTATCTCATCGTCTGTCTGTATGCTGCCATATACTGAGAATGCATAAGCAACATCGTCATTGCCTATATCATATTCGGTTCCATCAATCACGATAGATGTTGGAGTCATGAGATCAGTAGCGCTGTAGTAGATACTGTTGAGAGTACCTGTTATAGTGCCCATGTCTGATCCTGATGATGAGTATGCATAAACTGACTTGGTAGATGAGTTATAGTAAACAACTACAGGATCACCTGATGATGCGGCATCCTCTATCTCATCAACGGATGATGTCTCGCCATTGAGTGAACAGCTTGCAGAACTTTCACTAAAGGGAATAATTGCTGATAAGCTTTTTCCGGATTTCAACAGGTATGGACCCTTGAGATTTGCTTCCAGAGTATCCAGTAAGTTGAGCTCATCATCATCCGTCAAGGTGTAACCAAACAGCTTACCATAGATGGTACTGTCTGTTTTTGTTGCTGTCTCATTGGAGTAAGTATTTGTCTTCATCAGGTTATAAAAAAGATTTACGCAGTCCTGATATGTAAGATCCTCGTTTACTCCGCGATTGACATTCTCCACAAGACCTATGGCTGTTGATTTAGCGTTTCTGTTGGACACCATGTTTCCCTCAAAGTCTGAGTTGGAGTAACCAAGTAATGTTAAACAAGCCTTTTCGGCCTCTGCCATCTTTATACCCTGATCTGGCTTAAAGAGACCACCAAGATATGCACTGAGCCATCCCTGTTCGGCGGCGATTCTTATATAAGGAGCATATTCTGAGGTTGATAGAACATCTGAAAAAACAGAAACATTAGACTCATTAGCCACCATTGTATGATATGTTGATGCCATTACTATCATTTTTGCAAACTGAGCTCTGGTAACAGGCTGCTCGTTTAGTGTGACATCGAAATTTTCTATTATTTTTGCACTTATAAGCGCATTTTTTCGCTGTGTAAGTGTTGTAGATGCAAACGCAGTGAGTGGTGTATATGAAACGATGCTGACAATGCCTGTTACAGCTGCCAGTCCTCCGTACATAAATCTTCTATTCATTTACTCTCCTTTCGAAAAACCCTAAACCCACAATATGGGAAATAAACGAGGCAATGCCTCTTAAATAGAACATGAGGCAATGATACAGAGGTAAACTGAAATGAAGCTGAAAAAAATTTAAGGAAAGCTGAAATACACAGAATGTTCACAAATGGCTAAAACACAAAATATAAAGTTAATTGAAGCAAATGAAGTTTGTTGTATTAAATAGGAAATTTTCAGATATTTTTCAGCTTATAATATTATTATTTGAGAAATCAGTTAGATATATTTATATATAGAAAACTGATGAAACAGATTTGATAAATATTATTGATACTGGGGTAAAGTAAATGAAAATACTGATTGTTGAAGATGAAAAATTACTGGCTGATTCAGTCAAGACTCTGCTGGAAGAAAAGGGATATGATGCAGATGCAGTTTATGATGGTGAGTCGGGCGTGGATTATGCAGAGACAGGTGTGTATGATCTTATAATACTTGATGTCATGATGCCAAAGATGAATGGATATCAGGTGGCTAAAAAGCTGCGCCAGATACATTTGAGTACTCCTATACTCATGCTTACAGCAAAGTCTGAGCTCATGGACAGAGTAGAGGGATTAAATTCTGGAGCAGATTATTATCTCACCAAGCCTTTTGACAGTCGTGAGCTGCTGGCCTGTGTCACTGCTCTTCTGCGCAGACAGGGTACAGAGGTGGATGAGCTTTCCTTTGGTAATACTTCTCTTGAATTGGAATCAGGGGCTCTCATATGTAATGGTACTGAGCTACGTCTCAGTGCAAAGGAGTTTGAGGTAATGAGGATGCTCATGCAATCAAAGGATAAAAATCTTTCCAAGGAGTCTATCCTAAGTAAAGTGTGGGGATATGACTCTGATGCCGTTGAGAATCATGTTGAGGTATATGTAGGATTTTTGCGTAAAAAACTTAAGTCCATAGGTTCTAATGTTAATGTCGTTGCAGCAAGACGTCTGGGATACCATCTTGAGCTTGAGGAGTGATAGCTTATGGAGATGATCAAAAAACTCAGGTACCGTTTTGTTGCTATAACAATGGTTATAGTTACATTGATGCTTATTGTTATTTTTGCATTGGTTCTCACATTGACACATCGACGTATTTACTCAGATAGTATACAGATGCTAAAGGGCGCTTCTGAGGCACCACTGGGTATGAACAAGAATAGACGCCCGGAAAGGCATGATCGTGATAAGGGGACTGATGTGCAGCTGCCATTCTTCAGAGTTGAGGTGGATGCTGATGGAAATATAATAGCTACAGATGGTGATTTCTTTGACCTTACGGATCAGGATACTATTAGTGGGCTTGTAAATGATGTACTTTCCAGAGATGCAAGAGTCGGTGATATCTCTGACTATACATTAAGATATTACAGAACAAATGTTGCGGCATTTAGAGGACTTAATAAAGACCCTGGTGCGGGGGGACAGGAACCGGCGCCAGATGAGAGCCCTGCCGTGGATGGTGATGGAAAGGCATTGACATCTGGTGATGATCAGGCTTTGAGGACCACTGCTATGACTTCAGAGTCTGATGACGCAGCAGCTCCGGAGGAAAACAGTACTCCAGAGCCGCCAAAAGATTCTGGTGAGCAATTTGGCAATCGGGACAATGATTTCTTTGATCCCGGGGATATAAAAAATGAAAACTGGGATGGCAAGAGTAATCGAATAATAGTATTTGCAGACGTATCTTCAGAGGTTTCCACTATGAACAACCTTATACGTAACTGTGTACTCATTGGCATACTTAGTTTCCTGGTATTCCTTGTAATTGCTATTTTCTTTGCCAGATGGGCTGTAAAACCTGTGGAGGATGCATGGATACAGCAGAGGCAGTTTGTGTCTGATGCATCTCATGAGTTAAAGACTCCGCTCACTGTAATACTTACAGATGCAGAGATGTTAAAGTCAAGAGATTTTGATGAGGACAGGAAAAAGCAATTTGCAAGCAATATTTATACCATGTCTCTGCAGATGAGAGGGCTGGTTGAGAGTCTTTTACAGCTTGCAAGAGTAGATAATGGCGCTATACAAAAAGTTCCTATGCAGATTATTGATATGTCGCAGCTCGTAGCCAATGAGATACTGACCTTTGAGGTGTTGTTTTTTGAAAAAGGGCTGATACTTCAGGATGAGGTACAGCAAAATATCGCTGTAAAGGGATCAGAACAACACATTAAACAGGTAATAGAGATACTTTTAGATAATGCGCAAAAGTATTCTGATCCTAATGGTACTGTTACTGTAACCCTTGAGAAAACCGGATCGCATAAGTGTGTTCTCAGTGTTGCTGATCCTGGAGAAGAGATTTCCGAGGAGAATTTAAAGAACATTTTTAAAAGATTTTATCGTATAGATGAGGCCAGAGCCATGAATCACTCTTATGGATTGGGACTATCTATAGCACAAAATATCGTACTTAACCATAAAGGTAAGATATGGGCAGAGTCAAAGGATGGAATAAATTGTTTTAAGGTAGAGCTGCCACTTGCATAAAAAATGCTCCTGAGAGATTTCTCTCGGGAGCGATTTTTTATATGAGCTGATGAGATAACCACTTATTGGTCATAAATCTATAGATATAGAATAGTCCTCTGACAAGCCAGTCCAGAGACATGCCGTACCATACAGCAATAGGCCCAAAGCCCATGACTCTTATAAGGAATGTTGTAAGAGCTACTCTGGTGAGCCACATGGACAGGGAAGACACGATCATAGTATAGCTCACATCACCTGCTGCTCTAAGACCATAAGGGGTGATAAAGCTAGGTACCCAGATGAGGCATTTGACAATGGTTATATATATCATCATGTCAAAGCACATGGCCGCACTCTCCGGCTCCATGCCGGCCAGCCACATGGCTGGTTTACAGAATACAAGAGTGAGCAGGCAGGAGGCAATGATTACATAGTCTCCTATCCTCATATGTTTTACTATGTAATACTTGGCCTCTTCCTTACGACCTGCACCCAGAGTCTGACCTGTAACGGTCATAAGCCCCATGCCTACGGCGATTGCTGCTATGCCGTTAACATTCTCAAAAATGATGGTCATAGCCTGTGCGGCAATAGCTGTAGTGCCAAGTGTTGATACTGAGGATTGTATGGCCAGCTTGCCAAACTGGAACATACTGTTTTCAATTCCGGAAGGTATTCCTATAAACAACACTCGTTTAATTATCTCGAAATCAGGTCGTATCAGATACTTTTTAATAACAATAGGTTGTTTCGGAAGCCGGAGAAATATAAAAAGTACCACTGCGGAGAAAATCCTGGAGAGAAGTGTGGAAAGAGCTGCTCCCATGACGCCCCATCTAAATATAAAGATAAAGGTAAAGTTGCCGATAATATTGAGCACATTTGATATTACGGATATCTTCATAGGAAATTTACTGTTTCCGCCTGCTCTGTAAAAGGCGGCGCCTACCTGATAAAGACCAATAAACGGAAAAGAAGCGGCCGTATATCGGAAATATATTTTTGAGGCATCCATAACCTGAGCATCCACATGTCCAAATATGAGCTTAAGGATGTCAGCATTAAATATCTCGGCAATTGCCATTACAGAAATGGCGATGGTCATGACAGAGAGGACAATCTGCTGTGCGACCTGGTTGGCCTTTTTAGGATTGTCGGCACCGATATACTGAGAACAGATTATAGTACCACCGGTGGCAATAGCCGAGAACATCTGTAATACAAGGGTGTTGATGGTATCTGTCAGGGAAACGGCGGAAATAGCCTCACTTCCTACTCTTGTGACCATCATGGAGTCTGCCATACCCATAAATGATGTGAGGAGGTTCTCAATCATCAGAGGTATGAGCAGTTTTTTTAAGTCTATATCAGTGAACTCCAGGTCATCCCATTTTATCTTTGTTTTGTCGTAAAAACGATTTAATCGAAATAGATAGTGGTACACTTCGTCTCCTTTTGTGCGGATTAAATAAGGTACTTGAGTCTTTGATATACCTCGGAAACAGGTAATCCAACTACGTTGTTGTAATCACCATCTATGCCGCGTATATATCTTGCAAAATAGCCCTGTATGCCGTAGGCACCAGCCTTGTCCATAGGCTCGTCAGAACTTGCATAATTTAATATCTCCTGCTCTGACATGGGGTACACATGTACGTCAGTTTTGATGGCGAATGTCTCGCTTTTGACTGTTTGTGGCCCCTCTCTAACCAGTATTGTCACTCCAGTGTATACCTGATGGTCACGCCCCTGTAATTTACGTATCATATCTCCTGCCTCAGAGTGAGTTTGGGGCTTTCCCAATATCTGTCCATCAATTGAAACAACTGTATCTGCTCCCAACACTACTATCCTGATGCCAGGATCACAATCAAGCCTTGATGATATATCAGTGGCCTTTTGTCTGGAGAGTGACTTTACGACCTCGCTAGGGATGGAGGAGGTAATAGTCTCTACTATATCGCTAGGCATGATTTCAGGTACTATGCCTATCTGATTTAAAAGCTCAGATCTCCTTGGAGATGCTGAGGCCAAAATAAAACGATCAATACTCATTAAGGTTCCTTCCTATAGTGACGATATATAAAAATAAAAAATTGTGCACGCCTTAAATGTAAGCATTTACATAAATAAGCTAGTTAATTATACAAAAATTATTTGTATAATTCCATATGTCATATTCACAGTAATATTGACAATAAGTTGTAACAAAATTAAAATGAAAATAATACGGAAAATCAATAGGTTTACCGGTTAAATAAAATCAAGGATGTGGAGAGTGTATGGGACGAGAAGGAAAAATAACTATTAAGGATATAGCTGATATGGCAGGAGTATCAAAAACTACTGTTTCCTTTTTCCTTAATGGAAAAACTGAAAAAATGTCTGTTGAGACAAGGATTAAAATACAAGACATTATAGATAAAACGAAATATCGTCCAAACATCGCGGCAAGGACGCTTAACCAGAAAAAGACTAATTTGATAGGTGTTATCATTGGTGACATAACTAATACTTTTTCTAATAAGATTGTAAAGGGTATAGAGGACACAGCAAGGAAGCATGGATATCAGACCTTAATCGGTAACTCAGCATATGATCCGGACATGGAGTCGAGCTATGTGAACAGGATGCTGACTTTAGGTGCAGACGGATTCATTATTCAGCCTACACCGGGTTTTCATGATACCTCTCAGATAATAAAAAGTGAGCGTAAACCTTTTGTGTATTTTGACAGTAAGGTTTATGAAGAGGATGCTTATTGGGTTAAAACAGATAACTATACAGCTACGTATAAGGCGGTTGAGAGTCTTATAGATAGAGGATACTCCAACTTTATCATGATAGGCGCTGATCCATCCAGGTTGAGTACACGCATTGAGAGATCTTCTGGATTTATTGATTGTATAACAGAGAGTGGCTTTATTTATCAGAATCTTGAAATTAAAGAGGGCGAGATTAATGATGAGGAGATCTTAAACTTTGTAAGATTCCATATGAAGGCCAATCACCCTACGCTTGTCTATGTACCTAACTGTTGGGCACTTCCGCAGGTGTACAATGCACTCCAGCCATTAAAGGACAAGATACCTGACGAGCTCGGTATTCTTGGTTTTGATAATGTGGAGTGGGCGATTTTCTCTGACCCTAAAATAACTACTATAGTTCAGCCTGCTTATGAGGAGGGACAGAAAGCTGCTGAAATACTTATTGATCAGATAGAGGAAAAGAAAGAAGAAAAGGTCCACCAGGTCCTTAAGTGTTCGGTTAACTGGACAGAGTCTACGATGTAGATCCAGCACTCTCTTTAACTGGTTAAGGTGGTTTGAGTAAACCTGAAACATAATAATTATTTTGATGAGCATAAAAGAAAGCTGTCTATAACAGAATCCTGTTATAGACAGCTTTTTAAGTGTCAATATTTGTCATCAATAGGGATAATACACACTCTTTTTATAGACTATATGATGTTTAAAAAAAACGATGGTGTCAGGATCATCGTTTGTCTCTATCAATAAGCTCAAGAGAGATAATACCAATAATTATACATATAATACCTATGAGTGCGAGTACACCCCAGCACCTTAGAATGTTAGGTATAGTACCGGCATAAAGGTCATTTTGCATTGACTGGGCTGAAAGAACATCCATTTTGTATCGTATGTTTGTCCTTTGGATATAGTCCACAAGGGATTGTATCTCCGGAACTCCTCTAAACTGATAGATTGCGGAGAATAATGCGTGTGATGTCAACTCATTGTAGTCAGCAACTGAACATATAGCAATAGTGCCCCAATGGCTTAAAGTCATCTTTTCGATGACCTCAGCAGGACCTCCGTTAAATGTGAAAATAACACCTGCAAAAACCAACTGTATGATCAGTAGGAATGGCATGACAGTCATGGCAGCAGTGGTGGTTTTTACAATGCAGGATACCATCAGTGCCATCATATCTGCACAATATGTGATGAGCCATAAAGTTATGGCAAAATCCAAAATAAAGTTACCAGTTACTATACTCTCTTTCGGAAAGATTATCCCGTACCACTTATATATGGCTATGGATATGATTACCTGCAGTAAACATATAATAGCCTGATAGATCATATGTGCGCCTATATAAGCGGTAATATGCAAACCAGATCTGTGCTCTCGTTTTATGATTGCTCTCTCGCGGCATACGACCTGTATTGAGTTAAAAAAGCCGTTCCATATGCAGACACATACCATGGCAAAAGCGCCAGCTTTAAGTCGCTCCATATTGGTAAAAAGATTTTTACCCATTACAAAAGCTACCATTATAGCTATGGCTGCTGATAGTGGAAGTCCCTTCCAGTCCTTCTCATTGATGAAAATACGGAAAAGCTTCCCGAGATAAATACCAGTCTGTCCAAGTCGTCCGGTATGGTGGTTTTTGATGATTTCCTCATCCATTAGTTGATGCCTCATTTCTTTAACATTATAGTTCAGAACTACAGCTCTGATTTGTGCCCTTCACTCCATACTCACATCCACAGTATCATCACTTACGGTCTCACCCTCATGATCACCCTTGACTAAATCTGCATCATGTGGATCTGTGTCGATGATCTCAGCCGCTACGGATGAACCATCTGCAGTCTTGATGATACCGTCATCAGATGTGACAGGTTTAGGATTCTGAGTCTGATCTGACTGAAGTTTTGCGAATTTCTCTATATAAAGGTCTGCCTGACCCTCACCGCCCTCTCCTACGCTGTTTATAGTGAGAACAATGTCTTCCATGGACTCCTTGCCGAAAAACTTTTTGGCCTCGTCTATAGTTCCATAGAAAGCTAACTGACCAGTATGGCTGCTGTTTTTGGCCAGCACTATAACCTTGTCAAAGAGGTCGATAACACGGTCAGGAGTATGGGTGATGACCATGACTATCTTACGCTGATCAGCAATATTACGGAGCTGTTTCATCAGATCTCTGGCCATAACTCCATCAAGACCGGAATCCGGCTCGTCAAGAATAAACAAACTAGGATTGGCAACAAACTCTACAGCAATGGAAAGACGCTTACGCTGACCACCGGATAGCTTGTCAACCAGCTCATTTTTAACTGAATCCAACCCAAAAAGGTCGAGTGTACTTTGTACTCTTTCCTTGCGGTCTATGCTGCTGGCAGTACTAGGCATACGCATCTCTGCAGCATTGGTGAGAGTCATGATAACCGTATCATCTCCTCTCAGGAGATCCTGCTGAGGAACCATGCCGATATTATATTTCATTTTGGCATAGTCAGTGTATACATCAAGGTCGCCTTGCTTAATATCGGCCTTGGCCTTTTCATAACCTGTGACGGCATTGATAAATGTGGTCTTGCCTGCACCTGATCCACCAAGTATAAGTACCATATTACCTGGCTCTACAGTCAAATTAATATCCTTGAGCAGAATCTGCTTTTTGAACATACTGCGGACGGAACGCTCCTGGATATGTATCTCAAGATCATTGTTTTTAAATGTTTCATGATTATAAGCTAGGTAATCACCAACAAATACAAAATGAGTGCCGCCTATATTTATGACGTCATAAAGATTGAGGACTTTTGTACCCTCAATTTTATTTTGATTGACAAATACACCACGAGTTGTGTCAACATCCTCCACCTGCCAGTGATCGTCCTTATAGCGGACTATTGCATGGTGGTCTGACTCACCTGATGTATCCTGGGCTGACTTTTCTTTAGATAGGAACTCACTTACATGACTATAGATATGATATACCTGTTGCTCTTTACTGAGCTGTACACGACGCCACTCAAGCTCACCTATAAATCTTGTAAGGAAGACAAAGATAAGCATGTCATCATCTTTTGTTATGCGGATCACATCTCCGTTATTAAGGATGGTATCAGAATCAAAAGGTACTTCTCTGTCATTGATGGTGGTGATATTGGCATCTGTAAGATTTTTATAATGCCAGTCCCCTAGAAAATGGCTCAGCTTACCTTGAGCCTTGTCAAGAAGTGGATATTCCAATGAAATTTTATCATCATTTTTCAGGTGAAAAAGACTCTGCCTGCCTATCTCTAATTCCTTTTCAACCTTGAATTGCTCTGGGTCGTTGCCGATCTTTATAACAATTATTTTTGCGGGTTCAACTAGATCTCCCAAAATTCCGGCCATGAGTACCTCCATATTATGTGGTTAAAATATAATATGTAAAAATTATAGCATAAGTTAAAATATAAATGATTGTTAATTTATAATAATACTTCACCGCCGTCATGTGACGGCGGTGAAGTATTTAATAGAATTATATGCTTGAAACTAAATTATTTTCCATAGGACTTGTATAAATCCGCATGAGCATAGACAACATTCCATGCTCCAGATGTCTTTCCAGTCACACATATATAATGCTTGCCGCTGGCACCAGTGAAATAAGATACTGCACAATTTCCGGCCTTTGAAACATAACCGGTCTTGGCCATAAGTGCAGTTCCTCCTGTAGACTGAGTGTCGATACGCTTTAGGAACAGGTTGGAGAAGCTCAAACCTGAACTGTGCTTATTGGTAGGTTGTGTAGTGTAGGATCTCGTAGACAGTACTGCGCTGGCGTATGGATCGGCAGCTGCATATTTCATCACAAGAGCCATATCTTTAGCTGTTGTATAGTGATTATCATTGTAGAGGCCTGTGGTATTGGTGTAATGAGTTGTTGATGATATACCAAGCTCCTGGGCTTTTTGGTTCATAAGATTTACAAACTGCTCCTCAGATCCGGCAATGTAGCGTACCAGCGCAAGAGCTGCATCTGCACCGGATGGAAGTATCAATCCGTACAAAAGATCCTGTACTGTGACTACCTCACCTGATTTAAATCCACAGTTTGATGCACCGTTATCATTGACATAATCAACAATATCACTGGTTATCTCAACCTTATCTGTAAGATTGGTAATGTGCTCACAGGCCACAAGCAGTGTCATGACCTTGGTCATAGATGCAGGATACATCTTGGCCTCGCAGTTTTTCTCGGCGACTACCAGATTGGAATCTGAGTCAACAAGTATTGCAAAATTGGCATTTACCTCAGGTGATGCAGTAAGACTTGTTTTTAAAAAACCAGCTGCACTGCCTGAAGACTGAAAATAGTTTGTAGTTGTATTACCTGCTGCTGTTGTAGTGGCAGCGGTAGTCTCAACAGATGTAGTCTCCGTTACAGTTTCAGCAGTAGTCTCAACAGTTGTAGTATCCTGCACTGATGCAGCGGCAGTCTCGGCAGCTGATGTCTCAGTTGTTGCTGCGCTGGATGTTTCTGCTACTGTTGAACTATCTGTTGTACCGGTTGCAGAAACAACAGTACTGACATCGGAAGCAGAGGTCTCTGAAACCAGCCCCTCTCCAGAAACAACTGCAGTGGATGAACTATCAGTTGTAGTAGATGCACCAACAGGACCATAATCAGATATCTCAACTACAGGTGTAGTAGTATCTGCAAGTGCCAATGATGAAATATTGACTGTCATCAATGAGGCAATCATAATCTCCGCCGCTAATTTTTTAAAATATTTCTTGTAGCTTTTCATAATATCTGAACAAATCTGTGTAAAAGAGTATACGAGACTTGTTGCTCTCCTCGTCTAAGATATAAAAACAGATGACCGCATGTAAAAAAACACGCTACTATTAAGTATTTATATCTTAGCATGTGGAGTCAGTTTAAACCTTACCAAAACATTTCGATTTAAAGTTCATTCTTTAAACTGTACTTTATGGGTGTATATGTTTTTTATGTGTGGTTTTATGAGTAGTGCTGCCTCGTTTATGGACTGCTTTAGTCTTATCTGTAGGAGCATCCTGAGATTTACGTGGTCTGATGAGGCATAATGGTCCAAAACCTATAAGATCCTCACGATGCTCTTTAAGGAGAGCCTCTTTTACGAGGTCATAGTTTTCTGGCTTGCGATACTGTATGAGTGCCCTCTGCATTGCCTTCTCATGAGGGTTACGTGGAACATAAACCTCCTCCATGGTGAGAGGATTTAAACCTGTGTAATACATGGTGGTTGATACTGTCCCAGGAGTTGGATAAAAATCCTGCACTTGCTCGGGTATGTAACCCATGTCACGGATATATTCAGCAAGTGTTATGGCGTCCTTTAGTCTGGAGCCCGGGTGGCTGGACATAAGGTAAGGTACGATATATTGGTTAAGGTTGAGCTCCTTATTGATCTTTTCGAATTCTTTTACAAAGGAGTTATAGACCTCAACATTTGGCTTACCCATCTCTTTTAGTACATTATCGGAAACATGCTCTGGAGCAACTCGCATCTGGCCAGAAACATGGTGTTCACATATCTCCTTGAGAAATTCCTTGTTAGAGTCTGCCATAAGATAATCAAAACGGAAGCCTGAACGCACAAATACCTTTTTGACACCAGGGAGCGAGCGGACCTCACGGAGCAGCTTTACATAATCCGAGTGATCAACTTTTAGATTTTTACACGGATTTGGCCAAAGACACTTTTTGTTTACACAGGCACCATGAGTAAGCTGTTTACTGCAGGCAGGACCTCTAAACTCGGCAGTAGGACCGCCGACATCAAAAATATACCCCTTAAACTCCTTGTCATGAGTTATCTCTTTAGCCTCCTCTATAACACTCTCATGGGAACGTACCTGAACTATACGGCCCTGATGCATAGTAAGCGCACAGAAGTTGCACTCACCAAAGCATCCTCTTGCCTGTGTGATACTCTCCTTTATCTCTCCAAAAGCAGGAATGCCTCCATCTTTGTCATAAATCGGATGCCATGCCCGCATGTAAGGAAGTGCATAAACATCATCCATTTCTATCTCTGTAAGAGGTGCTGCCGGAGGATTTTGTACTACGAACATGGCTCCATCGTAGCACTCATATATACGCTTGGCGCTTATAGGGTCAGTGTTCCTATACTGCATGGCAAAGCTCTCGGCATATTTCTTTTTATCCTTTTTTATATCCTCAAAGTCCGGAAGCCTCAGAGCATCGTATATCTCATCTTCATATCGGGTCTTATACACAGTGCCTGGTATCCAGGTTATGTCCTTGACAAGGATGCCTGAATTAAGAGCATCAGCAATCTCAACTATACTGTGCTCACCCATACCATATGAAATGAGGTCAGCACCACTGTCCAGAAGTATGGACCTGCGAACGCTGTCGGACCAGTAATCATAGTGTGATAATCTACGGAGGCTGGCCTCGATACCACCTATGATGATAGGAGTATGTTTGTAGGTCTGCCTGATGAGATTACAGTATACTGTGGCGGCTCTGTCTGGGCGCTTACCCATGATCCCACCCGGGGTATAGGCATCAGTCTTACGATGTCTCTTGGCAACTGTATAATGATTGACCATAGAGTCCATGTTTCCTGCGGATACAAGAAATCCTAGACGTGGCTCACCAAACTCGGTTATTGAGTCCTTGTTGGTCCAATCCGGCTGAGGCAGCATGGCTACTTTATAGCCATGGGCCTCAAGTATCCTTGAGATAATGGCAGAGCCAAAGCTTGAGTGATCAACATAAGCATCACCACATACATAGACAAAGTCCGGTTGTATCCATCCTTTCTCCAGCATATCTTTCTTGTTAATTGGTAAAAATCCTTCGTACATAAACTCTTTTACTTTCTAAAAATCAAATGGCAATAGGTTTCGCACCCTTTTCGATAGGGCATACATAGCCTGAGGCTGTGCGCTTTTCAAACTCGGCACGGGCTTCCTTAAGTAGCTCAGGTTTTTCATATAGATCAATGGCAGCACAAGACAATACCTTACCTGCGTGGATAAGAGCCTTGTGGCCTATGGTGGAGCCCCCGCAGGAGACATTCTGCCAGCTATGGCCAGGTGCGCCACTGACAAAACCTGCAACATGTATCTGAGCAGTAGGGGTCTGCCAGGAAACATCGCCCACATCTGTGGAACCAGCTCGATATGCGGTACTGTGATAGAGAGGTACGAGGAAATTATTGATGCCATCTTTTCCCTGATGACTCATCTTTTCTGTGTACTCTCTTATATCCTCATCAAATCTAGAGGCAAATCCCGGAGCTGGGTTTTCAGGGCATGTTGCTCTGAGCTTTGTAGCAAAATCAAGCTCCTCAGGTGTGTACTCAGGGAGCCCTGCGTCCTTGAAATTGTCATATAGGACTGTCTCCAGAGTAAAGTTTGGCACCAGATCGGCGGTTCCATCAATAAAGGTCCTGTCGTAACTTGTTTCTGTCATAAGGGCAGCGCCCTCAGCTATTTTATCCACACGCTTTAACAAAGCAACACAATCCTTAACTTTTACAGCACGGACCATATACAGAACTGATGCATGATCCTGAACAACATTTGGGGATACTCCCCCTGCATCTGTTATGGCGTAGTGCACACGACAGTCACTGGTCATGTGCTCTCTCAAATACTGGACACCGGTATTCATAAGCTCTACTGCATCAAGTGCGGATCTACCATGCTCAGGGTCTCCTGCAGCATGAGCGGAAATACCATGGAAGTCATAAAGTATCTGAATAGTGGAGTTATTGGTTCCCGTGGTTACCTCATTGACATCCTCAGGATGCCAGGTGAGAGCTGCATCAAGCTGATTCCAGATGCCGTCTCTTGCCATAAAAGACTTGGAAGAGCCTCCCTCCTCACCAGGACATCCAAAAAATATAACAGTACCCTTATGTTTACTGGTCTCCAGATAGTGTTTAATGCCAAAAGCCGCTGCAAGAGCACCCGTACCAAGCATGTTGTGACCACAGCCATGACCTGGTCCTCCAGGAATTATCGGTTTATGCTCAGTACAAACACGCTCCTGACTGAGCCCGGAAAGAGCATCATACTCTCCGAGTATACCAATGATGGGATGGCCTGAACCAAAGGTACCGGTAAAAGCAGTTTCAATGCCATCAACACCCTTTTCCACCGTAAAGCCATGCTCCTCAAGTACCTGCTCATAAAAGGCAGCTGACTTGAACTCCTTTAGACTAAGCTCCGGATTGGCCCATATTTTGTCTGCGAGATCAGTGAATATTTCTTTATTGTTATCGATGTAGTCTATTACCTGTTGTTTTAAATTAGTCATGTGTCACTCTTTCCGGATACCGTGCTTAAGGTACATGGACGTTATCCTAATGATAGTCATTGTTGATTGTATATCAAAAATATATTATTTAACACCAAGGATGTGGGTATACTTTATTAAATAAATATAAATAACTCTTTTGAGATGCTGTATTTCATAGTCAGTATCTAGATATGACTCATATATAATGCTGTTTCTGATATTTAATTGATGAAAAAAGAGATACATCTAAAGTGGAGTAGATGTATCTCTCTGTGTAATGTTATATGAGTTTGATCAGGCCTCCAGCACCTTTCCGAGGAAATCCTTGAGTCTGTCACTCTTAGGATGGTCAAATATATCCTCAGGTGTGCCCTGCTCTACTATGTTGCCATCGGCCATAAATACTACACGATTACCCACCTCTCTGGCAAAACCCATCTCATGAGTTACGCATACCATGGTCATACCCTCTTTGGCAAGCTCTTTCATAACCTCCAGTACCTCTCCTACCATCTCAGGATCAAGGGCAGAGGTAGGCTCATCAAAAAGCATGACCTCGGGATTCATACAAAGAGCTCGTACAATGGCCACACGCTGCTTTTGTCCACCTGACAGCTGTACAGGATATGCATTGGCTCTGTCCTTAAGTCCTACTCTGTCAAGAAGCTCTAATGCTTTTTTCTCTGCATCGGCCTTGCTCTGTTTTTTTACAATCTGAGGAGCAAGTGTCAGGTTTTCAAGAATGGTTTTGTGTGGGAAAAGGTTAAAGTGCTGGAACACCATACCCATCCTCTCACGGAATTTATCAAGATTGATCTTGGAATTGACTATATCCTGACCATCAAAAATGATACTTCCATCAGTAGGCTCCTCTAACAGATTTAAACTACGGAGGAATGTTGACTTACCAGAACCTGATGGTCCGATGACCACCATTACATCTCCCTTATTGATATCGATGGTAACGCCGTTGAGAGCCTTGATCTGGCCGTAATTATAATGTTTTTTCAGGTCTTTTACCTGGATAAGAGCTGTATTATCTGTTGTCACTTTGACGCATCCTCCTCTCTACATACTCAATGATTTTTGATGTTGGGAAGCACAGGCAGAAGTAAAGGAATGTGGCCATAAGAAGTGGCTCGGCAATAATAAATGTAGCTGACTGAACGCTCTTTACATTGAACATGATATCCTGAACACCGATGGTATAGCAGACTGATGACTCCTTTATAATAGTAACGAACTCATTGGCTACTGCAGGAAGGATGTTTTTTACAGCCTGAGGAAGGATGATGTGGTACATAGTCTGAGCCTTGGTCATGCCGAGTGATCTTGAAGCCTCTGTCTGACCTGCGTCAACACCCTCAATGCCGCCTCGTATAACCGCACTCATATATCCACCTGAGTTTAAAGCAAGAGCAACTGCTGCAGGGAAAAATCGCTCAAACTGTATGAAACCCAGAAATGTGAATTTAGGTAATGTTATAAATCCGAAAACTATGTAATAGACAAGGAATATCTGAACCAGCATAGGAGTACATCTTACGAACTGTACATATGCACTGGCGATAAGCTTGACAGGGTTAAAACCTGCAATGAAATCATAGCGTTTTTTCTTTCCGATATCGTCAGTCTTGATCTTTTCCAGATGTCTGAATGGTCTTACATCTGATAAAAGCATAAGTGCAAGTCCAAAAGCTAAAAAGAAACCGAAAAATACGGTACACAATGCCAGCAGTACAGTAACTATCAAGCCCTGCTGAAACATATTGCTATAAGTAAGAAGCTTACTCATATTGGCCCAACTGATGGTCATAAAAAATATTCCTGCCTTTCAAATTATAAAAATGTTACGCGCTTACTGCGCTCATTACACTGAATTTATTATAACGTATTAAAGAATGATGGAAACAATAAACTCAAAAAATCTCCGGGTCTGAAACCCGGAGAAAAAATACGGATCGTAATATGCTGGAAACTAATGAATATTAGTTGGCAGCAACCTGGCCGTTGGCATCGAGCTGGCCCTCGTAAACATTACCCTCATCAGAAGCAAGATCCTGTGCAGTAGCGATGTACTCATCCATAGATCCGTCTGAAAGAACATTGTTTACTACTGCGTTAACAGATGGAAGTAAATCACTGCCCTTCTTAAGAGCGATGGCTGAACCCTCTGTGTCATAAGGAACATCCCATGCAATCTGGAGCTCTGGATAGTTCTTGATGTACTGCTCAGCTACGGCTGTCTCAATGAAAGCGCCCTCAAGCTTGCCGGTAACAAGCTCTGAAACAATATCTGTAACCTTGGCAAGACCAATTATGTTGGCGTTTGGTGTATTTGCCTTGGCAAGATCCATCTGGATAGAACCGTTTTGTGCACCAACTGGAAGTCCGTCAAATGCAGCATAATCCTGATACTTATCAGCATCTGCACTACGGATTACAAATGCCTGTCCGCCTGTGTAGTAGATGTCAGAGAAATCAAAAGTCTGTGCACGCTCTGGGCTTGGCGAGAAACCTGAAATACCGAGATCGATATTACCGTTTTGAAGCTCCATAAGGATACCGTCAAAATCCATAGGAACTACCTGAAGCTCAAGACCTAAATCATCTGCGATCCTCTGTGCAAGAGCCACATCAAAACCTACAAGCTCAGGATTACCGTCTGTTATATGATAGAACTCATATGGTGCAAAGTCAGGTGAAGTACCAACTGTAAGCTTACCTGATGTTATAGTTGTGAAATCCTTTGGGATATCTACGATCTCTCCTGATCCCTCAGCGGCACCCTCTTTTTTGTCCTCAGCTGCAGCAGTTGTTTCTGTATCAGCAGCGGCTGTTGTTGTCTCAGCCTCAGCAGCGGTTGTTGCTGCCTCTTTTGCAGCTGCAGTTGTAGCAGCGGCAGTTGTCTCAGGTGCCTGTGTTGATCCACAACCTGCTAGTGAAGCTGTTGCAAGAACAGCGGCCATAAGTACTGCAAGATTCTTTTTCATATTTTCCTCCTCAATCGAACTATATTCGATATGGTTATGATGGAAATTATTTATATAACCAATTTCCGTATAATACTATGTGTGAAATTATAGACTCTTTCTCCAATAAATCAAGTATTTTTATTCATATAAATTAAATATTTAGAGGAATTATGCGAAAAAATATGCATAAAAGCCTTTTAAAAGGCATTTTATGCATAATAATATAAACTTAGATAATATCTTGTATAATTTTGTGCCTGCCATCCAGAGACTCAAATACACGTATCTCACAGTTGTGTGGCTTTGGACGCCAGTATATCCCATTTGGTTTGTCCATCAGGTATCCTGACAGTGGACGCATTATTCCGCCATGGCATGCAATAAGGACATTATCATAATTTTTTTTTTCCAGCTCTTTAAGGAAGGAGTGGCTTCTTTTTATTAAGGAGTCAAGCGTCTCTACTGTGGCTGGTGCAGGGAAGATCTCAGGCATGTACCAGTATAAAGTCATAGGAATCCCCAGAAGATAGTATTTTTTAAGCTCATACTTCCCAAAATCAGCCTCTATCAGTCTTTCATCAATGATGATCTGTGATGGATCAACATTTCCTATTATTGAACCTGTTGTAATGGCTCTGTTTAAAGGACTTGAATAAACAGCATCAAATTTTATCTCGCCGATTTTTTTTCTTGCCTCTTTTGCCTGCAGGATGCCGGTATCATTTAAGGGCTCGTCTGTCCTGCCCTGCATGAGACGCTGTTTATTAAATCTTGTTTGTCCATGTCTGGTTATCCAGATCTTCATGCAATTTCCTCCATCGGTTTCTTTAAAGACATAAAATATGTGATCTGCAGCATTAATCCAGTGACCATCCAGGATACCGGATATACAAGGAAGATACTGCGGAAGCTTTGAAAATGGTTGAATACGGTAGACAACCATATGATCCTGAAGATAACTGTCCCCAGTATTGTTTCTATAGTAGGAATAAGAGACATTCCTCTCCCCCTGAGTGCTGCCGCCGGTACCTCAAAAAATACTGCTATAGGCTCAACAACAAGTACACTCATAATACGTATCATCCCATAGGCGATAACCTCGGGTTTGGTACTGTATAATCTTAATACTGTGGTTCCAAATATGGTGCAGGGTATGCTGACAATGGCACAAGAAAGAATGGACAGCCATATAGTATGGAAATATATCCTGGAGCATCTGCTCTCCTTGCCTGCTGCGTGATTCTGACTTATAAAGGTAGTTGCTGTCTGGGCGAATGCAGTCACCATGTAGTATGCGAAATACTCAAAGTTAAGTGCTGCCGCTGCACCTGCTACTGCATCTGAACCGAAACTGTTTATGGCCGCTTGAATAAAAACATTGGATATGCAGAAAACTGCCTCCTGGATACCGGCAGGTCCTCCGATTGCAAATATTTTTTTGATATTTGCTAAGTTCCAGCTTAGCTTCCTGATGGAAAATCTATAGGGCTCATCCTCTTTCGACAGATAGTACAGGATCAGAAAGGCACTTATAGCAGTGGATATGTCTGTTGCTAATGCTACTCCGGAAACACTGAGCTTTAATCCGATGACAAAGAAAAGATTGAGCAGGACATTGATGATTCCTGAAAAGAGTAAAGCATTAAAAGGAGTTTTACTGTCACCCTTGGCTCTAAGGATCGCACTTCCAAAGTTGTACAGCATCATAAAAGGTGCACCTAATAAATATATCTTAAAATATTGAAGTGCAAGATCCATGATATCAATAGGCGTGTGTATGACACTGAGCAGAGGCTCTGCTATGAGCTGACCTACTATCATCATAAGTATGCCGCATAAAAGACCAAAGGATATGGAAGTATGTACTGCCTGATTTATGCGATCCGTCTGACCCTTGCCGATGAGATTGGCTATTATTACATTGACACCAACAGATAATCCTGCAGAAAGTGTTATGAAAATACTTATGAGCTCTCCATTAGTACCTACTGCAGCCAGGGCCTGGGATGTAGCAAATCGCCCGACCACTGCAGTATCCGCCGAATTAAACAGCTGTTGCAATATACTGCTCGCTCCTATAGGAATAGCAAATAGGATGAGTTTATCGACTAATGAGCCGTTAAGCATGTCGATCTCGTTTCTTTTTTTGGTAACTGTCATACTAATGGATGTCCTTAAGCAATTATTTGAGAAAACTCAGCTATCAGTTTAGCTTTGTTTCGCAGGAAAGTAAATCTGAAAAGCTAGAGAGTCTCAGCTTTCGTGACTGACTGTATCTGCTCATAAGTGAATCCCTCGCCAGACACTTCTCTCGCGTCTGCTACAATCATAAATGCAGTGGGATCTATTTGTTTTACAAGATCTTTAAGTGAAGGTATCTCTCTGTTTGACATTACACAGTACAACATGAGAGTTTCGGTTTCTGAGAACATACCTGTAGCTTTTATACCAGTAACACCACGCCCCATTTTGTTTATGATTGCATCTGCGATTTCTTTTGTATGCGGCGAAATGATAAATGCGGTTTTGGCAAAATTCATACCATCGATTAATGCACTGCTAATATGACTCATTACATATATAGATACTATAGCGTACAAAGCACATTCCAATCCAAAAAAATGTATTCCTGTAAGGACTATTATCCAATCTACGACCTGAAGAATCTGTGTTAATGAATAATGTGGAATATATTTTTGAACTATGGCAGCAAAAAGGTCTGTACCACCACTTGTAGCGTTATTTCCAAATATGAGTCCGCAACCTACACCACTTAAAATTCCACCGAATACAGCAGCAAGAAAATAATCGGTGGTAGGAATGAGTGCATGAGACGGCAAAATTATAAGAAATACTGTCAGGAGAATAGTCGAGTACATTGTTTTTGCGAGGAATTTCCAGCCCTTTAAATAATACCCAAATATAAACAATGGGATATTGATGACAGTGTTAGATACCCATAATGGAATTTTAAAAACTGATCTTAGAATGATCGCTATTCCACCAACACCGCCGGTTACTAATTGGAAAGGATCATATATATTGGCAATAGCAATGGACAAAAGGAGTGTACCTATACTAATGACAATAAGTTCTTCTAAAATTGTTTTTTCGCGATAACCTTTGTGTGATGCTTTAAATATTCTCATAGTTGACTCCATTTCTGGGGACGGAATTAAAAATAATCCTCGACATATGTCGAGGATTATCAATAGCTTTTATACATGTTTGCTGATTTACTTTTGTCTATTCTTGTTTAAAGTCTGTAAAAAAGTAATCACAGTCTGATATCCCGTGAACCATTATATCATATGGGTATAAAAGTTTAATGTATCCGGATATTTAAACTTCGTTGACTGTCATATTAAATGTTGGATTCTTTGTAAGTTGACAGAAATTACGAAGGATCTTATCTCCCTCTGGTGTCATGATGGATTCTGGGTGGAACTGAACGCCATAGACATTCCTGATCCTGTCCTCTACAGCCATCACCTCACCGTCTGTGGTGACAGCACTGACTTTCAGGTCAGTCTCGGTAAGAGTCTCAGCTACTACCGCAAGTGAATGATATCTTGCTACTTTTATGACTTCAGGCATGTCCTTGAATAAAGGACTATCATTGTCGAGCTTTGTGTCAGACTGCTTGCCATGCATGAGTTTTTTGGCATAGCTTACTGCGGCACCATACACCATGCATATGGCCTGCTCACCCAGACATACCCCAAGGATCGGAAACTCTCCTCTGAGCTCCTTTATGACCTTAGGACATATACCGGCATCCTCTGGCCTACCCGGCCCCGGGGAAATGATGATGCCGTCAGGTGACATGGCACGTATCTCCTCTACGGTGTGGGCGTCGTTTCTTATTACCTTTAGGTCTGGCTCAATACTGCCAACCATCTGATATAAATTATATGTAAAGCTGTCATAGTTATCGATTAGTAAAATCATAGGTCGATCTCCTCCGACTGTTTTAATGCACTTACTACTGCTGCTGCCTTATTGATGCACTCCTGATACTCATTTTCAGGAACAGAGTCTGCCACGATGCCGGCACCACTCCTGATAAAAACCTTGCCGTTTTTCTTGTAGGCTATACGTATTGCTATGCAGAGGTCCAGGTTGCCGCTGAAATCGATATAACCTATACCGCCTCCATATATGCCGCGCTTATTGTTCTCCAGATCATTTATGAGCTGACATGCTCTTATCTTAGGTGCTCCGGATAATGTTCCGGCTGGAAGTATGGAACCAACCGCATCCAGTGCATCACAGTCCTCTCTTATCTCTCCACGCACGGTGGAGCCGATGTGCATTACATGAGAATATCTCTCTATCTCATGATATTTTTCAACCTTGACAGTGCCGAAGGCGCTGATACGTCCAATGTCATTACGCCCCAGATCAACTAGCATGTTGTGCTCGGCAAGCTCTTTCTCATCCTGGAGTAGCTCCTCCTCCAGCTGCTTGTCCTCTGCCTCAGTCTTGCCGCGAGGTCTGGTACCCGCCAGAGGGAATGTGTGTAATACACCATCCTCCAGCTTTACGAGGGTCTCTGGTGATGCTCCTGCTACCTCCAGGTCTGCACTGGAAAAATAGAACATATAAGGTGATGGATTAAGTGTCCTCAGTATACGATAGGTATTTAGCAGAGTGCCCTTATAGTCTGCCTCCAGTCGATTGGATAATACAATCTGGAAGATGTCACCCTCATGGATGTGGTGTTGTGCCTTTTCCACCATGCTGCAGAACTCATCCTTATTAAAGAATGGTTTTACATCACTTAACAGTCTACCTGGATCATCAACCTTTGGAGTGCCGGTTTTGAGAAGCTTTTCAAGATTATCAATCTCCAGCTCTGCATTATGGTATGCCGACTCTCCACCAGACAGATCCATATCAACAATGATGATGATTTTTTGCTTAAGATTATCAAAGGCAATTACCTTGTCAAAGAGCATGAGATCGATGTCATTGAAATGCTCGGTGTCCTCAGCATCAAGAGTCAGAGATGGCTCATAATATTTTAAATAATCATAGGAAAAGTAGCCTACAAGACCGCCTGTGAAGGATGGCAGTCCCTCAATTTTAGGCATTTTATATTCACTTAGAAGCTGCCTTATATAATCGTAAGGCCTGTTGGTCTTTATTTTTAAACCTCCGGCCTTGAACTCGCCATTGATACAGGTTACCTCCATCTTTGGATTGAAACCTATGAATGTATAGCGCCCCCATTTCTCTCTGTCCTCAACGGACTCAAGCATGAAAACATGATTGGATACGCTTTTTAGAATCCTCAGCGCTGTTATAGGTGTGAGAAAATCTGATAGTATTTCCCTGGCGACCGGGATGTATCTGTAGCGGTCGTCATTTTGGTACTTTTTTACTGTGTCATAACTAGGAATTGCCATTTTGTCCTCCTTACTTTTCTCGCTCGCGCTGATGGAGTATCACTCGTTTATAAATCTGGTCGCATGTATAAAAAAAGCCCTGGCAAGATCAAAAAATCCTGCCAGGGACGAATATACTTATCGCGGTGCCACCCTGCTTCACAAATGAATGTGCGCTTTGCGAGATACCAACATATCTCCGGCTACTAACGTAAGCCCCACGTCACAGGATACTGGGTCAGACATAAATGTGTGACTGTTCATTGTGCCCTTAGCGGTCCATTTGCGAGACTGTGGTTCTGCCGGATTCACACCATCGCCGACTCTCTGTGAGATCATATCTCGTTTTATCTCCGCTTCAACGGTTTATATATTAAATTAAGTTGTATTGTAAAGTGACTTTAAGAATCTGTCAATGAATTATTTTCGTAATTTATCATTGGCATCATGCGTTAAAGTTTATGGTGCTGCTGGCCTCCTCTTCTGCATAGAATTTTCCAAATCTTGACTTGCGTTCTGCCAGCTTTACTTTTCTCGATTCTGGAGAGTTTTCTGCCTGTTGAGAGGATTTTTCGGTCTTTTCTGTTACTTTACGGGCATCCTTTATATCATTAGATGATGTGTGGGATCTGTAATCTCCTATAGGCTGGTTCATCTCTCTTGAGGTGCTATTTTTCTCTGTATTGGAAGCCTCATAAGACTCCTGTGCCTCATAAATATCTTTTGGTTCCTCGGATGCTTCTGACTCTTCTGTTTCTCTGGTCTTACCAGCGTTTCTGAGCTCCTCCTCGCGGGCATCCTTTATTTCTTTTTCTGCCTCGTGCTTTTCTGCCTCTGTAGGCAGTTTCTCATACTCACCCTTGTCTATGAATCTGGAAAATACTTCCTGCTTTTTCATAAGCTTGCGACACTCAGCAGCGCATACGGACATTTTGGTAGCTTCTGTAATATGCGGGTTGTTTGTAACAGCATTAACTTTACTTAAGGCTGCATTTGCCTCATTTGCAACTACCCGTTGAGCATCCTCTTTTGTTTTGGCAGATTTTAGCTTTTTCTCAAAACTTTTAAGCTCATCCTTTTCTGCTTTGATAGTCTGATAAAACTGAGGATCCTTTTTGCGTATATACTCCATTTCATCCTGAGACAGGTCATTTCCATACATTGCTTTAAGTCTCAGATTTGAGAGCTTTTCATCAGATTTATCATTTTCCTGTGATTCCTTGTAGGCATCTATAAATTTTTTTGATTCTTCCTGAAGCATTTCACGGATCATGTCAGAGGTCTTTTGAGATGAACTGGTTTTTTTAGTGGTCCTGACTGTATTTGATTCCTTTGATTTAAAATCGCCGATAGTTTGACGTTTTTCCCATTTTTGCTTCATTTTCATGGTCTTGGAATAATTCTCTATATTTCCATACCTTGTCATGAAGGATAGATCAATACTCATACTAACTCCTTTTACCGATCCATCGGTGGTGGACGTAAGGGCAAAACTTCACGTCATCAATATCCTGTCATAAGATATATCGGCTTAAGAGCTATTTAAAATAAATGTCGCAGTGAGTTTTGCAGGCATAATATTTTCCGCAGGTATCACACTTTAGCGCGGCAATATCCACCGGCTTATGATAGTGGACGCATCTCCCTGCAGTATCTGTATCTATACCATGGATACGTATTTTTGAATGCTTATTGCTCAGTACATTTTTCATACAGGCACTGTTATGAAACCAGGAGCAGTCTCCGCAAATAGACAGCATCTTATCTTCTGTCATTTCTCGATTGATTTTTTGGATGAGCCACAAGTAGTTATAGGTCTCTCCTGGCTGTAGCCCTTACCCTCAAAACCCTGGGTACATAGTAAATGATGTGGTCGTAATTTCATAAGTCAGATCTCTTTCTAGTCAATGATTTAAGTTGCTTGCAGTTTTAAATAATAGGTTTTTATATAAAAGTCAAGCCAATTAATCCATGAGGACTAATTGGCTGACTGACATAAAATATACAAATGGATAATAAGCTATATTAGAGTCTCAGGCGGCATTGACTGTCTGGATAAGACGGGCCTGATACAGAGTATGTTTAAGTGCCGGACCTAAAATAAGTACCAGTATGTTTTTGATTATAGTAGTAGGAATAAACGGAATGACACAACCTGCCAGTGCTGCTGCAAGGGTGTTGTGAGTCATAGCCATATACCATATAGTACCGATACCGTAGTTGAGTAAATTACCGATCACAATACCTAAAAGTACAATAATATAGTATGTAAATGCTTTTTTGTTACCTGTCTTATCAGATGAAAGCTTTACAGCAAGCTCATCAAATAACCCGGCTGAAAGAGCAATAAAAGGAAATGAAATAATAAATCCTCCTGTAACACCCATGACAACACCAAATCCACCTGTGAGACCTGTAAATACCGGTATGCCAATGGCTCCTAAAAGTACGTATATTAGTGCTGATGTAAATCCTCTCTTACTGCCCAGTACTATACCAGCGACAGGTATGATAAAGGTCTGGAGAGTCATAGGGACTCCTCCAGGGAGCGGGATGTTGAACTGACTTATTACTGCTATTACTGCTGTAAAAAGTGCTATTAAGCAAAGATCTAAGGTTTTTGTGCTTCTCATAATATACCCTCTTTGAAATATTTATTTTGTCCTGATAAATATAAGCATATGGAAATTGTTTGTCAACCAAAAATATAAATTAGGTTGACACTGAGTGAAGAGTTGCATGCATTCTGGTTGACAATTCTATTTTAAAGCAAAAATAATAGTGAGAAAACATTATATCAGCTATAATTATAAGAAATGTATCGGATGAGGATTAAGCTGCATTTTTATCAGTGTCATGGTGTGGTGATGTATCATCATGGCACTTATTTTTCAATAATAACTTAACGGAGGTTAACTCATGGATTATAAAAAACGTTATGAGGAGTGGTTAAACAAACTTGATGATAAGGATCCACTAAAGCAGGAACTGATCACAATTTCAAATGACGAGACTGAAAAGGAGGATCGTTTTTATCAGGATCTGTCTTTTGGAACTGCAGGTCTCAGGGGTAAGGTAGGTGCCGGTACTAATCGTATGAACTATTACACTGTGGGCAAGGCTACACAGGGTATCGCTGACTATATAATTGCTCATGGGAAAGAGGCTATGGAAAAGGGGGTCGTTATCGCTCATGATCCGAGACATTTTTCAAAGGAGTTTTCAGAGCTTGCAGCAGGTATCTTTGCAGCCAATGGCATAAAGGTATATACATTCCCTGATCTCAGACCTACACCAGAGCTTGCATTTATGGTGTCACGTTTAGGGACTCAGGCAGGTATCAATATAACTGCATCTCATAATCCTAAAGACTATAACGGTTACAAGGCATACTGGGAGGATGGCTGCCAGGTATCCAGTGAGGTGGCTGATGGCATGCTTGAAAGGATAAATGCTGTAGATATTTGGACAGGGATTAAAAAGTCTGATTATGAGGAGGGAGTAAAGTCTGGTATTATTACTGTCCTTGGGGACCAGTATGATAAGGAGTATCTTGATAAGATACTGGGACTTGCCATACATGATGGCACGGAGTTGGATCTTGACATACCATTTGTGTATACACCTCTCAATGGCTGTGGTTCTGTCCCATTTCGTGAAATGCTCAAACGTCGTGGATTTACAAATTGGAAAATAGTGCCTGAACAGGAAATGCCAGATCCGGATTTTAAGACTGTAGGGTATCCAAATCCTGAGGATCCTAAGGCATTCAAACTGAGTGAAAAGTATGGCAGGGAGTTTGGTGCAGAGCTCCTTATGGCCACAGATCCTGACGCGGACAGATTTGCTATAGAGATACGGGATGACGAGGGCAACTACATCCCCCTAAACGGAAATCAGACAGGATATCTGCTTGTAAATTATATATTGGAGGGACGTAAGACGGCAGGTACTCTCCCCGAAAAAGGCGCCATGGTCAAGTCCATAGTAACCTCAACTCTCTCTGACATTATTGCAAGGGCCTATGGAGTAGATATGTTTGAGACCCTTACCGGGTTTAAAAATATCAGCGGTAAGATACCTTATCTTCATGAGCATGGCTATAAATATCTTTTTGGATATGAGGAGTCAGTAGGTTACGCTGCGTGTGAGGATATACGCGATAAGGATGGTATTTCGGCAGGTATGCTGGTGGCGGAGGCTGCAGCATACTATCGTAAGCAGGGAAAGACTCTTTATGATGTGTTATGTGATATTTATGATGAGTATGGTTACTTTGCGGAGGATGAGCCAAATCTCATACTTGATGGTATCCCGGGAGCACAGCGTATTAAACGTATGATGAGCTATATCAGAGACAATCATCCTACAGAGCTGGCAGGGGCCAAAGTCATAAAAGTAATTGATTACAAAGATGGCTATGAGGATATCCCTGCGCAAAATGCTATTAAGTTCTTTATGGATAATGGTTCCTGGTTTGCTATCCGTCCGAGTGGAACTGAGCCAAAGATCAAGTTTTACATTTACTCAAATCAACCATCCCGGGAGGAGGCTCTCAGAGTAAATAAACAGCTCAAGGAGGAGATACTGGCAATTATTAACTCGGTGGAGTAATAGTGAGTATCTTCTGTTTGGTGTAGGCATTCGCTTTTTATCATCTCTGCTATTCCATAATCGAAATTGTTAAGCATTTTGGATTATGATAAAATGTCGCAGAAAGATAATACAATAAAGCTGATCTGTCGCATAATATAGTAGATAGTAGAAATTTATGATATTTTTTGACTTGATCTTTAGTGCTTTTGGGTTGATGAGATTTATGTCTCTTTTAAAGCTATAGGGATTAATAGTTGCAAAGGCTAGGTCAGCAAACGGAGAAAACATGAAAAAGATAAACATCGGAATGTTCGGTATTGGAAATATAGGTAAGGGTACATATCAGACTCTTGAGATGAGCCGTACAAAGATTGAGCAGTCTACAGGCATGTCACTTGAGATAGTAAAGATCCTTAATCGTCACCCGGAGATAGACAGAGGTATAGACATACCTAAAGAAAAGTATGTAACAGATGCATATGATATAATCAACGATCCGGACATAGATATAGTTATAGAGCTTATCGGAGGCATTGAGCCGGCTACTACGTACATGGCAGACGCACTTAAGGCGGGTAAGCATGTAGTCACCGCCAACAAGGCAGCCATTGCTGTTAATGGACAGATGCTCCAGGAGCTGGCATATAATAATCAGCTCATGCTCCGTTTTGAGGCCAGTGTGGCTGGTGGTATCCCTATCCTTAATGCTATTTCAAGTGCACTTATATCAAACGAGTTCAGTCAGGTACAGGGTATCTTAAATGGAACCACAAACTACATTCTTACAAAGATGACAGAGAACGGCACTCCATACGAGGAGGTGCTCAAGGATGCTCAGGCCAAGGGATTTGCTGAGGCAGATCCTACTGCTGATGTAGAGGGTATTGATGCTGCCAACAAGCTGTCCATACTTATCTCTCTCCTGTTTGGCATAGGGATACAGCCATCGGAGATTCCTACCAAGGGCATAACCAATGTCACAAGCGAGGATATAGCATTTGCCAAGGAGTTTGGTTATAAGATCAAGCTGCTTGCCACAGCTCACAATGAAAACGGTAAGGTGACCTGTAATGTTGAGCCATCACTGGTTTCTGAAAATCATCCTCTGGCCAACGTTAACAATGAGTTCAACGCGGTTTATATTACTGGTAATGCAGTTGATAATCTCATGTTCTATGGTCGCGGAGCAGGCCCACTCCCAACAGGAAGTGCTGTAATAGGTGATGTGGTGAGTGTTGCCCGCAAGATCGAAAAGAGTGCGGCATACGATTTACAGCCACATTTAAGATACGATTCTGACCTGGAGTTTGTAGGTGAGGGGTCTCACCTTTACTATATCCGTGCACATGCAGTTGACCGTCCTGGTGTACTTGGACAGATTGCATCAACCCTCGGTGTATATGGTATTGGTATAAAGACCATGATGCAGCAGGCCGGCGACAACTCCGGTGGAACAGTCCCTATGATCTTTATTGTTTATGAGATTGATAAGGGTATTCTGTCCACAGCTCTTGAGGTGCTGCTGAGCAATGGTTCTGTATCTTCTGTTGACAATGTTCTGAGAGTACTCAGATCCTGATAAAATCACAAAAAAATGCGCGCACGTGCGCGCATTTTTTTTATTGTAGGTCGTGACCACGTGCCACGCGCTGCTTCGAGTTTTGCCGGCAGCAAAACGATCAAGCGCGTGGGACATAAAACCACCCGCTATGCGGGTGGGTATTCTAGTTATACAAAATCACC
>Ga0256405_10000862_pt1 | contig 92002 bp, 87 predicted proteins | sample RumenRJG_02DNA_FD_189096 | JGI IMG/M metagenome (GOLD analysis project Ga0256405, IMG submission 189096) | Bovine rumen microbial communities from Lethbridge, Alberta, Canada - RJG_02 | ecosystem: Host-associated > Mammals > Digestive system > Stomach > Rumen | place: Canada: Alberta...
GACTATATCCATTATTACAATCATGATCGTATAAAAACCAGACTAAAAATGAGCCCCGTCGACTATAGGAAGAATTATCTAAAACAAATCAATAACCCGTCCAACTTTTAGGGGGCAGTTCAATTTCAGCTGCTGGCGCACATCCATCGGCTTCCAAGCGCCCTCAATGACGGATCCCCGTGCGCCAATTTGGCGGAAAATGAGAAAGGGTCGCCCCAAGTGATTATCGGCAACGTTGGCATCTGCGAACGCCAGGCCGAAGGGATAGTAGTCCGTGCTCTGCAGGACCGTGCCGCTGCTGCTGACTACTGACCTTACGTTGCCCAGATGGTCCGTGATGTTGTACTGTGATGTATATGTTCCCGTACTGGAGTTCCGCGTCAGCTGGCCGTTCGGGGTCAGGATATAGGCGACGGCGAACTTGTCCGTTGCCAGCGAAGAAGTGATCCCATGCGCAAAAACCGATTGAATTATTTGTAGTCCGAAAGAAGGGTATGCTGCCGATATGCATCTGCGGCATCCAAGATCACCCAGTTTTTACTTATTGTTGGTTGTATCACCTCGTAGCGACGTACATATTCAGCAGCTTTAAACCAAATCATTGGTACAGCATCAATTGTATGTTTTGGAATAAACTTAAAATCAAATCCTTCCCGATCTTCTTCGTAAGAGTCTAATACTCTTTTTTGAATTAATTCAACGACTTGGCATTGCCTGTTGATCTCCTTACTCATTCCAATTGCTTGCCTTAGTTGTAAGTCTTCTATTATCCTATTTTGAGTCTTTTTTATTGTCGTTAAAAAATCATTTACTTCCTCTGCATCTATTGAAGACCACCATTTGTCCATCATATTCAAATTGTCTCCAAAGTATCTCCTTTTCTCCTCATTTGTTAATAGTTGACCGATACGCTGAAAGCATTTCTTAGGAATATCATATCCTAAAGATGCCCATCGCGTCGTTTTTGAAAAATAAAAAGAAGCTGTATAACGGCAGTCGTAAAGGGAACTTATTTCTAAACCCAGCGTTAAAAAGTAACTGTCCCCAACATATCTACAAAACAAACCAGAAGTGCCAAGTCGAGAATCTTTAAATTCTGTATAACCCATAGCAATCAGGGAATCCTTCACAGTACTTATTAATTCTTGTTTACGAAGTTTCATTATGGTTTTTCTTTTGTTTAGGGCCGTTCCTTTATCTCATTTCCTGGACGCGAGAAGGATGGGAGAACTGTGCGGTTCCTGTCGTGGCAGCAAAACAGGCGAAAACGGCCGATTTATGGACGCGAAAGGGATGAAGCGGCGCACTCATCCTTTTCGCGGCCAGCAGAGCGACGCCAGAACGCAAAGGGAAGGCCTGCGGCGACAGTTGCCGGGAGGACGACCAGAAGGAAAGGGAAGAGGATGGAAAGGGAATGTCGCGGTTTCATAAGCGTCTGGATTTGAGATTTTCCCAAATTTACGACATAATCCGCGGCAATCCAAACAAAAGTTCCGGGTCCGTGGAGATACAAGATGGGGATTTCGTGGCGGCGCTTTTCGCCAAAGTGCGCGCAGCTGACCAGCCATAGACGTTGCAGGATACGCTTTTACTGCGCGCACCCGCTGCTGAAAGGGCGGTGCGCGCGCTTGACCTGCGTTATGCGGCATCTGGACAGCTTTGTGTGCGCGCACTTTGGCGAAAAATGATCAGACTTTGTCGAAGTCGAACTCGAAGTCGAACTCGAAGTCGAAGTCGAAGTCGAAGTCGAGGTCGAACGTCGAAGTCGAAGTCGAACGGCAGCGGCCTGTCTCGCCAAACTGGCGCACAGCAACCCCTCCCTGGCGTGGCTATCAGCTATGACGATGTGCGCCATAGCCCGATTTCAGCTGCTGGCGCACATCCATCGGCCTCCAAGCGCCCTCAATGACGGATCCCCGTGCGCCAGATTGGCGGAAAACCGGACAAGGGTTGGCCGGTGTGGGTTTGTTATAGTTGTCATGGGTGTTCCGTTCATTGATCCTTGTAATACTCGTAAGGTAACTATGGTCTCTTTTTTTGTAAAATATTTGTTTATATCGAATTAGTGCAGTATTGTTTTTGGGGTTTGTTTTATCATAAACAACAATAATAGTATCATTTACATTGATATTTGGTGAGGAAGAGCAGGTACTACTCCCTTCATAGGAAATACCATCTACTACTAATTCATATTTATAGTAAAAAGAAGTTCCTATATTATAGAACGTATCTACGACGGCTTCCACAATAGAAGCATTTCTATCCAAAGAATACTTATTCTTCACTCCTTTGGCTGCTGCTAAAAATACAAATAAAGCAGCAGCTAATAAAAGGATCCGTCCAATATCTTTATTTTTAATGTTTCCCATCTGTCATTATTATCTTATGAACTCTCGTAGCGTCAACAGGTTGAACTAATGGCTTATTGCTTGTTTCTATGTAATGATTCACTTCCCATTGCATCATATCCTTTGCGGGAATTAATAGACCATGTAGGTTGCCATGGAATTCTCAGCGAAAGAATAAATAACTAACACATTTCTATTACAGAATAATACTAATCCCAGTGTTTGCCCATTAACATGCTTGATAATCGGGCCTTTGAGCGCATAAGGATCGCCGGAAAAGCGGATGAAATCTGGACCAAAACCATTTTTCGCACTTGTCTGTTTCCACCATTCACGCTTTGCATAGATAGAAGATATTATAGTATTCGATAGTAATAAAAGAAGGCAAACAACTATCAAGTACGTGATTCCCTTTTTTTTCATTTGAAGTGACCTGCTCATGATTCATTCAAAGTTAAGGATTCTTGTGTGTTGTGCAAAATCTTTTATTATTTCTAGCTACGCTCCTTCTCGCCCAGTGCGGACATGAAAGCTCACCGAGTGACAATCGATCCTTTTCGCAGGATGATTTCCAAAGGCTCGATGTGGATGCATTCGAGACTTTGCCGGGCAATGTTCTGAAACCAGGGATAGTCCGGGTTATCGGAGACGATTTGGTTCTGACCGTAGAGACCTTTGCCTCCGAGATGGCGGTCGTCCGTAATCTCAAGTCTGCTGCCCGCTTCCCTTGCTTTAATTGGCATATTTTGTGCGGCTTTCAGGATTGTTGCGGAAAATGTATTAATTTTGCAACGTTTTATGGAAATAAGCGCACAATCCCTGGCAGAACTTCTCGGAGGCGAGGTCGTCGGCGATCCGTCCGTCGTGGTTACGGCTCCGGCCCGCATCGAGCAGGCCCGTAAGGGCAACGTCTGCTTCTATGCAAATCCCAAGTACGAACACTATATTTATGATACCCAGGCCAGTGTCCTGCTGGTCAGCCGCAGCTTCGAACCCCGGCAGCCGGTGCCGGCCACGCTTGTCAAGGTGGACAATGTCTATGAAAGCGTGTCGGTGCTGCTGGATTTCTTCGCGCGGATGCGCCGCCAGCGTAAACGCGGGAACCGGCTCTGGGCCAGGCTTTCCCTGAAGCGTTCTGTCGCGCTTTCCGCCCGGATCGGAAAGGGAACGCACATCTACCCGCAGGTGTACATCGGCCCTAACGTGAAAATCGGCCGGAATTGCATCTTGTACCCGGGCGTGCGGATTTACCACGACTGTGTGATAGGAGACAACTGCATCCTCCACGCAAACGCCGTCATCGGCGCCGACGGCTTCGGCTTCGCCCCGGAACCGGACGGCTCTTACCGCAAGATCCAGCAGTTGGGCAATGTGGTGATCGAAGACGACGTGGAAATCGGCGCGAATGCCGCCGTGGACCGCGCCACGATGGGCTCGACCCTGGTGCATAAGGGTGTCAAGCTCGACAATTTCTGCCATATCGCACACAATGTGGAAGTGGGGGAGAATACCGTGATGGCGGCGATGACCGGCATCGCCGGATCGGTGAAAATCGGCAGGCACTGCGTCTTCGGCGGACAGTCGGGCGTGAACGGACATATTTCCATCGCAGACAACACGACGGTTGCCGCCCAGAGCGGGATCATTGCGACGGTCAAGGAGTCCGGACTGACGCTGGTCGGCTACCCGGCCCTGGAGTATGGTACCTATATGCGCGCTTATGCGCAGTTCCGCCGGAGCGGCAAAAAATAAGCGCCATGCAGATCAAGCAGCATACGATCGCATCTTCCGCCGCCTTCTCAGGCGTCGGGCTCCACGGCGGAAAGCCGGTGGAGATGCGCCTGCTCCCGGCTCCTGACGACTACGGCATCGTCTTCCAGCGCACCGATCTTGGAAATGAGGTTTTCGTCCATCCGCTGGTGGAACATGTCTCCCATACGCGCCGCAGCACGGAATTCGCCGAAAACGGTGTCAAGGTGCGTACCGCCGAGCATCTGCTCGCTGCACTGCGCAGCCTGGGCGTGGACAACGTCCTGGTCCAGCTCGACGCGCCGGAGGTCCCGATCCTCGACGGCAGCGCCCTTCCCTATGTGACGGCCCTCGGCCGCTGCGGACTGCTGGAGCAGAAGGCGGACCGGATCTACCGCCGCGTGAAGCGCCATGCGGAGTACCGCGATCCGAAAAGCGGGTCCTTCGTTACCGTGGATCCCTGCGACGAGCTGGTCGTCGATCTGACCATCGACTTCAAATCCCCGATGGTCGGACGGCAGCAGGCCAGCTATGACGATACGGTCGATTTCGTTTCGCAGATCGCCCCCTGCCGCACTTTCTGTTTCTACCGGGAAATCGCCCTGATGCGTTTCTTCGGCCTGATCAAGGGCGGTTCGCTCGACAATGCGCTGGTGATCGACGACCGGAAACGCTGCATTCTGGGCGGAAAGACCCTCCAGTTCGACAATGAACTGGCACGGCACAAACTGCTCGACCTGCTGGGCGATTTCGCACTGGCCGGAGCGCCCGTCCTGGGCCGCATCACGGCCTATAAACCGGGACACAAGACCAATACGCAAGCCTTACAATACTTTATAAACGAAGCTGTCTTATGAATGACAATATGACCAATGTCCATCCCGGCGCCAAGATCGGCCGCAATGTCGTGATTTCGCCTTTCGTGACCATCGCGGAGCATGTGGAAATCGGCGATGACTGCTGGATCGGCCCGAACGTGACGATTTTCGACTATATCCGGATCGGCAGGGGCTGCAAGATCTTTCCCGGTGCCGTCCTGGGCGCCATCCCGCAGGATCTCAAGTTCCAGGGCGAAGAGACCTGGGCCGAGATCGGCGACAATACCGTCGTGCGGGAGTTCGCCACGGTCCATCGCGGTACGGCTGCCAGCGGCAAATACCTCACGCATGTGGGGCACGACTGCCTGCTGATGGCCTATACGCATGTGGCGCACGACTGCCGGGTCGGCAACCACTGCATCATTTCCAGCATGTCAGCCATGGCCGGGGAAGTGGATCTCGACGACTGGGCCATCGTGGGTGGCGGGACCGTCATCCATCAGTATTGCCACATCGGTGAGCATGCGATGGTGGGCGGCGGGTCTGCCGTTCTGAAAGACGTCCCTCCGTTTGCGCTTACGGGGCATAATCCGGCCATGTACGGCGGCATCAACCTGGTCGGCCTCCGTCGCCGCGGTTTCTCGAACGAAGCCATCTCCGAAATCTCCGAGATCTACAAGTTGATCTACAACAGCGGTCTGAACGTCTCCGACGCCTGTGCCCGCATCCGCGAGACCATCGCGCCCGGCGAGAACCGCGACAAGATCCTGTCCTTCATCGAAAAATCCGGCCGCGGCATCATCCGATGACCGCCGCTCCGCATTTCGAAGCAGCCATTCTGACGACGGCCTACCTGCCGCCGGTTGAGTATTTCTTTGCGATCGCCCATAGCGGCCGGGTCCTGCTTGAACAACACGAAAATTACCAGAAGCAATCCTGGCGCAGCCGCTGCCGGATCCTCTCGGCAGGCGGCCCGGAAGATCTGTCCATCCCGGTGGTGAAGGAAGCGCGGCGCAGCCGTCCGATCCGCGACATCCGCATCGATTACAGCGAGCCCTGGCTCCAGCATCATGTCCGCGCCCTGGCCGGCGCCTATGCATCGTCGGCCTACTACGATTATTACGCCGACGACCTGCTCCCGATCCTGGAAAGCAAACCGGCCTTCCTTTTCGACCTGAACATGGCCCTCTTGGAAAAGCTCCTGGACCTCCTCGACCTGCACACCCCGATATCGTTGACTGATCGTTTTATTGCGCCGCTTCGCTCTGATATTCCTTCGTGCTCGCAGAAAAATGCTCGCTCGACGGAATATCAATCGCTCAGCTGCCTAGGGTTCGACGGCCGCAGCCGGATCCAGCCCAAATATAAAGGTGAAAGCCTGCTCGCCGAATATGGACGGGAGCAGGCTTACTATCAGGTCTTCGTCAATCGCGATCCTTCAGACCGGGCATCGTTCATCCCCAATCTCTCGGTCATCGACTTGCTGTCGGCCGAAGGACCGGATGCCGGACGCTATCTCCTTTAGAACTTGATGCCCAGCGTGCAGACGATCTTGCTCATGCTGCGCGTGTTGACGCCTTCCGGAACGGAAGTGTAATCGGAATAGTTGCCGTAAAGCTGGAAGGTGTCGGATACGCTGGCGAGTTTCGTCCAGGCGAAGTCCAGGGTCGTGGCCTCGCCCAGGTTGAAGCCCAGGCCGGCGCTCCAGGCATTGCGGCTGGCACCGCCCTTGACGGCCGGACTGTAGTTCTGGTAGCCGCCGCGCAGGGCCATGCGCTGTCCGAGACGGACTTCGGCACCCACGCGCAGGACGTGCGCATTGGCGAAGTTCCCGGCCATGTAGCTGTTCTCATCGTTGAAGATCCCGTAATTGCCGTCATAGTCCTTCAGGAGCATGCCTGCGTAGTTCACGCTTTCATAGTCGATGCTCAGCAGGCCGAATCCGGCTGCGGTGTAGGCGGCGCCCACGCTCCAGCGCATCGGCGTGGTGAGCTTGTAGCTGTAGGTGCCGGTCGGGGAGTATTCGGTGTAGGAGTTGCCGTTGTTGAAAGCGGTGTTCATGGTGTAGTCCCACTCGTCGGTCAGGTTGTACCAGGTCGGCGTGCTGACGCTGGCGCCGAGGCGGAGACCGCCGAAGGGCGTGACGATCAGGCCTGCCTGGAAGTTGATGCCCGTTCCGCGGGTGCGGAGCCAGAAGCTGTTGTCCATCGAGACGAAGCCGTCCTGGAACAGCGAGGCGTTCTGGGCCACCTCTTCATAGTATTCTTCCACGGTCTGGTCGACGGCCATGCAGTTGAGGTTGACGCCGAAGAAGAGGAAGTCGGAGATGTTGCCGCCGAAGTTGAAGCTGTACTGCTCGTTGCCGCCGTAGGTTTTGCGGTTGAAACGCTGGTTGAGCGGACCGCCGATCTGCAGTTCGTCCGTGGCCTCGTTGTAGTTTTCGGTCGAGGCCAGATAGGAGTCGTTCACGTCGGCATACTTGCCGCCCAGCGTCGAGAGCGGGGCCAGGACATAGGTGTTCCAGGCCAGGATGGCCGGCCACGAAGCGTTGGACGAGGAGTAGGGGTTGCTGGTCTTCTCCAGGTCGATGTCTTCCCAGTAGATGCCTTCCAGGCCGGCGGCGATGGAACTGAGCATCGACGAGTTGCTGGTCGTGCCGGCGGCGCGCATCACGGAGCGGAAACTGCTCTTCTTGTTATAGACCACGCCGAAATTGTAGTTCAGCAGGCCCGTGTAGTTGCCGGTATCGAAGGTGATGACCGTACCGAAGTTGGAGATGGTCAGTCCCGTTTTCTTGTCGGAAGTGTTGTTGCCCAAATAGTTGACGGCCGAACGGCTGGTGGTCAGCGAGGGCGAGAAGGTGATTTGCGAGCAGCGGAACACGCCGGAGCTGGCCGGATTGATGCCGATGGCACCAAGGTCGCCGCCCAGGGCGGTGAAGGCATTTCCCATCGCCATCGAACGGGCAGTTCCCTCGTAATAATCCTGGGCGATGCCGAGGGCGTCTTCCGCCGTCTGGGCGAAGAGGCCGGCGACCATCGTCAGGGAAAGGCACAAGGTAATTATCTTTTTCATAGCGAATCTTTCAAATTTAAAGTTGATGGAAGGGTTGATTGCAGTCCCGCCGGGGCGGGAAGGCCGGCGTTACCGGCGTCCGCCGCCGCTGTGGTTGCCGCCGCTCACGCTGTTGCCGCCCGAGCTGGAAGAGCCGCCGCTGTAGCTGCCGCCGCCGCTGCGGGATCCGCCGCTATAGCTGCCGCCGCTGCTGTAGCTGCCTGTGGAGCGGGTGTAGCTGCCGCTTCCGCTGCTGCCCGTGCGGGCCGGACGGCTGCTGCCGGAGCTGCGGACCGCGCCGTTGGAGGTGCGGGTGCTCACGCTGCCGCCGTTGGAGGTGCGGCGGGTGGTGTACATGCCGCGGCTGCCGCCTGCCGTACCGGTCGTGCGGTACATGCCGCTGCCCGTGGCGCTGTTGCGCGGCGTATAGACGACGTTGTGCCGGTGGTTGCGGCCCGGACCCGGGCCCGGACCCACGTGGCCGGGATTGTAGTGGTAGGGACGATACCAGTGGTGGTAGCCGTACCAGCCGGCGTAGCCGCCCACGCCCCAGTACCAGGGATCATACCAGCTCCAGCCGTACGGATGTATGTACGAATAGCCGAAGTAGGGGTAGGTGCCATACCAGCTCACGTCGTACCAGGGGTTGTGCCAGTAGCTGTAGCCGTAGCGCCAGGAGCCCCACCAGGGGTTGTACCAGGGATTGTCCCAGTAGCCGTAGCCGGCGTAGCTGTAGTAGAAAGGATTGTCGAACTTGCGGAGCCGGGACTCGTAGGTCTCGCCGTCCATCAGTTCGGTGACCACATAGAGATTACCTTCCTCGTCCTTGGCGAGGTATTGATCATATTGACGCTGGCGTTCTCTTTCACGCTGTGCCTCCTGCGCCGCGACCATCTTGGCCCGCGAGTCGGCGGAGGGGCGATAATAAATACCGTCGTCGTACGCGCCCGTGGCGTAGTACCCCGACGTGCCACAAGAGCTGGCGAGAGCCGCGAAAGCAAGGATCATCAGGAATCCGAATCGATTGTTTTTCATTTTTACCTCCTGTGTCAGTTTATTAAGGTTATTTTTCTTATTTTTGCGTTTTATTGATTGGACCCGATTTCGGGCCGACCGTTTAATCGCTAGTGCAAATATATCAATTTTTATACCAATAAAAAAACAGAAAACTATGGCAGAGGTATCCAATAAGGAAGTAACGAACCGGGAAGACAATTATTCGCAGTGGTACAACAATCTCGTGGTCAAGGCCGACCTGGCCGAGCAGTCCGCCGTGCGCGGCTGCATGGTCATCAAACCCTACGGCTACGCCATCTGGGAGAAAATGCAGCATCAGCTCGACAAGATGTTCAAGGAAACGGGGCACGTCAACGCCTATTTCCCGCTGTTCATTCCCAAATCGTTCCTGAGCCGGGAGGCCGAACACGTGGAGGGCTTCGCCAAGGAGTGCGCCGTGGTGACGCACCACCGTCTCAAGGTGTCGCCCGACGGCAAGGGCGTGGTGGTCGATCCCGACGCGAAACTTGAAGAAGAACTCATCGTCCGGCCGACGTCCGAGACCATCATCTGGAATACCTACAAGAACTGGATCAAGTCGTGGCGCGACCTGCCGATCCTCTGCAACCAGTGGGCCAACGTGGTGCGCTGGGAGATGCGCACGCGCCTGTTCCTGCGTACCGCCGAATTCCTCTGGCAGGAAGGCCACACCGCCCACGCCACCCGCGAAGAGGCCGTGGCCGAGGCTACGAAGATGGTGGACGTGTACGCCCGTTTTGCGCGGGAATTCATGGCCATGCCCGTGGTGATCGGGCACAAGTCCGAGACCGAGCGCTTCGCCGGCGCCCTGGATACCTACAGCATCGAGGCGATGATGCAGGACGGCAAGGCCCTGCAGGCCGGCACCTCCCATTTCCTGGGCCAGAATTTCGCCAAGGCCTTCGACGTGCAGTTCGCCAACAAGGAAGGAAAACTCGAATATGTCTGGGCCACTTCCTGGGGCGTTTCCACGCGCCTGATGGGTGCGCTCATCATGTGCCACAGCGACAACAACGGCCTCGTGCTGCCGCCGGCCCTGGCGCCGATCCAGGTGGTGATGGTGCCCATCTACAAGAAAGACGAGGAACGGGCGGCCATCCTGGCCCGGATGGAAGAACTCAAGAAAGAGTTTGAAGCCAAGGGCCTCAGCGTCAAGATCGACGACCGCGACAACCTCCGCCCGGGCTTCAAGTTCGCCGAATGGGAACTCAAGGGCGTGCCGGTGCGTGTGGTCATCGGCCCGCGCGACCTGGAAGGCGGACATGTGGAGCTCGCGCGCCGCGACACCTCCACCAAGGAGAACATCCCGCAGGAAGGCCTGGCCGACCACGTGGCGGCCCTGATGGACGAGATCCAGCAGAATCTCTACGCCAAGGCGCTCAAGTTCCGCGACGAGAACATCCGCAAGGTCGATACCTGGGAAGAATTCAAGGTCGAGATCGAGAAAGGCGGCTTCCTGCTCTGCCATTGGGACGGTACGCCGGAGACGGAAGAGAAGATCAAGGAACTGACCAAGGCCACGATCCGCTGCATCCCCATCGATTCCTGCGTGTGCGAGGAAGAAGGTACCTGCGTGTACAGCGGCAAACCTTCGCACCGCCGCGTCATCTTTGCCCGGGCCTATTGATTGAATTGAACCTTAAGAATGAAAAATACCATGAAGAAGCTTTTCCTGGCCGTCAGTGCCATCTTTATGACCTTTGCGCTGTTTGCGCAGGATGCCGCCGAGGCGGAAGCCCCGAAAGCGGAGTGGAACAAGGGAATCACTACCACCATCGGTTTTTCCCAGCTGTCACTGATGCAGTGGGCGGCCGGCGGCGTGGGGCAGCTGACCCTCAATACCTATGCCGACCTGTATGCCAATATGACAAAAGGTAAAGTGGTCTGGAACAACGAATTGCAAGCCGGCTACGGCTTTATTCACTCCTTCGACAAGGATTACCTGCTCAAAAGCGATGACCGTCTGATCTTCGACAGCAAGTTCGGTTACAAGGCTGCGGAAAAACTCTATTTCTCGGCTGTGTATAACTTCCGGACCCAGTTTGCCGAAGGCTGGGACACCAAGCACGAAGAGATCATCTCGAATTTCTTCGCACCGGCCTACACCTCCCTCGGTCTTGGTATCGACTACACGCCCTCGAAAAACGTGGCCATCAACTTCGCGCCGTTGACGGGCAAGGTGACGATGGTCAGGCCCGAGGAACTCCGGGTCCGCTACGGCAATAAGGAGGACCAGTTCGCCCGCTTCGAACTCGGTGCCCAGCTGCGTCTCGACGCGAAGCTGGAGGTCGAGAACTTCAAGGTGGGAACGGCCCTCGTGCTCTTCTCCGACTATCTCAACAAGCCGCTCAACGTCAAGGTCAACTGGGACGTGAACGCCGAGGCGAAAGTCACGAAGTTCTTCTCCGTGACCCTGCGCACCAACCTGATCTACGACGACAACGTGCTGGTTCCCAAGTACTACAAGACTGCTGGCCCCGACCATGCCGCCGGCGATATGTACCAGGGTAAAGGCATCCAGTTCAAGGAGCTCTTCTCGATCAACTTCACCTACACTTTCGGCCAGGCGAAGAAATAATCGGCGATGCAGGACCGCTTCGACAAAGTGCTCGGGCGGCTGACCTCCGGGCGGCCGGACTGCCGGATCCTGCTGGCAGTCAGTGGAGGTATCGACTCCATGACGATGGCCGGCCTTTTTCTGAACAGTGCGCTGCGGCTTTCCTTTGCCGTGGCGCACTTCAATTTCCGGCTGCGCGGCGCGGACAGTGACGGCGACGAGGCGCTGGTGGCGGACTGGTGCCGCAGGAACGGGATTCCGTTCTTCCGGCAGGAGGCCGACACGGCGGCGTATGCCGCGGCGCAGGGGCTGTCGGTCGAAATGGCGGCGCGCCGGCTGCGCTACGACTGGTTTGCGCAGCTGTGCCGGGACGAGGGATTTACGCACCTGGCCGTGGCGCACAACCTGGACGACCGGGCCGAGACCTTGCTGCTGCATCTGCTGCGCGGCACGGGCGAACGGGGCCTGGCCGGTATCCGGGCGGATGTTCCGCTTCCGGGGTCGGGTGATGGCCCGGGCCGTGTGCGGCTCATCCGGCCGCTGTTGGATTTCAGCCGGCGGGAGATCGAGGCGTATGCCGTACGCGCGGGCGTCCCTTTCCGCATCGATGCGACCAATGCCGACACGACCATCCCCCGCAACCGCATCCGGCACGAAGTCTTCCCGCAGCTGGCGGCCGTCAATCCCGCTTTCCTGCGGACGTTCGGGGCGGAGATGAAGCGTTTCGGCCAGATGGAGGCGCTGCTGGACGAAGTCTTCGAGACGGGGAGAGGCGATTTGTGTGTGCAGGAAGCGGATGGAACGTGCCGTATCTTTATCGACCGGCTGCTCCGGCGGGGCAATGTGTCCTGGTGGCTCTACCGGCTGCTGGACGGCTGTGGTTTCAACGCCGGCCAGCTGGAGCAGATTGAAGCTTCCCTTGAAGGGCAGAGCGGAAAGACCTTCCTTTCGCCGACGCACCGGCTGGTGAAGGACCGCCGGGAGCTGCGCGTCTATCCCTTGTCGCTTCCGGGTTCGGCGGACCTGACCGACCGGCTCGACGTGCGTACCTTCGCCGTTTTTGCGGGATTCGACCCGCAGCAGAAACCGGACGACGTGCTGTTCGTGGATGCCGATCTCGTACGGATGCCGCTTTCCGCGCGTCCGCCCCGCGCAGGCGACCGTTTCCGGCCCTTCGGGATGCATCGTGGCAGCAAGCTGCTGAGCGACTTCTTCACCGACCTGAAGCTCGATGTGGCGCAGAAGCAGCGCGAGGTCGTCGTCACGATGCAAAATGAAAATGGCGACGAAGTGATCGTCGCCATCCTCGGCCGCCGCATCGACGACCGTTTCAAGATTACCGCCGCAACGCGGACAGTGGCTGCTATTTCTTTTCTTCCGTCTCGGGAGTGACCTCTTCGGCCTCGTAGCCCAGTTTGTTGATGGCGGCGGCGAGTTTCTCCTTGTCGGTCTTGTTGGCGTCGTACTTGATCCAGACAGTACGGTCATCCAGCGTGACTTTCATGTCCTTGATGCCTTTCTCGTAGGGAAGGTTGGCTTCGACTTTCTTGACGCAGTTCTTGCAGTCGATGGTGGTGACGAAGGTCACTTCCTGGATGTTGGCAGACTTCTTCTGTTTCTTGTCCTGTGCCAGGGCGGCGGTGGCGGTGCCGGCGATCAGCAGCACGGCCAGCATGAGGGTGAAAAAGCGTTTCATATCGAGTTGTTTTTGTTTATAGTTCTAATGATTCTATTTTTTTTTGCTTGCAGTATATGCCTTGGAAAACATTGGCGCCCACGCCTCAGGGGGAGGGGCCCATTTATGGGAGGGTGGTTTTCAAAGGCATATACTGCAAGCAATACACTAATTATACCAATCGTTTATTTCCATAAAGTATAACGGAGGCCGATGTAAAATTTGCGGCCCATCAGGGGACCCCAGACATTGCTGGCGTCGAAAACTTCACTAGCCCTGGGTATGTACAAGTACCAGCTCGAATCCGCTACTATAGCTGTCGCGCCGAAAGGATTGTCCGCGCAGATGATGGCGTGGTGCTGGCGGAAGCCCAGGATGTTCTCGGCGCCGACGTACACGTCGATGCCCTTGAACTTGCGGGTGATCTGGGCGTAGAGCATCGGGAAGACCGGAGAGGTTTCCATGCCCCAGACCTGGGCGGCATACTTCGGCAGGCGCATCGGACCGTTGATCTGGGCCGTGAAGTCGAAGGTCCATTTGTTCATGGCCGTGGCGTACTGCATGTTGAGTACGCCTTTGTAGCGGCTGGTCATCGGCCGCTCCACCAGACCCTGGTTCATCAGCGTCACCTTCGCGTCGGTGTAGCGGAAAGTGGTGGTGATATTGAAGCGTTCCAGCGGGTTGACCGAGAAATCCACCTGATAGGTATTGGTGAAGGATTTTCCGTCGAGATTGTAGAAAGCCAGACCGATCGGAGAGGGGACTTCCGGGTCGACGATCACCTGTTTGTTGAAATCATTGTGGAAGTAGTCGAAACTCAGGTAGGTGTCGGTATCTTCCGCGCCGAAAGGCAGGTAGAAAGTTACGTTGGCACCCCAGGTCCAGGCGTCTTCCAGGAGGTCGAGGTCACGCAACGTCATTCCCGGTGTGGGAGTGTAGAGACTCTTTTCGGTCGAGAAGATGCCGAGGTTGTCGGTAAAGATGTTGGCGGTGCGGTAGCCGCGGCCGCCGAGGGCGCGCAGCGTGATCCAGTCGGCGGGGGCCCAGCGGATGTTGGCGCGCGGGGCGAAGAGCCAGCCGTGAAGGGAATTGTATTGCAGGTTCAGGCCGCCCACGAACGTGAAGTCGTCACCGGGCGTCAGCGTGTATTCACCAAATCCGGAAATGGCATTCTCCCGGCGGCTGAAATCTTCCCCGATGTATAACTGGTTCAGATCGTCGAACTGCCAGGTGGCTCCGAATTCCACCTTGTGGGTCTCGTTGATTTCGTTCTGGTAGATCAGGTTGGCGAAAGCGGAATTCTGCTTGGCCTCGTACGTCTTCCGGCCGAAGAACGAATCGAATTCGTGGTGGTTGAAATCCGCCACGAGGGCGATGTTGGCCGTGTTTTCCTCGTTGAGGGGCACGCCGATCTTGAAATAGCCGTTGATGCCGCGGTTCTTGATGTTCGAACCCCAGATCCGGTTCTTCAGGTTGAAAGCATTGTCTTTGGTGGCGCTCATCTGGCCGCCGAGACGGTCGTCGTTGAGGAAGCGGCCGCCGAAGCGGATCTGCATGCCGCTCGGGGCATAGTAGAGCCAGCGGCTGGTGAAGTTGAGCTGCAGGTCTTCGGGCTCGTCGCGGAAGCCGTCCTGGTTGTGGTCCATCTTCGAGGCGGTGCCGCCCACGTGGGCCATGTTGATCATGCTCCACTTCTCGTTGAACTGGATGGCCGAGGCGATGTTGGTTTCAAACATCTTGTCGGAGCTGCCGTACACCTGGACGAAGAGCGGGGTCTCGTCGGTGGGTTTGCGGTGCTCCATATTGATCTGGCCGGTGATGGCCTCCAGGCCGTTGATCACGGACGAGGGGCCCTTGGCGATCTGGATGCTTTCAAGCCACTGGCCGGGGACGAACGACATGCCGAAGGGAGCGGCGATGCCGCGCATCACGGGGCGGTTCTCGTCGAGCATCTGGGTGTAGGTGCCGGAGAGGCCGAGGAGTTTGATCTGGCGGGCGCCGGTCACGGCGTCGGCATAGCCGACCGTTACGCTGGCGGAGTTCTCAAAACTCTCGGCCAGGGCGCAGCAGGCCATCTTGCAAAGGCCGGCCGCCGTGATGACCTCGGTCTTGACCGGTTTCATCTTGGGCAGGGTGGACTGCATGGCGGTGACCTTCGATTCGCTGAGGTCATTTTCGCCCGTAAGATAGAAACTGGCTTCGGCCGTGCCGGGTTCGACGACCACGGTGTCGCGGGTGTAGCCTACATAGGTGGCGACCAGCGTGGCGCGGACGTTGAGTTTCAGCGAGAACTGGCCGTTTGCGTCGGTCTCGATGAGTTTTTCCCGCTCCATGTGATAGACCTGGGCGAAGGGGAGCGGTTCGGTCTTGCCGGCAGGACTCTTATAAAAGACACTTCCGTGGAAGGTCTGGGCCAGGGCCGGGAAAACGGCCAGGCAAAGGAATGTGATGATCAGGGTTTTTTTCATGGTGTTTTCTGTTTGGTTTTTGACTCCCGGTCAAGCCGGGAATGACGAAATGTGGATGCACGGAGGCGTCCTGCCCGACAGGATCGGACATCTCAGATCAACCAGACAGAAAGAAGGGCTGTTATGCAGTCCCTTATGGGCGGAGGGGAATCCAGGGGAAGCAGGGTATGGTGGCCGGCGAAGACCGGTGCCAGGGCCTCAGCTTCGGCCAGCAGCGGAAGGGACATCTCCGGGGCGGACAGGTTGGCCGCGGCGGGGGCATTGTCCTGGGCGTCGGTGAGCACGAAGATCTGGGTGGTGCAGCAGTGGCCGTCGTGATGATGGTCGTGGTCCGAGCCGTGGCTGTGGTGGTGGATGGCCTCACAGGAGACGTCGCCCAGCATCCAGACGAAGTGCCGGCTCCCGTCATCGTGACAGGTGTGGATGCCGAATCCCATGTACGCAAATACATAGGTAACGGCCAGCAACAGGCAGAGGAAGTGTTTGGATGCTTGTTTCATTGGTGCAAAAATAAAGATTAATGCTTATATTTGCAACACGTTATTTGGCGAATCAGCGAAAAATCATCATTTATTAGGATATGAAACCCTTTGGAAAAGTTGTACTGGGCGGGTGTCTGGGCACCCTCCTCGCTTTCATTCTGGTCAATCTGATCTTTTTCGGCATCCTCGGATCGGCCCTTTCGTCCATCGGGAAGGAGAGCCAGCCTTCCGTGCCGAAGAATGCCATCCTGAAGATCGACCTGAGCCAGCCTCTTGCTGAACAGGGCGGCGAAAAGTTCAATTTCAATCCCCTCGCCGGAAGCGCCAGCATGGCCACCAGCGTGTCGCTGCTTTCGGCCGTCCGCGCCCTGGAAGTGGCGGCCACCGACCCGCAGATCCGATTCGTCTATCTCAAGGCCGATGGCCTGACGATGGACATCGCCCAGGCGGAGGAGCTGCGCGCCGCGCTCAAGCAGTTCCGCGAGAGCGGCAAGCCCGTGATCGCCTACAGCCAGACCCTGTCGGCCGGGAACTATTACCTGGCTTCCGTGGCCGACAAAGTGATTCTCAATGCCTACGGCGATGTGATGATCAGCGGTATGAGTTCCGAGCTGATGTATTACAAAGACCTGATCGACCATCTGGGCATCGACATCCAGCTCATCCGGCACGGCAAATACAAATCGGCCGGCGAACCTTACATCAAGAGTGAGATGAGCGCGGAAAACAAGGAGCAGTATGAGACGATGCTCGGAACCATCTGGAGCACGATTGCCGACGCAGTGGCGGAGTCCCGCGACTTTACTGCGGAACAGTTCAACGAATGGATCGACAACCTTTCTGTCACCAACGCCGAAGCGGCCAAGGAAAAAGGCCTGGTCGATGAACTTTGGTACGACGACCAGGTACGCGAATACTTCCAGACGCTGTGTGACGTGAAGAAGGTGAAAGACCTCAAATATGTCGGACTCAAGGACTATGCGGCCGCCAAGGTCAAACCCAATGTCCGTGCGAAGGAGAAAATCGCCGTGATCTATGCCGACGGCCAGATCGTGATGGATGACAAAGGCAATGGGAACATCGGCAACAATTTCGCCCGTGAAATCGCCAAGGCCCGTCAGGATTCTTCCGTCAAGGCCGTGGTCTTCCGCGTCAACAGCCCGGGCGGCAGCGTCCAGGCTTCAGCGGCCATCGAACACGAGATCGCCCTGCTCAAGGCGTGCAAACCGGTGGTGGCCAGCTATGGCGGCTATGCCGCTTCCGGCGGCTACTGGATCAGCTGCGGCGCCGACAAGATTTTCAGCGACAAGACCACCCTTACCGGTTCGATCGGCGTATTCGGCCTGATTCCGAGTTTCGGCAAGGCACTCAAGAAGAATGTCCACCTCAATGTCTATGAGGTGTCCACCCACAAGCATGGTTCGCTGGCTTCCGGCATGTCGCCGCTCGACCCCGAGGAAGAGGCCTTCATGCAGAAGCACATCGATGCGACCTACGAAGACTTTGTCAGCCGTGTGGCTGCCGGACGCAGCCTGACGACCGAGGCCGTCGATGCGATTGCGCAGGGCCGTGTCTGGGCCGGCGGTGACGCCATCAAGATCGGCCTGGTCGATGAACTGGGCGGCCTGACCGACGCGCTCCGCTATGCCGCGACGCTGGCCGGGCTGGACAACTACCAGACCGTCGAATATCCGGCGGTCGTTCCGGTGTACGACCAGCTGCTCGCTTCGATGAATGAAACCGGTACGGAACAGGACATCCGCAGCACCTCCATGCCCGATGCGGCTGCCCGCACCGCCTCCTGGCTGCTCGGCCTCGATGGCCCGGAGGTAGTCGCACGGATGCCGGAAATCCGCATCAGCCTCAAGTAATATGAAACGTTTTATCTTGTCATTCCTGCTGATAGCCGCCGTATGGCCGCTGTCGGCGCAGACCTGGGTGCGTATCAACCAGGCCGGTTATCTCCCGGACGACATCAAGGTTGCCGTCCTGATTTCCACCACGAAGACGGACGGCGATTTCGTCGTCCGTGATGCCATGACCGATGCCGAGGTCCTCCGCGGAGAGGGCAAGGCCGCCGACCCTTCCAAATGGGCGCTCCAGAGCGCCTGGCGACTTGATATGAGCGCCCTGCAGACGCCGGGAAGCTACTATATCGTCGCCGGCGGCGTCAAGTCGCCGGTCTTTCGGATCGGCGAAGACGTGTATGAGGGTTTTGCCGATTTCCTGCTGACCTACCTGCGTCAGCAGCGTTGCGGGGACAATCCTTATAACAACCACGTCTGTCATGAACACGACGGCTATATCGTGGACCATCCCACCCGGACCGGCGAGCACATCGACGTGACGGGCGGCTGGCACGATGCGACCGATTACCTCCAGTATATGACGACCTCTTCCACGACCATCTACCAGATGGCATTCGCCTGGAAATATGCTGCGGACAAATCGGTCTTCAAGGATTGCTTCGACGCGACGGGCCGTCCCGGCACCAACGGCATCCCCGATGTGCTGGATGAGGTGAAATGGGGACTGGACTGGCTTGACAAGATGAATCCCGCCCCGCGCGAGATGTACTACCAGATTGCGGATGACCGCGACCACGCCGGTATGCGGCTGCCGTATCTGGATTCCGTGGACTATGGCTACGGCCCCGGCAAGGGCCGGCCGGTCTATTTCGTGACGGGCAAGCCGCAGATTGCCCACAAGAAGGTAAACCGGACCACCGGCGTTTCCTCTGCGGCCGGCAAATTCGCTTCGACTTTCGCCATGGGTGCCGACGTCATCCGGACCTGGTATCCGGACTTCGCCGCCAAGATCGAAGGAAAGGTGCAGGATGCCTGGGACTTCGCCCTCGAATTCCCCGGTAATACGCAGACCGCATGCGTGATTTCCCCTTATTTTTATGAAGAGGATACCTGGGTCGATGACATCGAGCTGGCCGCCGCCACGCAGTATGCCCTGGGCAAAGGCGATTTTTGGAAACAGCAGGCGGCTTACTGGGGTGAACTGGAACCGGTGACGCCCTGGATGGACCGCGGACGCGGTCCGGGCAAGGAATATCACCATTATCAGTGGTATCCCTTCATCAACCTGGGCCATTATCTCCTGGCTGAGAGTGAGGACGCCGATGTGCGGGCCGAGTTCTCGGGCTATATGAAGCAGGGGCTTCAGGATATTCTCAACCGGGCCGGGAACGATCCGTTCCTGCACGGCGTACCGTATCTGTGGTGCTCCAACAACCTGACTTCCGCCGCCGTAACGCAGGCCTGGCTGTATGAGAGGGCGACCGGCGACACCCGTTTCCGCGAGATGGAAGCGGCCCTGCGCGACTGGCTCCTGGGCTGCAATCCCTGGGGTACTTCGATGATCTGCGGCTGGCCTACGGCCGAAATGCCGGGCTATGACACCCCTTCGGAACCGCACTCTTCCTATGTCAAGGTGAACGGCGACTTGCCGCTCGGCGGCCTGATCGACGGTCCGATCTACAATCAGCTGTTCCAGGACCGGGCGGGCGCCGCCCTGACCGGCCCCGATGCATTCGCGGCGCTCAACAACGGCATTGCCGTCTATCACGATGATATCGGCGACTATTCGAGCAACGAACCCACGATGGACGGTACGGCCGGCCTGGTTGCCTATGCAGCCGCGCTGGAAGCGCGGGGCAAGGCCTGCAAGGCGGCACGCGATGCCTACGGCGCCATCGTCCGGGTCAATCCCGACGAGAAAGTCGTTTACCTCTGTTTTACCGCCGACGTGAATTTCAATGGTGCCGAGACAGTCCTCAAGACCCTGAAAAAGCAGAAGGTCAAGGGCAATTTCTTCCTGACCGGCAACTGCCTCCGGGCTGCGGACAATCAGGATGTCGTCCGCCGCATCGTTGCGGAGGGACACTATGTGGGCGGCCACTCCGACGGCCATGTGCTTTATTGTGACTGGGGTGCTGGGCGGCCGACGCTCATGAGCGCCGACAGCATCATGACCGACCTGCGGGCGAATTACGCCGAGTTGGCGAAATTCGGCGTGAAGCAGGCGGACGCCCGCTGGTACCTGCCGCCGTATGAGCACTATAACGCTTTCAGCGTAGGTATCCTTGAGGCGATGGGCGTGAAGGTGGTCAACTATACGCCGGGCATCGGAACCCCGGCCGACTATACGACGCCCGACATGAAAAACTACCGGACGGCACAGACGCTGATCGACGGGCTCTGGAAGTTCGAAAAGGAACAGGGGCTTAACGGGGCGCTCGTGCTCATCCATCCGGGCATCGTCGAGAGCCGCCCGGACGGCGAACGGCTCTACAACCGGCTGGGCGAAATCATCCGTTACTTAAAGAAGAAAGGTTATCGCTTTGACAGACTTCCTTAAAGAGACCTTCGACATTTCGAATCTGTTTCCCTTCTGCTTCGATCTGGTGCTCGTGCTGCTGATCGGATGGCTGGTGGGCCATGAGCGCCATGAAGCCGGCAAGACGATGGGGGAACGCTCGACGATCATCCTGATCATCGGCTCCTACCTCTTTGCCTATGCCTCGCTCCGTTGCGGTATCGACCACAGCCGGGTGATCGCCCAGATTGTCACCGGCGTCGGTTTCATCGGGGCGGGTATCATCCTCAAGCGGGGGGAGAAAGACATCATCAACCTGACGACCGCCATCCTGGTGTGGACCATCGCCGCCCTGGGCGTACTGGTGGGCATCGGCCTGCGGGTCGAAGCGATCCTGGCCGCCGTCGTCGTCTATTTTGTGCTGCGCATCCGCCGTCGGCGCGAAACCAATCATAACAACCAAGCTGAAGAGAAAGAGCATGTTTGAGATTTGCAGAAAAGAGATGCTGACGCCGACCATCTGCCTGATGGATGTAGCGGCGCCCCGCCTCGCGGCGGCGGCACAGCCGGGCCAGTTCCTGATCGTGCGGGCCCGTCAGCAGGGAGAACGCATCCCGCTGACCATCTGTGACTATGACCGTACGAAGGGAACGGTCACCATTGTCACGCAGATTGTGGGGGCCTCCACCCGCCTGATCTGTTCCCTGGAGCAGGGCGACTGCTTCGTAGATGTGGTCGGTCCGCTCGGACGGCCCTCCGATTTCGTGGAACTGCCGGAAGCGGAACTCCGGGGCCGACGTTTCCTTTTCGTCGCCGGCGGTCTGGGAACGGCACCGGTCTATCCGCAGGTCAAGTACCTGCACGAGCGCGGGGCCAGCGTCGATGTGATTGTCGGCGCCAAGACCGCGGACCTGCTGATCCTGCGGGAACAGATGCGCGCCGTTTGCGACAATCTCTACATCTGTACGGACGATGGCTCCGAAGGACATCATGGCCTGGTGACCGAGAAAGTGAAACAGCTTCTGGACGCGGGGCGGAAATATGACCAGGCCGTAGCCATCGGTCCGATGATCATGATGAAATTCGTGACCCTGACGCTGAAGGATTCCGGTATCCCGTTGGTAGTCAGCCTCAATACGATCATGGTTGACGGGACGGGCATGTGCGGCTGCTGCCGCATCACCGTGGGCGGCAAGGTGCGTTTCGCCTGCGTGGAAGGGCCCGAATTCGACGGGTATGCCGTAGATTTCGACGAAGCGCTGCGGCGCCAGGCCATGTACCGGCCGCAGGAGCAGGAAGCCGATCACAAATGTAAATTAGGGAGGTCATAAGATGGCTGAGAAGATTGGACGTGTTCCCGTCCGGGAACAGGACCCGAAGGTCCGAGCCCGCAACTTCGAGGAAGTTTGCTTTGGCTATAATGAATCGGAGGCGCTGCTCGAGGCTTCGCGCTGCCTGAACTGCCGCAATCCGCGCTGCGTGCAGCATTGCCCGGTCGGCATCCGGATTCCGGAATTCATCGCCCAGGTCAAGGCGGGCGAATTTGATGCGGCGGCCCGCGTCATCGCACGCGACAGTTCGCTGCCCGCCGTCTGCGGCCGCGTCTGTCCGCAGGAAACGCAGTGCGAAGGCAGCTGCATCCTCGGCGTGAAAGGCGAGCCGGTGGCCATCGGCAAGCTGGAACGCTTCGTGGCCGACTGGAGCCGGGAGCGGGGCGGTGTCCCCGTCGAGAAGGCTGAACCCAACGGCATCAAGGTCGCCGTGGTGGGCAGCGGTCCTTCCGGACTGGCCTGCGCCAGCGACCTGGCCAAGCTGGGCTACGACGTGACCATTTTTGAGGTCCTCCATAAGGCCGGCGGCGTGCTGCAGTACGGCATTCCGGAATTCCGCCTTCCCAAAGAGCGGGTGGTGGAGCCCGAAATAGCCCAGGTCAAGGCTTTGGGAGTGACGATCGAGACCGATGTCGTGGTCGGCCGTACCATTACGGTCGATGAACTCCTGGACCGCGAAGGTTTCAAGGCGGTGTTCATCGGTTCGGGTGCCGGACTGCCGCGCTTCATGAACATCCCGGGAGAGAGCCTCAACGGTGTGTTCTCGGCCAACGAGTTCCTGACACGCAGCAATCTGATGAAAGCCTACGATCCGCAGAGCGATACGCCGATCTTTGTCGGGAAGCACGTCGTCGTCGTGGGCGGCGGCAACGTGGCGATGGATGCAGCCCGTACGGCCCTGCGTCTCGGCTCTGAAGTGACCATCGTGTACCGGCGTACCGAGAAGGAACTTCCGGCCCGGGCCGAGGAAGTCCATCACGCCAAGGAAGAAGGCATCGACTTCCGGATGCTGACCAATCCGGTCGAGGTCCTGGGCGACGAGAAAGGCTGGGTGCGCGCCCTGCGCTGCATCCGGATGGAACTCGGCGATCCCGATGCCAGCGGCCGCCGCAGCCCGGTACCCGTAGCCGGTTCTGAATTCGAGGTACCGGCCGATTGCGTGATCATGGCGCTGGGGACCTCACCCAACCCGCTGATCGCCGGTACGACGAAAGGGCTGGAAACGGAGCGGCACGGTTGTATCGTAGCCGACGAATCGGGTGCGACGACGCGCCCGGGCGTCTTCGCCGGCGGCGACGCCGTCACCGGTGCCGCCACGGTCATCCAGGCCATGGGTGCCGGCCGCCGCGCCGCCAAGGCTATCGACGCCTATCTCCGCAGCGTATAAGTCACGAAATCCGCCCCCCTGCGCTTTCCGCAGGCGATATGAAGGATGTCGCTGATCTGCTGGCGTCTGAGGCCCAAGGTCCTTGCCAGTTGCGGGACGGTTGTCTTCCGGGTTCTCCACAGGTACGGAACCAGGCGGATTTTCCGGTCGATGGATAAGTCCGCCAGTTCTTGCTGATACCAGCGCAGGCTGACCTCGTTTACACTTTTGTGAAACTCACCGTCCACGAGCATGGTCCGGGGCGCTTCCACCAGCTTTGACCGCATTTCCGCAGGATTCTGCCCTCCGATTGCTTTCAGAAAAAAGGACTGGTCGTGTTCGAAGGCCTGTTCCAGGTACTCGCAGTCGCAGAAACTTGCGGGGATCAATCGGCTTCCAGCGTCGAGTCGCCATTTGACATCCTTCAAGGAATCCCCGGTATGCATGAGCCTCCGACATTCATCTTTTGTGAGTGCCGCGACAGGCCGGCCCGGCCCTTGACCAAGACTGGCAGGATTGAACATCGCGCGGTATCCGGACCAGGGATATTCGTTGACATTGCACCCGTTGTCCAGCGCATTCCGGAGAATATAGCCCAGGGCGTTGCGGACATACCAATCGCTGTCAAGGCTGATTGCCTTGACGTCCGTTTTCTGCATAATCCGCTGTTCCCCATATCGTCGGCTGAACCACATTGCGTACATTCGCTTGCATTCCTGTCCGAAGGCGTGGGCGTCCTCCTGCCTGGCCGCAAGGACAGCGATATGGCTGTGGTTGGAAACGACAGCATAGACGATGATGATCACGTTTTTGCGGCGGGCACATACGCAAAGAATCTTGACCATGGCGTCGTAGTCTTCGTCGCAGCGGCAGAGTATGGCGTTTTCCAGTCCCTCCATACTGACATGGAAGGGCTGGACGCTTCGGGCGCTGCCGTCCGGCAGTTTCCGGAAAACACAACGTCGCATAATCAGCTGATTGTGCTGGATGGTTTGACCCCCGGCCCGAAGACCATCACCTTCCCGCCGTTCTTTTCGAACTCTTTCTTCGCATGCAGGAACGATTTTGCGAGCGCGGCGGAATCTTCATCATAATCCCGGATCATCTGCTTTCGATTGACGCTCACGGCCAGGTCGGCGATGGCCAGTGCACGGATCATGGCCAGAACGGCCATCTCATTTCCGCCCCATAACCGTGTGACCATGGCGAAAGCTGTACGGGAAATCACGTCGGGAATCACATTGGGATTTTTGACGGGGTCGAAATCCGTATTGAAACGGATGTCGATGTCTCCATACTGGAGTACTTCAAGGATCTTTTTCATAACGACACATATCTATCACGTCTGCAAATATACAATGCGGGATACCCCTTTGTCAAGTCTTTTCCGCAAAAAAAACGTGTAAGACGGGCAGGGTCTCATTTTAGACGGGAAACCTTGCCCGTAGAAATCAAGCGACAGGCGTGTTAGAGCAAGAAGAAGCGGGCAAGGTCCCGGGGCTTAAATGAGACCTTGCCCGCTTGGGGCTCTGTGGCGGCCGTGCGGCGGCTACTGCGGGTGGCGTGGCGGTTGCTGGTGAGGCGGCTACTGCGGACGGACGTAGCGGTCGCCGGTGGCGGCTTTGACGGCGTCGATGAAGACGGGGGAGTAGGCCGGGGCTTTGCGGCGGCCGCGGACCACGACGCCGTTTTCGCTGGGCTGCATCGTCTGGTCGTTATGCTTGACGATGAGCAGTTTGGCCAATTTCTCCCAGCGTTTCATCATCTGGTCGGTATAGGCTTCGGTCTTGCGGGTCAGGAAAGCGGCGCGGTCGGCGGGCATCAGTTTGGCGGCCTGCTCTTCCACGGCCTTCTGGTCTTCGGCATAGAAGTCTTCCAACTCTTTCTGGGCCTCGCGCAGGTCGCCGATCATCGCGCTCCAGCGCGGATAGACCATGTTCGCCACGAAATTGTTCATCCAGAAGGCACTTTCCGTACTGAACTCCAGGATGTCGTTGTTTTCGTAGGTGAACGGCTGGGGGACGCGGGTGATGCCGCAATAGACCGGTACGTAGGCGACCATCGTCGCATCGTCCATATTGAAATAGGTCACGCCGCCCACGGCGTCGGGCAGCCAGGAACGCATCTGGCAGACCATCGTCATGCCGCTCTGCTGGCAGCCGATGGGACGTTCGCGGAACATGGCCGTGGAGTCGCTGCTGAAGAAGGTGGTGGACTGGTTGCGATAGGGAGATGCGTAAGGGCCGGCGCTCAGGTCGGCCGTCATATCGAGGGCGGTCCCTTCGTAGTGGTCACGCATGTCGTCCATCAGTTCCCGGACGGAAATCGGCGCGACAGGCTTGATCCACAGGGGCAGTTCGTCACAGACCTCGGTGTTTCCGTTGATGAAGGGCAGATAGGCGTCCATCTGGGCCTTGTCGCTGTGACGGCGGAAGAAACTCCAGACGCGGGCCTCGCAGAAGCGGATGGCGCTGAAGTCGAGCGGGCCGTAGGCTTCGCGGAAGCTGAAATCCGCATCGCTGCCTTCATACAATCCCAGTTCGCGGGCCGTGGAGATCACATCCTTGGAATACATGCAGACACCTTCGATCTCGTTGAAAGCCTTCTTCTTGTCCACCTTCTTAACCTGCGGGAACCGGCGGATGCGGCTGGCGTTGGCGTAGGCCGTGATGCAGTCGTCGGGTACGCGGAGCGCTACCCAGACAGCGCCTTTGCGTCCGGGGCCCTTGCCTACGATTTCCATGATCCAGGCCTCTTCTTTGTCGCAGACGGCAAAGGATTCACCCGAGCTGTTGTAGCCGTATTCGCTTACCAGATCGTTGATCACGGCGATGGCTTCCCGCGCCGAGGTGCTGCGCTGGAGGGCGACGTGCATCAGGGTGAAGTAGTCGAAGTAGCCTTCGCGGTTGACCAACTCGCGGCGGCCGCCCCAGGTGGTTTCGACGATGCTGACCTGGTTTTCGTTCATCAGGCCGACCACACCGTAGGTGTAGGGGGCCTGCTTGATGAAGCGGTCGGCCGCCTGGGGACCCCAGCCGTGGAGGGCAAGCATTTCGCCTTCGGCGTGGCGGCCCGGTGCCCAGAAGTCCAGCGGCTGCAGGAAGCCGAAGCTGTCGCAGTTATAGGTGCACATGACGCTTCCGTCGGCAGAAGCTTTCTTTCCGACAATCAGGTTCGTACAAGCGAACGCGGCCACCGCCGCACAGAGCAGGATGGCTGAAAGGACCAGTCGTTTCATCGTTGTATGGGTGTTAAGGGTTGTTATTGGAAGCAGGCGGCCAGCTCCTCCTTCGGCACGGGACGCTGCTCGCCGGTCGCGAGGTTCTTGAGCGTGACAGTGCCGTCGGTGACTTCCTGGTCGCCGACGATGGCCAGGTACGGGATGCCTTTGCGGTCGGCATACTCGAACTGTTTCTTGAGTTTGGCGCTGTCCGGATAGATTTCGCAGGCGATGCCGGCTGCGCGGAGCGACGCGGCCACGGGAACGGTGTAGGCAATTTCCTTCTCGCCCATATTGGTAAAGAGCACGGACGCAGCCGTAGCGGCATCTTTCGGGAAGAGGTCCAGGCCGGCGAGGACGTCGTAGATGCGGTCGGCGCCGAAGCTGATGCCCACGCCCGACATGTTCGGCAGGCCGAAGATGCCGGTCAGGTCGTCATAGCGGCCACCGCCGCAGATGCTGCCGATGGCAAAGTCGAGCGCCTTGACCTCGAAGATGGCACCCGTATAGTAGTTGAGGCCACGGGCCAGCGAGAGATCCAGTTCCACCGGTTGGGCGATGCCCGCACCGGCAATCAGCGCGAAAAGCGTCTCGATCTCGTCGAGCCCTTTCATGCCGGTTTCGGAGGTGGCCAGCAGCGTCCGCATCCGGGCCAGTTTCTCCTGCGTCGAGCCCGTGAGCGTAAGCACCGGCTCGATGACGGCGACGGCTTCCTCCGTCAGGCCTTTCTCCCGGAGCTCCTGCTTGACGGCGTCCAGGCCGATCTTGTCGATCTTGTCGATGGCCACGGTAATGTCGATCAGTTTGTCGGGCTGGCCGGAAACCTCGGCCAGGCCGGAGAGGATCTTCCGGTTGTTGATCTTGATGCACACGCGCACGCCCATGCGGCCGAAGACATCGTCCACGATCTGGACCAGTTCGAGTTCATTCAGCAGCGACTTGCTTCCGATCACATCGACGTCACACTGGTAAAACTCGCGGTAGCGGCCCTTCTGCGGCCGGTCGGCCCGCCATACGGGCTGGATCTGGTAGCGTTTGAAGGGGAAGGAAATCTCGTTCTGGTGCTGGACCACGAAGCGGGCAAACGGCACGGTCAGGTCGTAACGGAGCCCTTTCTCCGGCGGGAGCGCCGCTTTCTCCCCGCTGTTCTGGATGCGGAACAGCAGTTTGTCGCCCTCTTCGCCGTATTTTCCCAGCAGGGTGCTGAGATTTTCGAGGGACGGGGTCTCGATGGCCTGGTATCCGTATTTGCGGAATACCGCCTTGATTGTGTTGAAGATATAGTTGCGGCCTGCCATTTCGGAAGGTCCGAAGTCTCTGGTCCCCTTGGGAATCGACGGTTTCTGTGCCATTTCTTTTCGTTTGATCAACTCACAAAGATAACAATTTTTGATTTTTTTGTCCAACGATAGCGGATTGTTGCTACTTTTGTCCCGCTAATAACCAACTAACAAATTATAATATGAAAAAGATTGCTCTTTTGACTATCGTCGCCTGCATGAGCCTGCTCGCTGTTTCCTGCAAGGACCAGCAGAAGAAAGAAGAGGCTCCTGCCCAGGAGGCCGCCCGCGAGGCCGTTGAGAATGTCCAGGAAGTTTCCGAAGAAGCTGCCACGACGGTTGGTGACGCCCTCAAGGATGCCGGTGAAGCCGTCAAGGATGCTGCCGACGCCGTGAAGGACGCCGCAGACAAGGCTGCCGACGAGATCAAGAAGTAACGTACCGCTGCTTTTTGAAACAAAAAAGCGACTGAAGGATTTCAGCCGCTCTTTTTGTTTTATGCCGAAGGGTCAGTCTTCCGGGAAGATGATCGGCGGGGTCGTCAGGTCGAAGCCCTTTTCGGAAAGCGGTTTGAAGATTTCGGGATGTTTGCTCTTGAAATATTCATACCGTTCGTAGGTCACCTTGCCGATCTTGACCACGTCGTCTTCCAGGAAGGTGAGGTCTTCGCCTTCGCCGAATTCGCCGGTGCCTTTGCCCTGGTCATTGGCCTGCTCGAAGAAAACCTGGCCGCCCTTGACTTCGAACTTCCTGTAGCGGCTGGCCCGCATGTCGCCCAGGGACTGGAGGGTTACCGTACAGAATTTCTTCTGGCTCTTGTTGAAAGAAAGCATCGGGTAGTAGCGGGTATCTTCATAGCTGAGATTCGGGTTTTTCTTGCTGACATAGGTGACAAGGATGTCGCCGTGAACGCCGAGGTTGCCGTCCCAGGTGGCGGAGAACTGATCGTTGTCGACGCTTCCGGACGCACGCACGGGCCACCAGTCTCCATAGAGGTCTTTCTGCAACTTGAAATCGCTGCAGGAGACCAGCAAGAGCATGACGGACAACACGGTGAAGAAATAAACAGATTTGGTTTTCATGATGTGCTGTGTTAGTTTTTGCAAATATACAAAGTTTTTTTTCTACTTTTGCAAGTTAAATGATTATATGAAAGAATGAAAGCAAGACTACTGAACCAAATTTGTGCTGAATATACGCTGGCCGACGAAGTCAAGGCCCAGGGAATCTATCCGTATTACCGGCCCATCGAATCGGGGCAGGATCCGGTGGTGAAGATGAATGGAAAAGATGTGTTGATGTTCGGTTCCAATTCCTATCTCGGTCTTTCCGACGACCCCCGCCTCAAGGAAGCGGCCATCGAAGCGATCCGCAAATATGGTACCAGTTGTTCCGGCTCCCGTTTCCTCAACGGTACGCTTGACATCCACCTCGCCCTGGAAGAGAAGCTCGCGAAGCTGGTCGGAAAGGAAGAGGCGGTGACCTACAGTACGGGCTTCCAGGTCAATCTGGGCGTCGTCTCGTGCCTGGGATTCAAAGACGGTTTCATCTTCCTCGACGCACTGGACCACGCCTGCATCATCGACGGTAGCCGCCTGTCCTTCAGCCGCGTGCTGAAATTTCCCCACAACGATATGGACGCGCTGGAAAAGAAACTGCAGCTTGCGCCCGCCGACGCGCCGAAACTGATTGTCGTGGACGGCGTCTATTCGATGGAAGGAGACATCGCGCCGCTTCCCCGGATGGTGGAGCTCTGCGAACAGTACAATGCATCCCTGATGGTGGATGATGCCCACGGCCTGGGCGTGATGGGGGAAAACGGACGCGGTACGGCAAACCACTTTGGCCTGACCGACAAGGTGGACCTGATCATGGGCACCTTCTCCAAGTCGTTCGGCTCCCTCGGCGGTTTCATCGCCGGCGACCACGAAGTGATCAATTTCCTCAAGCATAATTCCCGTTCGCTGATCTTCAGCGCCAGCATGCCGCCGGCCAACGTGGCCGCCGTGAGCCGTGCCATCGACATCATGCTCTCGGAGCCCGAGCGCATCGAACATCTGTGGGCACTGACGAACCACGCCCATGCGGAATTCCGCAAGCGTGGTTTCGACATCGGACACTCGCAGTCCCCGATCATCCCGCTCTTCGTGCGCGATTTCCAGAAGTGCCTGACGGCCGTCAAGATGGCCCTCGACGAAGGTGTGTTCATCACGCCGGTCATCCCGCCCGCCGTGCCTGAGGATTCGGTCATCGTCCGTTTCGCCCTGATGGCTACGCACAGCTTCGCGCAGCTTGACGAGGGTATCGACAAGCTGACGAAGATCTTCAAGAAGCTGGAGATTATTCCGTAGGCTCTTTCCCGCCCGAAAGCACGTCGTTCTGGATCCGGATACTCTCCTGGTGGATCACATTGAAAAGCGCCTGGAGGAAGTTTCCGTCGAGTCCTTCCGCATCTCCTTTCCGGAGCAGGCCTTCCATCAGTTCATCCCAGCGGGCTGTCTGCAGGATGGCGATGTTGTGGTCGCGCTTGTAATGGCCGATCTCCCGTGAAACCGACATCCGGGCCTTCAGCAGGGACAGGATGTTCTCGTCGATGACATCGATTCTCGCCCGCAGGGGGCCGATGTTCTCGCGGTAGTCCGCGGCCTGCGTGTCGGCGTCGCGGACGGTGAGCTGCTCGCCCAGCAGGATCCGCAGGGCTTCGGGCGTCAGCTGCTGCCGTGCGTCGCTGAGGGCGGCCTCCGGCTGGCAGTGCGATTCGATCATCAGCCCTTCCAGGCCGAGGTCCATCGCCCGCTGGCTGAGTTCCAGCAGATATTTCCGGTCTCCGCCCATGTGCGAAGGATCGGCGAAGAACGGAAGTTCCGGATAGCGTGTACGCAGTTCCACGGCAACGTGCCAGCCGGGATCGTTGCGGTAAGGCGTTTTCTGCAGGGTGGAGAAGCCCCGGTGGATGACGCCCAGTTTCCGGATGCCGGCCCGGCCCAGCCGTTCCAGGGCACCGATCCAGAGCTCCAGGTCCGGATTGACCGGGTTCTTGACCAGGACGGGGATGTCGGTATCCCGCAGGGCATCAGCGATTTCCTGCATCAGGAACGGATTGGCTGTGGTCCGGGCGCCGACCCACACCATGTCGATGCCGTATTTGAGGCAGGCGAAGACGTGCTCTTTGCTGGCGACTTCGGTGCAGGTGTACAGGCCGTATTCCCTTTTGGCCCGTTGCAGCCATTTGAGCCCCGGGATTCCGACGCCTTCGAAACTGCCCGGATGCGTACGGGGTTTCCAGATGCCGGCCCGGAATACATGGATGCCGAAAGCGGCGAGTCCCCGCGCCGTTTCCATCACCTGCGCTTCGCTCTCGGCGGCGCAGGGACCGGCAATCACCATCGGGCGGGGAAGCGTGAAGAATCCCCACTCCGTGACGGGGATCAAATCCAGTTTCTCACTTGTCATCGCAGGATCTTTTTGATTCGGTTTGCTTCTTCGATGAGGCTCCGCACCTTGTCGCCGTCATAGTCGGCGATGGCATCGCGGAACGCCTGCATTTTCTGGATATAGGTGTCGATCACCCGGAGCACGTTGTCGTGGTTCTGGGTCAGGATGGGCACCCACATGTCGGCATTGCTCTTGGCCAGGCGCACCGTGGAGGAAAAGCCGCCCGAGGCCAGGTCGAAGATATGTTTCTCGTCTTTCACTTTGTCCAGGACGGTCAGGGCCAGGGCGAAGGAGGTCACGTGGGAAATGTGCGAGACATACGCCGTATGGACGTCGTGCGAGGCGGCATCCATGTAGATGGGCCGCATGTTGAGCACGTCGTAGAGCTTTTCCACCGTCTTGACGGCCTTCGGATCGGAATCCTCCGTATTGGCGAAGATGCAGGCGCGGCCGTCGAAAAGGTTGGGCATCGCGGCCCAGGGCCCGCTGTACTCGGTTCCGGCCATCGGGTGCGTGGAAACATACTGCCCGCGGCAGGGGTGGTAATGGGTGGACAGGTTGATCTGTTCCTTGGTCGAACAGACGTCGATGACGATCTTGTCACGCGCGCCGGATTCTTTATACCGGTCGAGGATGTCGCAGACCATCTTGACGGCTGTCCCGACCGGGACGGCCACCACCACCAGGTCGCTCTGCGCGATGCAGTCTTCGTACGGGATGATCTCGTCGGCCAGCCCCATTTTCAGGGCGGCGGCTGCGTTTACGGGGTCGGATTCGACCCCCAGGATGCAGGATGCGAAGCCCCGCCGCTTCAGATCGATGGCCATGGAACCGCCGATCAGGCCCAGGCCTATGATACCTATTTGCATGTCGTTTCGATGATTTGTCGTGCTTTCTTGAGGACTTCCTCCTTGGCGCAGAGGGAGATCCGGATATAATTCTCACCATTCTTCCCGAAAATGAATCCCGGTGTCAGGAAGATGCCCGCCCGGTAGAGCAGGGTGTCGGAGACCCTTTCACCGGGCGTTTTGCCCGGATCAGGCGTCAGGGCGGCGAAGGGATTGTCGGCTGCGACCCGCCCCCAGAGGAACAGGCCGCTCGAGGCCAGATCGTAGCGCACGCCGAGTGTATCGAAGATGGCTCCGGCCAGGGCGCGCCGGCGCGCATAGCCGGCATTCAGTTCGCGGAACCATTCCGGGCCCTGGGCCAGCGCTTCAACGGCCGCCAGCTGCAGGGGCTTGAACATCCCCGAATCCATCTGCGACTTGACCTTCAGCACCTGGGCCACCAGCTCGCGGTCGCCGGCCACCATGCCGATGCGCCAGCCCGACATATTGTGGGCCTTGCTCAGGGAATTGAGCTCCAGGCAGCACGCCCGGGCCCCGGGTACGGACAGGATCGAGAGCGGATGGTCGTTGAGGATGAAGCTGTAGGGATTGTCGTTCACCACCAGGATGCCGTGACGGCGGGCGAAGTCCACGATGCGGGCATAAAGTTCCGGAGTGGCGGAGGCACCGGTCGGCATATGTGGATAATTGACCCACATGAGCTTGACGCCCGAAAGATCGCTTCGTTCGAGGGCTTCGAAATCGGGCTGCCAGTGACGTTCCTCGCGGAGGTCGTAGGTCAGGATACGGGCTTCCGCCAACCGGGAGGCCGAGGTGTAGGTCGGATAGCCCGGGTCCGGCACGAGCACGCCGTCGCCCGGGTCGAGAAAGGCCAGGGCGATGAGCAGGATGCCCTCTTTCGAGCCCACCAGCGGCTGGATTTCGCACGCGGGGTCCAGGCTGACGCCATAGTAGCGGCTGTACCAGGCTGCGAACGCTTCCCGCAGGGCGTCGAGACCGACATAGCTCTGGTAAGCGTGGACATCGCTCCGCCGTGCGCTTTCCGTCAGGGTGCGTATGGCGGCCTCGGGCGGCATTCCGTCGGGGGCACCGATGCCCAGGTTGATGACGGGGGGCAGGCCGGCTTCCGCATTGCGGCGGTTGATGGCGGCAATCTCCTTGAGCTTGCGGGAAAAATAGTATTCCTGGACAGCTTCGGTCCTTTTGGCGGGCTGGATGATCATATGGCGGAATAAGCGCTTTCCGGGTAAAAATAGTGTAAAAACGACCGAGTACCAAAAAAAATGCAGTTTGACGGAAAAATTAAGTAACTTCGTGACAACAAAAAGCTTTGACTATGAAAAAGCAGTTCTTCCTCCTGCCGCTCGTCCTGGCGGCCCTGTTTTCTTTCCTGATTTCAGCTTGCACACAGCCGGAACCGGCGCCGGCCCGTGAAGGGGCCGACCCGCAGATCAACCGGGCGGTGTCGCTGGTCAGTACCGACAGCATCACGGCGTATATCAACGACCTGGTGGCCTTCCACACCCGGCATACGCTCAGCGCGCAGGACAGCCCCGACAAAGGCATCGGTGCTGCCGTCGCCTATCTTGCCGGCCGCTGCCAGGCATGGGCCCGCAAGGCGGAGGGCGTGCGTCCCGTGCCGACCGTGGAGGTCATTTCCTATAAGGTGGGGGAGAAAGGCGGCCGGTACGACCGTGTCGCGATGGCCCCCGAGATCCTGGTCACGCTTCCGGGAACGAAGGCCGAACGCGAAATCCTGCTTTCGGCTCACATCGATACCCGCGTGGCCGACGTGATGGATTCCACCGCGTTTGCGCCGGGCGCCAACGACGATGGAAGCGGCCTGGCCTGCCTGCTCGAAGTGGTGCGCATCCTGTCGGAAATTCCGCTGGAACAGACGGTCAAGTGCGCATTTGTCTCCGGAGAGGAGCAGGGGTTGGACGGCTCCCGCTTCCTGGCGACCCGGGCCAAGGCTGAAGGCTGGCCGCTGATGGCGATGATCAACAACGACATGATCGGCAATACGGAGGCCAGCGGCACTGGCCTGAAGGAGGACCACAAGGTCCGGCTGTTTTCGGACAGTCCCGCCGGCGAGGACAGCGACCCGCGCCAGCTGGCACGCTATGTCCGGGAGACAGCCTGCCTGTATGTGCCGGGGCAGGAAGTGAAACTCATCTACCGGAATGACCGTTACCGCCGCAGCGGCGACCACACGCCGTTCCTGCGCGAGGGCTTTACGGCGGTCCGGATGAGTGAATACTGTGAGAATTACGACCGTACGCACCAGGATGTCCGGACGGAAGACGGCATTGCCTACGGCGACCTGATTACCGGTGTGGACATCCCGTACCTGGCACGCAATATACAGATCAACCTGGCGACCGTGATGAACCTGGCACAGGCTCCGGCCCGGCCTGCGCATGCGCGTATCGCCAATGCCGGCGAGTTGGAAAACCATACCGTCATCGCCTGGGACCCTGTGCGCAGGCGGGACGGCAGCATGGATACGGACGTCTCCTACCAGATTCTCTATCGGGAGACCGATCAGCCGGAGTGGGAGGTCCTGGGGGCGGTGGCGGCCGATCCGACCCTGCTTGCCCCGAGTTTCCGCTGCCCGCTGAGCAAGGACAATTATTTCTATGCCGCCCGCAGCGTCTCGGCCGCCGGGAACCCGAGCCTGCCGGCCGTCGCCCGCTGAGTGCGCCGCTGACGCTTGCCACGTCCGTCTAAAATCCGTATCTTCGCACCATGAAGTTCATCAGTTGGAATGTCAACGGCCTGCGTGCCGTCGCCGGCAAGGGATTTGCCGATATTTTCGCCCGCCTGGACGCCGATTTCTTCTGCTTGCAGGAGACCAAGTTGCAGGCCGGGCAGCTCGACCTGGAATTTCTCGGCTATCAGTCCTTCTGGAACTATGCCGACAAGAAAGGCTATTCCGGAACCGCGGTCTATACGCGTGTGGCGCCGCTTTCCGTGGTGCGCGGCATCGGGGTCGATGAACACGACCATGAGGGTCGCGTGCTGACGCTCGAACTGCCTGATTTCTATCTGGTCAACGTCTATACGCCCAATTCCCAGGACGGCTTGCGGCGGCTGGACTACCGGATGCAGTGGGACGAGGCCTTCCGCAACTACGTATGCGCACTGGCCTCGCGCAAGGGCGTGGTCATCTGTGGCGACATGAATGTGGCGCACGAGGAGATCGACCTGAAGAATCCGGCCACCAATCATTTCAATGCCGGCTTTTCCGATCAGGAGCGTGCCGGGATGACGGCGCTTCTTTCCGCCGGGTTCCGCGACACCTGGCGCGATGCGCATCCCGGAGAAGTCAAGTACTCCTGGTGGTCTTACCGGATGGCGGCCCGGGAAAGGAACGCGGGATGGCGCATCGACTATTTCCTGGTTTCCGATCCGCTGGTTCCGCAAATCCTCTCCACCGACATCCACAACGAGATCTACGGCTCCGATCACTGCCCGGTGGAGCTGGTCCTCCGATGATGACAGGCCGGTACGGAACAGACGGGACGGCCCGGCAGAAGCGCTCTTTCGGAGCCCGGCTGCTTTGCGGCTGGCTGCGCCTGCACGGGATGCTGCCGCTCAGGGTCCACTGGTTTTGGGCAAAGATCCTGGCCTTCCTGGTGGAGAAGGTTTTCCGCTACCGGCGCGACGTGGTGATGGACAATCTCTTGGGGAGTTTCCCGGACAAGTCTCCTGAAGAGATCCGCGATATTTCCCACCGTTTCTACCTTCATTTCGCGAAAGTCCTCACTGAAGCCGTCTGGTTCGGCGGCCGGCGGGGGGAAAAGGGCAGGCAGCGGCTTCGCCGCAGCCACCTGGTGGAGTTCGCCAACCCGGAGGATTTCAACCGCCTGCTGGCCCGCAAGGGGCAGGTGATGATGATGTTCGCCCACACCGGCAACTGGGAGCTGACCCTGGGTTTCCTGAACTATTCGTACGGCGAGCCGCTGCAACTGGCTTCCTCCGGATTCGGGATGGTTTACCGGCGGCTTTCGGATCCGCTCAGCGACCAGGTCATCGGCTACAACCGGATGGCCATGCTGGAAGACCTCGCGTTCGACGGGCTGGTTGAGTCGTTCGATGTCAAGGCGTATGTCGATGCACACCGGGAGCCCGGCCGGGCGTTCCTGCTGATCACCGACCAGCATCCCTATGCGGGGCGGCGGGGCATCGACGTGTCATTCATGCACCGTCAGACCACCTCGATGTCGGCGGCGGCCTCCCTGGCCGTGAAATACGATATGGCAGCCGTTTACATGCGTTTCGAATGCAGGCCGGACGGCGGCTACCGCATCACCCTGGTCCCGCTCAGTGAACATGCCGGCGGCGAGGATTCCCGGGACTTGATGCAGCGCTACTACAACCTGCTGGAAAAAGACCTTGAAGCCCAGCCCTGGAACTACCTCTGGACTCACCGCCGCTGGAAAGCCTGAAAACCTTCGGGAACAGCCTGAAGACCGGTGGACGTCCTTTCAAAAGCACTGCCGACGGGCGAGTCCAATAATGGAATTATCTCCCTGTCATAATTCGCGATTGTATTGACATCATATAGCCCAAAATGGCTGGGCTCATCAGCATACTCCTGGTTTTCACTGCCTTCGAAAAATCGCCATCCGCTATCTGCCGGTTCATCACCTTCTTCGCGATACATGTATCCGACTTTTCCTCCATCGACGGTAATCCGGTCCGACGCAATACAGTACCCCATGGGCTCAATGAGCCTTTTGATTTTGTCTGCGGCTAAGAAAAACTGTTTCATCTTACAAAGGTAGTGGATTTTGCCGATTATAAGGCGCAGCTTAAAATACCAGCACACCAAAAAAAAGCCGACAAGGCATGGCTCCTGATCGTAGTAGAACAGGTGTTGGAAATGCCGAACGGATCTATCGTATGAGATCCCTTAATAGCGGAATGAAAGGTCTTTCTGTCCCTTTTGGGACAGAAAAATTTTGTAATCGTCAGTATGTCAGATTGTTGAGAATCTGGTTTTTATGATTCCGTGGCAGGACTCTCTGTCGTAGGTCATCGGCCGTTGGCTGTCGGCCGTTGCCGGGCCTGGGGCGGTATCGGAAGGCCGTTTTCGACGAAAATCTGTTCAGCTGATTTTCGCTGATCCCTCCTATGCGCCTCAACGGCAGGCAAATCTGTTTCCTATTTGTATCGGCGGAAGTTGTAGGTGGTTCTGCCGCCGAGGGATTCTTTCTGAATGACCAGTTTCGTCCGCGTCATTTCGCGGACTTTGAATGTGCCGGAGAGGCGCATTTCGTATTTGAGGCCCTGTGTGAGCCAGAGCGTCTTGGTGAAACTGAGCTGCTTGCGGGATGCGTTGTAAGAAAACTGGGAACCGTCGACATCCACGTCCTTGAGATCGAACTGGGTGAAACTGCCTTTCTTGGCGAGGGCGATCCGGGGCTCGCTCAGGGAAAGGTAGAAATGGACACCGGAGTAATCGACTTGATTCTTGGATTCCAACGCCCATACGCCGTAGATGGCACCCGAAAGGTCGCCGGTATGACGGACCCGCGATACGCCGCAGGAGGTGAGCTTAAGAAAAAAGCCAACCCCGAAAGGCTGGCTTGCTGTGTAGCGGAGGGAGGACTCGAACCTCCGACCTCCGGGTTATGAGCCCGACGAGCTACCAACTGCTCTACTCCGCGGTGTTGTGGACTGCAAAAGTAGGATTATTTTGGCAAACGGCCAAATTTATTTTTCGAAAAGCGTGCCGGCCTCAATGTCTTTTTCGCGCAACTGCTTGAAACAGTGGCGACAGACGGGTTCGTAAATATCCTTCTCGCCCAATTCGACCAGTTTGTCGCTGCGGGAGAGGCGGTGGGAGTGGTTGGCGATGTCGCCGCAGCGGACGCAGATGGCGTGGACCTTGGTCACATATTCGGCGGTGGCCATCAGGGCGGGCATCGGGCCGAAGGGTTTGCCGAGGTAGTCCATGTCGAGGCCGGCGACGATGACGCGGACACCCCGCTCGGCCAGCTGACGGGCTACATCGACGATGGCTTCGTCGAAGAACTGGGCTTCATCGATGCCGACGACATCCACGCCTTCGGCTTTCTCCAGGATGGCCCGGGCGGAATCGACCGGCGTGGAAAGGATGGAGTGCCCTTCGTGCGAGACGACCGCTTCCTCGGAGTAGCGGGTGTCGATCTTCGGTTTGAAAATCTCGACTTTCAAGTTGGCAATCTTCGCCCGTTTGAGCCGGCGGATCAGTTCTTCTGTCTTGCCGGAGAACATCGAACCGCAGATGACTTCGATGTAGCCGGGATGTTTTACGTTTTCTATGAACATTTTTGCTTAATTTTGTCGGTGGTTCGCGGGACATCCGGCCGGAACCGGACCGGACGTCTCCACAAATGTACGAAAATTATGGCAAAACTCTATATCGTTCCTACGCCGGTAGGCAATCTTGAAGACATGACGCTCCGGGCCATCCGCATCCTCAAGGAGGCCGACCTGATCCTGGCGGAAGACACCCGGACCAGTTCGGTGCTACTCAAGCACTATGAAATCACCGCCCGGATGGAGTCGCACCACAAGTTCAACGAGCACGAGAAAGTGGACAGCGTGCGCGACCGGATCCTGGCAGGCCAGACCGTCGCCCTGATCAGCGATGCCGGCACCCCCGGAATTTCCGACCCGGGCTTCCTGCTGGTGCGTACCTGCGTGGAGGCGGGCATCGAGGTGGAGACACTGCCCGGGGCCACGGCTTTCGTGCCGGCCCTCGTCAATTCGGGCTTTCCCTGCGACCGCTTCTGCTTTGAAGGATTCCTCCCGGTCAAGAAAGGCCGGCAGACGCGCCTGGCGCAGCTTGCCGGGGAGTCGCGGACGATGATTTTCTATGAATCGCCCTTCCGGCTGGTCAAGACCCTGGGCCAGTTCGTCGAGACCTTCGGGCCCGAACGCCCCGCGTCCGTCTCCCGCGAAATCTCGAAACTGCACGACACCACGCACCGCGGCACGCTGCAGGAACTTTTCGATTATTTCAGTGCAACCCCGCCGAAAGGGGAAATCGTCGTGGTGGTGCGCGGCAGTCAGGCTTGATTCTTGCAGGGCAGGGAACTTGTCCATTCTTTAAAAAACTGAGCGATATGAGGCGGGAGAATAAAGACAAATTGTCAAAAACGGCGGCGTCGGGTCTGGTGGCGCTGGTCTTTCTGGTTCTGGGATTCCAACTTGCGATTTTTGTGGTCAAGGTCGTGGAACGATCCCCGGTTGGGATCGGGGATGACGTTGCGGTCGGGGCCGAGGACGTCAAGGTGTCCGAAGCGGCGGATGGGCCTTTGCCGAGCGAGCATTTTTCTGCGAGCGAGGTAAAGGCCCGGAGCCGCGAGGTGTCGGGCGGCGGAGCCCGGAACCGCGAGGCTTCGCCGCAGCGGTCGCGGTATGGGGGCTACGAACGACCGTCGGTTGCCGCGGCGCGGACCTATGAGTCCTTCGTCTTCGATCCCAACACCGTATCGCTGGAAGACCTCCAGCGGCTGGGCCTGAGCCCGCGCCAGGCCGAATCCATCGAAAACTATCGGAGCAAAGGCGGCCGGTTCAGGACCAAAGCCGATTTCCAGAAGATGTATGTCGTCTCGGATACCCTCTTCGCCCGGCTGGAATCCTTCATCGAAATCCCGAAAATGGAACTCAACGCCGCCGACAGCGCGTCGCTCGTCGCCCTGCGCGGCATCGGCCCCTGGTATGCCCGGAAGATCCTGGATTACCGGCAGCGGCTGGGCGGATTCTTCGACAAGACGCAGCTGCTGGAGATCGACGGCATCGATGCCGAATGCTTTGCCGGACTGGCCGATGAGGTAAGCGTCGATCCCACCCGCATCCGCCGCCTCGACATCTGGCACGCGCCCGACAGCCTCCTGGCGCGGCATCCGTACATCGGTGCCCGCGGCGCCCGCAGCCTCGTGCGCTACCGCGAATTGTACGATTCCACCCGCTGGACCCTGCCCGACCTCGCCCGCGAGCAGGTGTTGTCGCAAGAAAATATCGAAAAATTGAAAAAATATATCGAAACTCAATAATTATTTTTATATTTGCAGAAAATACAGAATAATCTTACCTTTGTAAGATTGAAAGAGAACGAAGGTCCAATGAAGTGGACCAACGCTGGCGGCGAGGGTGAACCAGCGTAGCGAACCCGAAAGGCATGACGAAAACGGATATATTGTTTAATTTATAAAACTGCGACTCAAAAGTCCGCATCAGCGGACCGCCGGAGGCCGGTACTTTTGCAGCAAATGCGTGCATACGCAGAAAATACGCGTAGCAAAAGTACTAAGGCCGTGAGGCGCGGGGTTTGGGGCAGCGCCCCAGTAATACTATGCTAGAATGTAAAAACATTACCAAGACCTTCGGCGATTTCAAGGCGCTCGACGACGTGTCGGTGACCGTGCCGGAAGGCAAGATCTTTGGCCTGCTCGGCCCGAACGGCGCCGGCAAGACGACCCTGATCCGCATCATCAACCGGATCACGATCCCCACGGCCGGTGAAGTGATCCTCAATGGCAAACACGTGGACGACGAAGACGTCCGTGCCATCGGATACCTGCCCGAGGAACGCGGCCTGTTCAAGAAAATGAAAGTGGGCGAACAGTCCCTGTACCTGGCCCGCCTCAAGGGAATGAGCACCGCCGCCGCCACCGCCGAACTCAAGAAATGGTTCATCCGCTTCGGCATCCAGAGCTGGTGGGACAAGAAAGTCGAGGAACTCTCGAAAGGAATGGCCCAGAAAGTCCAGTTCATCACCACCGTCCTGCACAAGCCCCAGCTGCTGATCCTCGACGAACCCTTCTCCGGCTTCGACCCCGTGAACGCCCAGATGATCCGCGACGAGATCCTGCGCCTGCGCGACGAAGGCACCACCATCATCCTGTCCACCCACAACATGGAGTCGGTCGAGGAACTTTGCGACAATATCGCCCTGATCAACAAATCGCATCTGGTGGTCACGGGCGGCACCGACGACATCCGCCGCCAGTACGGCTCCAACCAGGTCGAAGTCCTCTACCGCAGCGGCGAAGCCCTGGCGCCGGGCGAGGCCTATTCCATCTTCTCGGATGAGGAGCAGAAAGCCGCGCGCCGCGCCGTGCTCGACGTCGCGCCCGGCTGCAGTTCGCGGGAGGTGCTGGGCGAACTGATCCGCACGGCCGACATCGTCTCGTACCGCGAACTCATTCCGCGGATGAATGACATCTTCATCAAACTGGTAACCGGAAAATAGGAGGGAAAAGCCATGAACTGGAAAAAAGTAGGCATCGTCATCAGCCACGAATATACGACCCGTGTCCGCAAGAAATCCTTCATCCTGACCACGCTGCTCACCCCGCTGGGCATGGGCCTGCTCATCTGCGTCCCGATGCTGATCATGCTGTTCAGCGGCAATGAGAAGCAGAAAGTCAAGGTCATCGACGAGTCGGGCATCGTAGCCCCGTACCTGGAAAACACCGACAACACGACCTATGTCCCCGGCGTGGAGGGCGAAACCGTCGAACTGCTCAAGAGCATCTTCGACCAGACGGACTACTATGCCGTCGTGGGCATTTCTCCGCTCGACGAGAAGGGCGATGTGTCCATCATCTCCTATTCGAAGGAACCGCTCAACAAAGAGCTCAAGACCACCATCACCCGGGCGGCCAACAAGGCCGTCGAGGACCGCAAGCTGATGCAGTATGACATCCAGAACCTCGACGAGATCCTGGCCTCCGTCAAGACAGACGTCAAATTCAATGCGATGACCCTCACCAGCGACGGCGACGCCAAGGAAGACACGGTGGAGATCTACATGGTCCTTTCCTATCTGATGAGTTTCCTGATCTACATGTTCGTCTTCATGTTCGGCACGATGGTCATGCGCAGCGTCATCGACGAGAAGAGCAGCCGCGTGGTGGAAGTGATCGTCTCCTCGGTCAAGAGCGTGGAACTGATGATGGGCAAGATCATCGGCGTGGCCCTGGTGGCCCTGACGCAGTTCTTCATCTGGATCGCCCTGACCCTGGTCATCGTCACGGCCGTCAACGCCGTCGCCGGTCCGAAGCTGATGCAGAACATGGGCGGCGTCGAACAGATTGTCGCCATGAGCGCGGAAGACGGCAACATCAGTCCGGCCGACATGGCTGCCCTCGCCCAATCTTCCGACGAAACATCCGACGCAGCCGGGATCGTAAAGATCCTCGGCCAGATCCGCGACCTGGACTGGTTCTATATCGTAGGCACCTTCCTCATCTACTTCCTGCTGGGCTATCTGCTCTATGCCTCGATGTTCGCCGCCATCGGCGCGGCCGTCGACAACGAAGCCGATACCAACCAGCTGCAGCTTCCGATCACCATTCCACTGGTTGTCGGCCTGTTCATCATGCTCCATACCTTCGAGCACCCCAACAGCGCCCTGTCGGTATGGACGTCCATCATCCCGTGGACCTCGCCGATGGTGATGCTGGCCCGCATCCCCTTCGGCGTGGTGCCGGCCTGGCAGCTGATCCTGTCGATCGTGCTGCTGCTGCTCACTTTCCTGGCCACGGCCTGGTTCTCGGCCAAGATCTACAAGATCGGCATCCTGACCTACGGCAAGAAGTCCAGCTTCAAGGATCTGATCCGTTGGATGAAAATCAAAGACTGACAGAATATGAGCAAACGAATTCCGCTCCTTGTCGCGTGCCTGGTGCTGGTGGCGTTTCCCGCCGCTGCGCAGCAGTTCACGTACAAATGGACGCCCGTCCGGATGGACACGACCTGGGATGCGATGCACGACTTCCGGGCCACGCGGACCATCGAAAAGTACAGCCCGCAGGTGGCTCCCCTTCAGGAGATCATCGCTTATTCCGCGGACGAATACGACAAGCAACGCCCGGAAAGCGGCCTGTCCAATTTCGCGGCCGACGTCATCAAGGCCATCGCCGAGAAGAAGACCGGCCGGAAAGTGGACATTGCCCTGACCAATTTCGGTGGCATCCGCACCAGCCTGCCCAAAGGCGCGGTCCGGGTGTATGACATCTTCTCGATCTTTCCCTTTGACAACTCCCTCGTGGTCTTTGACATCAAGGGATCCGACCTGCGCCGCTTCCTGGACCGGATGATCTCGCGGCGGCGCGTGGAGGCGCTCAGCGGCGTGGAGATCGTCATCACGGGCAACAAGGCCGACAAGCTCAACGTGGCGGGCGCGCCGCTCGACGATGCACGCACCTACTGCTTCGCCACCATCAACTTCCTGATGGACGGCGGCGACGGCGTGGTGCTCTCCGACGTGGCCTTCAACCGGACCGACACGGATGTCTGGATCCGCGATGCCATCGTGGAATACCTCAAGGAAAAAACGGCCCGGGGCGAGCAGCTCGTGCTCCAGAAAGACGGCCGGGTGGTTTATACGGACTGGGAGGAAAGAAGACGATGAAAAAGATGCTGCTTACCGCGCTTGCCGTGCTGCTCTGCACGGCCGCGCTTCCGGCGCAGGACCTGGTGATCCTGCATACCAACGACACGCACAGCCAGATCGAGCCGATCCGCGTAGGCTACAACAAAGGGCTCGGCGGTGTGGAGCGCCGTCTCCAGTACATCGACAGCGTGCGCGCCAAATACGGGAAGAAGAAAGTGCTCCTGCTCGATGCGGGCGACTTCAATCAGGGTACGCCTTATTACACGGTGGCCCACGGCGACCTGGAAGTGGAACTGGTCAACCTGATGGGCTATGATGTCTTCGCGCTCGGCAACCACGAGTTCGACAACGGCCAGGAAGACCTGGCGCGGCGTCTGAAAAAGTGCCGGCACAAGACGGTGACCTGCAATTACGATTTCTCGAACACCCCGCTCAAGAAGCTGGTCAAGCCCTATACGATCGTCCGCCGCGGCGGCATGAAAATCGGTATTGTCGGCGCCACCTGCTATCTGGAAGGCGTGGTGCTCAAGTCGGCGCTCGACAATCTGGTGCGGCTCAACGCGATCGAGGAAGTGAACCGCTGGGCGGACTACCTGAAGAACAAGAAGCACTGCGACCTGGTGATCCTGCTGTCGCACCTCGGCTATGAAGGGGGGACGCTCGACCGGCCTTCCGACGTGATCATGGTGGAGAATTCCCGCAACATCGACCTGGTGATCGGCGGGCACAGCCATACCTACCTGAAGGAAGCCCGTACGGTGAAGGACCTCGACGGGAAAATCGTCCCGATCACGCAGTGCGGCGGGCAGGGGATTGCAGTGGGAACCTGGGAGATCACTCGCGTTCGACCTTGAGCTGCTCGATATGGCTCGCGGCGTCGGTGGTCTTGACGTAGAGGATAACCCGGAAACGTTCGCCACCGGCGCTCAGGGAGCCGACGGCATATTTCATCGGGACTTTTCCGCTTTTGTGGAAGACCGTGAATTTCTTGGGCGTATAGTTGGCGAAAAAGTTCTTCATGATGAGACGTGCCTGATTGCGGGTGCAGTTGTTGACGGCCCCGAGCATGTCGAGTTCCAGGTTGTCGGCGAACCAGGCGGAAAGTTTGTCGTAGTCACCCGACTGGAGATATTTGCCGATTGGCGTAAAAACGTCCAGCCCGCTGTCCTGGGCCCGTCCCGTGGAAGGACCGGCTGTCAGCAGTACAAACAAGAAGGATGCAAGCCAAAAAACTTTCTTCATCGTTAGCAGATTATTTTTGACAAGAAGCGAGATATTCAAAAACCGAGCCAATGAAAGTCAAGGTGCTCTTTACCGGTAAAACCACGGAGGCGTGGATCCGTCAGGGAATCGAGGTCTATGCCGGCCGCATCCGCCACTATGTGTCGTTTGAACTGGTGGAAATCCCGGACCTGCGGCAGACGGCCTCGCTCACCGAGGACCAGATCAAACAGCGCGAAGGCGAGCTGATTCTCAAGGCGCTCAAGCCGGGCGACCACCTGGTCCTGCTGGATGAGCGCGGTGCGAGCTTCTCTTCGCTGGATTGGGCACGGAATTTGGAGCAGAAGGCCGCGCATCTCCCGAAGGATCTTGTCTTTGTGATCGGCGGTCCGTACGGCTTTTCACAGGCGGTCTATCAGCGGTGCCAGGAGCGGCTTTCGCTTTCGCGGATGACCTTTTCCCACCAGCTGGTCCGTCTCGTCTTCCTGGAGCAGCTGTACCGCGCCTTCACCATCATCCGGGGAGAACCTTATCACCACGAATGAGCCGAGTCAAGCCATATCTGCTGCGTTTGCGCCGCTTCCTGCTGCGGTACGGCAGTTTCGTCCTTTTCGGAATCGCGCTGGTCCTGCTGGGGCTCTCCGGCATCCGGCCCGACTACGAGGCGCGGCTGCGCCGGCAGAAGAACCGTGTGGAGCGTGCGCTCCACAAACGGGAGCTGCTGGCGGAGAAGTATTCCTACCGCGCGCTCCAGGCCATGGACCAGGACTGGGTGGATTTCGACGACCTGCCGGACGACATCGTGCTCTACTGCTATCAGGCCGATACGATGAAGAGCTGGACGCACCAGTTCCCCATCAGCAACGACGAGGTGGACGTCTATCCCTATTCCTACCGGCTCCAGTTCATGAGCAACCGCAATCTCTATGCGACGCCGTTGGCCTACATCGGCATGCAGGAGAAATATGTCAATCTGGGCAGCGCCTGGTATGTGGTCACCACCCACTTCAAGGATGACCGCCGGGTCAAGGTGGTCACGGGCATCCTCATCAAGACGGAGTATCCCAGCAGCGCCATTCCCAATACCGTCAATCCGCACCTGCACCTGAAAGACAATTATACGACGCTGGCCATCAACGACGACGATACCGCCATCGTGTATGGCATCGAGGACCAGCCGCTGTTCTCGGTCGTCCGGACCGTACCGCCGTCTCCGGGACACGGCAACATGAACCTGCGCTGGCTGGCTTTCATCCTGATGCTGCTTGCTGTCTTTCCGTACCATTACCGCTATCATACCTGGCGCACTTTCTGGTTCGCCGTCCTGACGTTGGCCGCAGTGCGCCTGCTGGCTTTCTATTACGTCGGGAAAGGATTTGCCTCCGGGGAACTCTTCTCGCCGGTGCTCTATGCCGACACGGCGCTCTTCAATTCGCTGGGCAGCCTGCTGTTCAACAATGTCACCGTCGCCTTTGCCTTCTATGCGCTCTTCGTGATGCGCTACCGCATCCACCGGGCGATGGAGTTCCGTCCGCCGTGGTACCGCTGGACCGTCGTGGCGCTCCTCTCCCTGGCCGGCCTTGCGCTGATGGCCTACATCCATTTCGTGATGCGGTCGCTGCTGCGCAACTCCAGCATCGTGATGGAGCCGCACCGTCTCTCGGCGATCGGGCCGTACGCCCTCGTGACCTACCTGACCTTTGCGATGCTCTTCCTGGCGCTGCTCTACCAGATTTATATGGTGGTGATGCTCATCCGCCGCGACGCACGGGTCAACCTCTTCTCCTGGACCAACCTTGTCGCGTACACCCTGGCCATTTCGCTCTACAGCGTGCTCGCCATCAATGTGTACAGCCTCAATAAGGAATACGAGAGCAACCGCGTCAACACCAGCAAGCTGGCCATCGAGCGGGACCTGTCGCTCGAGATGTTCCTCCGGGAGGTGGAGCCCGCCATCCAGAGCGACCCGTTCCTGTCGGTCCTTACGTCCGTGGGCGGGGCCGAGCTCATCAAGAACCGCCTGATGGAGCGCTACTTCTACAGCGACGTGGTGCGCAAATACAACATCACGCTCTCCACCTGCTCGCCCAGCAACCTGATCACACTGGGGCAGGGGACCGAACCGGTGGGCTGCTTCGCTTTTTACGAGAATATGATCAAGGACTACGGTGTCGCGCTGGCGCCCGGATCCAACATCTACTATCTGCACGACTACAACGGCCTGGCGTCCTATATCGGCATGTTCACCTATTTCGATCCGTCCAATTATCAGGTCTCGCGCCTGTTCCTGGAGCTGGAGTCGAAATACAAGAACGATGTGGTCGCCAATCCTTTCGACGCTCTCACCACGCGCGCCGGGACGGCAGCCACCCTCTCGCGCCAGTATTCCTATGCGCGCTATTCCGACGAGCGCCTGGTCTCCTACGGCGGCAGCTACGTCTATCCCGTCGTGCCTCCGTCCGGCTACAAGATCGGTTACACGATGGTCAACAAAGACGGCTACGTGCACTTTGTCAACCGGCTTTCGGATGAGGACATCACGGTCATTTCGCGGCCGCGTCGCCCCTTCTTCCCGCACCTGGTCTCGTTCTCCTATCTGGCCATCTTCTACGGTATCTTCCTGCTGCTGTTTACGATACGCTGGCGGAAAGACAAGTTGTTCAACCTGCCCAAGCACTCGCTCAAGCGCAAGATCACCTTGCTGATCACCCTGGCGATGGTCTTCGCCCTGGGCACGATGGGCATCGGGACCGTGGTCTATGTCATGCGGCTCAACCGGGAGAACAACCGCGAGGCCATGGACGGTCTGATGACCTCGGCGCAGACTTCGCTGGCCGAGCCCTGCAAGTATGCGATGCGCTACAATGAGCTCAATACCCCGGAACTCTTCAACGCGATGGAAGAATTCACCAAGGTTACGCGCTCGGAACTGAATCTCTATAATATCCACGGGGAGCTCATCCGTTCGACCAAGCCCGAGCTGTTCGACCAGTATCTGATTGGCAAGCGTATGAACAACAAGGCCTTCCGGCAGATTGTCAAACGCCGGCAGCTGCGCTTTGTCGATCTGGAGTCCATTGCGGGCGTACGCTTCTTATCGATTTACGAACCCGTTTTCAATGGCGACGGAACCATGGTGGCGATCGTCAACGTCCCGTATTTCAACCGCAACGAGGACGTGACCAATGCGACCGCTTCGACCATTTCGGCCATCATCAACATCTACCTGATCCTCTTGATTGCCGCCATCGCCCTGGGCGCCATTATCTCCAATTCGCTCTCGCGGCCGCTGGTCGAGATCAAGGAGCGCATCGACCGGCTTGCGCTCACGGGCAACCGCCGCATCCGCTACCGCAACTCGAAAGACGAGCTTGGCGTGCTGATCGACTCGTATAACAAGATGGTGGAAGACCTCGAAGAAAGTTCCCGCCGGCTGGCGCAGACCGAGCGCGACCAGGCGTGGAAGGAAATGGCCCGCCATATCGCCCACGAAATCAAGAATCCGCTGACGCCGATGAAACTCAGCATCCAGTACCTGATGCGGATGAAGGAAGCGGGTGTCCCGGGATGGGAGGAAAAACTGGAGAGCGTCAGCAAATCCCTGCTGGAGCAGATCGATACGCTTTCGCAGACGGCTTCGGAGTTTTCGTCCGTGAGTGCATCCGGGGAAGATATCACCCGCATCGAGTTGGATGCGCTGATTGCCGAGCAGAAAGACCTCTATGACAACCGCGAGGATATCGCCGTCAGCTATTGCCGTCAGGGAGAAGGGGATGCGCTGGTGGATGCCCGCCGCAGCCAGTTGACCCGCGTGCTGGTCAATCTGCTGACCAATTCCGTCCAGGCGATCGAAAACAGCGGAAAGGAAGGCGGACAGATCCGGATCACGCTTTCACCGGCCGTACTGGGGGGCAAGCCGGCCTGGCAGTTTGACGTGGAGGACAACGGCCCGGGCGTCAACGAAGCGGACCGGGCCAAACTCTTTACCCTGAATTTCACCACCAAGAAGACGGGTACGGGCCTGGGACTTGCACTCAGCCGCATGATCATCGAACAGAGCCAGGGAACCATCGGCTACAGCCGCTCCCAGGATCTGGGCGGCGCGCGCTTCACCGTGGTTCTTCCCGCCGCGCCGGTCCCGGCCTGACAGGGAATCTATTTCTGACGCAGGAAGATCTGCAGCACGCAGCCCGTGTAGTCGAAGTGGCTGCGGAGCTTGTTTTCCAGGAAACGTTTGTAGGGATCGCGGATGTACTGCGGCAGATTGCAGAAGAACGCGAAACTCGGCGACGGTGTAGGAAGCTGGGTGATATACTTGATCTTGATGTATTTGCCCTTCCATGCCGGCGGCGGATAATTCTCGATTTCGGGCAGCATCGCATCGTTCAGCTGCGAGGTGGGGATGCGGCGGGAATAATTGGCATACACGTGCTCGGCCGCTTCCAGCACGTCCATGATGCGCTGCTTGTTGGTTGCCGAAGTGAAGATGATGGGGATGTCGCTCAGCGGGGCGATGCGCTTCTCGATGGCGGCTTTGTACTCCTTCATCGTATTGGCGGTCTTGTCGGGAACCAGGTCCCATTTGTTGACCACGATGACGCAGCCTTTCCGGTTGCGGGCGATCAGGTTGAAGATCGACATGTCCTGCGCTTCGATGCCGCTGGTGGCATCGATCATCAGGATGCAGACGTCGGAATTCTCGATGGCGCGGATCGAGCGCAGCACACTGTAGAATTCAAGGTCTTCGGTCACCTTGGCTTTCTTGCGGAGACCGGCGGTATCGACCACCAGGAATTCGTGGCCGAATTTGTTGTAGTGGGAGGAGATGGCATCGCGCGTGGTGCCGGCCACGGGCGTGACGATATTGCGTTCTTCGCCCAGCAGGGCATTGGTGAGCGAGGATTTGCCGACGTTCGGCTTGCCGACGATGGTGAAGCGGGGGAGTCCCTCATAGGGATCTACCACGTCACGGGTCTCCTTGGGCAGGAGTTCCACCACTTTGTCGAGCAGGTCGCCGGTTCCGCTGCCGGTGGCGGCGGCGATGGCCATCGGGTCGCCGAGGCCGAGTCTATAGAACTGATAGCTGTCGTACATTTTGTCTCCGGTGTCCACCTTGTTGACGGTCAGGACGACGGGTTTCTTGCTGCGGCGCAGGATATCGGCGATTTCTTCGTCGTAGTCGGTGATGCCGGTGGCGGCTTCCACCATGAAGAGCACCAGGTCGCACTCTTCGATGGCGATCAGTACCTGTTTGCGGATCTCGCCCTCGAACACGTCGTCGCTGTTGGAGGTGAAACCGCCGGTATCGACCACCGAGAACTCGTGGCCGCACCATTCGCATTTGCCGTAATGGCGGTCGCGCGTCACGCCCGCCGTTTCATCGACGATGGCCTGGCGGATGCCCACCAGCCGGTTGAACAGCGTCGATTTGCCCACGTTCGGGCGTCCTACGATAGCTACCAGATTCATAAGCTTGTCTTTTTCCGCCGCAAAGATACCAAATATTCGGCAATCCCCAAACGCCCCGCGCTTTCCGCTGCAACGGACACGTCAGTCAGTCAACAACTTACGCAAAGTGACCCCCTCGGGAAACGAGGGGGTCACTTTGCGTAATCGACTGAATATCAGCTGCGTCCGTTGCAGCGGGAAGGGGTCTATTTATAGTCGATCTCCTCGATCCAGCCGCTCCACTGATTGAAGTAGAGGTTGCCGCCGGCCCATTCGACCTCGCCGCGCTGGAAATCCACCGTCTCGCTCCGGATGAATCTCTTCTCCGGATAGAAGCGGCCGGAATAGTCGCTGTTGCAGATCAGGCGGTAGGCGTCAAGACCTTTCGTGTAGAAATAGTATTCGTCCTCGATGTCCGCCACGGCGTCGCGGCCCCGGCCGAACGACACGTCGGTCGGCACCCAGCCGATGCCTTCGTAGTAAACCTCGCTCCAGTCGTGCATGTTGACGGCACCCGGATGCAGCATCCAGCCGCTCTGCCAGCGGGCCGGAATGCCCGCGGCGCGGCACAGCGTCACCAGCAGCAGGCCTACCTGGCCGCAGTCGCCGTGGCCGTTCTCCAGCACATACATCGGGATATTCTCGATGGTGGAATACTCACGGGCGCTGGCCCAGGGGAAGGTCTTGACAATCCAGCCATAGATGGATTTGACCTTCAGGTACGGATTGTCGATGCCCGCCGTCAGCGAGTCGGCCAGGGCGCGGATGCGGTCGGTGAAAATGACGTGCGTCTTGCGCTGGGCCGTATAGGTCTTGTATAGCTCGGAAGCCGTATCATAGGGTTTGCAGTCTTCCGGTGCGAAGTCATACCACTCATTGCTGCCGGTAAAGGAGAAGGTGTAGCTGAAGACGGTCGGCTTGCCGGCCTCGGCCTTTTTCTCCATGTAGATGCTCTTGTGCTCCACCTCGTCCGGGGCGATGATGTAGTCCGGCTCTGAAGCGGAGATGAGTTTCACGTCGCGCTGGCTGTCCTGGTCTTCGCGCGGGAAGGGCATCCAGGCCCGGACGGTCTCGCCCGCAGGGACGGCATCCGGCTTGACGGTCAGCTCGTATTTGATGGTAAACCGGACCGGTTTGACCAGGTTCTGTCCGGTGCTGCGGACAGCCGCGATCACCTCGCGGTTGTATTCGTCCAGATAGACATCCTCCACGTCCCGGGTCACGCCGTTGACGGCCTCAAAGACCTTGCGGGCCTCGGGATCGATGCGGAAAAGGTTGCGTCCCGCATTGCGGAAATAGCGCTTCTGTCCGTCGATGAGCCTGCCTTCCAGCGCTTTGGAGTCTTCCCATGCGGCGACTTGTTCCTGCGTCAGTTCGGGATAGTAGGGCTTGAGGTAGTCCACGATGTACGCGCTGTCACGCGAGAAGTCGATGGCGATGCGCGCCTGGCGCTCGGCTTCGGTGATGTCGAGGGTCGGATCGCCGGAAACAGCGCGTCCACACCCGAAGATAACGAGTGCGGACGCGATGATGAACCACGCTTTACGCATAAGGCTCTATGGTTTTAGGTGTTATTTCACACGCTCGCCGTAGGAGCGGTCGGTGGTGTTGACGCGGATCTTGTCGCCCTGGTTGATGAAGAGGGGAACCATGATGATGGCGCCCGTCTCGAGGGTAGCTTCCTTGAGCGCGTTGGTCGAGGCGGTGTTGCCCTTGACGGCCGGCTCGGTGTAGGTGACTTCCAGTTCGACATAGGTCGGAAGTTCGCAGGTGAGGCAGCGCTCGTCATCGCCTTCCACGTGGAACACCATCTGGACGATCTGGCCTTCCTTCATCAGGTCGGCGTTTTCGACGATGTCTTTCTCCAGTTTGATCTGGTCGAAGGTTTCGTTGTTCATGAAGTTGAAACCGTCCTCTTCCGCATAGAGGTACTGATATTCGCGGTGCTCGACCGTGATCACGTCGATCTTCTCGCCCGCATTCCAGGTTTTTTCCAGGATACGGCCGTTCTCGAGGTTGCGGAGTTTGGATTTGACGAAAGCGGGGCCTTTACCCGGTTTTACGTGCTGGAACCATACGATGGAGCAGGGTTTTCCTTCGAAATTGAGGTAGAGTCCGTTCTTGAAATCAGCTGTTGTTGCCATAAAGTGTGTAATATTTTGATGATTATGATTTCGTTACATCCTGCAAATATAGGAAAATTTCTTCTAACTGCCACTTGGGGGTTGAGGTGGCGCCGCAAATACCCACCGAATCGCCGTCCCGCAGCCAGCCGAGGTCGATCTGCGCGGCATTTTCCAGCCAGTAGGTGCGGGTATTGACGCTGCGGCACAAGTCGAAGAGGACTTTCCCGTTCGAACTTTCCCGCCCGCTGACGAAGAGGACGACGCTGTGGTTGCCGGCGAAATCGACGAGCGACTTGTGGCGCTGGGCCACCTGCTTGCAGATGGTGTCATAGACTTCGGCATCGGGGCGCCGTGCACGGATCCGGTCTGCGACCTGCCGGAATTCGTCGGGATCCTTGGTCGTCTGCGAAAAGAGGGCGACGGGGCGGGAAAAATCCAGGCTGTCGATTTCAGCGACGCTGCCGATCACGACGGCCTCGCCGGCAGTCTGCCCGACCAGCCCGTTGACTTCGGCGTGTCCTTTCTTGCCGAAAATCACGACCTGTCCGCCGGCCTCGTGCAGGCGCTCCCAGGTCGTGCGGACCTTTTCCTGCAGCCGGAGCACCACCGGACAGGTGCAGTCGATCACCTGCAGGTCGTTGCGGCGGGCCAGGGCATAGGTCTCGGGCGGCTCGCCGTGGGCGCGGACCAGGATCACGTCGTGCCGCAACTGCTCCACCTCCGCGATGGAGATGATCTCAAGCCCTTTCTTCTTGAGGCGCTCCAGTTCGGCGGCATTGTGGACGATGGCTCCGAGCGAATAGAGCCTGGGGCTGAACTGCAGGTAATTCTCGGCCTGCTGGATGGCACGGACCACGCCATTGCAGAAGCCGGACCGGGGATCGATCTCGACGCTCAGCTTCATAACAGGCTGATGTTGAACCGCTCGCGCAGGATCCCGTCGAGCCAGACCATCTGCTCTTCCACCGTCATGTGGCTGTTGTCCAGCACGATGGCATCGTCGGCCTTGCGCAGGGGATTCATCGCGCGGTGCGAATCGATGTAGTCGCGTTCCTGCACGTTCTTGAGGATATCCTCGAAGCGGGGATGTTGCCCGGCCTCTTCCATCTGCTTGACGCGCCGCTGCGCGCGGATCTCGGCGTCGGCCGTCATGAAGATCTTCAGGTCGGCGTTCGGGAAGACGGCGGTGCCGATGTCGCGCCCGTCCATCACGCAGCCTTTCGCGCCCAGGCGGTGAAGCTGTTCGTCCACGAAATTGCGGACGAAGGGCAGCGTGGCGATCGCGCTCACGTTGCGCGCCACTTCCAGTTCGCGGATCCGGGCCGAAACGTCTTCGTCGCTCAGGAAGACACGCATGGTGCCGTCGCGGCGCGGCATGACGGAAATCTCCACCCGGCCCAGCAGGATGTCTTCCTGGAGCCGGCGGTCGTGGATTTCTCCGTTCCATTCGATATGGCCGTTCCCAAGGGCATAGAGCGTGACCGTGCGGTAAAGGGCGCCGCTGTCTAGGTAAAGGATGCCCAGCCGACGGGCGATTTCCACGGCAAAAGTCCCCTTCCCGGTGGAAGAGTAGCCGTCGATGGCGATGATGATGGATGTCATAGCAGTTAAATCTCTTCCACAAAAGTATGAAATATTGTCTATCTTTGCAATTCATACTAGTTATATAATCTTTCTGCCATGAAGGTCCTGATCATCGACGACGAACGGAGCATCCGCAATACACTCAAGGAAATCCTGGAATTTGAAGGCCACGAGGTGGCTACCGCCGAAGACGGCAAGCAGGGCGTGGACAAGGCCCTTGCCGACAATTTCGACGCCATTTTCTGCGACATCAAGATGCCGGTGATGGATGGCAATGAAGTGCTTGACACCCTGGTGAAAGCCGGCTGCGAGGCCTCGATCATCATGATTTCCGGTCACGGCGACATCGACACCGCCGTCAAGTGCATCAAGAAAGGCGCCTACGACTTCATCCAGAAGCCGCTCGACCTGAACCGCATCCTGATCACGCTCAAGAATGCGACCGACAAGACCTCGCTGGTCAAGGAGACCGTCAGCCTCAAGAAAAAGATCCAGAGCAAATACGAGATCGTGGGCAATTCCCCCGCCATCGAGCATATCAAGGAAATCGTGGACCGCGTGGCCGCCACCGACGCCCGCGTGCTGATCATGGGCGCCAACGGCACCGGCAAGGAACTGGTCGCCCGGCGCCTGCACGACAAGAGTCCGCGCGCTGGCGCCCCCTTCGTGGAGGTCAACTGCGCCGCCATTCCGGGCGAACTCATCGAAAGCGAACTCTTCGGCCATGAAAAGGGCGCTTTCACTTCGGCCATCAAACAGCACAAGGGCAAGTTCGAGCAGGCCGAAGGCGGCACGCTCTTCCTCGACGAGATCGGCGACATGAGCCTGGCGGCCCAGGCCAAGGTGCTCCGCGTCCTGCAGGAAAAGAAACTCTCCCGCGTGGGCAGCGACAAGGACATCACGGTCGATGTCCGCGTGGTGGCCGCCACCAACAAGAACCTGACGGAAGAAATCGCCAAGGGCACTTTCCGCGAAGACCTCTACCACCGGCTGAGCGTCATCGTCATCCACGTCCCGTCCCTGAGCGAGCGCGTCGAGGACATCCCGCTGCTGATGGACTATTTCATCGAACAGATCAGCAAGGAGACCGGTATGGCCCGGAAGACCGTCTCGCCCGAAGCGATCACCGCCCTGCAGAAACTGCCGTGGACTGGCAACATCCGCGAGCTGCGCAACGTCGCCGAGCGCCTGATGATCCTCTGCGGCCCCGAAATCACCGCCGCCGACGTCGTGGCCTACGCCACCCCGTCGATCTGAGCCCTGTTGCACGATCCCCCGCCATCCTCAATCAGGGCCATCCTCAATCAGGCCGTCTGGTGAGGATGGCGGCCGTTTTTTTCGCTTTCCATCCTCATTTTGGGGCCGTTTTGAGGATGGCAGCGGCGGCTGTCGAGGCTGGCGAGGTCGCAGCCGCTGCAACCGCTGCACTGGCTGCCCCGGCCGCATCCGCAGTCGGTGAACTTGCGTTTGCCGCGCAGGAAGGGGCGCAGCGCCAGATAGAGCGCGGCGGCCACCAGCAGCAGGACGATCAGGGTCGGGAGATTCATGGCTGCAAGTCGTTTATCCGATAAACAGGACGGCCAGCTGGAAGGCCAGGAAGGCGGCGATCCAGGCGACCAGGCATTGGAAGATGACCATCCAAAGGGCGAGCTTGCCGCCCAGTTCGCGTTTGACGGCGGCGATGGCGGCCACGCAAGGGGTATAGAGCAGGCAGAAGGCCAGCATCGCGATGGCGGTCACGGGCGTGAGCAATGCGGTGACATCGAGCACTTCCATCGTCGAGACCACGGCTTCCTTGGCCAGGAAGCCGGTGATGAGCGCCGTGACGATCCGCCAGTCACCCAGGCCCATCGGCGCAAAGATCGGCGCTACGAGACCGGCGATCTGCGCCAGCATGCTGCCATCCCCGTTCTCGACCATCTGCAGGCGGAAATTGAAGGTCTGCAGCAGCCAGATGACGATCGAGGCGATGAAAATCACCGTAAAGGCCCGCTGCAGGAAGTCTTTGGTCTTGTCCCAGAGCAGGTGCCCCACGTTCTTGGCGCCCGGCATGCGGTAGTTCGGCAACTCCATTACGAAGGGAGCCGGATGCCGGTCCGGATGGATCCATTTGGAAAGCAGCGCCACCAGGATACCGAAGAAAATGGCCGACAGGTAGAGGATCACCAGCACGAGTCCGCCCTTGCCCGGAAAGAAGGCCGACGTGAAGAAAGCATAGATCGGGATCTTGGCCGAGCAACTCATATACGGTGTCAGCAGGACGGTCAGCCGGCGGTCGTGCGCCGAAGGCAGCGTCCGGGTGGACATCACGGCGGGGACCGAGCAGCCGAATCCGATCAGCAGCGGGACGATGCTGCGGCCGGTCAGGCCGAGATGCCGCAGGAGCTTGTCGCTGACAAAGGCGACACGGGCCATGTAGCCGCTGTCTTCCAGCAGCGAGAGGAAGAAAAAGAGGATGATGATGATCGGCACGAAACTGACCACCGTTCCCACGCCGCCGAAGATGCCGTCCACCACCAGCGACTGGACCGCCGGGCTCACGCCCCAGCGGGCCAGTCCTGCGCCGGTCAGGCCGGCCAGCCATTGGATCCCCCGGTCAAGCAGGTCCTGGAGCGGTGCGCCCAGCACGTCGATGGAGAGCCAGATGACCAGAGACATGACGGCTACGAAAATCGGCAGCGCCGTCCATTTTCCGGTCAGGATGCGGTCGATGCGGCTGCTGCGTATGTATTCTTTGCTCTCGTGGGGCTTGACCACGGTTTTTTCGCAGAGTTTCCGGATGAAATTGTAGCGCATGTCGGCCATGGCCGCGTTGCGGTCCAGGCCGCGCTCCTCTTCCATCTGGGCGATGATATGCGCGATGGTCTCTTTCTCGGCGGGCTGGAGCTCCAGCTCATTCTCCACGGCCGTATCGCCGTCGATCAGGCGGCTGGCCGCGTAACGGACCGGGAGATCCGCCCTGCGGGCGTGGTCTTCGATCAGGTGCATGATCCCGTGCAGGCAGCGATGCACCGCGCCCCCGAAGTCGTCCTTGCCGCAGAAATCCTGCCGGGCCGGCTTCTCCTGGAAGCGGGCGACGTGGAGGGCGTGTTCCACCAGCTCCTCGATGCCTTCATTTTTCGCGGCGGAGATCGAGACGACAGGCAGGCCGAGCGAGGCTTCCAGCTCGTTGGTACGGATGGATCCGCCGTTTCCGCGGACTTCGTCCATCATGTTGAGGGCCAGGACCATCGGAACTTCGAGCTCCATGAGCTGCATCGTCAGGTAGAGGTTTCGTTCGATATTGGTCGCATCGATGATGTTGATGATGGCGTGGGGATGCTGCCGGAGGATGAAATCGCGCGAAACGATCTCCTCGGAGGTATAGGGAGCCAGGGAATAGATGCCCGGAAGGTCGGTGATCTGCGTTCCGGGATGGTGGCGGATGACACCGTCCTTGCGGTCCACCGTCACGCCGGGGAAATTGCCTACGTGCTGGTTCGACCCGGTGAGCTGGTTGAAGAGCGTGGTCTTTCCGCAGTTCTGGTTGCCGGCCAGCGCAAACCGGAGCACCGTCTCCTTCGGCAGGGCGCTCTCATGGGTTTTGTCGTGGTAGCGGCCGCCTTCACCCAGGCCGGGGTGTTCGTCTTCGTGGGGCTCGGAGGGTGGCTCGACGCTCATTTCCGCCTCGGCCGGCTCGACTTCGATCGTCACCGCATCGGCTTTTCGCATGGAAAGCGCGTAGCCGTGCACGCGCAGTTCCATCGGGTCGCCCAGCGGCGCCAGCTTGGCAAGATACACGACCGTTCCGGGGATCACCCCCATATCGAGAATGTGCTGGCGCAGCGCCCCTGTCCCGCCCACGCGGAGCACCCGGGCCCACTGGCCGACTTCCATTTCTTTCAGCGTCATAGGTATTCAAATTATGACGCAAAAATCGCTCTTTTTTCCGATTCCGTCAATCCCAAGAAATAGGTATGCGGCCTTGTACTGTTTTTCTTCCTTGATCTGTACCATCTCAATGTTATTGCGATTTAAGAAATCGTTGGAAATAACGATGATGTTTCAATACAATTCACTATCTTTGTACTGTCCTACAGGACAAACATAGAAAGCGTTAGCTTGTTCCGCACAAACTGAATCTGGACAATTCACTGCGATGTCGGCAGCAACAAGAGCGCTTGCACTGGCTATTTCTCGAACCTTTGGTTCAAAGCGATAGCAGAGTGTGAGTCGTATCTTCTCCTGACATCGAGGCAGTCCAGAGCCTAGTTTGAGGATGAATGTATCGGCCCACACTTTTTTCTTTCGGGTTGATAGATTCGGCTCTCGGCTTCCTATAGATAATGGTGAGTGACCCGGAATATGAAAACAATACGACTTCTACTCTGCTTGCTGCCGATATATTTTACAGCGATGACGGCAAACGCCCAGTCGGCAGTATCGAATGTTATTTCATTCTCCTTGAGTGATTTCAAGCTGGATACGCTGAAACAAAATGATAATAGGCCATTAAGCAAGCCCCAGCCAAAAACATCCGGTAACGGTATGTTTATGCCTCCGGACCTGTTTGTGGATATCGATTTTATCGATGCCAACAATAACAAAATCCTGGAAGCGTTGGAGAATGGAAGCATCTTGATTACCTTGCATAATCACGGAGGTAAGGCCGAGGGTGTTTCCGTGGATTTGACACCTGTCAAGAAGTTGCCGGGACTGCTTTTTGACGCTACGAGCAAAAAGGTTGATATCCCTTCTGGGGGAGAAATCGTTACTGATTTTCCGCTTTCTGCGGGAATCGATATTCCGACGGACTCATTGCAATTTGATATCCGCGTATCAGAACCTCTCGGTTATGATGTCGAAGCGCAACTGATCTTGTCAACATTAGAATTTCCCAAAGCGAAGATGAGCCTGCAAGGTGTTTCTATTCTGGATTCGGGCACTGGTCTCCGCTCGCTCAGTACAGGACCTGATGGTAAAATCCAGAAAGGCGAAGTCGTCCGTGCAGTCGTCACTTTGCAGAATATCGGAGAAGGAGTCGCTGATGGGGTAGAATATAAGATTGAGACTTCGGATCCGAATGTCTTGCTGATGACGGAATCGGGTATCACAAAATCGATTACAGGCAAGTTGGATAAACTGTTGGTCGGTGAAGTGAAAGAGTTCTCTTTCCGGATGAGCGCCAATAACAATTATCAGAATCGGAGTGAATGGCTACCTGTCTATCTGTCCGTTAAAGAAACAGCTGGTTTCGGGGATCTCCTCTATGAAAACATTCCGATTCCCTTGGACGCAATGCCGGCACAGCCGAAAATTGTTGATATCAAAGGGGAAACAGAAAAATTGATGCGGCAGCAGCAGACGCGCGTTTATTCTTCTTCCAATCGGATATCGTCGCAGAGCAAGGTAAAAGATATCAATATCGCACCTTCCGGCAAACCGATTTTTACGAATGCCGTTGCCATCGTGATTGGTGCCGAAAAGAATATGTATGGTGCTGCACCGGCTCCGTATGCGGCTAGAGATGCACAAGTCATCTCAAAATACTTCAAGAATTCGATGGGCGTGAATGATATCAGGATGATAACGGATGAACAGGTGACGGGCACGGCATTGAGTGACCTTTTCGATCCAAGGTTCGGCTATCTCGCCCAAGTTGTAGAACCCGGCCAGACCGATGTTTTTGTGTATTACTCTGGACATGGTTTACCTTTTGTCTCCGAGAGCGGCATTCAGGATGTCTATCTTTTCCCCTATGACGCACGCCGCGAGGCCGTTCAGGACAGGGGGTACAGTCTTAACAAACTCTATGCTGATTTGAATCAGCTTGGAGCAAAGTCTGTGACCGTTATCATGGATGCCTGTTTCAGTGGCGCATCCAGAATGACATCCACTGTGGATTCGGAAAATATCAGCCGGGAAAAAGGCGTGAGAATTGCACTTCCCAGATTGAGCAGCAGGCCCTGGGATACCAATCCTGAATTCCGGGTTTTCACCTCATCGACAGGAGAACAGACGTCGTTGGGATATGATGCTGCGCAGGCAGGCCTTTTCACGTATTATCTGGCATTGGGACTACAGGGAGAGGCGGATTCCAATGGCGACGGAACCCTTCTCTTTGATGAACTTGTCCATTTTGTTACGGAACGCGTTTCTTCTGAGTCCATCAAGATACGAGGTGGAAATCAGACCCCGCAGTTTTTCGGCAACGGCGATTTTACTTTGGAAATCATTCGTTAGGTATTATGAAAGTTTTTCGAATAATACTGATTGTCCTTCTATATCTGTTATTTGCTTATTGCGCCCAAGCACAGCCGGGTCCAAGAAATGTGATGATTGACAGCGTTGCAGTCGAGCGGGAAGGGACAACCTTTACCATCCGGTATAATCTGGAATTGGGCGAGTTGGTTCAAGAGTGCGATGTCAAGCTATATGTGATCGTAAATGGGCGGGAACTTACACAAGATATTGTCACGGGTATTTCAGGTGATTTGGGAACGATCAAGGAAAGTGGAAGGAAGACGATAATCTGGCTGTGTCCTCCGGGTGATGTGCTCAAGTTGGCTGAAAAAAAACTTGTTTTCAAGGTAAGTGTATATAATAAGCGTTTGAAGAGAGGTAGGCTGAAAAAAAACGTTACTAAAGTAAAAACGCATGAGTATATAGATCCGATTTACCATAGAAGAGGAGCAAAATAGTGAAAAAACAAAGTTTCTTAATCGAAATCGGGAGTTTGCAGATAGAACGGGATGTTTCCAATCCTATATATGGCCAAACGAATCAATAAACACTACATTTAATGAAGAAACTTATCCTTATGGCACTCGCCGCATTGCTGGTCTGCAATGTAGCTGAGGCACAGTCGCTGAGAGAAACCATTCGTGAACGTCGGCAGATCGCACGCCTTTCACAGTCAGAACTCAACAAACGGGCATCCAAGGCAGCCCGGAAAGAAGCACGGTCATTGAAAAAGGAGGGCTGGAAAGTGGCCCCCGGCCAGATTCCGTTGGAGAAACAGCTGGACAAGTCCTATAATATGTATTATGAGTATGAAGAACACGGACTTCCGAAATACATCATCGGGGATGCCATGTCTTCAGGCAATAACTACGATGCAGCCCGGATGCAGGCGCTGGAACTTGCCAAAACCAATCTGGCCGGATTGATCCAGACCGAAGTGACGGCCCTGGTCGAAAGCACAGTTGCCAATGAACAGATTTCGACCGAAGAAGCTGAATCTATTGTGCGCACCGTACAGGCTAGTAAAAATCTGATTATCCAGCGTCTGGGCAGGGTGTTCACCGTCGTCGAATGCTACCGGCAGATCAACAATAAGACGGTTCAGGTTCGACTGACTTTGGCCTACAATGCCAAGATGGCGATGGATGATGCGAAAACCGTCATTCAACGGCAACTGGAAGAGAAAGGGGAGGATCTGCACAATCAACTGGATGCGATCTGGTACCAGATGGGGAAAGAAGAATGAGAAAGCATCTGTTGCTGCTGGCCATTCTCCTGGGTCTATGTTCTGGGCTGTCGGCACAACGCGTGCTGACAGCCTCTGGGACATATACGTATTACGCACCTTCAAATTTGACGCTTGACCAGGCCAAATCCATCGCATTGGAAAGGGCTAAAACACAGATCATCGCAGATAATTTTGGTACGGTAGTCGGCGTAATGAATCATACCCGGGTTGAAAACGAAGCCGGAGATTCGTCCATCTCTTTTCTGTCCCTGGGCGAGAGCGAAGTCAAAGGTGAGTGGATAGAGACCCTCGGAAAACCGGTTTTCCAAATCAGTTACCAGGAGAACCTACAGGTGGTCAAGGTTACGATTCGGGGCATGATCCGGGAAATCGTCGCCTCCGTGCTCCCGCTGGAAGTACGGGTCTTGCGCAATGGCATCAGTGACAGATATGAGAGTGATTCATTCAGGGATGGCGATGACTTCTATCTGTCTTTTAAATCGCCGGTGGATGGATATGTCTCTGTTTTTTTGTATGGGAAAGACGGCGTCAACCGCTTAATTCCTTTGAAGCACGAGAAGGCTGGCAGCCGTTCTGTGGAAGCGGGTATCCGGGAAGTCTTCTTTGCCCGTCGCGTTTCACGCTATGATGTGGCACAAGACAAGGTAATAGAGTCGATTCGGAGTGAGTATGTGTTGACCTGTGATGGAGAAAATGAACTTGACCGGATATATGTAGTATTTTCCCCGAACCAGTTCGCTCATCCGAATGACCATCTTCCGGAAGCGATGACAGAACCAGCTCAGCTTTCATTCGAAGATTTCCAGCGATGGCTCTCGAAAAGCCGTCGGCAAGACAGTGCAATGACTGTTGTGATACGTGATATCCTGATCAAAAAATAGAACCCATCCATGCGACGCTATCTGGTGGCGATACTCCTTCCCCTGCTTACTATACAGCCCGCTTCTTCACAGGGCTTTCGGGCGCGGTACGAAGCATTCAAAAATCGGTCAACAAAGGAGTACGTCAGTTTCAGGCGGGCATGCAATGACCGCTATATTGAATTCCTCCTTCAATCCTGGGCAGTCTGTCAGGCTCAGGAAGCCATCGAAGCTCCCGAAGAAAATTGGCTTCCGCCTGTCATCTGTGAAGAAGACCCTGCTACAGAATCATCTGAAAATAAAATAGATATTGATTCGGTACTCGTAATTCCGGGAGAGGCGGCCCGCCCACAACCGCTTGCGCCTTTCGATAGCCAAACGGCTTCAGACGGTAGCTTGCAGTTCGATTTTTTCAATACGAAAATGCAGGTTGCCATCCCCGATGAACGGTTCAGAATGACATCTGTCGGTGAAAAAGAGATAGCCACACTATGGAAGGAGTTGTCGAAGCCGAAGTATGATGATCTTCTCGCAAGTTGCCTGCAATTACGGGAGCAGCATCATCTGTGTGACTGGGCGTATCTGGTTATGCTGCTTACATGTGCCGAAGAGTGGCTGGAAAGCGAGAATGAAGCAGTTTTGCTTACAGCGTATCTTCTGAGCCAGTCGGGATACCAGATAAGGTTGGGTAGATCCGCGGATAAGCTGGAACTCCTTGTAGCTTCGGATTATATGCTTCTGGGGAGCAATTTCTATTCTTTGGACGGGATGCGCTACTGGCCGGTAACAGGATCCGCTACGTCTCTTGCGGTCGTCGGCCATGATTTTCCCGGTGGCCGTCCCATGTCCTTTGCTGTTTCAGAGACCCCGCAATTGAGTTGGCGTCCTTCTGATCCTCGCTTACTGACAGGGCCTTATTCGTTGATGACAGTCAGTTGCCAAGTCAATTTGAACCTTTTGGGTTTTTGGGGATCTTATCCGCTCGTGGCTTATGGAGATGATCCGATGACCCTTTGGGCGATGCACGCGAATGCTCCTTTGGACCAGGCGGTGAAAGATCAGATTTATCCGTCTTTGCGCCGTGCACTCGTCGGAAAGAGCCTGCCGGAAGCCGCCAATCTCCTTCTTGGCTTCGTCCAGTCGGCATTTGATTACGCAGAAGACGAGAAGGCTTGGGGCTATGAACGACCTCTTTTTTCCGAGGAAACATTATTCTATCCCTACTCAGATTGCGAAGACCGTGCAATATTATATTCCAGACTGGTACGGGACCTTTTGGGTTTGGAAGTCGCATTGGTCTATTATCCAGGTCACCTGGCTACTGCCGTCAAATTCCCGATGGCGCTCCCGGGCGATTTTCTGGAGCTTGAGGATGGGCGATATCTGATTTGTGACCCTACATACATTGGTGCGGCAATCGGTATGTCGATGCCTGATTTGAAGCAGGAAGAAGCTAAAGCAATACTCCTCTGAACGTGTTTACCCTGAAACTACACAGATCCTTTTCTACCTGATCGGATGCCGACTTGCTCTCCGCGGTCCTGCGGAACGATCAAAAAGCCATTGTCTATTTCTTCTACACGAAGTATGCAGCCACGTTTCAGTATCACATCTATAAGCTGTTGGGATATTCGGCCAATGTGAATGATCTTGTAGACGAGCTCTTTCTGTATCTTTTTGAAGACGACTGGAAGCGGCTCCGGACATTTGACCCTTCCAAGGCATCCTTGAATACCTGGATATCGACTGTTTCGTACAGGTTTTTCCGCGATTATAAACGGTCGAAGATAGATTTGAACGGTGTCGTCACTATAAATGATCAGTGGGAAACGATGCGGAGGGATTGGGTACAGCGTTGCGATACGAGTCTTCGGATGGATATCATTTCGGCAATTGATGGAATCAAGCGTGAGCGAGACCGCGCGATAGCCCGGCGGCTGCTCCTGGAAGACTGCGAGTATTGTAATGTCGCTGAAGAGTTTGGCCTGACAGTGGATTATGTGTATACGATTAAAAACCGAGTACTGAAACAACTTAAACAAAGTCTGAAAGATTATGCTTGAAGATTACGAAGATTTTCAGATTGTCCAGGGGGCGAAACTGGCGGACAAAGAGCCCTTGGAACAAACGGATATCAATCGGGCAAGTCGATTTGTATCCCAGGTGTTGAAAGAAAAGTCGACGCACCGGCGCATCCGTTTCTCTCCTTTCACCGTTGTTTCGATCGCTGCCGCAGCAGCCCTTGTCCTTTGGATTGTCACGCTTTCTCCGCGTAAAGGATTTGGGGATGGTAGCCCTGCCATTTTGCAGGAAAACCATTCTGTACATGCCCAGTCGGCCACAACTGACAGTGTTGCAAATGAATTGGATACGTTGGAATTGCCTGTTGAATCAATCATCAAATAGGATGAAGTCCGCCTTTTCTTTTCTCCTCCTTCTTTTTATGCTTTCTGTGCCCGCGGCTGGACAAGGTGGTTTCCGTAATACGTTTGACACTTTTAGCAGTTTGCAAAGGGAGCAGTTCGATGTATATTCCAGGGACCTTCGCGCAAAATGGGAAAGGTATGCTTTGACGGAGGCTTTGGAGCGCAGGATGACTCCCGTCCAGGATACGGTTTCCCAACAATCGTTGCAAGATTACAATGGCAAGTTGCTTCGTATTTCCGAGATAATCGGAATGGATGTTCCACAAGCCCCTCAAACGACTTCTGGTCGGAAGTACCCGAAACCTGTTTTTGGGAAGGATAGTAGTTGTGCCTTGATGTTTTACTTTTATGGGGAGGCGCAAACGGTTTCAATCCCCTCCCGGTTAGGCTATTTTCATCCTGCCGGTATTTCGGAAACAGCGGTGGACGACTTCTTGCAGGAACTGGATAAGTTGGATTATTCCATGCTCTTGTCTGAGATTGAAAAGCGGAGAACCGTTATGGGATACAGTGACTGGGCTATTTTGGAGTGGGTTCAGAAATTGTCTTTGGCCGTTTTTCCGCAGGACAGGTATTCGGAATCAGTCGCATTCACAGTATTTTTATTGAATCGAGTGGGCTTGATGACCAGGATGGCGCGCGTTCGCGGACGTTTGACGGTATTATTCGCGGCAGAACAAATCGTATATGGCCGCAAGTATGTCGTTCTGGATACGTACCCTTTTTATCTGGCCGACCCATCTCTGCTGGTCACGGAGTTGTTTACATACGGAAATGGCCTTGGACCTGGTACGAAACCGTTGAATCTGCGCTTCCATGCACCGTCATCAATCAGCGACTCCGATTACAAAGAGGTTGCGAAAAGGTCCGGAGCTTTGGGGATGACACTGCCTCTTTTGGTCAACATGAAGTCAATGGCTTTGTTCAGCCGCTATCCGCAAATGGAGGCGAGAGAATATGTGCTGGCTGCACCGGATCCTGTTTTCCGGGAATCTCTGCTCAAAGCACTTCGCCCGCTGCTTGCCGGGAAAAATGAAGTGGAGACCATCAATCTATTGCTGGCATTCCTCCAAAAAGATTTTTCGTATAAGACAGATATCGAGCAATTCGGATATGAGAAGCCTTTTTTCCCGGAAGAGAATTTCATCTATGCGTACAATGACTGTGAAGACAGGTCAATCCTTCTGTCCTTTCTCTTGAAAGAACTCCTGCAGAAGCGTGTCGTATTGCTTGATTATAAGGATCATCTGGCTGTGGCCGTCAGCCTTGCGGGCAATCCCGGAGGTGACTATGTGAAGATTGGGAATGAACGATACTATGTGTGCGATCCCTCGTATGTCAATGCGACCCTCGGGATGACGATGCCGCAGTATCGCGACCGGCCTACCAAGGTGTGGATTCTATAGTATTGCTTGTCCCCGGCCATGGGAGCCGGCCAATTATATGGCCGGAGGGGATTTCAAGAAATAGGTATGCGGCGTTTCAGCCGCTGTCTCTCCTTATACGGCCAGCACGATGGCCGGGTCGATATTCAGTCGGGTAGATATGATCCGTGCCTGCTCGAAGGTAGGGTTGGCTTTCCCGCTCAGGATTGCACTCATGCGCGGGGCTGTTATTCCCAGCATGGCGGCGAGGTCTTTCTGGGTCCACTTGTTTTCGGAAAGACGGGCATTCAGGGTTTCGGAGAGCGTAGGAGATTCAATGGCGAAGTGCTCTTTCTCGTACTCCTCGACCAGCGCGGAAAGCAAATCCAGTTCCTGGAGACGGGGATCCTCTGCGGGCGTGTTCTCGTCCGTCTCGAAGAAAAGCTGCTCAATGCGGGCCATCATGGCCTTGTACTGTTTTTCGTCCTTGATCTGTGCCATAATCATTCCTCCTTATATGGTTGAAGCGTCAATCCTGTCGTATTCGCTGTGTGTCCCGACGAAGCGGATGAACACAAGTTTGGGCGTGAATTTGATTGCCACGATCAATCGGTAGTCGTTCCCCTTGATGTTGAACACGTACCGCTGGTTTTTTACATAATCCACGGCTCCTGCGTCCTTCCGGATATCATTCAGTGAGTTCCACTGGGCTCTTTCCGTCTTTATATACCACTCTTTCAGCGCCTGCTCACTGTCTGGATGTCTGGTCCAGAAATCTCTCAATGTGGATATCGCAATCACTCGCATGGGGCAAAGGTAGAAATTATTGAAATAATAACAAAATTATCCGAAAGATAATTTGATCGGAATATACGTTTGGCTCCGCTTGTCGCGGCACAGACGGAGGTGCCGCTTCGTATGTGTCGCGAAGGGTTTCCGGGCCGAAAAGGCGGTTTCCGAGCCGCGACACAGACAGATGTACTGATTCGTACGTGTCGCGGAGGGTTCCCCGGCCGAAAATGCGGTTTTCGTGCCGCGACACAGACAGGATGGGCAAATGGCCGGTGTCGTGGCAGGCAAGCCTTCGTCGGTTGCCTTTCGTTGCGACGCCTTTCGGTCGGGCTTTCGTCGGTTGCCTTTCGTTGCGACGCCTTTCGGTCGGGCTTTCGCCGATTGCCTTTCGTTGCGACGCCTTTCGCCAAAGTGTGCGCACTTGACCTGCCATAGACGTCGTCGGATAAGCTTTTGCTGCGCGCACCCACCGTTGAAAGGCCAGTGGGCGCACCCATCTTGCGTTATATGACATTTGGACGGTCCTATGTGCGCGCACTTTGGCGGACCCCGCTTGGACGGTCCTTTGTGCGCGCACTTTGGCGGACCCCGCTTGGCCGGTCCTATGTGCGCGCACTTTGGCGACCCCGCTTGTCACGACACAGCTGGATGCGCTGTTTCGTCAGTGTCGCTAGGGTTTTCTGGGCCGATAATGCGGTTTTCGCGCCGTGACACAGACGAAACCCACGAATGGTCAGTGTCGTGGCAGAGAAAAAGAGAAAAACGGATCAGCGGGCAGCGCCGGCCGACGAACAGCCCCTTCGGCCTCTCCGTCTCTACCCGGTTTCGGCGGTGATCGGATTTTTGCTTGTTTTTGTGGCAGGGAGCGGCCGATTTTTGCTATCTTTGTAGGTCATGACAGAGATTATCATCAACGGGACGCAGGACCTGCCGCGGGCGGCGCGGGTTTTTCTGGACCATATCGGAGACAGCCGCGTAATCGCCTTTTATGGATCGATGGGGGCGGGGAAGACGACTTTCATCACGGCTTTGTGTGAGGCGCTGGGCGTGCGGGATGTCGTGAACAGCCCCACGTTCACCATCGTCAACGAGTACCGCGACGGGGCGGGGGAGCCGGTCTATCATTTTGATTTCTACCGGATCAACCGGCTTTCGGAGGCGCTCGATATCGGCTTGTACGAGTATTTCGACTCCGGTGCGCTGTGTCTGGTCGAGTGGCCCGAGATGATTGAGGAACTGCTGCCCGAAGATGTGCTCAAGGTGCAGATTCTGGTGGATGACGCGGATACTCGGACACTTTTATTCTGACACGATATGAAACGGATCTTGTTGCTGACGGCCTTGCTTGTGGTGCTCGCTTCCTGCGGGTCCAAGCCCCAGGCCCCGGTCTATGCCGCTACGCCCGACATCCTGCCGGGAGCCACGGCGGTCGAAGAATATCTCCCGCTGCTGGAAGGGAAGCGGGTCTCCATCCTTTCCAACCAGACCGGTCTGGTCGCCCCCGGCCGGCACGTGCTCGACACGCTCCTGTCGCTCGGCGTGAACGTCGTCTCGATCTTCTCGCCCGAACATGGATTCCGCGGTACGGCCGATGCCGGCGAGCATGTGGCCAGTTCCGTGGATGAGCCCACCGGTGTCCCGATCCGCTCGCTCTACGACGGAAAGGGCGGCGTGCCTTCCGACGAGGCGGTCGCCGAGTTCGACGTGCTGGTCTTCGACCTGCAGGACGTGGGCTGCCGCTTCTATACCTATAATGTTACGATGGGCAAGATGATGGGCGTCTGCGCCCGGCACGGCAAGAAGATGATCGTCCTGGACCGCCCCAATCCCATCGGCTTCTACGTGGACGGCCCGATTCTCGACATGAAATACAAGTCCGGCGTGGGCTACTGGCCTATCCCGGTCTGCCACGGCATGACGCTGGGCGAACTGGCCCTGATGATCAACGGGGAGGGCTGGCTGCCCGACGGCGCCAAGTGCGACCTGACCGTCATCAAATGCCGCAATTATACCCACCAGTCGCATTATGTGCTGCCGGTCAAGCCGTCCCCGAACCTGCCTGACATGCGCTCGGTCTATCTGTATCCCTCGCTCTGCTATTTCGAGGCGACCCCGGTGAGCCTGGGCCGCGGAACGGCGAATGCGTTCCAAATGTACGGACATCCGAACATGAAGGGGTACAGCTTCTCGTTCACGCCCCGCAGCATCGAAGGGGCGAAGAATCCCCCGCAGTTGGACAAGGAATGCTTCGGCGTGGACCTGCGCACCGAACCGTCCGACGAAGCGGTCAATGCCGCGGGCATCAATCTCGAATATGTCATCGACGCCTATCGCAACCTCAATCTCGACGACCATTTCTTCCGTTCTTTCTTCGAACTGCTCATCGGCCGCGACTATGTGCGCAAAATGATCAAGCAGGGAGCTTCCGCGGACGAGATCAAGGCCATGTGGGCGGATGACGTGGCTGCTTTCAAGGAGCAGCGCAAACCCTATCTGCTTTATGAAGAATAGAACCCTGCTTTTCTCCTGCCTGCTGCTCGGGCTGCTTGCTTCCTGCGGCGGCGATGATCCGCTTACCCCGGAAAAGGAAAAACCGGTCGTTGAAGTGGATCCTGAAATCGTGGAGCCGGTCGTTCCGCGCAACGAAGCGATCAATGACGGGCGGCACGTCACGGCATACGTGACCTATTACGGCTCGCTGACCCCGGATGCCTATATCATGACGCACATCAACTATGCTTTTGCGGAATTGTATATGGTGGACGGCGTCTATCAGGGCTTCAAGTTGCAGGGAAAAGTCTCGCGTTTCGAGACCGTGGTTGCCCAGAAGAAGAGCAATCCGGACCTGAAGATCTGCCTGAGTTTCACCCACGGCGTGTCCAATTCCGACAACAAGCAGGGCGGCAGTTTCTCGGCCCTGGCTAAGAGCGACGCGAACCGCAAGGCTTTCGCGGCCGACTGCAAGGCCTTCCTGGAGAAATACGGCATCGACGGCATCGACCTGGACTGGGAGTTCCCCGGCCTTTCCTGGAGCGGGGCTGCCTGCGACCCGGCTGTGGATACCGACAATTATGTGCTGCTGGTCAAGCAGCTGCGCGAAACGCTCGGCGATAAGTACGAGATTTCCTACGCGGGCTATTGCTCGGACAAGGTCTCCACTTCGGGCGGCTGGCGCTATGTTGACATCGCCGCGATGGATCCCTATGTCGATTATGTGAACATCATGACCTACGACCTCGACGAGGCCCCGCACCATCATTCGGCCCTGCAGGATTCCCGCGCCTATAAGGACTGCGCCCGCGCCGTCCAGGCGTATCTGAACGCCGGTGTCTCGCCGAAGAAGCTGGTGCTCGGCGTTCCGTTCTACGGCCGCCATTCCTGGAGCCAGTCGCCGACGGCCGTCTCTTACAAGAACATCATCCAGATGGACCGCTATAAATTCCGCCGCAACAAATGGGACGAAACCGCCCAGTGCCCCTATGTCGAGACCATGGGCGGCGTTTTCTTCTGCGGCTACGACAATCCCCGCAGCATCGCCGCCAAAGGGGAATGGATCCGGAAGAAAGGCATGGCCGGCCTGATGTACTGGGAGTACGATCAGGACGATGCGAACGGAACTTTGCGCAAGGCTGTCTGGAATGCGGTCATGACAAAATAAAAAACTTAGATACAATGGCTTATATCGGTATTGATCTGGGAGGAACGAAGGTCGCGGCAGCGCTCTTCGAAAGCTCCGGCAAAATGATTGACAAAACCTACCGGCTGCTGGATGGCGCCACGGGCGCAGCGGTCGGTGCCTTGGTCGCCGAGGCAGTCGCTGCGCTGCGGCAGGCGCATACCGCCGTGCCGCTGGACGCCGTGGGCGTCTGCGTGCCCGGCATTGTCTATTCGAAAAAAGGCACGGTCTGGGCCCCGAACATCCCCGGCTGGGACAACTACCCCCTGCAGGCGGAACTCGCAGCGGCGATCGCCGACCCGTCGGTCCGCATCGCGGTGGAGAGCGACCGTACCTGCTACATCCTGGGCGAGGTCTGGAAAGGTGCGGCCCGGGGCTGCACCGATGCCATCTACCTGGCCGTCGGCACGGGCATCGGCGCCGGTATCCTGCTGGACGGACGCATCATCCACGGGGCGAGCGACATCGTCGGGGCGACCGGTTGGATGGCCCTGGAGGCTCCCTATCGGGAGGAATTCGTACCGGTGGGCTGCTTTGAGTACTATGCTTCCGGCAATGGTATCGGCACCCAGGCCAAATTGCTGTGGAACGACCCTTCCAAGACCAGCTACGATGTCTTTGCCGGCTACGGTACCGACCCGACCGCCACGAAGATCCTCGACAAGGCCATCCAGTTCTGGGGTATGGGCACGGCCAATCTGGTGAGTCTGTTCAATCCGCAGAAGGTCATTTTCGGCGGCGGCGTCTTCGGCCCGGCCGTCCAGTTCATCGACCGCATCTATGCCGAGGCCTGCAAGTGGGGCCAGCCCATTTCGATGCGTGAAGTCGAATTCTGCGCTTCACAGGTCGGTGGCGATGCGGCCCTGCTGGGTGCGGCTTATCTGGGTATCCGCCAGACGGAAGAGTAACAATGAAATCAGTTTTTTGCCATGAATAATCCTACGAAATCCTACAACACAACGGCCGTTTTCATCGCCGCCTGCGCGGGAATGGCTTTTTTTGGCGTGACGATGCTCTCTCTTGCGCCGATTCTGGGTAAACTCAATGCCGTGGTGGGCGAAGGCGCGCTTTCGCTTCCTTCCACGATGTCGATCGGCATCATCCTGGGAACGGTGATTTTCGGCCCGGTGGTGGACCGCTTCGGCTACAAATGGCTGCTGATCATCAGTTCCGTGCTGGCCCTGGTCGGAATCCAGGGGCTGGCGCGTTTCACGCAGCTGCCGGTCCTGCACGGGGCGATGTTCTGTCTCGGCCTGGGCGGCGGCATCCTGAACGGACTGACCAATGCGCTCGTATCGGACATCTATGACGATGACAAGCGGGGCGGCCGTCTCGGTATTCTCGGTGCTTTCTACTGCATCGGGGCGTTGCTGTGGACGCTGCTCAATTATTTCATTCCCGACTACAACCTGCCGCTCAACGCCATTTCGCTGGTGATGGCCCTCTTCATCGTGTTCTTCTGCCTGACCGCTTTCCCGGCTGCCAAGCCGTCGGGAAGTGTTTCGCTGAGCAAGTCGCTGGGCCTGCTGAAGTATCCCGCCCTGCTGCTCTTCGCGGTGGTGCTCTTCTTCCAGAGCGGTTTCGAAGGATGCAGCGGCAGTTTCACGGTGGAATTCTTTAACCAGACTACCCCGATGGACAGCAAGGCGGCCACGCTGGCCATGACCTGGTTCACCATCGGCATGATGGCCGGCCGTTTCCCCCTGGGGGCCATCCAGCGTAAGCTCAAGGCGCTCGGCACGCTTTACACCTATCTGGGCGTGGCGGCCGTCGGTGTGGTGCTCTTTACGGTCTGCAACGGTCCGCTGGGCGCTTATATCGCCATGGCGCTGATCGGCTTCGGTGTCGGCGCAACGTTCCCGGTGGTCCTGAACTACATCGGCGGCGCCTTCCGCGACCAGTCGGGCACGGCGATGTCCATCGCCATCTTCATCGCCCTGCTGGGCCAGTTCACCTTCAACCGCCTCACCGGCAACGCCTTCGCTGTCGGCAAGTATGCGACCCTTCCGGCCCTTCTCTTCACCGCACTGGTCGCGATGATGATCATCGTCCCCATCGCCCTGCACTTCACCCGGAAAACGAAATAGTTTCATTCTTTGCGCTGCAACGGACGCAGCTGATCCTCAATGGCTTATGCAATATGATCCCCCTGTTTTCCAGGGGGATCACTTTGTGTAAGCGGCTGATTGACAGTTGTGTCCGTTGCAGCGCAAAAGGGCCCGCCCCGCTCGGCAGTACGGAGGGAGCCGGCCGCCCTTACTTTTCAATCACTTCGCGCCACGAGCGGTTGTGGATGACGGGCTTTGCGAGGGGTTCGTATTTTTTCTCCACGTAGTTCGGACGAGCGGCTTTGGTCGCAGGCTCTGTCGGATGAGCGAGATCCCAGGCCACGAAATCTTCGTAGCTGCCGGTACAGGCCGGGCGGATCAGAAGAGGTTGAATCTGAGGCCCAGGTGGAGGTCGAAAGCGAGGGGGTGTTCGCGGTAGTAGTTCGGCAGCGTGCCTTGCGGCTTGAAATGCCAGGCGATGCCGGGCTCGGCGTAGAGACCGAGCCGGGCATTGAATCCATATTCGATGCCGGCGGCAGCCATCAGGGAAAAGAGCAGGGGATGCTCCTTGATGCGAAGTTTTTCGGCCGTTGCGCGGACTGCATCCTTCGATTGCACGCGGCCTGCAATCATCCATTCCATTTCACCGCCGCAAGTTGCATACAGATGGGCCTTCTCCCAGTCGGCCAGGGAAAAGACCGCTTTGACCGGAATGCCCAGATAGTGCATCCTGTAATCTTCCTGGATAGTTGCTATGTTGGTGATTCCATAGGTGACTGTGGCCTGGTGGAAAGCGTAGTCTATGCCACTTTCCAGCGCAAAACCTTTGCTGAGGGGCAGGATCAGGGAGAAACCCGTCTTGACGGGCAGGGCGCAATTGACAGAGAGCGGCTCGCTGAGGTGAAACAGATGATTCGTGTTATAATTATCCACGGAGTCATTAGCATCTCCCTGCTTGATCTTTTCGCCACTGTGGGGCAGCGCTTGATCGAAAGAACCTCCGAAAGAAGACAACTCGTCCAAGGAGAATGCAAGCGGACTGGCATGCAAGCGGACGGAAAAGCCGGATGCCTTTTCTTCCTCCGGCTGCTCAAATGGCTGCGGCAACTGCGCGGACGCTTGCGCAGGATCTTGCGCAGGCTCTTGTACGAGCTCCGGCACGGGCTCCTGCACAGGCTCCTGCACGGGCCCGGGCGCTGTTTCCTGCGTCGGCTCCTGCGCCGGCTCCTGCGCCGGCTCTTGAGCTGTCACCTGGGTCGGAGCCGCGGACTCTTCCGGCTGTCCGGGCTGTTTCCTGACGGGCGCAAGGAGCTGTGCCGGCGCCGAAAGCGTCGGGACTGCGACGCTTGCAGGCACTTCAGCCAGCAGCCGTACAGGGTTCTCCCGTGACGGACGTTCCGTTGTCGGCAGCAGGAAGAGCAGCGCGGCCGCTGCGGCGGCCGCACCGGTCAGCACCAGCGCAATCCATCCGTGCCGCCGCGGAGAAGCTGCCGGCAGCTCAAGCTCGTAGTCGCCCAATTTCTCCTGAAAGGGCTTGATCCATTTATCGTTCATGGGTTCTTCGGTATTCGTTGATCCATCGTGTAAGCAGGGCTTTGGCCCGGTGCAGGTTGGAAGCGGAGGAGCTCTCGCCGATCTGCAGCTGTCCGGCGATTTCCTTGTGGCTCATCTCTTCGAAAACATAGAGGTTGAATACGGTGCGGTAGCGGTCGGGCAAGCGGCGCACCATCGCCAGGACCTCTGCCTGCGGGATGTCGGCGATCTGCGGCTCTTCGTCGGGCTGGGGAAGGTCGCCGACCGCTTCCAGCGGTGTCTCTGCCTCCCGCCGCGTCCGCCGCAGGTATAGCAGGGATTCGTTGACGGCAATCCGGCGGCACCAGGCCTGCAGGGAACCGGGGCCGCGGTATTCAAAGCTGTCAAAGCGCGTGTATATTTTGATGAAAACCTCTTGCAGCAGGTCCTTGACTGTCTCGTCATCCGGCACATAGCGGGCGCATACGGCAGCCAGATAACGGTGGAACTGCTCGTAGAGCGAGCGCTTCGCAGCATTCTTTCCGCTGCGAAGCGCGTCAATCAAGGCTTTTTCCTGAACTGCCGAGGCGGGAATCATCCCTGTCCGTCACTGAGCGGCGGCATATTCTCCGGCAAAAAGCACGGCGCCGGTACTGTACTCCGTAATCAGATAGAGGAAGGGATGGTCGGCGTGGAACTCAACTTCCAGCGGCGACCCGATCGCGGTGAATTTCACGCCGATCACGGTGACGGCGGCGGCTTCCGTCCCTTCTTCATCTACTTTGATGACGGCATCCTGCTGGACGAAATCCACATGGCTCCGCCGCTCGCTCATGGCCAGGAGATCGGCCAGATTCGGGTCGAAGGCGCTGTTCATCCCCATATCCTGAAGCACATCGTTGAGCAGGATGTGGTATTTGGTTTCGAAGCGGGGAAGCCAGAGATCGACAATGGCCTTGCCCCCCCATTCATTGCCCACGACGCCGCCGTCCTGGGCCAGCCGCTTTGCGATCTCGCTCACGCGATGTCCCTTTTTCGGCAGCAGGACGGTCATTGCGAAGGCGCCGTTGCCATAGGGCAGCTGGACGGCCCGATACACATCGTTTTCGTCGTAGTGGAATTCAACGCCGGCCAGTTTCATCATCTTTACCTGTGCCGTGGTGCCGTCTTCCCGGGTGAATTTCTCGGTGGCCGTGTTTCCCTTGGGGAATTTGTTCTGCCACTCGCTCTTGAAATAGAGCGCGTTGATCAGATAGGCCATTGCGAAGGGATCCGCTTCGTCCAAAACGGAAGGAATCATCCCTTTCGTCTGTTTCTTGCACCAGTCGTTGATGGTGCCGGCCGCGGCTTTGGTCCTGGAAAAGTCAAGGGCCTGCAGCTGGGCGTCATAGCTTTTGTTCACGGCCTCGCGGAAGGGTGCCTTGAGCTCGATATTTTTGTTGTGGAAAATGGCATTGGCCAGGGCCAGGTCTGTTTTCTGGTCGAGCTTGGGCAGCTGGTCGAGCAGCAGCCGGAAGTAGTTGTTGATTTCGGCGGTTTCGCCGTCGCCGTAACCCAGCATCCGGCAGATTTCGTTCGCCGTCTGTCCCTGTGCGCCGTTGAGCAGCATGCCGAGGGCCATCTGCAGGCTGAGCGGGGAGACGAACCAGTCGGTCTGTTCTTTGTAGCGGGCGTAGGCGTCGATCTGGCCGATAAAGCGGTAGGAAAATGCGTTGCCGTCCGAGACCAGGGCGCTTTGCTTGGTGGTCAGGGTGATGGGCGTATAGGCGTTGTCGCGGTCGCCGTCCGTGTCAATCTTGCCGCAGCCGGCGGCAAAAAGACCCAGCACGCAGGAGGCCGTCATCATCCATAAATACTTTTTCATCATAGCTTATTTATGTGTTCTTCCCACTAAATGCAAATCAAATACAAACCTTGCGTCGCTACGCCCTTCGCGGCTTCGGGGCATCTTACCGGCCGGTATACTTCCCGGCAAAGAGGATGGTGCCCGTGCTCGACTCGGTGATCAGGTAGAGGAACGGGTGGTCGCAGTGGAAGTTAATCACGCGCGGCGGTTCGGCGACCGCCGTGGCGCCCAGCATGCCGGCGCTGGTGATGGCGGCGGCTTCCGTGCCTTCCTCATCGACCTTGATCACGGCATCCTGCTGCACGAAACTGAGCCAGAGGGCATCGGGCGACATCGGCTTGAAGTCCGCCTTCGGGCTGAACGAGCGCGGCATGCCCATATTGCAGAGAATGTCGTTGAGCTTGATGTGGTATTTCGCCTCAAAGGGCGGGAGCCAGAGGTTGACCAGTGTGCCGCCTGTCATCTGATTGCGCAGCGCTTTCCATTTTTCGCCATCCAGCGCGGTGATCAGTTCGGAAACTGTATGGCCTTTCTTCGGGAGCAGGACGGCCATAGAATAGGCGCCGTTTCCGTATGACAGGCGGACCGCCTGGCAGATGTCGTTCTCGCCGTAGGTGAACTTGCGCTCCTTCTCCATCATCCGGACTTCTTTTTCCTGGCCGGATTCAAGCGTGAAGGTCCGTTCCCGCGTATAGCGCTTGTTGAACGGGTACATCCAACTCCCCTTGAAATAGAGGGCGTTGAGCAGATAGGCAAACATGTCGGGGTTCACGTCGTCGAGCACCGAAGGAATCAAGCCGTTGGTCTGCCTGCTGCACCAGCCGTTGATGGTCCGGAGCGACGCCTGCTTCTGGGTGAAGTCGAGGCTTGCCACTTCGGCGTCGTAAAACTTTTCTACCCGTTTCTTGTACGGAGGCTGGATCCGCATCTTGCCGTTGAAGAAAATGGCGTTGGCCAGGGACAGTTTCGTCCCCTTGTCGAGGCTGGGCAGTGCCGTCAGCATCTTGCGGCAATAGGCATCGACGGCCTCCGCCTGGCCGGACGGATAGCCGAGGGTGCTGCAGATTTCATCGGCAGTCGCCCCGTCGGCACCGTCCAGGACCAGTCCGAGCAGATACTGGAGGCTGACCGGTGACACGAACCAGTCTTTCGTTTCACAACCGTCCACCTGTTTCAGGAAACGGAATGCGAAATCATTGCCGGCCTCCACATAGACCCGCTGTGTTTCATCCAACTCGATCCGCTTGCGCTCGTTGTTCTGCGCACCGCAGGACCAGAAAAAGGGAAAGCTCATCATCAGGGCAGCAATCAGAATCTTTTTCATCTTAATCGTTGTTCAATTCTTTGATGTCCACTTCGTGGCGGTGGGAGGTGCCCAGCAGCCATTCGCTGTACCAGTCGGCCATCCGCCAGAAGAAGTATTCGTTCATGTCGCCAAAACCGTGCCGCTGGCCCGGAAGGACGAGCATCTCGAAACGCTTGTTGGCCCGGATCAGGGCGTTGACCACGCGGATGGTGTTGCTCGGGCTCACGTTGTCGTCGATGTCACCCGTCACGAGCATCAGATGTCCCTTGAGGTTGCCGGCGATGTCCTGGTTCTTGTCGATGCTGTACTTGAAGGTGGTATCGCCCTCGGCGGAAATCTCTTCCAGGATGCCGTGATGCTGTTCGCTCCACCAGCGGTTGTAGATGCTGTTGTCGTGGTTGCCGGCGCAGGAGACGGCCGCCTTGAAGAAGTCGGGATATTTGAGGATGGCTGCGGTGGACATGAAGCCGCCGCCGCTGTGTCCGTGGATGCCCACGCGGTCGATGTCGATGAATTTGTGGCGGGCCGCCAGCTGCTGGATGGCATATTTCTGGTCTTCCAGGCCGTAGTCACGCAGGTTGCCGTAGCCGAAGTTGTGGTACCATTTCGAACGGTTCGGGTGGCCGCCGCGGTTGCCCACGGTGATGACGATGAATCCGATCTGGGCCAGGCGGTCGGTACGGGTGAAGCCCCGCGACCAGGCCTCGGAGTTGCCTTCCACCTGCGGTCCCGGATAAACGTAGTCGATGATCGGGTAGGTCTTCGTGGAATCGAAGTCAAACGGCTTGTACATGTAGCCGTAGAGGTCGGTCACACCGTCGGCGGCTTTCACCTTGAACGGGGTGGGGAACTGGTAGCCGGCGGCGAAGAGCAGCGACAGGTCGGCTTCCTGGAGCGGGGTCTTGCGCCCGGTGGCGTCGTAGAGCGCGCTTTGCGGCGTGCTGTCCACCCGCGAGAAATTGCTCACGAAATACTTCGCGTCGTCGCTGAAGCTGACGGCATTGGAGTTGAAGCCCGGATCGTCGAGCTGCTTCATGCCGGTCCCGTCGAAGCCGATGCGGTACACGTGGCCGTTGTAGGGATTCTCGTTCTTGTCCACGCCCATGGCCTGGAAATAGATGGTGCGGGTGGCTTCATCCACGGCCAGCACGTCCTCGACGTGATAGGCGCCGTCGGTGATCTGGCGCTTGAGCGTGCCGTCCGTCCCGTAGAGATAGAGCTGGGCCCAGCCGTTGCGCTCGCTCCACCAGATGAGTTCCTTGCCGCCGTTGATGAAACGGGGGGTACGGGTCTCCACATAGGTGTTGAGGGTCTCGTGGATGACGGTCCGGGCGCTGTCGGCCGCCAGATCGACGCGGAGCAGGTCGGTGCGCTTGAGGTCGCGGCTGCGGCGGAGCATGTAGAAGCCGTCGTTGTCGCCTTGCCAGACACTCTTCCGGTAGTCATCGTAGCGGTCGGCGTTCTTCATCTGCCGCCGCAGGACGTCGGTGTCCTGGTCCTTGTAGGCAGCGATGTTGATTTCCCGGAAACTGCCGTCGGCCATGTCGAAGACAAACAGGTGGTCGGTCGGGCCGGGCTCGCCCGGCATCTGGTATTTGTAGGTCTGCAGGGTCGGACGCGGCTGGGCCACGGAGTTGATGACCCACAGGTCCTTGACTTTGCTCATGTCATATTTCGTGACGGCGAAATGCTTCGAGTCGGGGGACCAGAGCACGTAGTTGGCCGTACGCTTGGTGGTGTCCTTCGTATCGGCGCCGCGGTAGTTGCTGCCGCCCCAGTAGAAATCTTTCGTTCCGTCGAAGGTAAGGCGGTGGTCGACGACGGTAGAGTCCTTTTCGTCCTCCATCAGTTTCTTCACGTCATCGATGGTCATCCAATAGATGTCAAAGCCCTTGGAATACACGGCCTTGGTCCCGTCGGGCGAGATGCAGGCCCAGCCCGGATAGTCTTTCTCTTCCTCGTTCTCCGTCACATCGACCAGTTTGCCGCTGGAAAGGATGTACTCGAAGCGATAGACTTTCTTTTCTTTCTGGGGTTTCTTCGGGCCTTTTGCCTTGTCGCCTTCCTTGTCGTCTTTCTTCTTCTTGTCCTTCTTTTCCACCATTTCGGTGCTCTGCACCTCGAAGGTGAACTTGCTGTCGTCCTTCAGCTCCAGTTTTCGGAGCGGCAGATGCCTGGCGTCGAAGGGGTCCTTGACGATGGCGGAAACTTCCATCGCCAGTCGCTCCATGTCAAAAGCTTTGGTCTGGGTCTTGGCGACGGGATCTACAATGTAGTATTCCGTGCCTTCGGAAGTCTTCCATTCATACCAGAACTTGTCGGAGTTCTTGAACCAGTTGGGCCGGATGGCGGTGCTGAACACCATGTTGCCCACCTTCTTGGCGGAAAACCGGTCTGCCAGGGCATAGTTCGGCTCCTGGGCCGAGGCTGCGACGCAGAGCAGCAGCATCGCCAGCGAGAAAAAGAGCATTTTTTTCATATCGGTAAAGTTTGATCATTCAAGCCTGATAAATCATGGCAAGTTACCGAAAAAATCCCGTATCCGCAACATCTGCTGGGAAAAACCCGCCGGCATCACCACCTCCGGGCTTCCGGCGGGAATTATAACGAGTCGTCGACTGGAGGATAGCGCTCTGATAATTAGTGCTTTATTGATTCCAGCCCACCCGCATGCCGATGGGGGAAGATCGCGTTATTCGCTTGTTATCAATAGGTTATCCTCCAGCACCCTAAAAGGGGATGCCTGCGGCGGCAGCTGCCGGGGGGACGACCAGAAGGAAAGTCGTTTTATCGTTCCCACTCGCCCACTTCCATATCTTTCAGCTGGCCGTCTTCAATGCGGAAGCGGAGGGCGGTGCGGACCAGGTGGAAGCCCTGGATGCCGGCGGCACCGGGGTTGAGGACCATCATGTCGTAGTGCTTGTCGCGGACGACTTTCAGGATGTGGGAGTGGCCGCAGACGAAGACCTGCGGGCGGTAGGCTTCGATCAGGCGCAGTGCGCGGTAGTCGTAGCGGCCGGGGTAACCGCCGATGTGGGTCATCAGGACGCTCATGCCGTCCTGCTCGAAAAAGTGCATCACCGGGTGGTAGTCCCGTACGTCGTAGCCGTCGCAGTTGCCATAGACGCCGACGAGCGGCTTGAAGGCGGCAATCTCCTGCGCCACCGCCCCGGTGCCGAAGTCGCCGGCGTGCCAGACGACATCGACCGGTTCGAGAAATTTGCGCAATTTCTCGTCGAAATACCCGTGCGTGTCTGATATCAGTCCGATGTAGGCCATATTAATGTATTTGTCGGCTTCGCTCCGCAGCTGCTCCGCTACGCCTTACAGCTTGATGACAATCTTCTTGCGGTAGAGCCACATCGCCATGGCGACGAAGAGGGCCACGTAGCAGAGGGCGAACATCAGCGAAGCGTATTCGTTGTCGCCGAAGATGCTCACGCAGCAATTGCGGTAGAACCAGCCCAGGCAGTTGTAGGTCTTGCCTCCGGCGGTGGTCCAGTGGATCACGCGGCCCAGGGTTTTGGTGAGAACGCCCGCCATCACGAAGGCGAAGAGCGGGTTCATGCCCATGGCCTTGAAGGGCGTGAAGTATTTCTCCTTGCCCTTGACATCGATGAACCAGACGAAGAACGCCAGGCAGAGGATGGCCCAGCCGCCGGCATAGAGCACGTAGGAACCGGTCCACAGCGGCTTGCTGATGGGGAGCCAGATGCTCCAGATGCAGCCCAGTGCCAGGCAGATGACGGCCGTCGTGTAGAGTTTGGCGACGGCTTCGGTCTTGTTCTCCGTGTGCCGGATCATCTGGCCGATGAAATAGCCCAGCAGCACCGTGCCGGCGCCGGAGAGGGCACCCAGCAGGCCCTCCGGATCGAAGGGGATGCCGTAGCCGTGATAGACGTGGTTTTCACCCAGCAGGGCGATGTCGATCTTGCCCGATATGTTGCCCTCCAGCGTGGACCAGCCGGGTTCCGAGCCGAAGAGATAGAGGATCAGCCAATGGAGGCAGGTCACGGCTGCCAGACCGATGAGGATCCGTTTCGGTTTCTTCAGCCAGAGCGCCAGGAAACCGCCCAGGACGTAGCACATCGCGATGCGCTGGAGCACGCCGAAAATACGGACGTGCTGGAGCCAATAGACCCAGTTCTGGCCGAAGGTCCACGAGGCGTCGTGGGGCGAGGTGGGGTAGAAGGGGAACATATTGAGGCCCAGGCCCACCAGGAAGATGAGGATGCCGCGCTTGACGAGTTTCCAGGCGCTCTTCCTGTTGAGGGCGTCGCCGTATTTGGCGAAGGAGAAGGCCATCGCCACGCCGACGCAGAAGAGGAAGAAGGGGAACACCAGGTCGGTCGGCGTGCAGCCGGTCCAGGGCGCGTGTTTCAACGGAGGAAAAATGTGGCTCCAGGAGCCGGGGTTGTTGACCAGGATCATCCCGGCCACGGTCATCCCCCGCAAGACGTCGAGGGCGACATATCGTTGGGTTTTGGTTTGAGTCATAACCCAACAAAGATACAAAAAAACCCGTCATTCCCGGCTTGTGCGGGGATCTTTTCTCTATCTTTGTACTGCGATGGAACTCTTTTATTCAAAAAACATCTCCGAGGGCGGCCGCCAGTTGGATGCGGACGAATCGGGCCACTGCGTCCGGGTGCTGCGCCACCGGCGCGGCGACACCATCCACGTGGTGGACGGTCACGGAATGCTCTACCGCTGTACGATCGTGGACGACGACCCGCGGGGCGTGGTCTTCGACGTGGACGAGTGGGTGGAAAACTACGGCAGCCACGACTACTGGCTTCGGATGGCGGTCTGCCCGCCGAAAAACATCGACCGTTTCGAGTGGTTCGCCGAGAAGGCGACGGAAATCGGTGTCGATGTCATCTCGCCGGTCTTCGGCGACTACTCCGAGCGGCGCATCTTCAAGCCGGAGCGCATCGAGCGGCTGCTGGTCAGCGCGGCCAAGCAGTCGCACAAGGGCGCCATCCCGCGGCTCGACGAGGCCGTGTCCGTGGCGGACTTCCTCCGCCAGGACCACGACGGCCTGAAACTCATCTGCTACTGCGACGAGGCCACCGGCAAGGTCGATATCAAGCAGGCTTTATCAACTGCGGGCTTTCCTTCCGCGCGGCAGAACCTTTTTGGGGCCAGCGAGGGCGCTTGGCCTCAAAAGAACCTGCCGCTCCACCAAGCCTGCGCACAGCCCGGCTCCGACCGGGAATCTATGCCGAAAATCACCATTCTCATCGGTCCCGAAGGGGACTTCTCGCGGGCGGAAGTGGCGCTGGCGCTCGAGCGGGGCTGGCAGCCGGTGTCGCTGGGCGACAGCCGCCTGCGCATAGAAACAGCGGCCCTGGTCGCCACGGCCGCCGTCTATCTGCATTTCAGCCGCTGACCGTCGCCGGGCTGCTTATTTTATAATCTCCTTCCAGGTCTTCCTTAGCGTGACCGGAGGAACGTGGCTGTGCGTTTTCTCGCCGGCTTTCACCACACGCTTCGCAGTGTTGGCAGCCGGATGGGCCTTGTCCCAGGCCTTGAACGCATTGTAATCGTACGTCCAGCTTTCCCCTTCGGAAAGCTTCATCACCCTCGTCCAGATCTGCGAGCGGGACGGGGCGTTGAAGTTGCCGTAGTTGTTGCTGTCGTTCATCACGCTCTGTTCGGTCGGCCGCCATACGCCGGACCAGAAGGTATCGCCGCCCGCGTAGGCGCCGATCTTCTCCGAGGCGAAGGCATCGTCCCCGACAAAGCGGCTCCAGGGCACTTCGGACGAGGAGGCGCTCAGGGAAATATTCAGATACCAGTTCCACTTCTGGACTTTCCGGATATAGGCGGCCGCATTCTCGGTGACTCCGCCTTGTGCCAGGTAGGCGTACTCGTCAGCCAGTTTTCCGAGTCCGTGCCCGACGGTCTCGTGTACCACCGTGTTCGCGAGGTTCGACACGCCTCCGGAAACGGTGACGTCCTTGTAGGTGACCCAGGCCACGGAGGCTCCGCCTGCATAGATGCTTTCGTCGGCAGGATCGAGCATATAGCACGTTCCGCCGTCCCGGTAACTGTTCATCAGGACCAGGACGACGGCATTGTCCATCCGCACATCGTCCTTGACGGCTTTCTTCGCGTATTCGAGCACCTTGCCATTGTCTCCGCCGACCGCCGAACCGCCGCCGAAGCCGCCGCTGAAGGCGGTCTCGCAGCCGCTGAAGTAGTCTTCGTTCCTGGAGACAGCCTCTACCATAAAGACATTGAACCGGTCTTTCAGGGACTTCATCGGCTCTACGCTGAAGAGGTCATTCATCGCCTGCCGGGCCATCTTCTCGAATGTGCCGTCCGCGATCATCCGGTCGGAGAAGGCGTCCCCGGTGATGACCAGGTCGATTCCCTTGCCGGTGGCGGCCTTCTGGAGCGTCTTCACGATGCCGTCCCTGGTGAAATCTTCGGATTCGTAGAAGGTCACGGATACATCGAGGACACCCTCAAGATACTTCAGCGCATTCTCCACATCCTTTTTCTTGTCCTTGTCAACGAGGGTCGTGTAATCGACCGTGCCGTCGGGCCCGATGATCACCATCTGGTTGATGGGCCCGCGCGGATACATACTGTCTCCTTTTATGGCGTAGAACGGGGCTCCGTCGGGATAATCTCCGTACATATGCCAGATGAAGGAATCCCATTCCGCCCCGGCCTTCTTCAGAATATCCTTGAACAGCTGGTCCCGGTTTGACAACTCCGGCTCCTCGGGTGAATTATTGGCGAAATACGTGAGTATCCCGAGCCCTTTGCTCTTTCCTTTCTGATAAAGACGCTCAAGATTGGTCAGGTATTCGGTCGCCTCTGAAAAGTCAGGCGCGATATCGAAAAGGACGGTATATTTATTCTTTTTGATAAACGCTTCAATGTCAAGGTCTTGTTCTGAAACTGTCTTGACGGCCGGTGACCCCGGTGCAGGTATCTTTGAACTGCGGATATCTTCTTGCGAAAAGTTGTTGAACTGGGCGACCTGGCCCCACAGCAGGGGGAACCGTTCGATGCCGGCGAGAGAAGCCGGCAGGTTTCCGGACAGTCTGTTGTTGCTCAGGATGAAACTCTCGAGGTTGACCAATCCGGCGTAGGACGGTGGAACCGTCCCTGTGAAATCATTGTTGTTGAGGCTGAGCCAGGTCAGATTGGACAGTTTCCCGATTTCTGCCGGCAGTATACCGGAGAGATTGATGTCGTCCAGCTGGAGATAGGTGAGATTCTTGAGGTTGCCGATGGAGGGGGACAACGCGGACTTGTCCATATACTGGGTTCTGGTGATGGACAGTGTCTGCAGGTTGGAAAGGGAGAATAGCCCTTCCGGGAGTTTCCCGGTCAGCGGGTAATCGTAGAGAACGATCCGGTTGAGTTTCTTCAGCTTGCCGATTTCCTCCGGGAGCGGGCCGAAAGTGCTTTTCGGCAAACCGTACGACATTTCGGGATCACTCCATATGGTGATCTGCTCAAGCTCTGCCAGGTCTCCGATCTCCTTGGGGATTTTCCCGATGGCTCCCCTCAGGTTCAGGGCTTTCACGTGCTTCTCCTGCGCATCCATCTCGACTCCTTCCCAGGCATTGGTGACGGGACCTTCCGTGCCCCAGTTCTCGTGTTTGGTCCAGTGGTCCTTGTTGGCGTTGTAGAATGCCATCAGGGCGGCGCGCTCTCTTTCTGCGGCCGTGGGCACGACTGTGACGGTGCAGGCTGCGCTCTTGCCGCCGGCCTTGGCGGTGATGACGGCCGTGCCGACGGCGACGGCGGTGACAACGCCGGCTTCGGAAACGGAGGCCACGGAAGTCTTGTCAGAAGACCATTTTACGGTCTTCTCCGTAGCGTTTTCAGGCACTATCGTAGCCTTCAGCGTCAACGTCTCTCCCTTTTCGATTTCCGCCGTTTCCCTGTCAAGCGTGACGGACGATACCGGGACATAGGCCTCCTGCTCGAAGGTGAGGGTGACCGGGCTGACCTTGCCGCTCTTGTCCTTTACGGTCACCTTGCCCGAGCGGGCCCCGGACTTGTCGTTGGCGGCGAAGGTAAACTCCAGTTTGCCGCTGGTCAGGGCCTTGGTCCCGTTGAAGCTGATCCAGGATGATGCCGCGGATTCCACTTCGACGGTATAATCGGTGTTGTATTGGATATCGACCGTGAAGGTGCCGCCTTCGGCAGGGATCTTCGTCGTGGCGCCGACGGTGATGGTCGATTTGGCTTCCTGGCTTACGGCGACGGAGGCCGAGAGGCCTTCGCTGCGGAAGCTGACGCTGCCGGTCATTTCGGAGGCCGAAGCGGCCGGTGCGGCCGTGACGGTGATGGTTCCTTCGCCTTCACCGGCGGTGGGTGAGACCGTCAGGCCGGTGCCGCTGACGGAAGCGGTCCAAGCGTAGTTCGCGGACACGCGGACGGTCTGCGAGCCGCCGTCCTGCGGGAACGACAAACTGGTTGGACTGACGTTCAGATACGGTTCGGGATGGCATCCGGCCACGAGGGCCAGCAACGAAAGTCCCGTCAGAAGGAAAGCGAGGAATCGTTTCATACGCGACAAATTTGGTTAAAGATAGCTATTTCCGGCCGATAATCAAAATTATTCCCGGATGATCTTGATCTCGCCGCGGAGGCCGACGGCGATGATCTGGGAGGGTTCGCCGGTGGCGCCTTCCTCCAGGTAGGGGTCGGCGACCCAATCGACGGCATCGATGATCTCCAGCGGAATGTCTTCGTAGAAGGCCGGGGCGGGCTCACCGGAGATGTTGGCCGAGGTCGAGACAATCGGCTTGCGGAAACGGCGGATCACTTCCACGCAGAAATCGTTCATCGGGATGCGGATGCCGGCGCTGCCGTCTTCGGCGATGACATTCGGCGCCAGGCCCATCGCGCCCGGATAGATGATGGTCATCGGCTTATCGTTGACTTCCAGTAGGTTGATGGCTACCTCCGGGATCACCTTGACGTATTTGCCGAGCATATCGGCATCGGACACCAGCGTGATGAGGCTCTTGCTGTCGGAGCGCCGCTTGAGTTCATACACCCGGGCCACCGCCTCTTCATTGGTGGCGTCGCAGCCGATTCCCCAGACGGTGTCGGTCGGATAAAGGATGAGACCGCCGGCCTTGAGCGTTTCTACCGCCGCCTTGACTTCTTCGAGATCGATTTCTTGTTCCATAAGATTGTTGTCTTCTTTGCGCGGGAGTGGGGATGCTCTTTGAAAACCACCCTCCCAAGCGGGCTTGGGCCCCTCCCCCTGAGGCGTGGGCGCCAATGTTTTCAAAGAGCATCCCCACTCCCTTGTGCTATGTAAATATTATTTGTCAAAATATAAATTCGTCATCACAGGATAATGGTCGGACCAGGGAATCCGGACGGTCTCGTGCCCGCTTGCCGTATATTCCTTCGGAAGCAGGATATAGTCGATCCGAAGCATCGGCCAGAGCACGGAGTAAGTGGCACCGAACCCTTTGCCCGCTTCCGCGAAACTGTCTTTCTTCGTTTTGACCAGCTGCTGGTACGTGTAGGAAATCGGCGTGTCGTTGAAGTCGCCGCACACCAGGTTGGGGTAAGGGCTGGCCGCCTCGCTTTGCAGAATGGCCTCTACCTGCGTGGAACGCCGGCGCGTGGCATCCCGCATCTTTCCATGGACCTGCACGACCTCGTCCGTGAAACTCTCCTTGTGGAAAATCCGCTTTACGAGCGTCGTAAAAGAGATGGTGTAACTCTCCAGATGACAGTTGTACACCCGGGTCGTCCGTCCGTCAATGTCGATATCTGTCACCAGGCTCAGGTTCCGGCTGTCCGGGAAAGTTAGGGACTCGGTTTTGAGGATGGGATAGCGGCTGAGGGTCAGGTTGCCGTAGCGGCGGTTCCCGCCGTTGAAAAGATGCTCGGCGTGATAGGGGTAGGACGGCAGGACTGTGCCGAGTTGCGACAGGTCCTTCACCTCGAATTCCTGCAGGCATACGATGTCGGCATCCTGCTCCGCGAGAAAGCGGCGGATTTCCTTCATCGCTTCCCCGGCCTTTACCTTCCGGCCGCCCGCAGTGTAACGGCCAAGATTGTAGGTCAGCACCTTGACCCCGTCTCCGGCGACTTGCGGATCTTCCCGGCCGAATTTGACAAAACGGTCGGCCAGTAGCAGGGTCGGCAGCAGCGCGATGACGGGAATCAGCAGCGCACGCCGGAATTTGAGCAGCGCCAGCAGCAGGATCAGCCCGTTGAGCAGCAGGATCGGGATGAAATAGAGCCCGAAAAACATCGGGATCGTATGCTCGGTCGGGTTGAAGAAGAGCGCCAGGTAAGACAGTAGCAATGCCGCCGCGGCCACGAGGGCCAGCAGCGTAAAAAGCATTGAACCGAATGTGCGCTTGCGTTTCATTCCCATTCCGTGTACATCTGCCCTTTCTTTTTCCAGATCAGAATCAGGATCAGGCCGAAGAGCATACCGCCCAGATGCGCGAAATGCGCCACGCCGTCGTGCGTGCCGAGCACCCCGGTCAGCAGTTCAATGCCCGCGAAGATTGCGACGAACCACTTGGCCTTGAGGGATACAGGCGGAAAGACCAGCGTGAGCACATAGTTCGGATAGAGCATGCCGAAGCCCAGCAGCAGGCCGTAGATGGCGCCGGAAGCGCCGACGGTCGGAATGTTGGACAGCGGCTGGGTGAGCAGCACCAGCTCGTGGCAGAGGGCGGCACCCAGCCCGCACACGAAGTAGAAGATCAGGAACTTCTTGCTGCCCCAGAGCCGTTCGAGCATCGGACCGAACACGATGAGCGACCACATGTTGAAGAAGATATGCATGAAGTTGCCGTGCATGAACATGTGGGTTGCGAACTGCCACCAGCGGAAAAAGGGCGAGCCGATGGGGAAGAGGGCGAACCACTGGTACATCGGGTCACCGATCAGTTCCGTGCCGATAAAGACAATGATATTGATGATGAGCAGGTTCTTGACTGCCGGGGGGAGGTATCTCATAATTTCTTCTCCAAATCTTCAAAAGTGATGATGGTCATGCATTTGCGTCCGTCGGGGGTCAGGTTGGGCTCGCGGCAGGCAAAGAGCTGGTCCACCAATAATTGTGCCTCTTCCGCGTTCAGGCTGCCCGCACCGCTGGCGGCAGCGGATTCTGCCATCCGTGCAGCGAGCAGATGATGCTGGTCTTCCAGCGAGGTGTCATCCCGCAGGGCGGCGATCAGTTGGTCCAGACAGTCCTTGACCGCTTCTTCCGAAGCGGGATAGCCTTCCGGCAAAGCGTTGACAACGACCGTGTTGCCGCCGAAATCCTGAATATCGAACCCCAGGCGGGCGAGCAGGTCGGGCTGTTCGAGCAAAGTCAGGCAGTCCTCGGCGCTGAGCTTGACGCTGACCGGGAAAAGCGTCTGCTGGCGGACAGGCTGCTGCTCGGCGATCTTCTCCAGGTAGCGTTCGTAGAAGATCCGCTGCCTTGCCCGGCGGATGTCCACCACCATCATGCCCGACTTGACGGGCGTGACGATGTAGCGGCGCTGGAGGACCAGCAGTTTGCCGGCCGCGGCGGTGGCCGTCTCTTCGAACAGCCGTCCGTAGCCGGGTGTCGGTTCCAGGACCGGCTCCTGCGACGGACCGGCCGGGAATTCGGGCGTCGGAATGTCATCCGGCACGTCGAAGGGGTTGAACAGCGGACTGTAGTCGATGCGGGGCGGGCGCTGCCAGGCACCGGAACTGCTGCCGGAATGGCCGGCAGCCCCGTCGCTGTCCGGCTGCGGGCCGAAGATCGGGATGTCGGGCGCCCCTTTCATGTCGAAATCGATGCTCGGCGTAAAATCGTTCTTTCCGAGCGCCTCGCGGACGGCGGCCATCAGGATTTCGAAAATCATTCCCTCGTCTTCGAACTTCACCTCGGTCTTGGCGGGGTGGATGTTGACGTCCACCCGCTGCGGCTCGGTCTCCAGAAAGAGGAAATAGGCCGGCGTATAATCGTCGGGAATCAGTTTCTCGTAGGGCTTGCAGACGGCCTTGTGGAAAAACGGTGAGCGGAAATAACGTCCGTTGACGAAGAAGAACTGGTTGCCGCTGCTCTTGCGGGCATCTTCGGGATTGCCGATGTAGCCGCTGATGCGCACGAGCGAAGTATCGACTTTCACTTCGACGAGTTCCTTGGCCAGATTCATCCCGTAGATGTCGAGGATGCGTTTCTTGCGGGTGGAGGCGGGGCGCAGGTTGTGGATCTCTTTTCCGTTGGATGTCAGCTTGAAAGCCAGCTCGGGCCGGATGAGGGCGATGCGCAGGAATTCCTGGATGACGGCCCGCAGCTCCGCGTTGTCGGACTTGAGGAACTTGCGGCGGGCGGGGACGTTGTAGAAGAGGTTGCGCACGGCGAAATGTGTGCCGGACGGCGCGGCGACGGGCTGGACTTTGGCCGGGTTCGAGCCGGAAATCTCGACCATCGTACCGATCTCGTCTTCGGGACGGCGCGTGCGGAGGGTCACCTCCGCCACGGCGGCGATCGACGGCAGCGCTTCGCCGCGGAAACCGTAGGTCTGGATTTTCTCGAGGTCTTCGGCGACCGCGATCTTGCTGGTGGCGTGCCGCTCGAAGCAGAGGACGGCGTCGTCGGCCGACATGCCGCAGCCGTCGTCGATGACCTGGATCAGCGTTTTGCCGGCATCGAGTACCGATACGACGATGCTGGCCGCGCCGGCATCTACGGCATTCTCCATCAGTTCTTTCACCACGGAGGCCGGCCGCGAGACGACCTCTCCGGCGGCGATCAGGTTGGATATGTGCTGGGGCAGGACCTGAAGCATTACTGTACCAGCAAGAGGATGAAGCCCTTGGACAGATAGTAGGCGGCGGCTGCCAGGGCCACGAGCGTCAAGGCCAGGATGACTTTCTTGACCAGGCTCATCGCCGAAGACTCTTTCTCTTCCGAGAGGCGTTTTTCTTCATAGGTCCTGCGGAAAGAACCGCGGATATGCATCCCCGGGATGTAGCGCTTGCCGCTGTCTTCTTCGATGAGACCTTCCTTCCGGGCCATTGCCTCGATCTCCTCGCCGGGCATGGTCTTGCCATATTTCTTGTAGATTTCCTGGAGTTTTTCCTTGCGCTCGTCGTAGTACCGCGGTTCGTAGTGGAATACGCGGTGCTCGGGAATATGCCAGAATTTGAAGCCGAATGCCATAGCCGAATCCGTTTTGAAACGGATAGAAACGTTTCCATCCGTTTAGATTATTGTTACAAAGATAAACATTTTTTATCTTTGCGGAAACAAGTACAGTTTCTATGGACTTCAGGGTAGGCAACGGATACGACGTCCATCAACTGGCAGAAGGACTGCCGTTGGTGCTGGGCGGGGTCCGGATTCCTCATACGAAGGGCTGTGTGGCCCACTCCGACGGCGACGTGCTCATCCACGCGCTCTGCGACGCCCTGCTGGGCGCCCTGGCGCTGGGCGATATCGGCCAGCATTTCCCCGACACTTCCGATGACTATGCCGGCATCGACAGCCGCATCCTCCTCGCCCGCGTGGCGGCGATGGTGCGCGAAGCCGGCTGGGAGGTCGTCAACGTGGATGGCACCCTGCTGGCGCAGAAGCCGAAGATCGCGCCCCACGTTCCCGCGATGCGCCAGGCCCTCGCCGACACGCTCGGTCTTCCCCTCGACGCCGTTTCGGTGAAGGCCACCACCACCGAACGCCTCGGCTTCGTCGGCCGCGAAGAGGGCATCGCCGCCCACGCCACCTGCCTCCTCCGCCGTCGCGAGGGAGGGGAGGCTATTCCGGGACGTAGATGATTTCGCCGTTTTCGAGTTCGTAGGCGGTGCCGACGCGGCGACCGCGGCGACCGGATGCGTTCTGGTCGTCGCTGGGCGTGTAGCGTTTGATCTGGCCGGCCTCGCGGGTGATGATCTCCATGTCGGCCTTGCCGGGGTTCTTGACCATCGTGAAGTCGTCTTTCGTGAAGATTTCCGACAGGTTGAAGCGGGCCACCAGGGCCACCATCAGCGCCACGGCGAAAACCATCGCCACGTCGAAGAGGTTGGCGACGGTGGACATCGGATCGACCTCGTCGCCGTCGTGCAGGAGGCTGTTTCTATGCTTTCTCATCGGCTTGACCGGTATGAAGGATTTGGGCGATGTATTCCAGGTCGTTGAGGTCGCGGGCGCACCAGCGCTGCTTCACCTGCAGCGTCACCACGCCGATGGCGGCGATCAGCATGCCGACCACCGTGGTGGCGAAAGCTACCTGCATGTTGTAGGCCATCGAAGCCAGGTCGCCGGCCGCCAGGCCGACCAGGGCAGGACCCATCGGGATGAGCGTTCCCATCAGGCCCAGCATCGGGCCGAGTTTGGCCAGCGTGCGCGACTGGCCCAGTGCCCGCTGGGCATCGACTTCAAAATTGGCAAGCCGGCGTTCGCACCAGGCGGCATCGTCCCGGTGTGCCAGCAACTGGCGGGCAGCGCTGAGCAAAGGGACTTTTGCCGCTGCCTCAGCGGTAGACAGCGAAGTCAGCCCCACCAGGCAGGCGGCAGCATCTCCCTCGAGCAGCGGGGCAAGTTTCTGCTGGAGACTGTGCCGCCGGTAATATTCCCCGAAAAAGCCGCCGACCAGCACCAGTGCACGCAGCAGGAAAAGCAGCAGCAGGACGATCACCGGCACCAGCAGGCCGTTCGAGATCCAAAACAAAGCATTTGATATCGTTTCCATGGTTTTCGCATTAAAAAGTAATGGCCCCTGTGGCGGCGACGCAGAGCAGGAGCAGGAAGAGATTGATCAGAAAAAGGCCCTCAAGCCGCGTCGCTTCTTCCGAGACCAGGCGGGCCAGCAACCGGCTGCCGCCGAAGGCGACCGCCAGCGTGACCAGGGCGGCGATCCAGGCGAAGCGGTCGAAATGAATTCCGGGCCGCGCAAAAAGCAGCTGATCCCAGCCCCAGCAGGCAGCCGGAAAAGCCAGC
>Ga0256405_10000864_pt1 | contig 91947 bp, 66 predicted proteins | sample RumenRJG_02DNA_FD_189096 | JGI IMG/M metagenome (GOLD analysis project Ga0256405, IMG submission 189096) | Bovine rumen microbial communities from Lethbridge, Alberta, Canada - RJG_02 | ecosystem: Host-associated > Mammals > Digestive system > Stomach > Rumen | place: Canada: Alberta...
CGGCGGGGACTTCCTTGGCATTCTTATAGCTCTTCGGCTTCACCTTGTTTCCATCCCAGTTATCAGGATTGATGGAGTGGCCAATCGTGGACTGAAGGGTAACACCCTTCACCGACAACTGGACGCGGATTGCCTTCTCCTTGGTACGCTTACTTTCGCGATTTTCGAGGTATACTGTAACTGGCATAATCAGTCTAAGTTTAAAATCTACGCATAAAGTTACGCATAAAATTTTGAAAATCCAAATATACTTCGATTTACTATTCTTTCACTAAAGTGGCTATAATCAAATACTTATAAAACTATTTTTGAATATTATTGTTCTTGAAAATGGAGTCCTATGCTCCACAAAACGGAAAGTCAGGCAGCACGCCTGACTTTCTTCGTTTTGCGGAGCATGTGCCGGGCAAAGCCCGACGATTTCCTTTAAAGATTCTTTTGGAGGGCGGTGGCGATGCCGGCGCCGCGAAGGTTGTCGGCTACGATGGTACCGTCAGGACCAAAGAGGATGATGTGCGGTATGGTAGAAATACTGAATCTATCCGCAAGTTGCTGTGAGGGGTCAAGAATCTGAGGATAATGTATGCCAAGACTTTCCAGCGCTTTGATGGTTGCATCCACTTTATCGTTGACGGGAACACCAATCACAATCAGGCCTTTGTCCTTGTATTTCTCGTAAGCAGCAACAACGTTGGGAGTTTCTTCCCTGCAGGGGCCGCACCATGAGGCCCAGAAATCTACCAGGGCGTATTTTCCTTTGCCGACATAATCTTCGAAGGTACCGGCTTCTTTCTTGATCTCGCCGTTTTCAAGATAGGTAACAACCTCGTTCAGTGAGATGGCCTTAAGGTGCTCGTAGTAGCCGCCGATTTTTCCATCGGCCTGGATGAATTTGTCGGCCTGCTCGTACAAGGCGATGAACTCATCGGCATCGATATCCTCCATCATAATAAACATTGCCTGAAGGCCGAGGGCGTCGGACTTATGGTTCAGATAAACCTCTTTGCTGCGGGCTGCAATCTTTTTATGCATATTGTCGCTAAGGGCGTCGGCGGCTTCCTGATCGCCGGCATCGATAAGCGGCAAGGCCTTGGCATTGTTTTCCATGAAAGCGTCTATAACCCAGTTCTGGAACTCTTGCAGTTCGGTGGACAGGGGACTGCCGCTGATGACGGGTTTGCCTTCTTCTATGGATAGGTTAATCTCTTTTACGTCCGGTATAAGGGGGATGGGGCTTCCACTGTTGCCGCGCATCACGCAGACGAAGGTTTTGGGATCTATTTCACATTTCAGGGTGAAGGAGCCGTCGGCAAGAATACAATTATCTATAACATCTCCGGTTGTGTTAACCAGACTTACCGAATCAACAGGGTCAGTAAAGCTGCCCTTAATTGTGCACACCTTGCTGCCGCAAGACATTACGGCCAGAAGGGAAACAAAAAATAAGGAGATCTTTTTCATATTATCTGATTGTTTGATTGAATCCTTTTAAATAATTGGGCCACAAAGTTATAAATGGTCGGTCATTTAATCAATATGCAATAGTGGTACTTTATTCCTTTTTTATGATTATTTTTCTTTTTATATTTGTGATACTATGTCTTTTGAGCGTAATATTCAGGATTTTACGTACAGCCCCAGGGTGCTGGACCAGGAGTCAATGCTTGAGTTGATTCGGGAATACCGCATCATACCTTTTTTTGAAAATCCTATAGCCGGATTTTCTGTAGAAGAGCATACTCCGCACGACCTTTGGTTCACAGAAGAGAACCTTGGCCCGTGGGACTGGAAGATTTATAGCGTGCAGAGCGGGGATGTTGCTTATGGTAAGTTCCTTTGGGGCGGAAAGGCGGCTTTTGCCACCGTGGATGTGTACCGGGAGCTGCTAAACTGGCGCCGCGCTCAGCCTAAATATGCCCCGTCAGAAGACCAGCAGCGCATACTTGACTATGTGGCGGAGCATGGCTCCATCGGTGTGGCAGAGGTTCGTAAATTGCTTGGAATCAAGAAGGCTGCGGCTGATAATCTGCTGGCTCGGCTACAGATGCAGACGCGCCTTGTGACGGGCGATATAATCCGCGTATACCGTGGGGTGGATCTGACCTATTCCGGCTGGCAGAGGTCTTCTTTCTGCGCTCCGGAGTCATTGTTCCAGGATCTGGATTTCCCCTTCCCTGGCTTTAAGCCTGTAAGCCTTAAGTCTTCACTTACGCCGCAGGAGTCCCTGGAATACGTAAAAGAAAACGTCCGCCGCATCTGCGGGGACGTTCCTGACAAGTTGTTATCTAAACTATTGGAATAGACTACTTTATGCGTGCATCGCAGTAGCAGCAGCGGATGGCGCCGGAGTCCGTTTTGTGGAAGCGGGCGGGGGCGTTTTCGTTGTTGCAGATGCACTTGGGATTAGGGCAGCGGGCGCCTGCGGGCAGCTCTGCAGAATCGGCGGCAAGAAGGTTGCTGCCTGCCATTCCGGCGCGGCCTACGTTGTCGTGTGCGGGGTCGTCCTTCCACTCAAGAAGCTTGGTAATAAGGGCCATACGTACGAACTTTCCGTTCTCTACCTGGCGGAAGTAAGCGGCGCGGGGGTCTGAATCCACATCTGTCAGAATCTCGTTTACGCGGGGCAGCGGGTGAAGAACTGCCATCTTTTCCTTGGCCAGGGACATCTTCTTGGCATCCAGTACAAAGCTGTCCTTGACGCGGTTGAATTCGTCCATGTCCAGGAAGCGTTCCTGCTGAACGCGTGTCATGTAAAGGACATCGAGCTCCGGCATTACTTCTTCCATGGTATGAACCTCACGGTACTGGACTCCAAGGCGGTCGCATACATCCTGTTTGATGTAGTCCGGCAGTTTGAGCTCGTCCGGGGCGATGAGGATGACCTTGATGTCTTTGTAGCGGGACAGGGCCTTGATCAGCGAATGAACTGTGCGGCCGAATTTAAGGTCGCCGCAGAAGCCGATGGTAATGCCGTCAATGTGGCCAAGCTCGCGGGTGATGGTCAGAAGGTCCGTGAGCGTCTGGGTGGGGTGGCTGTGAGAGCCGTCGCCGGCATTGATAATAGGCACCCTGGATACCTCTGTTGCGTATTGCTGGGCACCCTCGATATGATGGCGCATTGCAATTACGTCGGCGAAACATCCTACCACGCGCACTGTATCCTGCACTGTTTCACCTTTGCTTACAGAGCTGCTCTTGGCGTCTGAGAAGCCAAGAACGTTGCCGCCAAGCTCCATCATTGCGGCTGTAAAACTAAGCCTTGTACGTGTGCTGGGCTCGTAAAAAAGAGTCGCCAGCTTCTTGTGGGCCAGGATTTCCTGGTACTTTTGCCTGTCGGCGATGATGTCCTGGGCAAGGGCAATAATCTGATCGGTTTCCTGTTTTGTCAGGTCGGTAGGGTCGATAAGATGTTTCATATATGTTTGAGTTTTATTTAATCCAACTTTCGTCTGAGGGATTGTTGCGGAAGGCCAGGATGCGCTCTTTCCACTGCGGTGCGATGCGGCCTTCTTCTACGGCTACGTCAACAAGGGCGTCAAGGTTGCTGAGTGAGTGGTTTACAGTGCCTGCTGCGGCGATGCGCTCAAGGCCTTTCTTCATTCCGTAGGTGAAGATGCTTACGATGCCAAGCACCTGGGCGCCGGCTTCGCGAAGGGCTTCCACAACTTCTATTGCGCTGCCGCCGGTAGAGATAAGGTCTTCAATTACAACTACTTTGGTGCCGGGTTCCATCTTACCTTCGATGCGGTTGGTGCGGCCGTGGGTTTTGGCTTCGCCGCGAACGTAGCCCATGGGCAGGTTAAGCAGGGTGGCGGTCATCGCTGCGTGTGCGATGCCGGCGGTGGATGTGCCCATAAGCATTTGGCAGTCAGGGTGATACTTCTTTACTAGTTCTGCCAGTCCGGCTTCTACTTTGTCTCTTGTGGCGGGGGCGGAGAGGGTGAGTCTGTTGTCACAGTAGATTGGGCTTTTGATTCCGCTGGCCCATGTGAAGGGTTCTTCGGGTCTTAGGAATACTGCTCCTATGCTCAGTAATTCGTGTGCTATTACTTTTTCCATATATTAAATTTAATCTGCAAATTCGTTAAGGCATCGGTTATAGGCGGCGACGGGATCGGGGGAGGCGGTGATGGGGCGGCCGACTACTATGAAGTCGGAGCCTATCTCACGGGCCCGCTCAGGGGTGGTGATGCGTACCTGGTCGTCTGCGGCGGCATCGGCAAAACGGATGCCGGGAGTGACTGTGAGGAAGCCTTTACCGCAGGCGTCCTTAACCATAGCTGCTTCAAGAGGGGAGCATACAACGCCGTCCAGGCCTGCTTCTTTGGCGTTTTGGGCGTATTTGACGATGGTTTCGTTAATGCCGGCGCCAATCAGGAGTTCTTTCTGCATGGTTTCCTGCGATGTTGATGTTAGCTGCGTTACGGCTATCAGCAGGGGCCTGGTGCCGTCGGGGTGGGTGAGGCCTTCAAGGGCGGCTTTCATCATTGCCACCGTGCCTGCGGCGTGCACGTTTACCATATCAACGTCCAGCGATGACAGTACGGCCATGGCTTTGCGTACAGTGTTGGGGATGTCGTGCAGTTTAAGGTCCAGGAAGATTTTGTGGCCGCGGGCCTTGATCTGGCGGACGATGTCGGGGCCGGCTGCATAGAATAGTTCCATGCCTATTTTTACGAAGGGTTTCCTGCCGCCTTGGAACTTGTCCAGGAAGGCGAGGGTGGCTTCTGCGCTGCTAAAGTCGCAGGCTATTATTACGTCTCTTTCCATATTCTGTTTTTCAGTCAGACGATTTCATAAGACTATATTATTTTTATACTATGCTTATTATATCCTTAATGGATTCAATACCTAATTCTGTAAGCTTGGCGGGGAGGGCGGCGATGATTTCGGGGCAGGCGAAGGGGTTGCGAAGGTTCTCTGCTCCTACCTGTACGGCGGTAGCGCCGGCCATCATCATTTCAATTACGTCCGCAGCCGATGCAACGCCGCCGCAGCCCATAACCGGAATCTTGCAGGCATGTGCAACCTGGTAAACCATGCGAAGCGCGATAGGGAAGACCGCCCTGCCGGAATAGCCGCCCATGGTGTTGGCTATCACCGGTTTACGCTGCTTGATGTCTATGCGCATACCTAGGAAGGTGTTAACCAGGGTGAGGCCGTCGGCGCCGGCGTCTTCGCAGGCCCGGGCTATGGCTACTATGTCAGTTACGTTGGGGCTAAGCTTAATAAAAACGGGTTTTGCGGTGCATACTTCCTTAACCGCTTTGGTAACCTCTGCGGCGGCTTGCGGGCTTGTACCGAAGGCCATGCCGCCGTTATGCACGTTGGGGCAGGAAATGTTTACCTCTACTATGTCAATACCTTCGCAGCTATTGGCCTTGGAGCAGCAGTGGCGGTATTCGTCCACGCTGAAGCCGCTGATGTTGGCAATTACGCAGCCATCGTAGACCTTGCGCAGAGCAGGGACTTTCTGGCCTACCAGGGCGTCGATTCCCGGGTTCTGAAGGCCTACGGAATTGATCATTCCGCCGGGGCATTCGGCAACGCGCGGGGTGGGGTTGCCGTAGCGGGGCTCCTGGGTTGTGCCTTTAAGGGAAATGCCGCCAAGGACGTTAAGGTCAAAACTGTCTGCCAGCTCCAGCCCGAAGCCGAAGGTGCCGCTTGCGGGGACTACCGGGTTCTTAAGGTTTATCCCACAGAGGTTTACAGAGAGGTCTACCATATTATTTCCTCCTTTTTAAAGACGGGACCGTCCTTGCAGACGCGTTTGGTCCCGGCTGTGGTTTTAATGCTGCAGCAGTAGCAGAAGCCTGCGCCGCAGCCCATACGCTCTTCAAGGCTGGCCTCGCCCGGGCCCTCAAGGGCGCCGCATACGGCGCGCATCATTACCATAGGGCCGCAGGTATAGAAGAAGTCGTAAGAGGGCTTCAGGGTTGCGATGGCGTCTGTTACGAAGCCTTTGACTCCGGCGCTGCCGTCAAGCGTGGCAAGGGCAAAGCCGTCGCAAAGAGCGCGGAATTCTTCTGTAAGAACAACCTCGTCGGCTTTGTTAAAGCCCAGCACTGCGGTTACCTTCTTGCCTTGGGCTTTCAGCTTTTTAGCCAAAAGATACAGCGGGGCTGCACCCAGGCCGCCTGCAGCCAGCAGGGCTTCCTGCCGGCAGGCCGCGCTGCTAAAGCCGCGGCCCAGGCCCGTCAGCAGGTTCAGCTGCTGCCCGGCCTGCATGGCGGCCAGCACCGTGGTACCTTCGCCAACGGTCTTGTAGTACAAGGTAATCCTGCCATCAGCCTGATCGCAAATGGAAATAGGCCTGCGCAGATAGTAGCCGGGGATCTGGATATTCACAAATTCTCCGTCTACCTGTGGGCCTGCAAGTACCAGGCGATAGGTCTTGGTGGCTACCAGCTCGTTCGATACAATTGTGTAGTTGTACTTATCCATTATTTGTATTCTTCATCAATTGTGGAGATTCCCAGTGTAATCTCTTCAAGCACGTCCAGAAGTACTCTTACGGTCTCCAGGGCGGTGAAGATGGTCACGTTGTTCTCTACGGCCGTGCGGCGGATCTCGTAGCCGTCAAGGTGGCTGCTCTTCTGGTTCAGGTCAATTGTGTTGATCACATAGCTGACATGACCTTTGCGCAGGGCCTGGCAAATCTCGTCGCTGCCCTCTGACAGCTTCTTAAGGCTCTTGGTGCGGATGCCGTTCTCTTTAAGGAAGGCGGCCGTTCCCTTTGTGGCCTCTATGTTGAAGCCCAGGTTGTAGAAGCGGCGGATAAGCGGCAGGGCCTCCGGCTTGTCCTTGTTGGCGATGGTGCAAAGAATTGTGCCATAAGGCTTTACGTCCATGCCCGATGCCTGCAGCGATTTGTACAGGGCCCTGGTCAGGGATTTATCGTAACCGATAGCCTCGCCGGTAGACTTCATTTCCGGGGACAGGTAGGTATCGATACCCTTTATCTTGCCAAATGAGAAGGCGGGAGTCTTTACAAAATGGCGTTTGCGCTCCGGGAAGTAAACTTCTGTGATGCCCTGCTCTTTGAGTGAGTGGCCAAGCATTACGCGGGTGGCAATCTTTGCCATCGGGATGCCTGTACTCTTGGAAATGAAGGGCACGGTACGGGAGCTGCGGGGGTTCACCTCAATCACGTAAACATCGTCATTGCTGTCCACTATGAACTGGATGTTGAACAGGCCTACGATGCCAATTTCCTTACCCAGCTTAACCGTATCTTCAATTATCTCTTTCTTTACTTTGTCACTGAGGCTGAAGGAAGGATAGACGCTGATACTGTCGCCGCTGTGGATGCCGGTTCGTTCAACATGCTCCATGATGGCGGGGATGAATACGTCTTTTCCGTCGCAGATGGCATCGACCTCAGTCTCCTTGCCCATAATGTACTTATCCACAAGTACGGGGGATTTCTCGTTGATTTCTACCGCATTGTGAAGGTAGTGGCGGAGTGTGTCGTCGTTACCTACGATCATCATGGCACGGCCGCCAAGCACGAAGCTGGGGCGCACCAGAACGGGGTAGCCAATGTCGTGGGCAGCCTTCAGACCTTCTGCAACGCTGGTTACGGCATGTGCCTTTGGCTGGCGGATGCCGGTGCGGCGCATTATGGCCTCGAAGAGCTTGCGGTCCTCGGCATTGTCGATGGCCTCGAGTCCAGTGCCTATGATAGGCACGCCGAACTCTGCCAGCGGACCGGCCAGGTTAATGGCAGTCTGGCCGCCAAGGGTGACAATCACTCCTTCCGGCTGCTCCAGGCGGATGACGTTCATCACGTCCTCTGTTGTAAGCGGCTCAAAATAGAGTTTGTCGGATATGGTGTAGTCGGTTGATACAGTCTCAGGGTTGTTGTTGATGATAATGGCCTCGTAGCCGGCCTCGCGTATGGCCCAGATGGCGTGAACGGTAGAGTAGTCGAACTCTACGCCCTGACCGATGCGGATAGGGCCGCTGCCAAGTACCAGTATCTTCTTGCGATGGCTGCGCTTGCTTTCGTTCTCCTGCTCGTAGGTAGAGTAGAAGTAGGGCACGTAGGTTTCGTGCTCGCCGGCGCAGGAATCGATCATCTTGTAAACCGGCACAATCTCGTTTGCAAAGCGCATGCGGATGATGTCCGCCTCGCTCTTATCCCAAAGCTCGCCGATGAACTTGTCACCGAAGCCCATTCTCTTGGCCTCACGCAGAACTTCCATATCGCCGGGAGCGGCCTTGACCATGCGTTCCATGCGGATAATGTTGTAAATCTTCTCCAGGAAGAGCATGTCTATCTTGGTGCGGTCGTAGATGCGGGAAAGGTCTATACGCAGCCTAAGCAGCTGGGCGATTGCGTGCAGTCGGTCGTCCGTAGGCGTGCTGATGTAGTCCAGCAGCTGTTCTTCTGTCCAGTCGTCGAACTTCTTTTTATGCACGTGGCAGCATCCGCTCTCCAGGGAGCGCATGGCCTTGAGAATTCCTTCTTCAAGGGTGCGGCCTATGCTCATCACCTCTCCGGTGGCCTTCATCTGGGTGCCCAGTTCATTGGAAGCCTCGCTGAACTTGTCAAAGGGGAAGCGGGCTACCTTGGTTACGACGTAGTCGATTGCAGGCTCTGTGCAGGCCGGCTGTCCGGCGATGGTAATCTCGTCCAGAGTAAGGCCTACGGCTATTTTTGCTGTCACGCGGGCAATAGGGAAGCCGCTGGCCTTTGATGCCAGGGCGGAAGAGCGTGACACGCGCGGGTTAACCTCGATGATGTAGTATTTGAAGGACAGGGGGTCAAGGGCGAACTGCACATTGCAGCCTCCTTCTATATGCAGGGCGCGGATCAGCTTAAGGGCGCTGGTGCGCAGCATTTCGAACTCCTTGTCTGTAAGTGTCTGTGCGGGTGCCACAACAATCGAATCGCCGGTATGGATGCCCACAGGGTCGACATTCTCCATGGAGCATATGCTGATGGCTGTGTCGTTGTGGTCCCGCATCACCTCGAACTCGATTTCTTTATAGCCCTTGATGCTCTTTTCTACCAGGACCTCGTGAACGGGGGACAGGTAAAGGGCGTTTCGCATCATGTCGCGCAGCTCTTCCTCGTTATAAGCAAAACCGCCGCCGGTGCCGCCCAGGGTAAAGGCGGGGCGAAGGATTACGGGGTAGCCAATCTTCTGCGCGGCTGCTACGCCTTCTTCTATGCTGTAGCAGATTTCAGAGGGGATGACGGGCTCGTTTATGCTAAGGCAGAGCTCTTTGAAAAGTTCCCTGTCTTCTGCTTTTTCTATATTGCGAAAGTCGGTTCCAAGAATCTCTACGCCGCACTCGTCCAGCACGCCTTTCTTTGCCAGCTGTACGGCCAGGTTAAGGCCGGTCTGGCCGCCCAGTCCGGGAACCAGGGCGTCAGGGCGCTCGTAGCGAATGATTTTGGCAATATAGTCCAGTTTGAGGGGCTCCATGTAAACCTTATCCGCAATGTGCGTGTCGGTCATGATGGTGGCGGGGTTGGAGTTAACCAGAATGACCTCGTAGCCCTCTTCTTTAAGTGCCAGGCAGGCCTGTGTGCCTGCGTAATCGAATTCTGCTGCCTGTCCGATGACGATAGGACCGGAGCCAATTACCATTACTTTCTTGATATCAGTTCTTCTAGGCATTGTCTCTATCCTCCATCATTTTAATGAAATTGTCAAAAAGGCCAAGGTTGTCGTAGGGTCCGGGGCCTGATTCCGGATGGAACTGGATTCCAATCACCTTGTCTGTAAGATTTCTGAAGCCCAGTACATACTTTTCAGGAACGGCTGTATGTGTGGGTTCAAGCTGTGTGCCTTCTACGCTTTTGAAGCAGTGGCTCTGCCCCAGGACGGCTATGTTGATGCGGTTGGTGGCAAGATCCCTGACCGGATGGTCTCCGTGGACGCCGCAGCCCATGTCAGATAGCTTTGCTCCGTATGCCAGGCCGATGGCTTCCATGCCAAGGCCCAGTCCCAGTACGGGCAGCTTGCCTTTTATGGCAGCAAAAAGTGTGGTGATTTCAGGCACCTCCTGCGCGCAAGCCGGGCCGTCGGACAGCAGCACTCCGTCCGGGTTGAAGGCCAGTATGTCTTTTGCCGGGGTATTGAAGGGAACGATGGTTACGTTGCAACCGGCTTCGTTAAGCCTGCGAATTACGCTGTACTTGATGCCGCAGTCCACTGCTACTACGTGGAAGCGGTGGTTGGATGTGCGGGTTACCCATCTTTTTTTACAACTAACGCTGCGAACCAGATCTTTGGGACGGGGAGTTTCCCTGATCAGTTGCAGCGCTTCATCTCTTGACAAGGAGGAATCGACAATAGCACCCATCGGCTTTTTGCCCTTGCGGATAATTTTAGTGAGCAAACGGGTGTCGATGCCGCTGAGACAGGTGATGCCGTGCTCTTCCAGCTCTTCTTCAAGGGTTTTGGCTGCACGGAAGTTACTGGGGGTGTCGCAGCATTCGCGAACGATGAGTCCGCCAAGCATCGGTGATTTGGATTCGTAGTCCTCGTTGGTGATGCCGTAGTTGCCAATAAGGGGATAGGTCATTACTACGAGTTTTCCTGCGTAGCAGGGGTCGGAGATGATTTCCTGGTAGCCGACAACTGATGTGTTGAATACGACTTCGCAGACCTTGGGGGCTGCGGAGCCGAAGCCGACTCCGATGAATTCTTCACCGCTTTCTAGTACAAGCTTTCTTTCAGGCCTTTTCATTTATAGTTTATTGTTTGTTAATATCATATATGGTATTGCCATCCAATTCAGTTTTTAAAACTTTACCATAAACTTCCCAGCCGTCGAAGGGGGTGGAGTGGCCCATGGAGGCGAAGGTTGTGCTGTCGATGGTAAAGGGAGTCTCCAGGTCTATGACTACGCGGTCGTCAGGTGTGGCCGGGAGATTGAAGATGCGGCGGGGTGCGGCGGACATGGCTTCAATGAGCCTGTCCAGGCTAATGAGGCCGGTGCGTACAAGTTTGGTGTACAGTACGGGGAAGGATGTTTCCAGTCCGACGATGCCCATTGCGCTGCCGGCAAAGCCGCGGCTCTTTTCTTCTGCTGTGTGTGGAGCGTGGTCAGTTGCAATTACGTCGATTGTGCCGTCTGCAAGACCCTCGATAAGGGCGTCGCGGTCTTCCGCTGTGCGGATGGGAGGGTTCATCTTAAAGCGGCCCTCGTCCAGGACATCATCCTTGCAAAGAGTCAGATAGTGGGGTGCGGTCTCGCAGGTAACGTTGATGCCGCGGGCCTTGGCGTCACGAATCAGCCTGACGCTCTCTTTGGAAGAGATGTGGCAGACATGGTAGTGGCAGCCGGTCTGGCGGCAAAGCTCCAGGTCCCGCTCTATCTGGCCCCATTCGCTGCGGGGATCGGTGCCCGGAAGGCTGTTGTCCTCACAGTGGGCGGCAATGATTACGCCCAGCCTTGCGGCCTCTTTCATGGCGGATAGCATTACAGCTTCGCTTTGAACCCCGGAACCATCGTCAGAAAAGGCGCAGCAATGACCTTTCAAGGCGGCGAAGTCCACCAGCTCAAGGCCTTTTCTGCCCATGGTGATGGAGCAGTAGGGAAGTACCCTTACTACGGCGTCCCTGCGGATGGCTTCCTGCTCTATGGCTAATGTTTCAAGGGTGTCCGGAACCGGATTAAGATTGGGCATTGGGCAGACTATTGTATAACCCCCGCGTGCGGCTGCACGCGTACCCGTGAGTATGGTCTCTTTTGAAGTGAAACCGGGCTCCCGCAGATGCACATGGACATCTGCAAAGGCCTGACATTCTAGAAATCTGTTGCGCATTCTCACTACACGCATTTCTTACAAAGGTACGGCAGAGTTTGCCAATCTTCCAAATAATTTTTACATATTTTTTGAACTTTTTTTATTGAAACGATTAAGTAAAAATTTTTTCAAAAAAGGTGTTGCGCGGTTCATTTTTCCACCTTAACTTTGCATCCCGTTGTTACTATAATTTTCTGTTAGTTATGACGGTATCTGTTATTATGGGAAGCGCAAGCGACTGGGACGTAATGTCTGCAGCTTGCACCACTCTGGAAGAATTCGGCATCTCCTATGAAAAGAAGGTACTTAGCGCTCACCGCAACCCCGGTCCGCTTGCAGAGTACGTCAAATCAGCCCCTGAAAGAGGATGTGAAATCATAATCGCCGGTGCCGGCGGCGCAGCTCACCTGCCCGGGGTGATCGCCGCTCTTACAACCCTCCCTGTAATTGGCATCCCCGTGAAGTCAAAAGCCCTGAACGGCCTGGATTCCCTCCTGTCAATCGTACAGATGCCTTCCGGAATCCCCGTTGCCACCATGGCGATTGATGGAGCCAAGAATGCCGCCCTCTACGCTGTAGCAATACTCGCCCTGAAAGATGACGCCCTTGCTGTGCGCCTCAAAGAGTTCCGCCAGCAGCAGAGCCAGAAAGTACTGAATACTGAAATATAAACCAATATGCCCACCACGCCCCTGCGCCGGTGGGCATATCTTTTTGATTATAATGAATAGCACCCGCCTGTTTGTAGAAAAAAGGGAAAAGTTTAACGTTGAGGCCAGCAGCTTGCTGGCAGAGTTTAACGAGAACCTGTCCCTGAACCTTCGTTCCCTTAGGTTGATCAATGTTTACGACCTCTTTGGTTTTACCCCGGAGCTCGTAGAAAAATGCCGTTACACCGTCTTTGGAGAAGTTGTTACCGACACTGTAAGTGACGATATGAATCTCTCTGGCAAGAAGTACATTGCAGTTGAGTTCATCCCCGGTCAGTTTGACCAGCGCGCTTCTTCTGCAGTAGACTGCGTCCACCTTATCGACCCCTCTGCAGAGGTTGTCATTAAGAGCGGCCGTCTGCTGGTTTTTGATGACGATGTTACCCCGGCCGTCCTGGACCGCATCGCAAAGTATTTCATCAATCCCGTTGAATGCCGTCCCAAGGATATGGGTGCGCCTTCACTTGCAGACAAGGCCGACGTTAAGCCTCTGGAAGACCTTACAGGCTTTATTTCTATGCCTGAGGATGCCTTTGCAGGCTTCTGCAAGAGCCATGGTCTGGCCATGAATACCGATGACCTTCGAGAGGTTGTAAATTACTTTAAAAAAGAGGGTCGCGATCCTTCAGAAACAGAGCTTCGCATACTTGATACATATTGGAGCGACCATTGCCGTCACACCACCTTCACTTCCCAGTTGGAAGAGATTACCGTGGACGAATCGTTCATGAAGAACGAATTCGAAGGTTCTCTCCAGCTCTTGCAGGACCTTAGGAAAGAGCTTGGCCGCAGCCAGAAGCCTCTTTGCCTTATGGAACTTGCCACCATCGGCGCACGTGCGCTCAAGGCCCGCGGCAAGCTTCAGGACCTGGAGCAGAGCGAAGAGAACAATGCCTGCAGCATATATGTAAATATTACCGTTGACGGAGAGCCCCAGAAATGGCTGCTCCAGTTTAAGAACGAGACCCATAACCATCCTACAGAGATAGAGCCCTTCGGCGGTGCTGCAACCTGCCTTGGCGGTGCTATCAGGGACCCTTTGTCCGGCCGTGCCTATGTATATCAGGCAATGCGTGTTACCGGTGCGGGCAATATCCTTGCCGGCGTTGCGGAGACCATTCCCGGCAAGCTTCCTCAAAGGATGATAAGCCGCAAGGCAGCCGCTGGCTATTCCAGCTACGGCAACCAGATTGGACTTGCTACCACGCACGTGCGTGAGATATATTCAGAGGGATACACTGCAAAGCGCATGGAGATTGGCGCTGTGGCCGGTGCCGTCAAGGCTTCCGACGTTCGCCGTGAAAGCCCTGCCGCCGGCGATGTTATCCTTCTTCTTGGCGGCCGTACAGGCCGTGACGGTATAGGTGGAGCTACCGGTTCTTCCAAAGAGCACACAGAGGCTTCACTTGAGACCTGCGGAAGCGAGGTGCAGAAAGGTAACGCCCCCGAGGAGCGCCAGCTCCAGAGACTCTTCCGCCGCCCGGAGGTAACCCGCCTTATTAAGAAGAGCAACGACTTTGGCGCCGGTGGCGTGAGCGTTGCTATTGGCGAGCTTGCAGACGGCCTGGATATCTATCTTGACCGCGTGCCCGTCAAATATTCCGGCCTCAATGCCACTGAACTTGCTATTAGCGAGTCCCAGGAGCGTATGGCCGTTGTAGTAGAGGCTAAAGACAAGGCCGCCTTCGAGGCCCTTTGCGGCGCAGACAATATAGAGGTTACCCACGTTGCTGACGTTACTGCAACAGGAAGAATGAGGATGTTCTTCCATGGCAGCAGGGTTTGCGACCTTTCCCGTGAATTCATAGACAGCGCCGGTGCCAAGCATTATGCAAAGACCGCCATCGCTGCCGTAGATAATAAAGACCCGTTCCAGCGCAATCCTGAAGGGAAGTCACTGCAGCAGAAGATGGAGTCTGTAATGGGCTCTGCCAATGTTGCTTCCCAGAAGGGTCTGGTAGAGATGTTCGACAGCACTATCGGCCGTTCAACTGTGCTTATGCCTTATGGCGGCAAGACCCAGAAGACAGAGTGCCAGGTTTCTGTACAGAAGCTTCCTACAGCCGGTTATACCGACGATGCCAGTGTAATGGCCTTCGGTTACAACCCGGACATTGCTATGTGGAGCCCTTATCACAGCTCTGCCTATGCAGTTGTTGAGGCCTGCACCAAGGTTGCCTGCTGCGGCGGTGACTGGTCAACCATGCGCTTCTCTTACCAGGAGTACTTTGAGCGCATGACTCACGACCCTCACACCTGGGGCAAGCCCCTTGCTGCCCTTCTTGGCACACTTAAGATGCAGATTGCCCTTGGCCTGCCTTCAATCGGCGGCAAGGACTCTATGAGCGGTACCTTCGAGCACATACATGTGCCCCCTACGCTCGTTGCCTTTGGTATTACCATGGTGGATGCCGGTAAGGTTATTTCCCCTGAATTCAAGAAAGCCGGTAACAGGATCTACCTTTTGAAGGCTGCTCCTAAGGCTGACTATATGCCTGATACAGACGTGCTTACTGCAAACTGGAGCTGGCTTAAGGACCGCATCCATGACGGCAGCGTAGAGTCTGCATGGTCTCTCAGCTACGGCGGTGTTGCAGAAGGTCTTGTAAAAATGGCCCTTGGCAACAGCCTTGGTTTTGATGTAAACATCGCAGCGGAAGAACTCTTCCGTCTTGGCTACGGCAGCGCCGTTATCGAGTCCAACAAGGAGCTTGACTACAAGAACGCCATCCTTCTTGGAACCGTTACTTCAGAAGGTGCTGTTATCAATGGTACCAAACTGGACCTGAAGGCCCTGGAAGCAGCCTACGAAGGCCGTTATGCCAGGATCTATCCTGCCAAGGTTGCGCCTCTCTTTGATAAGGACGCTCCTAAGGCAGAAGTTAAAGAAGTCAATAATTCTAACCTTGTATATAGTGGGACAGCAGTGCAGACTCCTGTAGTCTGCCTGCCGGTTTTCCCCGGAAGCAACTGTGACTACGACACTGCAAAGGCCTTCCGCAAGGCCGGCGCAGAGGTCCGTCCCTTCATCTTCAGGAACCTTACCCCTGAAGACGTGCTGGCCTCTATCGACGCCCTTGCAAAGGCTATCAGCGAGGCTCACATCCTTGCCTTCTGCGGCGGCTTCTCTTCAGGAGACGAGCCCGACGGCAGCGGCAAGTTCATTGCAAACGTAATTGGCAATGCTAAGATATCCGCCGCAATAGCTGCACTGCAGCAGCGCGGAGGCCTTATCCTTGGTATTTGCAACGGCTTCCAGGCCCTGGTTAAGAGCGGCCTTCTGCCTTACGGCAAGACCGGCTCTGTCACCACCGCATCGCCCACACTCTTCCGTAATGACATCAACCGTCACGTTTCCCTCATTGCTACGACAGAGGTTGCATCCGTGGCTTCACCCTGGCTTGCAGGCTTTAAACTGGGCGATACCCACAGCATCGCCTTCAGCCACGGCGAGGGTAAGTTTGTAGTTGACGAGGCCCTTGCCGCCCAGCTCTTTGCAAACGGCCAGGTAGCTTTCCGCTACAAAGACAATCCCAACGGTTCCCATTACGGCATCGAAGGCATCCTGAGCCCCGACGGCCACATCCTTGGCAAGATGGGCCACAGCGAGCGTTATGAATCCAATGTATTCAAAAACATCGCCGGCAACCGCCTCCAGCCCATATTCCAGAACGCTGTTAACTACTTTAGAAAAACAAAATAAAGAATGATTAAAGGAGAAAAACTCTTCGACGGAAACGAAAAACAAGTATTTGCAACCGACGACCCCAACAAGGTCATCTTCCGTTACAAAGACGTTACCGTAGCCTTCAACAACATCAAACGCGCCCGCTTCATCGGCAAGGGCATCCTGGACAACCAGATCTCTGCCATCCTGCTGGGAGAACTCAACAAAAAAGGTGTCGAAACCCATTTTGTAGAGCTGGTAGGCGAGCGTGAGCAGCTCTGCCGCAAGATTGAAATCATCCCTCTGGAGATTACAGTCCACAACAGGATTGCCGGCTCACTGGCTCAGAGACTGGGCGTAGAGGAAGGCTTCAAGAGTGATAATACCATCGTAGACCTCCGCTACAATAACGACGACCTTGACGACCCTATGATCAACGACCATCATGCTGTCGCCCTTGGTCTTGCAAGCTACGATGAACTCAAATTCATGTACTCACAGGCCCTCAAGGCCAACAAAATACTCTCTGCCCTGCTTAAGAAAGCCGGCATCGAACTAATAGACATGAAGCTTGAATTCGGCCGTGCATCGGACAACGGACACATAATCATATCTGACGAGATCAGTCCCGACACCAGCCGCATGTGGGATATGGAGACCGGAGAAAAGCTGGACAAAGACCGTTTCCGCTACGATCTTAGCGACGTAGTTGCATCGTACAGGACTGTTTGTGAAAGACTTAAAGAATTGGTAAAATAATGGGCCTTCTTGCTGTTTACGGCGTTCCGGACGCATCCACTTACATTTATTACGGCCTTCATAACCTTCAGCACAGGGGCCAGGAAGGCGGCGGTATCGCTACCTTCGACGAGAAGGGCGATTCTTACCGCTATCGCGGCCTGGGCCTTCTGAACGAAATCTTTACCAACGGCCAGATTGGCAAGCTTAAAGGCAGTCTGGGCATTGGTTCGGTCAAGTATTCGAATGTATCAAAATCCGGCCTGGACAACGTTGATCCGCTGTTTTTCCGCCACAAATCCGGAGACTTCGCCATTGCCGGCGAGGGCAATATCATCAACTCCAGGCAGATAGCCGACTATCTTGAGAAGAACGGCATCATCTTCCAGACCGATACTGACTCAGAACTTCTTGCCCATCTTGTAAAGAAGACCGGCAATATTGACCGTATCCAAATGATAATCAAGGCCTTGAATATGATGGAGGGCGGTTTTACCTTTGTCATTATGACAAAGAACCGCATCTATGCATGCAGGGACAAATACGGCATCAAGCCCCTTTGCATCGGCAAGCTTGGCGACGGTTATGCAATCAGCAGCGAGTCCTGCGCCTTCGAGATCATGGGAGCCTCTTTTATCAGGGACGTGAAGCCGGGAGAGATTGTGTCGATAGACGAAAAAGGCATCCGCAGCAACCTGTATTCAAGGTTCAACCGCCACAGGATGTGTGCGATGGAATATATTTATTTTGCCCGTCCGGACAGCGATATTGACGGTTGCAACGTCCACGCTTACCGCAAGGAGGCCGGACGCCGCCTGTACCGCGAATGCCCTGTAGAGGCCGATATGGTAGTGGGCGTGCCTGAAAGCAGCCTTAGTGCGGCTATGGGCTATGCAGAAGAGAGCGGCATCCCTTACGAGATGGGTCTTGTAAAGCATAAATATGTGGGCAGAACCTTCATCCAGCCGGTTCAGTCAATGCGCGTGCTTGGCGTTAAGATGAAGCTTTCACCCGTTCACAGTATAGTTAAAGGCAAAAGGATTGTGCTTGTCGATGACAGCATCGTCCGCGGTACCACATCCCTTAAGATTGTGAAGCTGCTGCGCGACGCCGGTGCCACAGAGGTGCATGTGCGTATCGCCAGTCCTATGATGAAGTACACCTGCCACTATGGAGTGGATACTTCCACTCCGGAAGAGCTGCTTTGCTCTAACCGAACGCTTGAAGAGGCTTGTGCCGCAATTGGTGCGGATTCCCTGGGCTACCTTAGCCCTGAAAGCACCCGAGACTCTTGCTTTGGCTGCGCAGATCCCTGCCAGGCCTGCTTCACGGGCGAATATCCCACACTCCTTTATGAAAACGACGTAGAAAACAACGATTAACAATATGGCTAAGACTTACGAAAACGCGGGAGTTAACCTGGAGGCAGGTTACGAGGTTGTGCGCCGCATCAAACAGCACGTTGCATCCACATCACGCACCGGTTCAATGGGCAATATCGGCTCATTCGGCGGCATGTTTGACCTTTCCGCACTTAATGTGAAAGAACCCGTCCTTGTCAGCGGCACCGACGGCGTGGGCACCAAGCTCAAGATTGCTTTTGCAATGGACAAGCACGACACCATCGGCATCGATGCCGTTGCGATGTGCGTTAACGACGTCCTGGCTCAGGGCGCTGAGCCCCTCATTTTCCTTGATTACGTTGCTCTTGGCCACAACGTACCGGCCAAGGTAGAGGCCATCGTGGCCGGCGTAGCAGAGGGCTGCCGTCAGGCAGGCTGTGCGCTGGTAGGCGGCGAAACCGCCGAGATGCCCGGCATGTACGAGGGTGACGAGTACGATATCGCTGGTTACACTACTGGTGTAGTTGAGAAGTCAAAACTAATTGATGGAAGCAAAGTTAAGGTTGGTGACGTACTGGTAGGCGTTGCTTCTACCGGTGTTCATTCCAATGGCTTCAGCCTTGTGCGCAAGATAGTTGCCGATGCCGGCCTTAAATATACAGACGTTATTCCTGAATTCGGCGGCCGCACCCTTGGCGAGGTACTTCTGACTCCTACCAAGATTTACGTTAAGCAGATGCTTAAGGTTATCCGCGCCGTTGATGTTCACGGAATCTGCCACATTACCGGAGGCGGTTTTGACGAAAACATTCCCCGCGTACTTCACAAAGGCCAGGGCCTTGAGATTAACGAGGGTACATGGGAGATCCTTCCCGTATTCAAGATGCTTGAAAAATGGGGCGGCGTTCCTCACCGCGAGATGTTCAACATCTTCAATATGGGTATCGGTATGATTGCTGTTGTTGATGCTGCCGATGCAGAGAAGGTAATCTCTATCCTTTCCGACTGCGGCGAGCGTGCTTCCGTCATCGGTAAAGTAACTGACACAGAAGGAGTTATCATTAAGTAGCCATGAAGAATCTGGCAGTATTTGCAAGTGGAGTAGGAACGAACTTCGAGGCCATTGCGCAGGCTTGTGCGGATAGCACGCTGGCTGCGCGCGTAGCGCTGCTGGTGTGCGACAAACCCGGAGCACCTGTCGTAGAAAAGGCCCAGGCCTACGGCATCGAAACCTTCGTCTTCAACCCCAAAGCCTATGGCAGCAAAGCCGAATACGAGGCCGACATCGTCAAGATGCTGGACTCAGAAAAGGTGGATCTTGTCTGCCTTGCAGGCTACATGAGGCTGGTTGGCGACGTACTGCTGGGCGCATATGAGGGCAGGATAATCAACATCCATCCCTCGCTTCTGCCGGCCTTCCGCGGTGCACATGCCGTAGAAGAGGCTGTGGCCTACGGAGTCAAGGTGTATGGCATTACCATCCATTGGGTGAATGCAGACCTTGACGGGGGCAGGATCATTGCCCAGAAGGCCTTCGAATACGATGGAACTGACCCAGCGGAAGTGCATCGCATCGGACAGAAGATAGAGCACAAACTATATGTAGAAACAATCAAACAACTTATTTTATAATTATGAGAGCATTAGTCAGCGTAAGCGACAAAACAGGTCTGGTAGAGTTCGTTCAGGGACTCGTAGACCTCGGATGGGAAATCATCGCCACGGGCGGAACCCAGAAACTCCTTGAAAGCAAGGGCGTTAAAACCATTGGTATCAGTGAAGTAACCGGTTTTCCGGAGATTTGCGACGGTCGTGTAAAGACCCTTCACCCCAAGGTTCACGGCGGTATCCTTGCCCGCAGGGACGTCCCCGCCCACATGGAAACTCTTAAAGAGAACGGCATCGAGACTATCGAGCTTGTATGCGTAAACCTCTATCCTTTCCGCCAGACAATTGCAAAGGAAGGCGTTACCCTTGCCGATGCAATTGAGAACATCGACATAGGCGGCCCTTCAATGGTTCGCAGCGCTGCCAAGAACTGGAAGGATGTTACGATTGTTTGCGATCCTGCCGACTACGGTACCGTTCTTGACGAACTCAAGGCTAATGGTAAGACCAGCGACGATACCCGCCTTAAGCTGTCTGCAAAGGCTTATACCCACACTGCAGAGTACGACGCCTGCATCGCTACTTATATGCGCAAGGCTGCCGGCCTGAACGAGAAACTCTTCCTTGAGTACGACCTTAAGCAGGGCCTTCGCTATGGAGAGAACCCTCACCAGAGCGCAAACTTCTACGCTGCACTTGAGCCCGCTTCTTACTCTTTGGCTTTTGCTAAGCAAATCCAGGGTAAAGAGCTCTCTTACAATAACATTCAGGATGCAAACGCAGCCCTTAACGTGCTTCGTGACTATACAGACCAGCCTTTCTGCGTAGCCCTTAAGCATATGAACCCTTGCGGCGCTGCTGTTGGCAAGACCATCGAGGAAGCATGGCAGGCTGCTTACGAGGCAGATAAGGTCAGCATCTACGGAGGTATCGTCGGTGTTAACCGCGAACTTACCGCAGAGGTTGCACGCGGCATGAAGCCTATCTTCCTTGAAATTGTTATCGCTCCTTCATATACTCCCGAGGCTCTTGAGATTCTTGCTACCAAGAAGAACCTTCGCGTTATGCAGGTTGATATGACCCCTTCAGCTGCTTCTATCCCTCAGTATATCAGCGTAAACGGCGGACTTCTTGCCCAGCAGCTGGATACCCAGGTAGAGACTGTTACCCCTGAAATGTGCGTTACCGAGGTTAAGCCTACAGAGGCTCAGCTGGCCGATGCAAATTTTGGTTGGAAAATAGTTAAGCACGTGAAATCCAATGCAATAGTTGTTGTTCGTGACAATCATACCATTGGTGTAGGTGCAGGCCAGACCAACCGCGTTGGTTCCGCCCTCATCGCACTTGAAGAGGCTAAGAATGCCGGCTTTACAGAGGGTCTGGTACTTGCTTCTGACGGCTTCCTGCCGTTTGACGATACCGTTGCCCTTGCTGCACAGTACGGCGTTACCACCATCGTTCAGCCTGGCGGCAGCATCCGCGACGAGGATGCCATCAAGAAGGCCAACGAGCTTGGTATTACAATGTTGTTCACCGGTGTACGTCACTTCAAACATTAGAATATGGGTTTAGTTTATCCTCTTCCGTCTATCAGGCACTCGGCATCTGCTAAGGAAATCAGGCTGGAAGACTGCTTGGGTAAGACTGTTCTTGTAATTGGCGGCGGTGGCAGGGAACACGCTATTGTGGATGCCCTGAGCCGCAGCCCGCAGGTCAGCAAGATCTACTGCGCCCCCGGCAACGCCGGCATCGGAGAGCAGGCCTTCAGTGTTCCCATTAAGGACACGGATGTAGCCGGCCTCCTTGCTTTTGCCAAGGAGCACGAGGTTGATCTAACTGTTGTGGGCCCCGAGGCTGCGCTTTCTGCAGGCATTGTAGATGCATTCCGCGCAGAAGGCCTGGCCATCTTCGGCCACACCAAGGCTGCCACACAGATTGAAAGTTCCAAGGAATTTGCCAAGAAGCTGATGGCCAAGTATGATATCCCCACAGCTTCTTATACGGCGTTCTCTGACTATCAGGAGGCTCTGGACTATGTCAAGGGCCGCCCGTTCCCGGCCGTACTCAAATACGACGGCCTGGCTGCCGGCAAAGGCGTTGTTATAGCAGAAAACCTTGAGGAAGCTGATGCCGCCCTTAAGAGCATGCTGCTTGACGAATCCTTCGGCAAGGGCAGGGTAGTGGTAGAGGATTTCCTTACCGGCCCTGAGTTCTCTTTTATGTGCTTTGTCAACGGCACCGATGTCTTCCCCATGCCTCTTTCACAGGACCATAAACGCGCCTTTGACGGCGATAAAGGTCCCAATACCGGCGGTATGGGCGCATACACCGGCCTGCCTTTCATCACAGAAGAAGACAAGGAGTTTGCATACAAAAATATCCTTTGCAAAGCTGCAGGGGCCATGGTCGCCGAGGGCTGCCCGCTTACCGGCGTCCTGTACGGCGGTCTTATGAAGACCCCTGCCGGCATTAAGGTTATTGAGTTCAACGCCCGTTTCGGAGACCCCGAGACGGAAGTCGTTTTGCCTCTTTTAAACAGCGACATTTACGACATTTTCTATGGTATTGCTACTAACGACAGCCGGATTGTTGCTCCGGTATGGGAAGAAGGCGTTACTTTGGGTGTGGTTCTTGCCTCAAAGGGCTATCCGGGCCATTACCAGAAAGGATACCCCATAACAGGCCTGGCCTGCGTCAAGGCAAAGGTTTATCACATGGGAACCGCCATCACAGATGACAATCTTGTAACCAACGGCGGCCGCGTCCTTATGGTTGTTGCCGGCGGAAAGGACGTTGCAGACGCCCGTAAGAAGGTTTACAAAGAGATATCCAAGATCAACTGTGACAACCTCTTCTACAGAACCGACATAGCACATTGCGCTTTAGACAAATAAAGAATATGGGACAGATTATAGATGGAAAGGCTTTGAGCCTTGTAGTTAAGGACGAAGTTAAACAGCAGGTACCGGAGCTGGAGGCCAAGTACGGCCGCAAGCCCTGCCTGGTTGTAATCATAGTTGGCGAGAACCCCGCCAGCCAGGTTTACGTTCGCAATAAAGTTAAAGCTGCAGCCTATACTGGCATGGAGTCCAGGCTTATTGAACTCCCCGCCGACATTACGGAGGCGGCCCTTCTGAAGCAAATCGTAGATCTTAACAACGACCCCGTAGTTGACGGTATTCTGGTTCAGCTTCCTTTGCCTAAACACATTGATGAAGAGAAGGTTATCGATACCATCGCCCGTGAGAAGGATGTAGATGGCTTCCATCCCGGAAACGTAGCCGGCCTTTGGCTTGGCAAGGATTGCATCGTTCCCTGCACACCTGCCGGTATCATGCGTCTTATCGACAGCATCGGTTACGAGCTCAAGGGTAAAAATGCCGTTGTAGTGGGCCGTAGCAATATTGTTGGCAAGCCTGTTGCCAAGTTGCTGCTTGACCGCCACGCAACCGTTACCATCGCACATTCACGTACCGCTGACCTTGGTGCCGTTTGCCGCAGCGCAGACGTACTTATCACCGCTGTTGGTAAGGCCGGTCTGGTCGATGGCTCAATGGTTAAGCCCGGTGCCGTTATCATTGATGTAGGTATGAACCGTAATGCAGAGGGCAAGCTCTGTGGCGATGTTGACTTTGCTTCAGCCGAGCCCGTTGCATCCTGGATCACTCCGGTTCCCGGCGGCGTAGGTCCCATGACCATCGCCATGCTCATGAAAAATACCATCCACTGCTTCCTAAGCAGGCAGAAGTAATTCTATAGGTGGAGGTCGGCGAAAGAAAGATAATGTAGCCAGTCTTCCAAAAGAATTTCATGCTTTCCGGGGCGGATTCCGTAACCAGTGACGGATTCCGCTCCGTAAAGTTTATATACGGGCAGGGCGGCTTCCAGGCCTTGTTTTTCGCCTTCGGGATCGGACCATCTGTCCTCTGTTCCACTTTCTACAAAAAGAGGCCTGGGGGCAATGAGGGCCAGGACTTCGTGCTGGTCGAAGGGCATCATCGCTTCGTTGTCGTTATACTTATGGAAGGATGAGGCGAACCAGTAGGGGAAGTGGGTGTTTATGCGGCGTATGGTTTCTCCAAAACGGCGACGGCTTATTGCGGCGCCTCCGCAACCAGAGGCATTTGAGATGACCATTGCAAAGCGGGTGTCACGGGCGCCTGCCCATACGGCAGCCTTGCCCATGCGGGAGTGTCCGAATACTGCTATCCGCTTTCCGTCAATGTCCGGATCTCCTTCAAGAAAATAGTCCAGGGCGCGAGAAAGCCCCCAGCCCCAGGCGGCCAGATGTCCCCATGTATACTCAGGATACCGTGCGCGTATTCCCAGAGAAAGGTCGTTGTCCGGTGCCAGGTCTTCACAGCAGAAAGTGGCCACGGCGTAGCCTCTGGAGGTGATTTCTGCAATGGGCCAGCGGTGAGCCTGCTCTTTATCTATGGTATTGTTGCCAAAGAAGTTAACTCCAAGGAAGCAGGGGAGTCCCTTGTCTGTGCGCTTAGCCGATGTCTTTGGTAAAAATACCACAAGATTGATGCTGTCGCGTGCAGTTTTGTCCAGATATATGGTAATGTCCCTTTTGGTTACGGAGCCGTCAAGATAAGGACTCTCTCCTTTAATTCGCCAGCTCAGGCCTTCCGGTCTTGGAGGAACGGTTCCGTATTCTTCTTCCAGAAGATGAAGGACCTGCTCCCGGCGTTTTGATTCCCATTCCTTTGCCGATGTAACCATTTTACCATCAGGGTATTGCAGCGGATCCGGCAGGATGTATTGTGGAACCATGGCCTCGTCGTAATTGAAGCCATCCAGCGGGGCGAACTCCGGTTTTACAAGGATATCCGTTATGTCCAGGCAGCCTGCATCGTTTTTCTTGGAGTAGCGGTTGCAGAAGAAGCCGAATTTTGCGCCGGTCCACATGTCCGGCTTGGCGGTAAAGTTTTTGCCTGCCCGCTGATATACAATTCCGTCTGTGGAATAATAGAAGCGGCATATAGCATCTGGGACATTGCCTTCCACTTCTTTTGGACGGAGCTCCAGCTTAACCCAGAGCGTGGCTTCAGGAATGTCAGGATATCTTACTTCCGGTATGTTTTTAGAATCGTATAAATTGTTTATTTTCAGGTGTTTATAGCCGATGTTGCAAATTTCTTCCACTTCTTCTTCTGCGCCTTTGGAGGCAGCTTTACAGCTTATGAATGAAAGCTTTGCAAGCGAGCCTGTATCTGTAAGTGTAAGGCCTGCGTAATCGTTACCCATAACTACGAAACCTGCTTTTTCTCCGTGCTCCTTAAGCTGTGGATTGGGCCTGAATGTCAGTTTTGCAGAAACAATAAAACGCTCTGCGGGGAATTTTTGCTGTATAATGTTGCCGCAATTCCAAAGACCTTGACCGCTTTGTTCTACGCTATACAGACGTAATCCTCCGTCCTTGAGGTCGTAGCGCCAGTAAGGGGAGGGGATTGCCGGGAATTCCCATTGGGACGGCAGGCTATAAGGACCTTCATCCCAGCCGGCAGGTGCTGTCCAGGCCTTGACAGGCTGGCCGACTCCATCGCCGTCAGGATCTTCGCCTATAACAGGCCATCCGTTTGCCTTCCACTGCATCGGCTGCAGGTGGACAATTCGTCCGTAAGCTCCTTTGTCCTGGAAATGCAGGAACCAGTCTGCACCTGCTTTATCCTTAACCCAGGCGCCCTGGTGAGGTCCGTTGACGGTTCCTTGGGCCCAGGCCATCACTACTTTTTCTTCCCACGGGCCCATAATTTCGTCGGCACGCAAGACAGTCTGCCAGCCGGTTGCAACACCACCGGCCGGTGCAAACAGATAGTATCGGCCATTATGCTTGTACAGTTTTGTGCCTTCTATGGTAGGTTGGGTAAGATGTCCGTCAAAAACAATACTGGACGGCCCTGTAAGCCTTGTTCCGTCCTGCGACAGGGGTGCTATGAAAAGCACGCTTTTAAGGCCTGCGCGCGAACCTGCCGCTGCGTGCGATAGCCAGGCTTGTCCGGTATCATCGTCCCATAGCGGACAAGGATCTATGAAACCTTTCTGCCTGACCACCCATACCGGCGGCTCCCATTCGCCTTCGGGATCCTGTGTCCTGACCATAAAGATTCCCCGGTCCGGGTCGGCGGCAAAGATGTAGAACCAGCCGTCATGATATCTTATTGACGGAGCCCAGATGCCTTCTCCGTGCCCCAGTGGCTGCGGATAATCTGTTAGGGCGGCCCCTACCTGCTTCCAATGTACAAGATCAGTGGATTTGAGTATTGGCAGGCCAGGGAAGAAATTGAACGACGATGCCGTCATGTAGTACGCTCCGTCTGCCTGGCATACGTCAGGATCAGAGAAGTCCATGTGCAGGACAGGGTTGGTATAATGCCATTCCTGCGCACCTGCCTTGACGGGCAAAACAAGCCCGACAGCTGCGGCAAGTGCGGCAATTAATGAATTCAGCGGCCTCATGATCAGTAGTTTTCCAGATTGAACGGAGTCAGGATATCCATGTGCATGTAATTATCTGTCCGTTGCGGCCTGCGGCCAAGAAGTATGAAGTCGGACATAGTCTGTATGGCATTGAATACCTGTTTTTCCGGGTGCTGGCCGATCAGCACGGATATGGTCCCGTGGCGGAGCGCTGCCATGTTTGCGTTAAGATTGTCAAAGGCAACCACGCGGCGTTCGGGGTCCGGATATTTCTCCAGGAAGGGTACAAGAAGATGAATCCTGGAGTTGAACATGGCTATGTGCTTAACGGAAGGATGTTCTCTGAAAAAAGCCTCCATCGTAGCCATTGTCATGTCTTTGTCCGTAGAATCTATGAAACGGCTGTGAATATTACAGGAAGGATACTTCTGGAGCATGTAATCCATGAATCCGGCACGACGGTTGACGGTAGGGTCTGATTGGCGCCCTTTGTCGCGGTGTACGCGTACAATCAATACATCATCTACCTTGCCGCCGCAGGTAAGCTGGTCTGCACATAAGTAGCCGCTCTTGTACATAGGCATGCCAAAGTAGGCAAGATAATTCTCTGAGTCAAGTTTGGAGTCTATGAAACAGTAGGGGATACCGGCTTCGTTCAATTCCTGGCAGAATGTAATGGTGGCAGCCTGGAAAATGGGGACTATCACTACTCCGGCAGGCTTGTCTCCCAGTAGCCTGGTGCAGGTGTCACAGAAGGATTCCTCGCTGTATTGGTCGTAGGAATACTGGTCTATCCGGATACGCATGGGAAGGAAGTGCTCTTTAACTTCTTCCAGGCCGGACAAAGCCAGTTCCCAGAAGGTCCCTTTTTCTTTTTCCGGCATAAGCAGGGCAATTCGTTCTGCTTCCTTACGTGCAAGGATGGATGCGTTCAGGTCAGGCTCGTAGCCCATTTCCTTAATTGCGGACATTACCTTTTCGTAGCTTTTCTTTGACACTTCTCCTCTGTTGTGAAGTACCCTGTCTATAGTGCCTTTTGAGAGGCCGGTGTAGCTTGCAATGTCCAAAATAGTGACTTTCCTTTCCTGTGCCATATCTTTTTGACGGATAATTGTTTCTGCAAATATAGTAATTATTGCGTATTTTCCGTGAACGTACACGAATTTTTTGAAAATTTTTCCGTGAACGTGCACGGAATTGAAAAATTTGATTATATTTGCAACGTTTTACACTAGGAGATTTACGCGAAAATCAGAATAAAAATGAAGTGTTTTCATTGTTTGGTGCTATTAGCAGCCTTGGTATCCACCGTTTTTTGCGGCCCTGGAACTAAATCGTTACAGGCCGGGCAAACAGATGATAATAAGCCATTTGATATGCCCTTTGTCGCTCGTCCTGTTATTCCTTCACGCAGCGTAGCAATAACGGATTTTGGTGCTGTTCCTGATGGACAAACACTTAATACAGAAGCATTTGCAGCAGCTGTCGAAAACCTTTCAAACCAGGGTGGCGGCACGGTTACTGTTCCGGCGGGAATCTGGCTTACCGGTCCAATCACTCTTAAAAACAATATTGAGCTCCATCTTGAGCAAGGTGCCGTTATTCTGTTTTCAGATAACGAAGACCTTTACCCCATAATTGATACAAACTTCGAGGGCCTTGACCTTCGTCGCTGCATTTCTCCTATTAATGCTACGGGCGCGCGTAATATCGCCATCACCGGAAAGGGTATAATTGATGGAAATGGCGATGCCTGGCGTGAGGTAAAGAAACGTAAGGTCAGCGACGACGTGTGGAAGACCGTTCTTAAAAGAAAGGGCGGTGTGCTGTCAGATGACGGTAAGGTATGGTATCCCAACGAGGGCTACAAGAAGGCCCGCCTGACTGCCGGCTCGCTTAACAAGCCGGCAGAGGATCTGGACGAGAACGAGATTAAGACCTTCCTTCGTCCTGTACTTGTTTCATTCCGCAATTGTGAAAATATCCTGCTGGAGGGCGTTACTTTCCAGAATTCCCCCTGCTGGCATGTGCATCCGCTTTGGTGCAGGAACGTCATTGTTAATGACATTATGGTCAAGTGTGCTTATTACAGCACCAATGGTGACGGAATTGACATAGATGGTTGTGAGAATGTAATGCTGACCAATTCTACCTTCGATGTAGGTGACGATGCAATCTGCATCAAATCCGGTAAGGACGAGGACGGACGCCGTCATGCGCGCCCGTGCAAGAACCTTATAATAAGGGGCTGCACCGTTTATCATGGCCACGGCGGTTTTGTAATCGGCAGCGAAATGTCCGGCGGTGTGGAGAATATCTACGTGGCAGACTGCAATTTCCTTGGTACCGATGTCGGCCTGCGATTCAAGAGCACCCGTGGCAGAGGCGGTCTTGTCAAGAATATATGGTGCGACGATATCCGTATGAAAGATATTGAGTCATACGGAGTTATCTTCAATCTTTACTATGCTGGTGTGGCAGCGTCCGATATGAAGGACGGTGGCGGAAGCGACATCGTTCCGGTAGATGAAACGACACCTGAATTCAGGGATATCCACATTAGCAATGTGATTTGTACCGGAGCAAAGCAGGCAATATATATAAACGGCCTTCCGGAACTTCCGTTGGACAAGGTTACCTTCCGCAATTGTGTATTTACTGCCAAGAAGGGCCTGGAGATGTACAATGTCAAGGATGTCACCTTTAACAAGGTTGTAATAAACGGTAAGGAGTTGTAATATGAAAAGGATACTCTCTCTTGTAGCATCGTTCCTGTGCTTGGTTTCGGTATGGATGGTTAGCAGTTCGTTCACCATCCACCTGATGGGGGACAGTACAATGGCAGAAAAGGACCTCAAGAAGGCCGGAGAAGAACGAGGCTGGGGCATGATGTTCCAGAACTTCCTGGATCCCGGAGCCGTAAAGGTTATCAATTACGCCCAGAACGGACGTAGTACCAAAAGCTTCAGGACCCTTGGCTTGTGGCAGAAGGTTTATGATGCCGTCCGCCCGGGAGACTATGTATTCATCCAGTTTGGACATAACGACGCAAAAGAGTCAGACTCAACACGTTATGCTGCACCATTCGGCGCATATCAGGATAACCTGCGGCTTTTCATAGACGGCGTACGTGAAAAAGGAGGCACCCCGGTGCTTCTTACTCCCGTTGCCCGCCGCTGGTTCAAGGAAGGCGGTCTGGATAGGAACTGCCATACCGATTATCCTGCCGCCATGAAGCAGGTGGCTAAAGAAAAGGGTGTCGTTCTGCTTGATATGACTACCGCTACCCTTGACTGGCTGGAAGGCCTTGGCGACGAGGGCTCAAAGCCTTACTTTATGATTTCTACCGGTAAGGATGACAATACCCATACTGTAGCCGCAGGCGCCCGCAGGGTAACGGAACTTGTATGCGAGGCAATCAAGGAACAGATTCCGGAAATATCGGCCCACCTCATTAGATATGATATAGTAGCCGATGCTACTGGTCACGGGGATTATATGACGGTGCAGGAGGCTATCAATGCCTGCCCAGACTACAGCCACGGGCATATTACCAGCGTTCATATCAACGCCGGTGTGTACAAAGAGAAGGTGATTATCCCTCATTCAAAGTTCCGCCTTCATATTACCGGCGCCCGCGATGGCCAGACCGTCATCACATATGACAAGTATGCCAAAAAGCTCTGGCCCGGACTCGGCTATGAAATGGGCACATCCGGCAGTGCATCCGTTTACATTCATGCTAGTTATATCACCTTTGAGGATATCACTTTTGAGAATACTTCCGGCGAAGGCAAGGAGATAGGTCAGGCCGTTGCAGTTTTCACTGACGGAGATTTCCTGTTCTTCAACCGTTGCCGCTTTATTGGTAATCAGGACACCCTTTATACCTACGGAAGGTACGGAAAGGACGGTGGCGTAAAGCGAAACTATTATCTTAATTGTTATATAGAGGGAACTACGGACTTTATTTTTGGTCCGAGCATAGCTTATTTTGAGAATTGCGAACTTCATTCAAAGAAGAACAGCTATGTGACGGCAGCTTCTACTTTTGAGGGTCAGCCTTATGGCTACGTCTTCAAAAATTGTAAGCTTACAGCTGCACCCGGGGTTACCAAGTGCTACCTTGGCAGACCCTGGGGCGCTTATGCCAAAACGGTATTCATCGACTGCGAGCTTGGTGAGCACATTCTTCCGGCCGGCTGGCACGACTGGGAAAAACCCGGCAAGCCTGACACCAAGGCTAATTCTTACTACGCAGAATACGGCTCTAAAGGCCCTGGTGCCCGCGGCCCCAGGGTTGAATGGAGTAAGCAGCTTACTGCAGAGCAGGCTGCCGAGTATTCGTTTGAAAAGGTTATGTATCAGAAACAGGACGGCATCGTCTGGAATCCATACGATAATAAATGAGAAAGTATATTATAAGCCTTATGTCGCTGGCACTTCTGGTTTCTTGTGCCGCACAGGATCCTCTTTCACTTAAGGTGGTCCGTTCAGAAATGGCCCGTTGCCAGAATGCAACATACCTTGACGGCCTTGAGGGTAAACTAAAGTGGAATTATACTACCGGACTTGAACTCAAGTCCTTTGTGGATGTATATGCCGTCGCCCCCGATTCACGGAAGGACATTTTGGATTATGCCGATGCTTGGTACGACGCCATCATCGATTCCACCGGCATCATATACAAGTATAAGAAAAGCAACTTTTCTACGGACCATATCTGCCCCGGGCGTACCTTGTTCCAGCTTTACGACCTCACCGGCAAAGCTAAATACAAGGCAGCCATGGACAGCCTTTACAGCCAGATATTGGACCAGCCCCGTACACAGGAAGGCGGTTTCTGGCACAAGAAGATATACCCTGACCAGATGTGGCTTGACGGCCTTTACATGGCCCAGCCTTTCTATGCAGAATACACCAGACGTTATGTGGAAGATCCCGCTCAGAAGGAAAAGAATTATCAGGACATCGCAAATCACTTCATAACGGTATATCAGTACACCTTCGACCCTGCGACCGGCCTGCTTCGCCACGCGTGGGATTCTTCGCACCAGATGTTCTGGTGCAATCCGGAGACCGGCCAGAGTGCTCATGCCTGGGGCCGTGCTATGGGTTGGTATATGATGGCTCTTGCAGATGTGATTGAAATCCTGCCTTCCGGCAACGATAAAGCCGCTCTCTCCGGCCTCTTTATCAGGCTATGGCAGGTTCTGCCGCAGTATGCGGATCCCGAAACCGGACTGTGGTATCAGGTTCTGGACCAGCCGGGCCGTGAGGGCAATTATCTTGAAGCTACGTGTAATGCAATGTTTGCCTATTCCCGTCTGAAGGGTGTGCGCCTTGGCCTGCTGGATGATCTTGATGCGGCAAAAGCTACTTATAATCAGATGCTTAAGACTTTTGTGACAGAGTCGGAGGACGGTCTCGTAACTCTGCGTGATTGCTGTGAGGTTGCCGGTCTCGGCGGTAAGGATAACCGTAGCGGTGACTACGACTATTATATCCATGAGCGGATTCGTGACAATGATCCTAAGGGAATCGGACCCCTTATCTGGGCCGCTCTGGAATATGAAAAAATTAAATGAATACAGTTATGAAATATAGTATGTACGGAATAATAACTGGCCTTATGCTGATGATTGCCTGCGGCGGTTCCAAAGAGGATCCGGTTAATCCGCCTGCAAAAGAGATTTCGGCTCCTACCGGCCTTACCAATCCAAGTGTTGAAAAAACATCGCTCACTTTGCAGTGGAATGCTGTCAGCAGTGCATCTTCTTATGCATGGCAGCTTCTTCAGGCCGGAACAATGGTAAGGGAGGGGACAACAACAACCAGGAACGTTTCCATTGCTAATCTTACTGCCGGTACGGCATACCGCTTTGGCGTTGCAGCAGTGTCTTCTGAAGGAACCAAGTCTGCATATTCCTGGCTGGAGGTAAGTACCCTGGAAGATGGCGGTTCCGGCGGCATTAAGGTGAAGCTGGCAGACTTTGATATTCCTGCATCTGAGAACGACAAAGTAGCCCGTGCTTTTCCCGGTGCGGAGGGTGGCGGCATGTATGTCACAGGCGGCCGCGGAGGCAAGGTTTATCATGTCACTAATCTTAACGACAGCGGTACAGGCAGCCTTCGGTACGGAATAGAGAAAGGGGAGAGGCCTCTTACCATCGTCTTTGACGTGGCTGGCGTAATTGCCCTGAACAAGGAACTGAAGGTAGAAAACGGAAACCTTACCATAGCTGGTCAGACTGCTCCCGGTGACGGCATCTGCCTGAAGAATTACAACTTCCGTATCCATGCCAATAATGTTATCGTAAGGTTCATGCGTTTCCGTATGGGTGACGAAAAGAAGAATGTAGACGATGCTCTTAATATGTACTCCAACGCCAATGACCTTTCCGGTGTGATTATTGACCATTGCTCAATGAGCTGGAGTACCGACGAGTGCGGCACCTTCTACGGAATGAATGACTTCACCCTTCAGTGGTGCATATTGTCAGAGAGCCTGCTGAACTCCATTCACGGAAAAGGTAAACACGGCTATGGCGGCATCTGGGGCGGCACAAACGCCACCTATCACCATAACCTTCTGGCTCACCATTACAGCCGTAATCCGCGTCTTGACCATGACTATGTTTCTACCCTCAAAGGCCCTGTAACCTTGGCCAATAATGTTATTTACAACTGGGGAGACAACAGTACCTATGGCGGAGAAAGCGCTAATGACAACAACGACTTTAAGAAGTACAATATCATAAACAACTACTACAAACCTGGTCCTGCAACCGTTTCCGGCAAGTATCGTTTCATCGACCCCTGGACCGGGGCTTGCAGCAACTGTTCTACCAGGATGGGTACCAACACCATCGTTCCGGGACATTTCTATATGAACGGTAATGTCTTCAGCACAAATGACGATTGGAGTGCGGACAACTGGAAGGGGACTACTGCATCGGCATCGGTTATTGCTGTCATCAAGTCGGCATCGGCCTTTGCTAACAGTAAGTCAAGTTCAATGACCCTTCACACTGCCGACAATGCATACCAGAGGGTCCTTTCATACGCCGGTGCCTCTCTCAAGAGGGATTCCGTGGACGGCCGCGTTACCAAGGAAACCAAGAACGGAAACTATACATATCACGGCTCCAATGGCGGCGACAAGGGTTTCATCGATACCCAGACCGATGTCCAGGAAAGCACCTGGGTGAATGGCTGGCCTGCTTATAATGCTACCGATGCCCAGAAAGCAGCTGTCAAGGATACTGACGGCGACGGAATTCCGGATGTCGTAGAAGACGAGTGGGGACTGGATAAAAACAATGCCTCTGACGGTGCTGCCAAGACCATTGATACCGATGGCCGCTACAGCAACTTCGAGCTTTACCTTCACTACCTTGTAAAGGCTATCGTAAATGGTGGCAACAACGGAGGTACTTACACAGCACAATAACATAATAACAATACAGTTAAACTAATTATTAACCTTAATTCCATGAAAAATCCAGCTAAGAAACTTTTCATTGCGCTTCTGGGCCTGGTTTCAGCATGGTCGCTTTCCGCTCAGACAACCATTAAGGGTGTCGTAACGGATGACAGCGGAGAACCCCTGATGGGTGTCGGTGTAGTAGTACAAGGCACCACGATAGGAGTTACTACCGGTCTTGACGGCGACTATACCATTACCGTGCCTGCAGATGCAGTGAATCTGGTGTTCTCATTTATCGGATTAAGCGATCAGGTTGTGGCCATTGCCGGACGCACCCAGATTGATGTCGTTATGCATGAGGACACAAACTTCCTTGACGAAGTTGTCGTCGTTGGTTATGCAGTTGTCAAGCGCCGCGATGTGCTTGGTTCTGTATCTTCCGTTGGTTCGGAAGCCCTTACGGCACAGCCTGTTACTTCAGTAAGCCAGGCCCTTTCCGGTAAGATGGCCGGTGTGTCAGTTGTGACAACCGAAGGCAACCCCGACGCTGACATCAAGATTCGTGTCCGTGGAGGCGGTTCAATTACACAGGACAGTGCTCCTTTGTACATTGTAGATGGCTTCCCTGTAGAATCCATCAACGACATTCCTTCTTCTGAAATCCAGTCCATCGACGTTCTGAAGGATGCCTTCTCTACCGCAATCTACGGTAGCCGAGGTGCAAACGGCGTTATTATCGTCACCACAAAGAGCGCAGAAAAGGGACAGAAGGTTTCAGTCAAGTTCAACACCTATTACGGTGTCAAGAAGATGGCTAACAAGAACGCCGTTAAGGCAATGGACGTAGAAAACTTTGTAAAGTTCCAGTACGAGCTTGGCACTGTCCGTGACAACCTCAGCTCTTATTATGAGCCTTACTTCGGTACCTTCAGTGACATTGACCTGTATCGCAACCTCCAGGGCAACGACTGGGTTGACGCCGTATTCGGCCGCACGGGACACAGCTTCTCTGCAGACCTTACCGTCAGCGGAAGCAGTGACAATACTAACTGGACCCTCAGCTATGCTCACATGGGTGACAAGGCTATCATGATTGGCTCTGATTACAAGCGCGACAACCTTAACTTCAAGGCCAATTTCAAGACTTCCGCTACTACTTCCATCGACGCAAACGTTCGCTTCTCACAGGTTAACGTCCGCGGTGGCGGTGCCAACGGTATCAACGATACCGGTACTACATCCGGTAACGGTCGTCTGAAGCATGCCGTTTCATACACTCCCATCCCGCTTGCTGCAACTACCGTAGGTGTTGATGAGGAGCAGGATTATGGCGACAACGCTCCGCCGCTCAGGTCTGTGGCAGACAACGATTCCCGTCGTGTCCGTACAACCTGGAACGCCAATGCTGCTTTCAACTGGACTATCATCGACAAACTTATTCTTAAGATAGAGGGCGGCCTGGAAAAGTTCAACCAGACCGATGACCGTTTCTACGGTATGACCACCTACTATGTGGCCAATAACTCTACCGTTAAGAACACTCCATCCAATCAGCACAAAGAAGCTTTCCGTACCCGTTATCGTAACACAAATACCTTGAATTACGATTTCTCAAAGCTTCTTGGTAATGATGACCACACACTTACTGCTCTGATCGGTCAGGAATTCACCCTTACCAAGAGCAATACACTAACCATGATGGTAGATGGTTTCGACCCTTCTTATTCGGCCGAAGATGCCTGGAACTTCATGTCCTCAGCATCAAATCCGTCATCTACCAACAATTATATAGACCCTAACGACAAACTCCTTTCCTTCTTCGGCAGGGTGAACTATGACTACATGCACAAGTATTCGGTAGGCGTTACGCTCCGTGCCGATGGTTCGTCAAAGTTCTCAAGGGGTAACCGCTGGGGCTTCTTCCCTTCAGCCGCCGTTTCTTGGACCATGTCCAACGAACCCTGGCTTAAGGATGTTTCCTGGATAGAGCAGCTCAAATTGCGTTACAGCTTTGGTACCGCCGGTAACAACAACATTCCTTCCGGCCAGATCCTTAAGCAGTACAGCGCTACTACAACAGCATGGCTCAGCCAGAGCAACAACTACTGGATGGCAGGAAAGGTCATGAACAACCCCGACCTTACCTGGGAAACCACAATTACCCACAATGTTGGTTTGGATTTCTCTCTGTTCAGGGGCAAACTTACCGGTAGCGTAGAGGTTTATCAGAACAACATCAAGGACCTTCTGATTAATTTCCCTATCCCCGGTTCCGGTTATGAATCACAGTACCGCAACATCGGTTCTACACGCAACCGCGGTATTGAGCTTACCCTTAACGCTCCCATAATCAACGAGAAAGATTATTCCCTGAGCATTGGCGGAAACATCGCATACAACAAGAACAAGGTTGTTGACCTTGGCGGTCTTGACAAGATTACCGCTCAGTCTTATTGGGCTTCTACAGAGATCGGTGACGACTATGTAGTAGAGGTAGGCCAGCCTATGGGCAATATGTACGGCTATGTAAGCGACGGTATGTACAGCCCGGATGACTTTACCTGGAACGGCAGCAAATGGGTTCTGAACGAAGGCGTAGTGGATAACAGCGCAGTTATCGGTTCTTCTTACCTTATGCCCGGTGCCCTTAAGCTCAAGGACCTGAATGGTGACGGCAAAGTTACTGTAGCTGACCGCAAGGTTATCGGTAACGCAAGTCCTGATTTCACTGGTGGTTTCAATATCAATGCTTATGTAAAAGGCTTCGACTTCAGCGCCAACTTCAACTTTATGATTGGCAACGAGGTTTACAATGCCAACAAGGTAGAGTTCACTTCTTCACGCAAGTTCTACAACCGTAACCTGCTGAAGGATATGGAGGTTTCCAAGCGTTGGACCAACATCGACTGGAATACCGGCGAACTCATCACCGATGCCTCTACCCTCAAGTCCGTTAACTACGGAAAGACAATGTGGAGCCCCGCAGTGGGTAACGCAGTCTTCTCTGACTGGGCTGTAGAGGATGCTTCCTTCCTGCGCCTGCAGAGCATAACCATTGGTTACACTCTCCCCGAGAGCCTTACCAAGAAGGTTTATCTTCGCAAGGCTCGTATCTATGCAACCGGTACCAACCTCTTCTGCCTGACCAAGTATTCTGGTTTTGACCCCGAGGTGGATACCCGCCGCAGTACACCTCTTACTCCCGGTGTAGACTATTCTGCCTATCCCAAGAGTATAGGTTTCGTTTTCGGTATCAATCTAACATTCTAATCCGAAAGTGAATATGAAAAAGATATTGACTTATACCTTAGCGATCGCAGCTGCTTTTACTGCTTTTTCCTGCGATAAATTATTGGATTCGGATTCACCTTCGGCCTTCGATACCGCATCCGTTTACTCCAATTATGCCCTTACTGAAGGTACAATCTTCGGTATCACCGAAGCCTTCTGCGAGGTGAACTCATATCGTGGCCGTTTCCTTCCCTGGTACGGTTTCAACACCGATATCGAGTGGTACAATACATATAAGCCCGGCGACGGAAAGTCAGACATCGCAGCTTATGCATGCCAGCCTAACAATAGCCAGCTCAACCTTTCCAACGGACCCTTTGCCCTTATGTATACCGGTATAGAAAGAGCCAATCTTGTGATTGACGGACTTCGTACATACGGCAATACAGAGAACAATGCAGACATGGCCTTTCTCCTTGGAGAAGCTCTTACTCTGCGCGCCATGATCTACTACGATCTTATCAAGGCATGGGGCGACGTTCCCGCACGCTTCGAGCCCGTGAACGCTGCTACTATCTACAAACCCAAGGAGAACAGGGATATTATCTTCAAGCAGATTCTTGCCGATCTTGACGAGGCTATCTCTTATCTTCCTTATCCTGGAGCAACAGCCGCCACTTCACGCACAGACCGAATCAACAAGGTTTTCGCAGAAGGTCTTTACGCACGTATCGCCCTTGCGGCCAGTGGTTATGCACTGCGTCCTGCTGATGGTCAGGTGGGTACCGGCGACCTTGGCTCAGTACGTCTTTCTTCAGACCCTGAACTTGCCAAAGACGTCCTTTATCCCAAGGCTCTTGTATATTTGAAGGATGCTGTAGGCAAGGCTTCTCTTGAAAGCGACTTCCGCCAGTACTGGTATAACATGAACAACATGAACAACCTGACTGCCGGTCCTGCTTATGAGACCCTTTATGTGATTCCTTTCGGTGAAGGCCGTGGCCGCTGGAACTTTACCTTTGCTATCAGTTCTGAAGGTTCCAAGTATTCCAATGGCGTTACCAGAGGCGGTGATGCCGGTCCTGTTCCAACCATGTACTTCAAATACGGAGAGAATGACGTCCGTCGTGATGTTACATGCGTAAACTACAAGTGGACAAAGGGTTCAGATCCTGAACTTGCCGGTATTTCCAAGTGGTACTTTGGTAAATATCGCTTCGAATGGATGAACGCTCAGCCTTATACCGGTGGCAACGATGACGGTATAAAGCCCGTAGTAATGCGCTACGCCGACATCCTGCTCATGGCAGCAGAGATTGAGAATGAGCTGAACGGTCCCGCAAATGCAAAGCAGTACCTTCTTCCGGTACGTGCCCGTGCTTGCGGCGAGGATGCTGCCGAAGCCTATGTAAACGGCCTCAATACCCAGGAAGCCTTCTTCAATGCAATAGTAGAAGAACGTGCTCTGGAGTTCTGCGGCGAGTTCCTGCGCAAGGGCGACCTTATCCGCTGGAACATGCTTAAAGACAAGCTTGACGAGGCTATTGAAGATATGCTCGACCTTCGCGATCTTGATGGAGCTTACGCAAACCTTACCGGTGACGCACTCTATCGTATCGCAGAAGACGAAATGAGCCTGGAGTACGTATTCCCTGTTGTGGGAGGCGATGTTCCTTCAGGTTATGAAACTTCTGCAGCTTATGTTACGAAGTACGATGATTCTAAGTCCAGCGGTTTCTATACCGACCGTATCTACGGAATCTACTACAACAATCCCAACGAATACATGTACTGGCCAATCTTCTATGATACCATTACCAACAGCCAGGGTAACATCAAGAACGATTACCACTACGATAATCCCTCATAAGCCATGAAATTCAACAGAATAATAAAATACGCCGCTTCAGCCATACTGGCAGCCTTTGCGTTTTCCTGTTCTACAAAGGAATTCGACGAACTGTCAGAACTGAATCTTACGCGTTGTCTTGAGCCTATGAACCTGGAGGCCCGTGTGAATGCTTCGCTGGGCGATGTTGTTACATTCTCCTGGGACGTAGCCAAGGATGCCGATGCGTATCTTCTGAACATCTACACAGATGCGGCTATGACTGCTTCTTACAGCAGCACCACGCTTGAGCCTTCTCAGGTTCCTTATACCGTGAAGCTGGAGGCTGACGCTACCTACTACTTTACCGTACAGGCAAAGAAAGAGGGTAAGACAGACTCTAAGGTGGCAGCCTACACCAAGGCAATCAAGACCTTTGCAGTAAAGGACAACCTGTTCCTGAAGGTGAACGACCGTACCAGTGAAACGGTTACCCTTACATGGAGCCTCGAACCCGAGGATGCAAGTGATGTTGACCGTATAGAGTACTCCGTTCCCGGTGCAGAGGACGTTCTTACACATGAACTCAACGCAGACGAGATCGCTGCCGGTCTTGCTACCATAGTAGGACTCGAACCCGGAACACAGTACGCTTTCTCACTTTACTTCAAGAGTGCAGTCCGCGGCCAGCTGGTTGCATGGACGGCCGTTTCTACCGAAGGTACAACTGAAATCAGCAGCCTTGACGCTCTTATCAATGCCGTCAAGACCCCTGATGCCAAGATTTACCTTAAACTTGAAGGTTCCCCTTACGATATCGAGGCACTTGATATTACCAATGGCTTCACCCTTTCCGGTGAACTTGATGCCGATGGCAATATGCCTGTTCTTCAGGGAGAACTACACGTTGCTGATACATGGAATGGTAAAGACCTTGTATTCAACAATATATGCTTTGACGGAGGCCCTACAGCAACGGCTCCTTCCGGCTTCGGCTTCGCCTTCCAGAACAAGAACGGCGGTACCGTCGACGGAAAGGATATCGGCGATCTTAGATATACCAACTGTATCATCACCAATTATTCAAAGGGTTTGATGTACGAGTGGGGTAAGGCAATGAAGTTCGCTACTGTATCATATACTTCCTGCGACCTTCTCAATATTAATGCGGACGGTACAGGTGGTGGTGATGTATTCGATATCCGTCAGGCTACCAGCATTGGTTCCCTGGTATTCGAGGACAACACCGTTGCTCAGGGTATGCGTACCTTCGTACGTTTCGATGCCGGTACTGTCGGCAACCTGAAGTTTGTGAACAACACCCTGTTTAACCTGAACTTTGTGGATAATGCGAACAATGCAGGTATCTTCGGCCTTCAGATTACCCCTGGTGCTGTTACATTCAAGAACAATCTCATCCTTGGAATGACCGGGAAAGCCGTCCTCGCAGGAGCCAATACTAAGTATGTTCCCGCTGCCAACATGCCTTTGACTGCAGCAAGCAACTACTTCTGGAGCCTTCCTGTGAACGATGCAGGTGAGATTACTTACTTCACTGACAACTTTACCATGGCTCAGGCAGCCGGTACCATACTTGAAGACGCTCCTTGCTACAATGCAGCCGGCGGTTACTTCAATATTTCTACCGCATCTGAAATCTATGGTAAGGAGATTGGCGCATCCAAATGGTGGATTCCTTTCGTAGAAGAACCTGAAGACCTGACTATGGTCACCGTTCCGGTTCCTCATACTTGGAATCTTGGCAATGCCAAGTACTTCTCCGGCAATATCAAGAAGGTGATGGTACGTGACTATCTGCTGGTTTCTGCCGGTGAGGCAACTCCTATCACCGCAGCCGACGGAATGCTTACCTTCAACCAGGCCGTAGTGACCAACCGCGCAGGCGTGCCTCAGCACAACTACCTTGCCTTCCAGACCGAAACTCCCGGCTCCCTTATCATCAAGGCCGAGAATCCCGGCGACTACACAGGACATCTTGTAGTTGGTGTAGGCCCTGCCGATGGCAGCTCAATCGCACTCAAGGGTGGCGTATCAGCCATTACCGACCAGGATAATGCAACCAAGATACTTATCACTTCCATTACTGAGAAGTCCCTTGTTTACATCTATCCTTCAGGCCCTGTAAGCCTTAGCAAACTGTCTTGGACTGCTGACCTGACTCCTGTTAACACAGCCCTGCCTACACCTGCTCCCAAGGCTGATCCTGCTTCAGTTACTGCAGGCGAAGCTACTGATATCGTTATCTCATGGGAGCCTGTAGACAACGCAGCCAGCTACTCTGTTGTATTCAACGGTAAGACCAATACCGTAGAAGAGCCTCAGTACATAATCGGAGGCACTACTACTGGTATGCTCGATCCCGGTGCGTACAAGGTTGAGGTTTATGCAAATCCCGGTGCATCAGATATTTACAATACTGAATCTGCTGCAGGCGTTGCTGCATTCGCAGTAGTTCCCGCCGGTGGCGGCGAGGAAGGTGAGCTTGTCGTTAAGGATGTTGAAAGCCTGCTTGCTGCAATTGCAGCCGGTAAGACAGCTATCACCCTTGCTCCCGGCGACTACAACCTTGAAGGTGCTCTTACCGTTACCGCCCCTCTTGCCCTCAAGGGCCAGACAGGTGCCGTAGTCAAGGGCTCATTCAAGCTCAGCGGCGCAGAAGTTGGAACCTTCTCTCTTGACAACCTGACCGTAGATGCCAATGGTGGTGACGTATTCCTGAACCTTGATAATGAGGCCGGTGTTACCGCAGAGGAGGTAACTGTAAAGAATACAGTAATCAGCGGCTTCAGCAAGTCAGTGATTTATGCATCCAATACTGCAGATAAGTTTGTAATCGGTGATATTACATTCGACAATATAGAGGTTAAGGACATGGGTACCGGCCAGGGCGTATTCGACCTTAGGAACGGTAATTATCAGTCCTTCACCCTTACCCAGAGCACTGTTGCAGGCGGCCGAGACTTCCTGCGTATCGATGCTCCTTGCTCTATCAACAGTGTCAAGGCTATGTATAATACCCTTGACAATCTCAATGAAAGCGGCAATGCCGGCGGTATCTTCTGCGTACGTGCAACTCCTTCAGTTTATGAGGTTAGCTATAATATCGTAGCAAACGTCACAAACTCTGTCAGCGGCCGTGCGGCAGCTATGAAGCCCAAGATGAAGAAGAACGTATGGTTCAACATCGCCGACAAGTTCTACACCGGTTGTATTGATGCCGAGCTTGCTGCTGAGGGCGGAAGCGTATTCCTAAGTGCAGATCCTTTCAAGGATGAAGCCAATGGTGACTACACCCTTACCAATGCCGTTGTCATGAGCATCGGTGCCGGTGCAGCCAAGTGGAATCCTGCCATTGCTACTGTTACTGACAGCAATTCCATCACCGTTAAGAATGCAGAAGAGTTCATCGCTGCCATCGAGGCCGGCAAGACCGACATCACATTGGAGGCAGGTGAGTACGACCTTTCAGCTTCTGAACTTACTCTTACCGCGGGCATGCATCTCAAGGGTAACGGCGTTGCTCTTGTCAAGATAAGCCAGATCGGCCTTGCCGAGGGCAATCTTGGAACCATCGTCATCGAGGGCCTTTCATTCATAGGTGACGGCGCAGCCAACTTCATCAGCGTAGCAAATGCATCCATAGTGAACAACCTTACCGTCCGTAACTGCGACATCAGTAAGATTGGTAAGAGTGCACTCTATGGCAACGCCGATGCATCTGTATTCAATGCCGTCGTATTCGAGGATGTCTATATGTCGGAGCTCGGCGGTGGCCAGGGCACCTTCGACATCCGCAAGGGTGAATATGGTGTAGTTACCGTTAAGAACTGTACGATCGTAGGCGGCCGTGACTTTATCCGTGCCGATGCAAATAAGGTTACAGGTGCAGTCAATATTCTTAATAACACCTTCGATGGCGTTACTTTGAATAATGGCAACGGTGTGCTTTATGTCCGTTCTACTCCTTTGACCTACGTATTCAAGAACAACCTGTTCCTGAACGAGAACGGTACCAACAACCTGCTGTCTAAGTCATCAGGCGTAAGCGTTCCCGATGCGATTGCAAGCAACTACTTCTACAACTGTACTTCAGAGAAGTTCTGGACCGGTCTTATCGATCAGGAGAAGGCTACCCTGAACGGTGGTGTGATACTTGTCAATAATCCTGTCAAGGATGCCGAGAATCACGACTACACTCTTGTAGACGCTCTTTGCCTGTCTTCCAACGTGGGCGCAGCCAGATGGAATCCCAATGCCGGAAAGGTAAGCCCTGAAATTACCGTAGCTTCAGTTGCCGAGCTTATCAATGCAATTGATGCCGGTAAGACAGGCATTAGCCTGAGACATGGTACTTACGACCTTCGCGATGCAACTGAAGGCGGAGTAGTCAGCCTAATCGCACCTGTTTCACTTATCGGTAAGGGTGTGGTAGAGATTATCGGCGGCTTCAAACTTGGTGCTGGAACCACCTCATTCGTTGCAGAGAACATAATCTTCAACGGCGCAGACAAGGCTATTGGCAATGCAATCGAGATTGCAGAGGCTACCGAGCTAACCAAGATCCAGATTGTAGGCTGCGACATCAAGGACTACAACAAGAGCCTCTTCTACGGTAACGGTGAAGGTTCCAATGTGGACCTCCTGGACTTCAGGAAGAGCCTTGTACATGGTTTTGGTACCGGTCAGGGCATGATCGATATCCGCAAGGGTACCTATAAAGTTGTGAACATCTCCCAGAATACATTCTACAACGGAGGCCGTGACTTCTGTCGTCTGGACAAGAACATCGCCGGTAGCATAGCTATCACCAATAACACCTTTGCCGCTTGCTCAGTCAATGCTGGAAATGGTTTGCTGTGGATACGCTCACTGGCCGACGACGCCTCTAAGTACGTTGTCGCAAGGAACCTGTTCCTGAATATCGGAGACACCTCAGTGCTTGCCAAGACCGGTGCTACCGTACCTGCAATGAACAACAACTGGTTCTTCAATGTAGGTGAGAACTTCTTTGGCGGTGCAATAAGCCAGGAAGTTGCTACCGGCAACAATGGCGGTTTGCTCTCCGAGGATCCTTGTGTCGGTTCTGCCGACTTTAACTTCAAACTTACCAATGCTGCCCTTAAGGCTGCTGACGTAGGTGATCCCAGATGGAATTCTGCTTCTCCTAATTATGCACCCAAGAAGTAATTCCTTATAAACAGGGGAGTCGGGGGTGATACCCCGGCTCTTCTCCAAGAAAACTAAAAAAAAGAAATATCATGAGTTTTATTAACGAAGACTTTATGCTGCAGACTGCTACTGCCAAAAAGCTTTATCATGAGCACGCAGAGCATATGCCTATCATCGACTATCACTGCCACCTGGTGCCACAGCAGATTGCAGAGAACATCCAGTTCCGTGATATCACGCAGTTATGGCTGGTAGACGGCCATTACGGAGACCATTACAAGTGGCGCGCCATGCGTGCGAACGGCGTATCGGAAGAGTATCTGACCGGTGGAACCAAGTCGGCCTGGGAAACCTTCCAAAAATGGGCGGAGACCGTGCCTTATACTATGAGGAACCCCCTTTACCATTGGACGCACATGGAGCTTAGCCGTGTCTTCGGTATAGACAAACTCCTTTGCCCAGCCACTGCGCGTGAAATCTTTGAAGAGTGCAACGCCAAACTGGCAACCCCGGAATTCCGCGGTCAGGAGCTGATCAAAAAGTTCAACGTTCAGGTGGTGTGCACTACCGACGATCCGGCCGACGACCTGCGCTGGCACAAGATGATCCTGGAGCACCCCTTCGGTGTGAAGGTCATTCCCGCATGGCGCCCGGACCGTGCCATGGCCATAGAAAACCCCCAGACCTACAATGCCTATCTGAAGCAGTTGGGAGAAGCCTCCGGTATAGAGATTGATTCTTACACGGACTTATGTGAGGCTCTCCAGAAGCGTCACGACTTCTTTGCGTCCATGGGCTGCAAACTCTCTGACCACGGCTTGGAGAACTTCTACAGCGCTCCTTACAAGGATGTAGAGATTGAACTCATCTTTAAGAAAGTGCTCATTGGCATCGCTCCTACGGCCGATGAACTTGAGAAATTCCGCAGCGCTTTCCTGCACGACCAGGCCGTCATGGACGCCGAGGCAGGCTGGGCACAGCAGTTCCACATCGGTGCCATCCGCAACAACAACACCAAGATGTTTGCAGAAGTGGGGGCCGATACCGGTTACGACGCCATTCACGACCTTGACATCGCCGCCGCCGGTCACCGCTTCTTCGACCGTCTTACCCAAGAGGGCAAACTGGCCAAGACCATCCTCTACTGCCTCAATCCTAAGGACAATGCGGTGATGATGACTATGGCCTATACCTTCAATGACGGAACCGTGCCCGGCAAGATGCAGTTTGGCAGCGGTTGGTGGTTCCTGGATCAGGAAGTGGGAATGCGCCGCCAGATGGACTCTCTGAGTAACCTTGGCCTCATCTCCCGCTTCGTGGGTATGCTCACCGACAGCCGCAGCTTCGTATCCTATCCACGCCACGAGTACTTCCGTCGCATCCTGTGCGATGTCTTCGGTAAGGATGTAGAGCTTGGCAAATTGCCCGCTTCTGAAATGGATTTCATCGGCCAGATAGTAGAGGATATTTGCTACAATAACGCCAAGAATTATTTCAACTTCTAGTATGAAGTACATTAAGATTAACCCCGCCGACAACGTAGCCGTCGCTCTTCAGGATCTTCAGAAAGGAGATGTTGTAGAGGGCGTAAAGCTTGTCTCTGATGTGCCCAGAGGCCATAAAATAGTGCTTAAAGACCTAAGGGCAGGGGAGAATGTGGTAAAGTATGGCTTCCCTATAGGCCATCTTACCGCCGATGCTCCTGCCGGCTCCATGGTGGATCATAACTGCATCAAGACCAATCTTGAAGGCTTGCTGGAATACAGCTACAAACCCCAATTGGTAGAGATAGAGAAAGCGTCCGGTCAAAGGACCTTCAAAGGCTATAGAAGGGCAGACGGCCAGGTTGGCATCCGCAATCAGATATGGGTGATTCCTACCGTCGGCTGCGTAAACGGAGTCTGCCAGCAGATTGTAGATCGCTTTAATGCAGAGAATCCTGACCGCAAGTCTGTAGATGCCGTGGTGGCCTTCCCTCACAACTATGGCTGTTCGCAGCTTGGTGATGATCACGAGAACACCCGTCACATTTTGGCCGACATGGTACATCATCCCAATGCAGGAGGTGTGCTTGTAGTGAGCCTCGGCTGCGAAAACAACCAGCTTGATGCTTTCAGGGAGCTGGTTGGTCCTGTTGACGAAAACCGTGTAAGGATGTTCGTGACCCAGAAGGTTGACGACGAAGTTGAATTCGGCCTTCAGCAGCTAAGGGAAATCTACGCCGCCGCAAGCAAAGACAGGCGTGAAGATATTCCTGTAAGCGAGCTTCGCGTAGGCCTTAAGTGCGGGGGCTCGGACGGCCTGTCAGGCATTACCGCCAATCCTCTCCTTGGAGTTTTCTCTGACTGGATCGTGGGCCAGGGGGGCACCACCGTTCTTACTGAAGTCCCGGAAATGTTCGGGGCAGAAACCATACTTATGAATCGCTGCCAGGATAAAGCCACCTTTGACAAAACGGTAAGCCTCATTAACGACTTCAAGGAATACTTTATAAAACAGGGTATGCCTGTTTATGAGAATCCTTCTCCCGGCAACAAGGCTGGCGGTATTTCCACCCTGGAGGAAAAGAGTCTTGGCTGTACTCAGAAGTGTGGGAAAAGCATTGTTCGCGGAGTCCTGAAGTATGGAGAAAGACTTCAGGTCAAAGGCCTTAACCTTTTGAGTGCCCCGGGCAATGACCTTGTAGCCTCGACAGCCCTTGCGGCATCAGGCTGCCAGATTGTGCTTTTTACAACCGGACGCGGCACTCCCTTCGGCAGTTTCGTCCCCACTATGAAGATATCCACCAATACTCCGTTGGCGCAGAAAAAAAGCAACTGGATTGATTTCAATGCCGGTGTGCTGGCGCAGGGAGAACCTATGGAAGAGGTGGCACAGCGTTTTATCGATTATGTGCTGGCCGTCGCATCGGGAGATAATGTCAATACGGAGCGCAGCGGCTACAGGGAAGTGGCAATCTTTAAATCAGGCGTAACACTTTAACTATAACGAAATACAAAAACTACTTAATATGGAAAGATTAAATCGCACCAGCGCTCCTCAGGCAAAGCGCTACACAGAAAAAGTGATTCAGTTTGGCGAGGGAAACTTCCTGCGTGCTTTCATTGACTGGATTATCTGGAAGACCAACCAGAAGACATCATTTGACGGCTCCGTAGTTGTTGTCCAGCCTATAGAAAAAGGCATGGTAGAGTGGCTCAACGAGCAGGATGGCCTCTATCATCTTAACCTTCAGGGTCTCCTGGAAGGTAAACCTATAGACAGCGTAGATCTTATTGATGTCATTTCACGCGGCATCAATCCTTATTCTGACTTCGCATCATATCTGGCTCTTGCAGAGCAGCCGGAAATTCGTTTTGTCATCTCAAATACTACAGAGGCCGGAATCGCCTTCGACCCTGCCTGCAAACTTGATGACAGACCGGCTTCTTCTTATCCTGGCAAGTTGACCCAGCTTCTGTATCACCGCTGGCAGCACTTCAAGGGCGCAAAGGACAAGGGTCTTATCATCTTCCCCTGCGAGCTTATCTTCGAAAACGGAAAGCATCTTAAGGAGTGCATCCGCTTATACATTGATCTCTGGAAGTTGGGCCCTGAATTCTCTGCTTGGTTCGAGCAGTGCTGCGGCGTTTACAGCACACTTGTAGACCGCATCGTGCCCGGTTATCCCCGTGACAATGCCGCAGAGCTCTGCGAGCGTGCGGGTTATGACGACCATCTGCTTGACAAGGCCGAAATCTTCCATCTCTGGGTAATTGAGGCCCCCAAGGAAGTGGCAAAGGAATTCCCGGCAGACAAAGCTGGCCTGAACGTGCTGTTTGTGCCGTCAGAGGCTCCTTACCACGAGCGTAAGGTTACCTTGCTTAATGGCCCTCACACCGTTCTGTCGCCTGTCGGCTATCTTAGCGGTCTTAATACAGTAAAGGAATGCTGCGAGGATCCCGAGGTAGGCAAGTTCGTCCACAAGGTAATGTTCGAGGAACTTCTTCCTACCCTCAATCTTCCTGAATCAGAGCTTGTTAAGTTTGCGAACGATGTCATGGACCGCTTCAGCAATCCTTTTGTGAAGCACTTTGTGACTTCTATTATGCTGAATTCCTTCCCTAAATTCAAGACTCGTGACCTTCCCGGCCTGAAGGTTTACCTGCAGCGCAAGGGCGAACTGCCCAAGGGCCTTGTGCTTGGTCTTGCCGGCATCTGCACCTACTACAAGGGCGGAAAGAGGGGAGAGGACGAAATCGTTCCCAACGATGACCCTAAGATCATGGAACTTCTCAAGAATCTCTGGGCTACCGGTGATGTAAAGAAAGTTGCAAAGGGAGTACTTGCCGACGAATTCATCTGGGGTGAAGACCTGAACGCAATCCCCGGACTTACAGAACTCCTTGCCGCCGATCTTGCACTTATACAGGAAAAAGGCATGCGCGAAGCAGTTAAATCAATAATCTAAGGCTATGACAACACAGAAAAAATTGATGACAAACTGGCGCTGGTGGATTTGCAGCCTGCTTTTTGTTGCTACAACCGTCAATTATCTGGATCGCCAGGTTCTGTCCCTGACATACGAAGATTTCATCAAACCGGAGTTCCACTGGACCGATAACGACTATGGTACAATAACCTCCCTGTTTTCTATCTTCTACGCAGTCGCCTGTCTTTTTGCGGGCAAGTTCGTAGATTGGATGGGTACAAAGAAGGGCTATCTTATTTCCATTGGCGTATGGTCTTTCGGTGCAGTTCTTCACGCCGGTTGCGGCATTGCTACAAGTTGGTTTGTTAGCGGTGTTGACTCCGTGGCTGCCCTGAGGGCCGTAGAAGCTGGTTCCAACGTTGCCTTGGCAATATCGACGACATCAGTCTACCTGTTCTTGCTATGCCGCGGAATCCTGGCACTGGGAGAGGCAGGAAACTTCCCTGCGGCAATCAAGACAACGGCTGAATACTTCCCCAAGAAGGACAGGGCTTTCTCTACATCCATCTTTAATGCAGGCGCCTCTGTAGGTGCATTGGCTGCACCTCTGCTTATCCCGCCGCTGGCAGCAAGCCTTGGCTGGGAGTGGGCCTTCATCATTATCGGTGGACTGGGCTTCATTTGGATGTTCTTCTGGCAGTTTATGTACGAGAAACCGGAAAAGAGCAAACGAGTAAACGAGGCCGAACTTGAATACATACATCAGGACGATGCGGAAGAAGCCGCAGACAAGGCTGCGGTCGCTTCTGAAAAGGCTATTCCTTTTATCAAGTGCTTCAAGTTCAAGCAGACCTGGGCCTTCATTACCGGTAAGTTCTTCACCGACGGCGTATGGTGGTTCTTCCTGTTCTGGGCTCCTTCTTATTTCAGTAATCAGTTCGATGCACCTGCTACTTCCGGCCTGGGTCAGGGACTTATCTTTACCTTGTATGCCATTGTGACGGTGATTTCCATTTTTGGCGGCTATCTGCCAAGACTGTTTGTCGATAAGAAAGGTATGCATCCCTACAACGGCCGTATGTTGGCTATGCTGCTGTTTGCCTTCTTCCCTCTGGCTGCCCTGTTCGCCCAGCCGCTTGGAGCGTTTTCTCCATGGTGGCCGGCCATTTTGATTGGTATCGCCGGTGCAGGACATCAGGCATGGAGTGCCAATCTTTTCTCTACAATCGGCGATATGTTCCCTAAGAGCACGGTTGCATCAATTACCGGTATAGGAGCAATGGCCGGTGGAGTTGGTTCGATGATTATTCAGAAAGCCGCAGGTAAACTCTTTACCTATGCCGAAACCCAGGGTGATGCATTCACCTTCCTTGGCTTTGACGGCAAGCCTGCTGGATACTTTATTATGTTCTGCTTCTGCGGTCTGGCTTACCTGATTGCCTGGAGTATAATGAAGGTTCTGGTTCCTAAATACAAACCCGTAAAGGTTGATTAAAAAAATAACTCGGAATTGCTTCCGAGTTATTTTTTTACTGTTCGTTGACAAGTCCCAGCCAGTCTTTCCAGCTGTGGATATTTCCTTTGGACCAGCAGGATCCGTATTTATATTTAAACGCCTGCCCAGAAGTTACGGTCTTTACCAGCAACGCGTGGTCAAGTTCTTCTACGGACTTAACTATTTCTGCGTCGGGAACTATCACGGCAACTCCCAACATCCCGTCTTCCGGCTCAATGCTTTGGTCCGATGCCTTCTCCCAGATTGCATATCTGTCGCTGCCTGCCATCTGTTCCTGAACTGTCTGCTGGGCAGTGTGCAGTTTCATGCCGGCCGCTACTTGAAGGGAGTCGATGCCGGTGAAGGTGTAAACATCGGTAACATCGGCAAAATAAGAGCCTGCAGACAGGCTTACCTGCTTGTCAAGAGATACCAGAATGCTGTCAGTTGCTTGCCACTGAGGGTAGTGCAGTACGAAGCTGACCTTGTCCGGGCTTGTCTCCAATACCTCGCAGGTGCGGTAGTTGGTGGCCGGATAGCAGAGCTTTCCGTCAATAAAGGGAGCGGATGCGCCGCCACCCAGGGAAACTGCAACCTTGTAGCAGTCCTTGCCTCCGTGGTTGTGGTGATAGTAGTCAGGGTCTTCGTTGACGGCGTGGGAATACCATTCGTCGGCAACAAGCCCGCCGGGAAGCTTAACCCAGATGTCAATTCCGGGAGAAGTGGGGTTGCCTTCAAGGGCCTGGCCGTAAAAACGGCCGGCGATGAGGTCGTTTTCGAATACAAAGTCGTCGGCGCGTTCAGGAACAGCGCGTGCCATAACCTTCTGCTCTTTTTGTCCGGTGCAAGCTGTCAGCGCAAGTGCTGCAGTTGCGGCAAGGATAAGGAATCTTTTCATTATCTGAGGTCTTTAGTTTCGCACCAGTCCATGTCGTTGTAGTCGTCGTTCTCTCCGCACATGCCCCATATAAAGGTGTAGTTGCGTGTTGCACAGGCGCTGTGAATGCTCCACTGGGGGCTGATTACAGCCTGCTCGTTGTGCATCCAAATATGGCGGGTCTCCTGGGTCTGGCCCATAAAATGGCATACAGCGGCATCTTCTGGGAGGCCAAAATAGAAGTATACCTCCATGCGGCGGTCGTGGGTGTGAGCCGGCATTGTGTTCCAGGTGCTGCCAGGAGCGAGCTCTGTCATACCCATTTGCAGTTGGCAGCAGGGAACGACTTCCTTAACCAGCAGGCGGTTTATTGTGCGCTCGTTGCTTTCTTCCAGGCTGCCCATGTGCATGACCACAGCGTCTTTTTTGCTGACTTTCTTGATCCCGGTTTCGCGGTGGGCGGTGGCGGAATTGAAGTAGAAATGAGCAGGATTTGCGGGATCTGCGCTCCTGAATGATACGTGCCTGTTGCCGCGGCCGATGTAAATAGCCTCCTTGAAGGGGATTTCGAACTCTTCTTCTCCCACTTTAACATAGCCGGTGCCGCCAACATTGATTATGCCTATTTCGCGGCGTTGGGTAAAGTATTCGCTTCTGAGAATCTCCGGGGGAGTGAGGGTGAGAGTCTCTTTTACGGGAACTGCTCCGCCCGCAATAATGCGGTCAAAGAGGGAGTAAACCATGTTGATCTCGTCCGGGACCATGAGATTCTCTACAAGGTAGTGCTTCCGCAGGGTGGCGGTGTCATAGTGTTTAGCGTCGTCCTGATGGGACGGATAGCGTACTTCGCAATTGATTTTCATATAATTACTTTGGTTGTTTTCCGATGTAGGCAAGGATGCCGCCGTCAACGTACAGGATGTGGCCGTTTACGGCGTCAGAGGCGTGTGAGGCCAGGAATACGGCCGGGCCGGCCAGTTCGTCAGGATCCAGCCAGCGGCCAGCGGGAGTTTTAGCGCAGATGAAGCTGTCAAAGGGATGACGGCTACCATCGGCCTGAGGCTCGCGCAGGGGAGCGGTTTGCGGGGTGGCAATGTAGCCCGGACCAAGTCCGTTGCATTGTATATTGTATTCTCCGTATTCAGAACAGATATTGCGTGTGAGCATTTTAAGACCGCCCTTTGCTGCTGCATAGGCGCTTACTGTTTCGCGGCCCAGTTCGCTCATCATTGAACATATGTTGATGATTTTGCCTTCACGACGCTCCATCATCTCGGGTACTACTGCGGCAGAGCAGATGTACGGGCCGACAAGGTCTACGTCAATTACTCTCTGGAATTCTTCCCTGGACATCTCGTGCATTGGAATACGCTTGATAATGCCGGCATTGTTTACCAGTATGTGGATAGGACCCACTTCTGCGTGAATCTTTTCTACAAGGGCTTTTACCTGATGCTCGTCAGTTACATCGCATACATAACCGTGAACGTTCTTTATGCCAGCCTCCTTATATGCCTCAAGTCCTTTTTTCATAGAAGCCTCATTGGAGGTGTTGAAGATGATGTTGTCAACTCCGGCTTCTACGAAGGCTTTTGCGATTGCGAAGCCTATTCCGTAGGCGGCTCCGGTTATCCAGGCATTTTTGCCTTCCAGGGAGAAAATCTTAGTCATTATCCTATTGTTTTATAGTTTCTTTCGACAAATATAATCATTTTTCCGTGAACGTGCACGGAAATTTAAAAATTTTCTTATATTTGCATCGAATTATGGTAATAATCAGATAATTATTAAACACAAAACCATATGGCAAAAGTAGTTACATTCGGCGAGGTCATGCTAAGGCTCGCCACCCCTGGGTACCAGAGGTTTTCCCAGGCACATAGCTTTGACGCAACCTTTGGCGGGGGAGAAGCAAATGTGGCTGTATCTCTGGCCAATTACGGCGTTGATGCCCATTTTGTGACACGTCTTCCTAAGAATGATATCGCCCAGATGTGCATTTCTGAGCTTCGTGGCTTCGGAGTAGGTGTTGACGGCATAGTTTACGGTGGAGACCGAGTTGGAATATACTATCTTGAGACAGGCGCTGTTGCCCGTGGCTCAAAGGTTATTTATGATCGTGCAAATTCTGCCATATCCGAAATCAAGCCCGGAATGGTAGACTGGCATAAGGTCCTTGAAGGCGCCGATTGGTTCCACTGGACCGGCATTACTCCCGCTCTGAGTCAGGGTGCTGCAGATGCCTGCCTTGAGGCAATCAAAGTTGCTAATGAGATGGGCGTAAAGGTTTCCTGTGACCTTAACTATCGTAAGAAACTCTGGAAATACGGTAAAACCGCAGCTGAGGTTATGCCTGCTCTAGTGGCCGGATGTGACCTTATTCTTGGCAACGAAGAGGATGCAGAGAAGGAGTTCGGTATCAAGCCGGAGGGTTTCGATGCAGAGAAAACCGGCGGAGAGATAGACCAGACCCGCTTCGAGAGTGTATGCTCCCAACTGATGAAGATGTTCCCCCGTTGCAAGAAGGTGGCTGTTACCCTTCGCGGTTCCATCAACGCTAACCACAATACCTGGGGCGGTGTCCTGTATGACGGAAAAACCCTTTGGCAGAGCAAACGTTATGACATCACTCACATCGTAGACCGTGTTGGCGGCGGCGATTCATTTATGGGCGGCCTTCTTTACGGACTCATCACTTATCCGACAGATCAGCAGGCAATTGAGTTTGCCGCTGCTGCATCTTGTCTTAAGCATACCATCCTTGGCGACTATAACCGCGTTACTGTAGAAGAGGTTGAAGGCCTCATCAACGGTGGTGGCTCCGGCCGTGTATCACGTTAAAATAGCATTACCATGTCCAAGTTTAAGAAAATAGATACCATTGGAATAATCCGTAGCACCGGAATCGTTCCTGTTTTTTATAATGCCGACATTGAAGTAGCTAAGAAGGTAGTTAAAGCCTGCTACGACGGGGGCATTCGTGCCTTTGAGTTTACAAACCGTGGCGACGGAGCCCACAGGGTATTCGAATCGCTGATGGAATTTGTACGCAAGGAGTGCCCCGAAATGGCTCTTGGCGCAGGTACTATCCTTGATGCTCCTACTGCTGCAATGTATATACAGATGGGGGCGGACTTTATTGTTTCTCCTGCTATGGTAGAAGAGGTTGTCCCTCTGTGCAACCGCAGGGGCGTGCCTTACAGCCCCGGCTGCGGCACAGTAACGGAAATAATTGAAGCTATGGAGCTTGGCTGCGACCTGGTCAAGGTTTTCCCTGCCGGAACCGTTGGCGGTCCCGCCTTTGTGAAGAACATTCTGGCACCGCTTCCTTGGGCGATGATTATGTGTACAGGGGCTGTAGAGCCCACTCAGGAGAACCTTTCCGCATGGGCCAAGTCCGGCGTTACCGCTGTAGGCATGGGCTCAAAGCTCTTCCCCAAAGAGGTCATCAAAGCAGGTGATTGGTCAGCAATTTCTGATCTCTGCCGCCAGTCCCTTTCCTGGTTCCGTGCTGTCTAGAAATAGAGGCCGTAACTGTGTTTGATTTCATTCATGACGAAGCTGGACTGTATGCTGCCAATGGCATCGACCATTCCCAGTACGTTGATAATGAAGTCGTTATACTCCTTCATGCTGCCGGAGCGTATCTTTAGAAGATAGTCATATTCTCCTGAGATATTGTAGCACTCCATCACCTGAGGGATTTCCTTAATAATACGCACGAAATTCTCCGCCACGTCCTTGGACATCTGGCGGAGTTTTACTGAACAGAAGGCCTCGAAGCCCAGGTCCAGCTTCTCCGGATCCAGAATTGCCACGTACTTGCGGATGTATCCTTCCCGTTCAAGTCGCTTGATGCGCTCGAATACCGGGGTAGAGGAAAGATTGACCCTTTCTGCAATCTGCTTTGTTGTAAGGCGGCCGTTTTCCTGGAGTATGCTAAGTATGCTGTAATCTGTCTTGTCAAGTACTGTAGGCGTCATAGAAAGAAATTCTTTAAACGGGTTCTATTTTGGTTGTATTTTCTATTTCCTCTTGAATTATTGGCAAATATAGAAAATATTTCCAAATTTTAACGGGCTATTGTTTCTTTTTTCTACGCATCCTAATTTTGCGGCGTAAATTTTTACAGAAATGAGCGTAGAAACAAGAAAACAGGGCATCGGAACAAGATGCGTACACGCCGGCTACAATCCCGGAAAAGGGGAGCCCAGGCAGATTCCCGTGATTCAAAGCACAACCTTCAAATACCAGACATCGGAGCAGATGGGAAAGCTCTTCGACCTGGAAGAAAGCGGATATTTCTATTCCCGCCTTCAGAACCCTACCAACGACCATGTGGCTGCAAAAATAGCCAATCTGGAAGGCGGAGTGGCCGCCATGCTGACATCATCCGGCCAGGCTGCCAACCTGATTGCCTGGCTTAACCTTTGCCAGGCCGGCGACCATATTGTCAGTGCCGGCAACATTTATGGCGGTACCTTTAACCTTTTGGGTACCTCCCTTGGCAAACTTGGTATTGAAGTGACCTTTGTGAATCCCGATGCAAGCGAAGAAGAAATCTCTGCCGCCATACGCCCGCAGACCAAACTGGTATTTGGAGAGACCCTTTCCAATCCGGGTGTAGAAGTACTTGATATAGAGAAGTTTGCAAAGATTGCCCACTCTCACGGAGTGCCGCTGATTATTGACAATACCTTTGCTACACCTATACTTTGCAGGCCATTCGAATTCGGGGCCGATATCGTAACCCACTCCACAACCAAGTATATGGACGGACATGGCGTGGCTGTTGGCGGAGCAATTGTGGACAGCGGCAACTTCGACTGGGAAGCGCATGCCGACAAGTTCCCCGGCCTTTGCACCCCGGATGCTTCATATCATGGCCTTGTTTATACAAAGGCCTTTGGTAAGAACGCCTTCATAGTTAAGGCTACAAGCCAGCTGATGAGGGACTTCGGTGCCATACAGAGCCCCCAGAACGCTTTTTATCTTAACCTTGGTCTGCAGAGCCTGCATCTTAGGATCAAGCGCCACAGCGAGAGCGCTCTTGCCGTTGCCCGCTTCCTGGCCGGCCATCCGGACGTAGCCTGGGTAAAGTATCCCGGCCTTGAGACTGATAAGCATCATGCCGATGCCGTTAAATACCTTCAGGGCGGCTTCAGCGGAGTAATGTGCATAGGCCTTAAAGGTGACAGGGAATTCAGCAAGAAGTTCATCGATTCCCTGCAGCTTATAACTATTGAAACTCATGTTGCCGACTGCCACAGCTGCATTCTGCATCCGGCTTCACATACACATCGACAGTTGACTGACGAGCAGCTGAGGGCCGCCGGAATCGCTCCGGAACTTATGAGGCTCAGCATCGGACTGGAGGATGCAGAAGATGTGATAGAAGACCTTAGGCAGGCCCTTGAAGCAGCGCATAAATGATAAGGCAAGCACTTGACATACAGAACTTTAAGCTGGAGGCCGGAGGCTGTCTGGAAGAGTTGCACGTAGTTTATCACACAGCAGGTCCAAAGGACGGCAAGGTAATCTGGGTATGCCACGCGCTTACTGCTAACAGCGACGTAGAGGACTGGTGGCCGCAGGTGGCCGGGTCCGGCAAACTGATAGACACGGACAAGTACTTTGTAGTTTGTGTGAATATCATAGGCTCGCCCTATGGTACAACGGGCCCGGCCAGCGTCAACCCGGCTACCGGGAAGCCTTATTTGCTGGACTTTCCGGCAGTTACTGTAAGGGATACTGTAGAAGCGCTTGTCCTTGTACGTAAACATTTAGGAATTAACAAAATAGGCTTATTGATAGGAAGCTCCGTGGGCGGATATCAGGCCATTGAATGGGCTGTCAAGGAGCCGGATGTATTTGAGAATGTAGCGTTTATGGCTACTGCTCCAAGAATCTCCCCTTGGATGACAGCCTGGACAGAAACCCAGAGGATGGCCCTGGAAGCAGATCAGACCTTCCGCCAGGCCGCATCCGTAAAGGGCGGCGAGGCCGGACTTCGTTGCGCGCGTGCCCAGGCGCTCATTTCTTACAGATGCTTCCGCGGTTACGGGCTGCGCCAGAGCGAGCCTTCAGATGACTGCCTTTTTGCCGGCAGGGCGGCTTCTTATCAGCGCCATCAGGGAGAAAAACTCCTGGCCCGCGGTTTTGATGCCTATTCTTATTACTATATTTGCAATGCTATGGACAGCCATAACGTAGGCCGTGGACGCGGCGGCGTGGCTGCTGCCCTTGGGCGCATAAAAGCCAGTGCTACAGTTGCTTATATAGATACTGACGGCATCTTTCCGCCTGAAGAAACCCTGTCCTGGGCCGGATCCATACCTGGCGTCAGGATAGAAGAAATAAAATCGGACTTCGGTCACGACGGCTTTTTGCTGGAGATCGAACAATTAACCAGAATCATCGGACCTGTAATATGCAAGTTATAAAGTTTGGAGGCACATCGGTTGCCAGACCTGAAAAGTTAGTAGACATAGTTTCAAAGGCCATCGGCAAGGATAGGACAATCCTTGTCTGTTCTGCCATAAGCGGCTGTACAGATGCCCTGATTGCCCTGGGAAACAAGGCTGCGGCAAAGGACCGTGCTTATCTTGAAGATCTGGAAGCCCTGAAGCAAAAGCATATTAGTTTGGCAGAGCAGCTGCTGGACAGCGGTTCGCTTGCTAAGACCCTTGCCATAGAAGAAGAACTGTTCGGCTCCCTGGCCGGCATCCTTCACGGAGTCTATCTGCTTGGAGAGCTCAGTAAAACCAGCCTGGACGCTGTCCAGAGCTTTGGAGAGCTGTTTTCTACCCGCATTCTGGAGGCTAAATTCACTGCGCTTGGCATCTCCTGCAAATGGTTGGATGCGCGCGGAATCATTATTTCTGATGCAGGTGTAGTGGACACGGCAGCCAGCTATGCAAACATAGAAAAAGCCATCGCTGCGCATGCACGTACCAAGCTTTTCATTGTGCCTGGCTTTATAGCTTCTGACAGTCTTGGACGAACCAGCACTCTTGGCAGGGGAGGCTCCGACTACACGGCAGCCCTTTTTGCCGCCGGAATCAAGGCCCGTCTTGTAGAGATCTGGACCGATGTTCCCGGCATAATGACGGCCAATCCAAAGACGGTCCCGGGCGCAAAAACAGTAAGGAACATTTCTTACCGTGCCGCCCAGGAATTGTCCCACTTTGGGGCCAAGGTAATCTTTCCTCCTACCATCCAACCCGTTGTGGCAGAGGGAATTCCAATCTACGTAAAGAATACTTTTGACCCAGCGGACGAAGGCACACTTGTAGAGAAAAATCCTCCGCGTAGGGAGGATGCTCTTCTGGGTATTTCAAACTCTGACAAGATAGCCCTAATCTCTCTGGAAGGCAGCGGAATGGTGGGTATTCCGGGCTTTTCTTCACGCCTTTTCGAGGCCCTGAGCCGCGCCGGAATCAACATTATACTTATTACTCAGGCCTCTTCTGTGCACACCATGTGTATAGCAATTGCAGAGAAGGATGCCCCGCTTGCCAAGAAGGCTGCCGATGCCTGCTTTGCCTACGAGATCTCCATGGGTAAAATCAATCCGCTTAAGGTAGAGCCTGGTTATTCCATTGTCTGCCTTGTGGGCGACAATATCCTTGGTCACAGTGGCGCAACCGGAAGGATGCTTTCTGCAATTGATTCCGCAGGCATACGCGTAAGGGCTACGGCGCAGGGTTCTTCAGAAAGAAACATTTCCGTTATTGTCCCTTCAGAGGATGCAGAAGATGCAATCCGCGCCATACACAAAGAGTTCTTTGAGAAGGCCGGAGCACGCCAGGTGCACATCTTTATTGCAGGTTATGGCCAGGTAGGAAAGGCACTGGTGGATATAATTGAAAACAATTCCAAGGCTATCGCAGAGCGTACTGGCAAAGAACTGATTATCAGTGGTATAGCTAACAGTAAGCGCTACCTCTTAAATACAGCCGGGGTTAATGCCGAGGAGCTTGACAAAGGCACTGAAGGCAGTTTGTTCGATGCTCTTGAAGGCGGAGTTCCGCCGGAATCTATCTTTGTGGATTGTACGGCAAGCAGCACTACGGCGGTGCGCTACGCGGCCCTGCAGGATGCAGGCGTCAAAGGCATTGTCGCCTGCAACAAGCTGCCCTTCTCGGGCAGCTGGCAAAGCTACACGCAGCTTTGCCGCAGCGCCGCCTCCCACGGCGCCCATCTCAGGTACGAGACCACGGTAGGAGCCGCCCTCCCGGTCCTGGATACATTGGAGCGCGTAGCCTGCTCAGGCGATAAGCTTATTAGCATAGAAGCTGTGGTTTCCGGTTCTCTTAACTACCTGTGTAACAATTACAAAGGCGGTAACCTAAATGCGGTTATAAATGACGCCTACGTCAAAGGTTACACAGAGCCGGATCCGGCTGAAGACCTTTCAGGAAGGGATGTACTCCGTAAGCTTATCATTATGGCCCGCGTCGCCGGAATCGCTCTTGAAGAAGCGGATATCGACGCCCGCGCCTTTCCTTTGGAAGAAGCAATAAAGCATCTTTATGCCAAGGCCTCTGCACGCGGCAAGGTGCTGCGATATGTCGCCCGCCTGCAGAACGGGGAAGATGGAGTTAAGGCCGGCATCGGCATAGAAGAAATAGGCCCGGACAGCCCGCTTTACAAGCTTGACGGCACGGATAATTGCATAGTCATTACAACGGAGCAATATCCTGATTCAATAGTTATCAGAGGCTCCGGAGCAGGCCCTAAGCGCACTGCAGGCGGTGTTTTAAGTGATATTTTAAAGTGTATTTAATATGAAGGTAGCAGTTGTCGGCGCCACCGGCCTGGTTGGCGAAAAGATGTTGGAAGTACTGTACGAGCGCCGCTTCCCGGTAAGCGAAATTATCCCCGTGGCCTCTGAAAGATCTGTTGGCAAGAAGGTGCTCTTCGGAGGAAAGGCGTATACGGTTGTGAGCGTCGATGAGGCCCTTGCCAGCCGCCCCCAGCTTGCCCTTTTCTCTGCCGGAGCAACTGCTTCCGGCGAGCTTGCACCGCGCTTTGCCGCCATCGGTTGCCGCGTTGTGGACAATTCTTCCCGCTGGCGCATGGATCCTGCCGTCAAACTGATAGTTCCGGAAATCAACGGTCATATACTGACGGGGGACGATTACATTATCGCCAATCCCAACTGTTCTACGATACAGATGGTACTGCCTCTGGCTCCGCTTCACAGAAGATTCGGTATTAAGCGCATTGTAGTATCTACATATCAATCAGTTACGGGAACGGGACGCAAGGCGGTGGAAGAACTTTTCTCTGAGCGTTCCGGCAAGGAAACTGCCTGCGAAGCTTATCCTTACCCCATAGACCTGAATATCCTTCCGCACATAGACAGCTTCCTTGAAGACGGCTACACCAAGGAAGAAATGAAGATGGTGAACGAGACCCGTAAGATACTTGATGCTCAGCAGATAGGCGTCAGCGCCACCACCGTGCGAGTCCCGGTCACAGGTGGCCACAGCGAGTCCGTCAATGTGGAATTCGAGCAGCCATATACCCTTGAAGAAGTAAGGCAGATACTTGAAAATACAGAAGGTGTCGTCCTGCAGGACAAGCCCCAGGAGATGCTTTATCCCATGCCCCTGTATGCCCAGGGCCGCGATGAAGTCTTTGTGGGCCGCCTTCGCAGGGACCCTTCTGCCCCTAATGCCCTTAATCTTTGGTGCGTTGCAGACAACCTCCGCAAAGGCGCCGCCACTAATGCCGTCCAGATAGCCGAACACTTCCTGAACTAGTCTGGTTTTTGTCGGAAAGTATTCCTATATTTGTGGAAATTGCTTTGCTATGGACAGACGGGATTTTATGAAGGTGTCGGCCCTTGGGGTCGCAAGCTTCGGCCTTGGCGGTTTTTTAGGTCGCAGGGTTTCCACAAAAAAGACATTTGACACTATCATCAGGAATGGTGTCGTTTATGTGGGCGACGGAAAGCCCGGAATTCATGGTGACATAGCCGTTAAAGGCGGCAGAATTGCAGCAATAGGACAAGACCTGGGCGACAGCGCAGACCTTGTCCTTGATGCTAAGGGCCACGTGGTCTGCCCCGGCTTTATAGATATCCATACCCATACGGACACCAATCTGCTGAAAGCGCCCAAAGGCGACAGCCGAATCTATCAGGGCATAACCAGCGAGGTCGGAGGCAACTGCGGCCACGGTCCGTTCATCAATACTCAGTGGAAGGATATAGACGGCTTCTATCAGGCCCTTGAAGAGAATAAGATTGGAATCAACTATTCTTCTTTGGTCGGTCACGGAGACGTTCGTGAGGCTGTGGTTGGGCCATACAATGTAAAGGCCACGGACCAGCAGTTAAAGGAGATGTGCGCCCTGCTGGACAGGCAGCTGTCCCTTGGTGCCATAGGTCTCTCTTACGGCCTGGAATACGCTCCCGGCTGCTATAGCGACACAAGGGAAATGGTTGCCCTGAATAAGGTCATCGCCAAGCATAACGCGCTGTATTCCATTCATATGCGTAACGAGGACGACCATGTGCTTGAGGCTATGGACGAGGCCATAGAGGCCGCTCGTCAGTCAGGCGCCCGCCTTGAAATATCGCACCTGAAGGCCCAGAATCCTGCTAACTTCGACAAAATAGACCGAATGCTGGGCAAGATAGATGCCGCCCGGGCAAGCGGTATAGATGTGGCTACGGACCGTTACCCCTACACTGCTTTTTCTACCGGTTTTGATTGCTTCATACCCATAGAACTGCGTGACGGTTCCAAGGCTGATATACTGGCCCGTCTGAATGACCCTGCGGCCTGCGAAAAGATGCGCAGCTATGCCTACGGCCGTCTGGAACGCTTCGGTGGCCCCCAGCAGGTTGTCGTCGCCGGCTGCAAGAATGCTGAGAATGCAGAATATGCCGGAAAGAATCTTGCCGAATGCTGCAAGCTGTCCGGTCTGGACGAATGGGAAATGATTCGTTACCTGCTGATTTCAGAAGATCTGGACGTAAACCAGGCCACCTTTGCCATGAAGGAAGAAAACCTTAAAAAGATTTATTCCCACACCCTGGCTATGCCGGCTTCCGATGGCCTTGTATATTCGCCGGAAGGCGAATTGGGCCAGGAACTGCCGCATCCCCGTTCTTACGGCACCTTCCCCAGGTTCTTTGAAAAGTACGTACGTGAAGACAAGGTCGTAGATATGGCAACGGCCATCTTCAAATGCACCGGACTGCCTGCTTCGCGCGCCAAATTCAAGGAAAGGGGACTGCTGATTCCTGGTTATGCCGCTGATATCACCATCTTCGATCCAGACACAATAGCAGACAAATGCACCTATGCCCAGCCGCACACATTCCCTACGGGCATAGAGCATGTTTTTGTGAACGGAGTGCAGGCTATCAGAGACGGCAGGCATACCGGAGCCCTGGCAGGAGTTATTCTGGGTAACGATCAACTTTCAAGATAATTCAAACATTTACAATGAAATACTTTTCTAAAACACTAATTGTTCTGGCCGCAATGCTGGCCGGAACGGCCGCACTGGCACAGAACATGGTTCACCTGAACCGCTTCTCAGAAGAAAATGCAGCAATTGAAAAACCCGCGGACGGCAAGCCTGTAAAGGGCAGGGTAGTCTTCATAGGAGACTCCATTACCGAGGGTTGGGGCAACCAGGACCCGGATTACTTCATTCCCGGCAAATATTTTGAAAGAGGTATCAGCGGCGAGGTTACCGCCCAGATGCTGCTCCGCTTCAGGGTTGATGCCCTTGCGCTCTGTCCTTCCATCATTGTGATCAATGCCGGAACCAACGACATCGCACTGAACCAGGGCGACTATAACGAGGACTACACCTTTGGCAATATCATTTCGATGGTAGAGCTGGCCCAGGCCCGCAAGATCAAGGTTATTCTTACAACCGTTACCCCCTGCGGCGCATATCGCTGGAGGCCGGAAATTACCGACAGCGCAGAAAAAATTGCCTCCCTTAACATGAGGCTGCGCAAGTATGCCATAGACCACAAGATGCAGTTCGTAGATTATCATACCTTTATGCTTGGTCCTGACGGCCGTTCAATGATTACTGACTATACAAAAGACGGCTGCCATCCTAATATCGATGGCTACAAGGTAATGGAAGCACAGCTGGATAAAGTATTGAAATAAACATAATTAAATATCTGATAATGAAGAAATTACTAATATCTATCCTGGCCTTTGCCGCCTTCCTGGCTCCTGCCAGCGCAGACGAAGGAATGTGGCTTCCGGCACTTATTTCCCAGAGGATAGGGGACATGCAGGCCAAGGGCTTCAAACTTACCGCAGAAGATATTTACAGCGTTAACCAGGCCTCTTTGAAGGATGCCGTCGTACTCTTTGGCTCCGGATGTACCGGAGAACTGGTTTCTAACGATGGCCTTCTTTTTACTAACCACCACTGTGGCTATGGCTATATCCAAAAGCACAGCAGCGTAGAGCACGACTATCTTAAGGATGGTTTCTGGGCTCTGAGCCGCGCAGAGGAGCTGGCCAATCCCGGCCTTACCGTAAGCTTCCTTGAATACATGCAGGACGTTACTGCTGCAGTTCTCAAGGGCTACGACCCCGCTACCATGACAGAAGAGGACCGCCAGCGTATTGTCAATGAGAATTCCAATGCCCTTAAGGCAGAAGCTGTTAAGGACGGAATCGGACTGAAGGCCAGCGTAGAGGCTCTCTATTACGGCAACCAGTACTTCCTCTTTGTTTTCCGCGTATTCAGCGACGTCCGCCTTGTTGGCGCTCCGCCGTCCAGCATCGGAAAGTTCGGCGGCGACACCGACAACTGGATGTGGCCCCGCCATACCGGCGACTTTTCTATCTTCCGTATTTACGCAGACAAGAACAACAATCCTGCTAAGTACTCAGAAGACAACGTGCCTTATCACCCCAAGAAGTTCTTTAAGATTTCCCGCGCAGGCGTTAAGGAAGGCGACTTTACCTTTGTTTACGGCTGCCCCGGAAGCACCAGGGAATACGTTACTTCAGACGAGGTTAGCTACATTACGGAAGTATCTGACCCTCAGAAGATTGACCTTAGAACCCAGAGGCTTCAGATCCAGAAGAAATACATGGGTCAGGATCAGGCCGTTCGCATCAAATACTCTTCTAAGAACGCTTCAACCGCAAATGCATGGAAGAAGTGGCAGGGAGAGGTTAAAGGCGTGCTTAAGAATAAAATCGTTGACCGTAAGAAGGCCTACGAGGCCCGTTTCAGGCAGTGGGCCAAAGGTACTCAGTACGATGGCCTGTTGGATAAGTTGGCTGCTGTTTACGCCCGCCGCAATCCTTATTACATCGCATACGAGTATTACAACGAGACCATCCGCTCCATAGAGGTGCTCAACTTTGCCGCCCAGTTCCGCAAGGACGGCCGTACCAAGGCCCTTGACGGTGCAATAGAGAACTTCTTCAAGGATTATTACAAACCTATCGACGAGGAAATCTTCGTCGCTATGATGACTGCCTTTGACAAGCAGTTGCCGGATGAATTCAAACCCCAGTATTTCAAGGATAAACTTGCCCAGTTCGGCAGTATAGAGGCCTGGAAGAACAGCCTTTTTGCCTCTACCGTCTTTGCAGATAAAGAGAAGGTGCTGGCAATTAAAGAAGGAGAGAACCTTAATTCAGACCCTGCAATAGAGATGTTCAGTGCCTTCAACAGTTGGTTCACCAAGGACCTTCGTCCTGTTGTAATGGAGACAAATAATGAACTCAGGCTGCTGTACAGGGACTATATGCGCGGCCAGATGGAGTTCGAAAAGGACAAGGCCTTCTATCCGGATGCCAACCTGACCCTTCGCGTAGCCTATGGTAAGGTGGCCGGCTACAAGCCTGCAGACGCCATCGAATACAAGCCTGTATCCACCCTTAAGGGCATTATGGAAAAGGATAATCCTGACATCTTTGATTACAACATACCTCAGACCCTGCGTGACATTTACGCAGAAGGCGGCCACGAAGACCAGCCTGTCTGCTTTATCGCCACCAACCATACTACCGGAGGCAATTCAGGCAGCCCTGTACTGAATGCGGACGGCAACCTGATTGGCATCAACTTCGACCGTGTTTGGGAGGGTACTATGAGCGATATCGCCTTTGACCCGGAGGTATGCCGCAACATCTCTCTGGATGTCCGCTACCTGCTCTTCAACATAGAGGCGATAGGCCATGCAGCTTATCTCTTTGACGAGATGGTATTTGTTGACTGATAGTTACTCAGAACTAATTTTCGATTTTCTTACGCTTTCCATTTTGACTTTGACATTTTGGAAAGCGTAAGATAGTTCTGCCCCATACAGTATGATGGACCATCCCAGGTTAAGCCATACCATGAATAGGGGAATTGCTGCCAGAACGCCGTAAATGGCGTTCTGTTTGCTTACCATAATCTGGGTCTCCAGGTACAGGAACTGCACGGCTGTAAAGGCGATGCCGGCTACTATCGCGGCCTTGAGGGCGTGTTTGTAATGCACCCTGGTGCCCGGAATGAACTTGTACATGGCCGACAGGGCAAATATGCTGGTCGCGGCAAACAGGGCCCAAGTCAGTACTGTTCTAAGCTCCCTGGACAGGAAGAAGTCGCCGGGAATGACAAGATCCAGCACATTCGAATACAGGACCGAGCCGGAAAAGAATATCATCACCACGAAGGGGGAGAAGAAAATCACTCCAAAAATGCCTCCTATCATCTGCAGTATGCGCTTTTCGCTTACGCACCAGGCATTGTTGAACACCTGCCTTACGGTGATCATCAGCGACAGTACTATCCAGATGAAGGATACCATTGATATGAAGCCGAAGAGGCCGCTTTCTGCCGTGTCCACTATCTTGTCCGCCGCATTCATCAGGGCCTGGATTAGTTTCTCTTCCCCAAGGTTCTCCTGCAGCATCTGTGCGAACTTGTCCCGCAGGCCTATCCAGTCCGTCAGATAGAAGCAGATGGCAATGGCTGGGATAATGGCCAGCATGCTCTTGAAGGCCAGCGCAACGGCCTGGTAAGCCATTTTCTGCTTGGAAAAGGTGTGGACCGTAAGGAAGATGGTTCGGGTATCGTGAATGAGTCTCTTCTTCCATTTTCCAAAATTCTCTGCGTTCAGAAGCCAGAGGTCTATGTGCAAAAAATGCAGCGCTCGGGTCAGCCAAATGGATACCCATCTGGCCAGGACCTCGATTCTATATAACAACTTTTTGAACATCTAGCAGAAGATATTTAAGAATAGGGTTACGATTCCGGTATTGATAATGTCCACGAACATTGCACCGATAACGGGGACGATGACAAAGGGATTGACAACAAACTTGTACTTAAAACAAACTGCTGACATGTTGGCCATGGCGTTGGGGGTTGCGCCCAGGGCAAAGCCGCAAAGGCCGCTCATCAGCACTGCGCTCTCGTAGTTGCGGCCAAGCAGCGGGAAGGCTGCATATCGTGCAAATAAGGCCATGAAAGCCACTTGACCCAAAAGAATAAGGCATAGAGGCAGGGCCATTGATGCAAGCTCCCACAGGCGAAGTGAAGACATTGCCATGCCAAGGAAGAGCAGCAGGCAAATATCACCCACAGATATAATGCGTTTCATATTGAGCCTGGCGCTCCAGCGCGGCCTAAGCTCCGTTGTATTGCGTATTATTGCGGCGACTATAAGCGAGCCAAAGTAGGTAGGGAAGGTGATGCCGGTAAGAGCCAGAAGCTTGCTTAGACATACTCCCAGGGCCATTGCTACGAACAACATGCATACTGCCTTCAGGTTGCCTCTAAAAGAGCTTTCCTCTGAGTGCGCATAGGCTTTGCGGGCTTCCGGCGAAGCTGCGCTGGCCTCCATGCCGCTTACTGTATCAGAATTCCCTGAGGGCTCTGCAAGGTGCCTTCTGCGAATAAGGAACTCTGCCAGAGGGCCGCCCAGCAGCGAACCGGCTACAAGGCCGAAGGTTGCCGCTGCCATGGAAATAGAGCTGGCTCCGGTCAGGCCTAGTTCTTCCAGCAGGGGAGAGAAGCCGCCAGCCGTACCGTGGCCTCCGCTCATCGGAATTGAGCCTGACGCCATTCCAAACAGGGGACTTAGGCCCATACCCTTGGATATTCCAACTGCAAGCAGATTCTGCACGGCGATAAGCACAGTCACCAGCATTATCATGATTGGCAGCAGTTTGCCGCTGCTTCGAAGCACTTTCAGGTTGGACTGGTAGCCGACTGACGTAAAGAACAGCATCATCAGTACGTCTTTCACTGAACCGTCGAACCTGCATTCTATGCCCCAAAATGCGTATAAGGCAAGCGTCAGCAGCGATACAAGCAGGCCGCCGGAAACCGGGGCCGGGATGCAATACTTCTTCAGGAACGGTATCTTTTTGGTAAAGTACAGGCCCAGGAGCAAGGCTGCGACGCCCACTCCTGCACTCTGATACATGTCCAGTGATAGGGTTTCTGTCATTATCTGCTTTCTGCTACTGAAATAAGCTTTCTGAAGTAATTGAGGGCATCGTCAAGAGGCATATAGTCCGATGCATTCTTCTTGCCGTCAAGGTACTTGACCACAGCAGCCTCGGGGTGATACTGAACTCCAAGGACGAAGGTTTTGTCCATGCGCTCTACGGCCTCGATAATATCCACTCCGTCAAAAGTTGAAACGGCGGTAGCCTTAAGCGGCGTGCCTGTAACGCTGATTATAGCCTGATGGTGCCATGAAGGAACGCCCTTTATGACATCCTTGCCTTCTATCTGGTAGAGAAGGGATTCATGGTCCGTTACATGTACGTCGTGTGCGGCGTAATCCCTGTAAGTCTTTCCTTCCTTTAGCTGGTTGCGGTGCTGGTAGCTGTAATTTTTGCCAAGCCCCTTGTAGTAGGTAGGGATGTCCTGAGTCAGGGTGGCGCCGGAAACTATTCCAATGTACTGCATGCCGCGGCAAAGTCCAAGTACGGGAATGTCATTGTCCAGGCAATAAGCCAGTGTAAGGTATTCAGATACATCCCTTGTGGCATCGTAGTTCTTGTCCTCTTCCAATCCGTGCCAGGGTTCAGGCTCTTTGAAAAGGGTAGGGCTGACATCTCCGCCTCCGGTTAAGACTACTGCATCGATATCTGCCAATACCTCTTCTGCATTCGAGCCATTGTAAGTGTCATTCTTGACGATGTCGGCATAAAGTTGCAGCAGTATTCCGTTTTCGTCGGTGTATTCGGGTTTTAAGGTCGATCCTTCATAGTCGAAGCCGTCTGCCTTAATCTGTCCGAGCGGTACGGCAATGCCGCCTGCCGCCTCGATGGCGCGCGCTACGGCCTTCTTTTTCTCTGCTCCTTCGTCGCCCCTCCATGCAATGCCTATTCTGTTGTGAGGCTTGCTGTTTTTGAGGGTTGCTCTGTACGAGCCGGCCTTGTATTCTTTTGCCTCCGTCGATCCGGGCAGCACTACGCTAGCCGTAGCACCCTCGGGAATGGTAAAGTTCCAGATCCAATCGTCGCCATCGTAATGCCATGCACTCTTGATTGTGCCTGCGGCGGAATTGTATGTTGCGTCGATGCTTCCCAGTCTTGTGTCCGGAACAGGCTTCATGATGATGTGTTTGAAGCCCGGCTGCTCCGGGTCTGCGGCGATTCCGGCAGCGGTCTTCCATATCCAGGCGCAGACGCAGCCGTAGGCGTAATGGTTGAAGCTGTTCATGCCCTTGGGACCCATTCCATGCTCTATAGTATAGCTGTTCCAGCGCTCCCAGATTGTGGTTGCACCGTTATCTACGGAATACAGCCAGCTGGGGTTCTTACGCTGGAAAAGAAGGTCGTAGGCAACGTCTGACATGCCGTTTTCTGTCAGCACATCCATAAGGATCGATGTGCCCAGGAAGCCTGTCTGCAGGCAGCCGTCATGGGCGTCGAAGTTGTCGCGCAGCCTCTGTTTCATGACCTCTTTCGCATCTTCTTCAAGAAGATTGTTTTTAAGGGCGAAGAGGGCAGGGGTCTGCATGGTATTGAAGATTTCTGTCTTGAATGTGCCGTCCTTTACATTAAGGAACTTATCTTTCAAGTAGGTCTTCGCCGCCTTTGCCATAGACTCGTATTTGGCTGCATCGCGGCCGGTGGCCCTGGCCATATCGGCCATCAGGGTAGCGTCAAGGGCCCAGTAAGAGGCTCCAAGATAGTTCCAGTACTGGATGGTCTCCGGCCTGCGGTTCCATTTGCTCTTGGCATCCTCGTAGAACGCACCGCCTCCACAACTCTCCAAGGGCTCGTAACTTAGCCAGTCCGCCCACTGGTAGTTGTCGTTTTCCCAGCTCATCTTCTCATGATTGTACTGGTTTTCGTTGATGTGGCTCATGAAGAGCTCCATGGAAGCCCAGCTCTCATCAACGATGGTGCTGTCTCCGAACTGTTTCCAAACCGTCCAGGGGACTATAATGCCGGCATCCGCCCAGCCGAAGCGCATCATATTGCCGTTAAGCGCACCGTACTGCGCCCAGGGGGCTACACCGGGATAGGCGCCTGTTTCTGTCTGGGTGTCGCGAAGGTCCTTAAGCCATTTGTGGAAGAATTTGTCTGTGTTGGCAAAGAAGGTTCCTGTCTCTGTAAATACCTGAGTATCAGCTGTCCAGCCAAGGCGCTCGTTGCGCTGCGGGCAGTCTGTGGGCACTGATAAGTAGTTGGACCTCTGTCCCCAGATTGTGTTTGAAATAAGTTTGTTTATAAGCTCGTTGCCGGTTGTGATAGTACCAATCTCCATTTCTTTGGTGATGGACGATACCGGAACGGATTCAATTTCTTTGATGCTGACTTTACCCGTTGCGGTTATGGATACGAACCTATAGCCATAGAAGGTGCAATGCGGGTAATAACTAATGTAGTCTTTTCCGGGGCCGAAGGTGTAGATAAGCCTCATTCCAAGCTCCGGAGTGCGAAGATTAGTCCTGTGGACGCTGCCTTCAGGGCCGTCCATGCCGCGGCTTTTAGCTCCGTTGCCGTCGTTCAGAAGCTCTCCGGGAAGGCAGGTTAAAACCGTGCCTTCATCCGCTTTGAAGGTGAACTGCGGTACGGCTGCGGCGTTCTGTCCAAAATCTATCACCAGAGTATCTCCGGGCTCTATTTCCATGATTTCACCGGCGGCAAACTCTTTGGAAACAACTATTTTACCATACTCTTCCTCTTTTGCGTCCTCGATGTCTTTGTAAAGATATGCTTTGACGGGAGCCATTGCAAGGTCACGCCTCAGGTAAACCTCGGCGCCGTCAGAGGGAAGTATCTCTCCGGGAAACTCTGTGCTGACCTCGGGTGTGGACAACTTTTCGGGAGTATCGTAACCTGGAAGCTCACGGGCATCGTATTCTTCTCCGTCAAAGATGCCGGCATGCTTTACCGGGCCGGCGATTCCGGCCTTCCAATTCTGGCAGTCAGTGCCGAATAGTTCTTTACTGCCATCTTCGTAAATAAGTTCCAGAACGGCGCGGAAGGCGCATTTATGCCCGATCATTCCATCCCAGCCGTTGGGGGTGCATATCATGTCACCCCACCAGCCGGGCGTCACTTGTGCTGAAAGTACATTCTCTTTGCCTGCGCCGCGGTTAAAGTCTTCCGTCAGGTCATAGGTGAACGACCTTTTGGTCTTCTGGTTGTGCGTGAAGCCCGGTTTAAGGGCCTCGGTGCCAACCGTACGTCCGTTAAGGTAGAGTTCGTATACGCCGAGTCCTGCGGTCATCCATTTGGCTGAAGCAACCTTTTTGTCGTTTTTGACGGTAGCAACAAACCAGTTTGCGCCGTCTGCGGCTCGCCAGTTTTTGCTTCCGTCAATCTTGCCTTCGACAATTGGGGCGTCAACTACGGATATCCACTGGGAGGCATCCCAGCAGGAAGGATCAAGGGCATCGGTCCTCTGACCAACGGTTTCCTTTTTGGGCGTACTGCAAGCGACTGCAAGTACGCTTAGCGCCAGGGCAAAAAGAATTCGTTTCATATAAGTTGGGTTACTAGTTCAAGGAAGGCTGCGTCCAGACGGTCGAAGGTGCCCACCTCTGTGCTGTCAATGTCCAGCACGGCCGTTACCTGGCCATCCTTCAATACCGGGACTACAATTTCAGAGCGGGAAAGGCTGCTGCAGGCAATGTGGCCGGGGAATTCCTCTACGTCCGGAACTACAATGGTGCGGGCCTGCTTCCAGGCTGTGCCGCAGACGCCTTTGCCGTAACCAATTCTAAGGCAGGCGGAAGGGCCCTGGAAGGGGCCAAGCACAAGCTGATCCCCCTGGACGCGGTAAAAGCCTGTCCAGAAGAAGTGGAGCCTTTCCTGAATAAGGGCTGCGGCCTCTGCCATGCGTGCAATCTGGTCTGTCTCTCCTTCAATAATAAGTGCAAGGTCTTGATACATACGAAGATATGCAAAGGCCTTGATGTCCAGGTGGCAGTAGCCGCCCGGGTTCTTGTCCAGATAATTCTGGTGGTATTCCTCTGCTGGATAGAAGTTCCTTAGCGGTTCCAGCTCTACCACAACGGGTTCCTGGCAAGCCGCGCGAAGCCTGTCCATCTCTGCCTCAAGAAGCGGCAGCTCTGAGGCGTCAGAGTAGAAGATGCCGGTGCGGTAGCGTGTGCCTTCATCGTGCCCCTGTTTATTGAGCGAGGCGGGATCGATGATGGTAAAGTACAGGCGTACAAGTTTTTGCAGACTTATCCTGTCCGGGTTATAACACACTTTGACTGTTTCTGCAAAACCGGTAGTGTCTGTGTAAACCTGCTGGTAAGTGGGTTTTTCTATGTTACCGTTTGCATAACCGGGTGTGGCGGAGCGAACTCCGTCCACACCCTTGAAAAAGTGCTCTACGCCCCAGAAACATCCGCCGGCGAAGTAAATCTCTTTTTGCATTACTTAATATATTCTGCAAGTACGTCAACAAGGCCGGGGCCGCGAAGTCCGTCACGCTTGATAAGGGTGCCGTCGGGGCCGAACAGGAAGATCTGGGGAATGCTGTTGAAGCCGTAAAGTTCCCCGGGAACTCTCTGTGCATTTACAATCTGGTTCCACTTGAGACCGTGCTCCTGGATAGCCTTGAGTGAAGCCTCGGGTTTGTCTGAAACTGCTACGCTAAGGATGTCGAACTTGGGACCGTACCATTTCTCATAGGCTGCCTTAAGATTGGGAACTTCGCCCATGCAGGGGCCGCACCATGATGCCCAGAAGTCAACAAGAATGTATTTTCCCTTACCAACATAGTCAGAGAACTTTTTAACGGTGCCGTCGGGCTGCTCTACCTCGAAGTCAACGAACATGGTGCCTTCTTTGGTTGCCTGTTTCTGCTGGATGCAGGAAATCTCCTGAACGATAGCAGGTTTTGATTTAACAGCTTCTGACATTTTATCGATCATTGCAAGTTTTTCCTCGTCGCTCTTGCCCTGGGAAGACATCATGTAGCCGATGTAGGCCAGGTAGTTGTCTGTGTTCTCGTTGAACATCTGCTCGCAGAATTCGATGAGCTTGTCGTATGCGTCGTCATCGGATTCGTCGTCGTTCTCGTAAGCTTTCCTAACCTCTAACTGCTTGTAAAGGAAGGCTTTAAGACCATGGTTGGCAGATTTTGCATCAGAGAAAACAAACTCTACTGAATCTTTGCTTACTACATTGTAGTCTATCTTTGCGCAGTCCGGGATAATACCGCCGGACCAAGTCTCATTACCATAGTTGAAAGATACTTCTGCGCAGGAGGCCTTTTCACGCGGGAGTGTGAAGCTGACAACGTTATTCTCTACTGTCAGAGTGGTGTCGATTCCAAGCTCTGAGCAGCTGATTTTAACAGCTTCGGGGTTAAGTCCTTCTGCGAATTTTGCGCTGAAGACGGTTGTGTTCTCATTTGAGGAGCAGGATGCTGCGATGCCTGCGATTGCTGTAAACAGCAGATAATTAATAGTTTTCATATTGTTTGATTAGTAAGTTTTCTGTCTGCCGGTCAAGGTAGACCTATATCCGTGTAAATATAGCGTATCTTAGCGTAAATTACAAATTTGATTTTTCGCGTGATTTTTCTTAACTTTCGGAGTCAAACCTATTCCGGTAAGTATGAAGCATTATCTGAAAAAATTGGAAGAGACGGTCAAGTCTCAGTGGCACAAAGCGGCGCTTTGCGACTATGGTGGTGAATCCCTTAGCTATTGCATCATTGCTACAGAAGTAGAAAAGTATCATTTCTTCTTCAAGGCTGCAGGTGTAAAGAAAGGGGACAAGATAGCCATTTGTGGCAGGAATTCCGCCCGCTGGGGCGTGTCTTTCTGGGCCGTAAATACCTATGGTGCAGTGGCTGTGCCCATTTTGGCAGATTTCCTGCCGGAGACCATAGCAGAGCTCACTGACCACAGTGGCAGCGTGCTTCTGTTTACTGATGCGGACATTTGGGAGAAGATGAATCCTTCCGCCATGCCCGGACTACTGGGCGCCATCAGCATTAAGGACGAGTCTCTCCTTTGGGCAAAGGATGATGTCAGGAAGGCCTGGCTTTGCCACGAGGATGATTTTTTGAACGCCTATCCCAAGGACTTCCGTCCTCAGGATGTGAAGTATCCTACTGACAATGAGAATGACCTTGCCATAATCAACTATACCTCTGGTACTTCCGGCTCGCCCAAGGGCGTAATGCTGACATACGGGGCAATATCGGATACGGTTGAATTTAGTCAGGTGAATATGCCCAACTCGCCAAAGGACAACATCGTATCAATGCTGCCTATGGCCCATATGTACGGCTTTGCAATTGAGTTCGTCTATCCTTGCTGCAGCGGCTGTGCCATTTATTTCCTGGGCAAGACACCAGCACCTTCCACTTTGCTTAAGGCCATGAAAGAGGTTAAGCCCTACCTTGTAGTGACGGTGCCTCTGGTTATGGAAAAGATATATGAGAGTTCCATCAAACCGGCTATCAGCAAGCAGCCTGTAAAGACGCTGCTACTTATTCCGGGTATCCGTTCCAAGATATACGCTACGGTGCGCAATAAGCTGACAGAGGCCTTCGGCGGCAAAGTACGCGCCTTCATCATGGGCGGCGCCGCTCTTAATCCGGAGGTTGAGAAAGTGCTTCGCAGAATTCACCTTAACTATACTGTAGGCTACGGAATGACGGAGGCTTGCCCCTTGCTGGCTTACGAGGCCTGGGAGAACTTTGTTCCGGGCTCCTGCGGCAAGCCGGTTCACGATTTAAGGATAGATTCTACGGATCCCCAGCATGTGCCGGGAGAGATACAGGCCCGTGGTGCCAACCTCACCATCGGATATTATAATAATCCCGAGGCCAACGAGGCTGCATTCACCCCGGACGGATGGTTCCGTACAGGAGACCTTGGTATTATCGACCAAGAAGGCAATGTCTTCATCCGTGGCCGTATAAAATCCATGATCCTTGGCCCTTCCGGCCAGAATATTTATCCAGAAGATATTGAACGTGCCCTGGCAACAAGTCCGGCAGTTTCAGAGTCGCTGGCTGTAGACCGTGAAGGCAAGGTTGTCGCCTTGGTTTATCTGGACCAGAACTACCTTGAAGAGCTGCCCGCAGAGGCTGTTGCCGCTTTGCCGGAGCAGATTCGCAAGACTGCAAACGTCCATCTGCCGTCCTACAGCCGCATATCCAAGGTGGAGATTATGGACAAGCCGTTTGAGAAAACTCCAAAGCTTAGTATCAAGAGGTATCTCTACAAATAGATATTACAGTCATGAACGTTGTATTTGTTTCCCCGCATTTCCCGGGCAATTACTGGCATTTCTGTGAGCACCTCAGAAACTGCGGTGCCAATGTGCTTGGTATTGCCGACGCCCCTTATGAGGCTCTGAATCCTGCCCTTCGCGGCAGCCTTACAGAGTATTACAAGGTGAATAACCTGGAAGATTACAACGAGGTCTTCCGTGCTGTTGCCTATTTCTCTTTCAAGTATGGCAAGATAGACTGGATAGAGTCCAATAACGAGTACTGGCTGGAGCAGGATGCCCGTTTGCGTACGGACTTCAATGTTACGACCGGGCTCAGGAACGACCATATCGCTGCCATCAAGAATAAGAGCGAAATGAAGAAGTATTACGCTCTTGGCGGAATTCCCACTGCGCGCCAGATCAAGGCCTCAGATGGCCTGAAGGCCGTTCATGCCTTTGTAAAGAAGACAGGTTTTCCCATTATCGCAAAGCCCGATAACGGCGTTGGTGCTGACGAAACCTTCAAGTTTAACAATGCATCAGAGTTGGATGAGTGGTTCGGCCGCCAGCCCAATACCGATGCCTTCGTTATAGAAGAATTCATAACCGGCCTGCTGGTTTCCTACGATGCAGTTTACAATTCGGCAGGGGAGCCTTTATTCGAGTCCGAGGGCGTTTATCCTATTCCTATTATGGATATCGTCAACGATAATCTGGACGCTTGCTATTGGGTTAACAAAACTGTTCCTGCTGCCCTTAAGGCCATCGGCCGCCGTACAGTTAAGGCCTTTGACATTAAGAGCCGATTCGTCCATCTGGAGTTCTTCAAACTTGACCGTGACCGCGAAGGCCTTGGAAAGAAGGGTGATTATGTTGCCCTGGAGGTAAATATGCGCCCTGCAGGAGGCTTTACGCCTGATATGATGAACTTTGCCCACAGTACCGATGTTTACCGTATCTGGGCAGAGATGGTGACTTGTGACAAACGCTTCAAGGCTGATGGAGATCAGTACTACTGTGCCTATGCCAGCCGCAGGTTCAACCATAATTATTCCCACACCCATCATGAGGTGCTGGCAAAATATGGCGGCTCCGTTGTGATGTGCGACAATATGCCATCCATACTCTCCGGCGCCCTTGGAGACTATTTCTATCTTGCCCGCTTCAACCGCAAGCAGGACATTGACGAATTCTTTGAGTACGTAACTGCTTAGCCTGAAGGGCTATTTGCAAATCATAATATCCAGAATCATCTTGTCTGTTTCACGCATTCCCGTGGAGCCGATGCGACCAAGATTCTGGATTGTTTTTTCTATGTCGCGGTCTATGATGCCGTCGGTTTCTGATGCGCAGATTCCGCGCAGGGCTAGCACGCTGGACTGGATTGCGCTGGATACGCCGGAGGCAACCTTCATGGCGCAGCCCACCTTGGCTCCGTCGCAAACCATACCTGTGATGTTGCCGACCATGTTCTTAATTGCGGCGCAAACTTCTTCGTAGCCGCCTCCCTGCAGGTAAACAATGCCACAGGAAGAGCCGGTAGAGGCGATAACACAGCCGCAAAGGGCGGACAACTTGCCAAGATGGCTCTTAATATGAATGGCTACAAGGTTGCTGAGTATAAGCGCTCTTGCAAGCCGTTTGTCATCTACGTTGTAACGCAGGGCGTAAGCGATTACCGGCATGCTTACGGTAATTCCCTGGTTGCCGCTGCCGGAATTGCTCATGGCAGGCATGGTGCAGCCGGCCATACGGGCGTCGGATGCGGCGGCGGTCATTCCCATGGCATAACTCATGAAGTCGTCACCAAAGACTTCTTTCTGGTTTTCCCTGATGCTCTTACCTACCTTCAGGCCGTAGTCGCCCTTAAGGCCTTCCTGGGCCAGGGCCAGATTCAGGGTGCGGTCGCCAAGAATGAATTGGATATCTTCGTCCGCAGCGTTTAATGCAAAGTCGTATATCTCTTTTACCGTAAGGCCTATGTTATTGCTGGCTACCTCTTTAGCCGCAGCGGCAGACTCTGCATTCATAAGGATTTTATCCTCGAAGGTAGTCTTTACTATCTTGTCGTGGTCGTCCTCGATCACTGCGCTGGCTTCCGGCGATATGGCTTTTCCGGGGGCAATCTCTGCACTGGCTTTGCCGGCCCCGTAGCATACTGTGGCCTTAACGTAAAGAAGGTGGTCGGTGTCTGCTATCTTAACCTTTACTCGCTTGTTTTCCAAGAGTTTACGGGCACGGGCAACGGCGTCAGGGTTAACATCCTGGAGCACTTCCAGGCCCTTGTCCGCACGTCCGCATACGGCGCCCAGGGCGGCAGCGATAGGAAGGCCTATCATGCCTGTACCGGGGATGCCTACGCCCATGGCGTTCTTTAGGATGTTTCCGCTAACCTGAAGGTCGATATGGAAGTCTGCGGTAAGCCTCCAGGCCTTGCACGATGCGTTGCCGCAAGAGGTGCCGTTGTCTGCCAGAATCTCTACTGCCTTGGCTACGGCCAGGGCAACTGCAATGGGTTCCGTACAACCAAGTGCGGGTTTGACTTCCCGGTTTATCAGGTCTATGATTTCCTTTTCTCTTGGAGTCATAAGTTATTGTATGTCAATTATTTCTTTTTAAGAGTAATAACAACTATCTGCGGGTCTGCGCCAACACGGAAGGGGAGTATGCCTCCTATTCCCTCAGATACGTTAAGCATTCGTTTGCCGTCTTCGGAGAGGTATTTGCCGCCCCATTCCTTGAACATAAGTGCGGCGGGGGACAGGCCAAAAATCTTCAGCTGCATCGCATGGGTATGGCCTGACAGCGTAAGCTGGACATCGGAATTAGGCAGGACCTCTGCACGCCAGTGCTTGGGATCGTGGGTCAGAAGAATCTTGAATGAGCCTTCCGGAATACCCTCAAGGGCTTTTGAAAGGTCTCCGCGGGATATGAAGAAGTTCTTGCTGGTGTTCTCTACGCCGGCAAGATACAGGGTGTCCGCGCCGCGCGCCAGGGCTACATGCCCGTTGGCCAACAGCTGCATTCCGGCACTCTCTTCAAGCTCCTTTATCTGGCCGAAGGCTTGGTCTATGGCTGTTTTGTCAAAGCCATAGTCGTGGTTGCCGGTTATGGAGAAAACTCCGTCCGGTGCCGCCAGGCGTTTCAGGTCGTCCATGAATGGCAGCATCTCGGCGGCATCGGTATTAACCATGTCGCCGGTAAAGACAATAAGGTCCGGCTTCAGGGCCAGGGTGCTGTCTATGATGCGGGTAATGAACTTGCTTCCACTGCTGTAGGTGCCAAGATGCAGGTCTGACAACTGGACTATCCGATATCCGTCAAAAGCGGCCGGAATGTCCTCAGACTCAAATACTTCCTCTTTTATTGAAAGGCGATGGAAGCCTATCGTCATGCCGTAAATGAAGAATAATATCGCTCCGGCGGAAAGGCATAGGGCAATTTTTCTACCAACCAGCTTATGAAAGAGGATGTAAATGAATTTTGGAAATACGGATACAAAGACCAGCAGGTAAGATGCCCTCATGAAGAAGGTATGCCAGATGCCTGAAATTGCTCCGATTACAAAGAGGACCAGCAGGACTGTCGGCAGCCACCATAACCAGCCAAGCAGGTCCCTGCCTTTGAAATACTTTTTCCAAAGGTACCAATCGGCCCACAATACTAATATCGATACTATCGATGCAAGCAGATACATGTCCTATGAATCTTTTCTGAATGCCCTTGGAGACTTGCCCAGCCTTGTTTTTACAAACTTGCCGAACGACGACAGGTTGGGGAAGCCAAAGCGAACGGACAGCTCTTTGACGCTTGTTTCAGAGAACTCCAGTTCCCTTTGGATATGGTTGGCCACGTTGTTCAGTACCATTTCGTGGGCGCTGATGCCGCAGACCTCGTTGGTAACGGCGGAAAGGTACTTGGGCGTCACATAAAGGGCGTCGGAATAATACTTAAGACTGCGGTAGCGGCCTTCGCCTTCTGCCAGGAGCTCCATGAACTTCTTGAAAATCACGTCTTTACTGCGAACGGAGTTGTCTTCCTCCTTGGTTCCCATCTCCCTGTTAAGGATGACGCAAAGCTCGTAGATAACGCACTGCAGAAGGGAGCGTATGATCTCGTCGTAATAATAACCGCGCTGGGTTTTAAGTTTTCCTTCTATTACCTTATAATAACTTGAGGTAAGCTCGCGGTCGCTCTCGTTCAGGTGGAAGACCGGGTTGCTGTGCGCGTACATAAGTATGCTCCATACGTTACGGCCGGTACGGATAGACTGCAGGAAGGCTTTATATCTGATTCCCAGGTATTTGATATCAGATCTTCCCTTTGTTGCAACGGTCTCGATAATGACACCCGGAGGGCATATCAAAATGTCTCCGGTACTGATAGTACTCTTTTTGCCGTTTATAGACAGCTTAAAAGAGCCTCTGTCGCAGATGCTTAGGAGCACCATGCCGCCATCGTCTGCAAATGCCGTCTTGTACATTTGCAGGGCTTCTTCCATGTTTTTTGGAATGACAATGTCAGTTTGCATTTTTACTCATTTTATGCAAATGTAAGGATTTAATTTTATTTATCATGCTATTTTGACCAGTTAATTTAAAAAAATTATAAAAATTTCGGCATACCTTTGCCCCGTGAAATTTTTGTACTAAAACCTAAACTTTTATGAACAAGAAACTTTTGGCCTCTGTGGCCTCCCTTTTTATAACATCATCTGCCTTTGCAGGTGGCTTTGTTACCAACACTAACCAGAACGTTGCTTTCCTTCGCCAGCCGGCCCAGAACGCAACTATTTCTGTTGGTTCAGCTTACTTCAACCCTGCAGGCGTAGGTTTCCTGGATAAGAAGTTCCAGCTTAGCTTCAATGTCCAGACCGCTATTCAGACCCGTGAGATTACCGGTGACTACGCACCCTTCGCACTTGGCAAGGGCAACAACGGTTCTTCCAAAAAGCTTTTCAAGGGAGACAGCTTTGTTCCCGTAATTCCTTCATTCGATGCCGCTTGGCGTTTCAGCGACAAGTTCTTTGCTTCCTTCCACTTTGGTATCGTAGGTGGCGGCGGAAAGGCAGAATATGATCACAGCCTTGGTTCACTTGAGAGCCAGGCCGCTATCTTCCCTGCATTGGTAAATGCAATCATTGGTTCCAATACCGTTGGCTATAGCGTTGAAACTCACCTTGTTGCAAAGCAGTATGTTTTCTCTGGCCAGCTTAACCTTGGCTACCGTATCAATGACTATGTAAGTGTTGCAGCCGGACTTCGCGGCAACGTACTCTATAATAATTATAAGGGTCACATGAGCAACATCGATTTCCCCGGAATCGAGACTGTAAACAATGCTCTTATCCAGGGTATCCTTGCTCAGGGCGGCAACCTTCTTGCAGACAGGTACCTTTCCTGCACCCAGAAAGATTTTGCATGGACTCCTATTCTTAGCGTAGATGTTAATCTTGGTAAGGTTAATATTGCCGCCCGTTATGAGTTCAACACCAAGGTTCGCCTCAAGAACACTACCGACGACGGTAAGGATGCTGGTATGCCCCAGTTCGTTGACGGCGTTGACAACATTGCATCAGACATTCCCGCACTTCTTTCATTGGGCGTAAGCTACGATGTTCTTCCTTACCTTCACCTGAACCTGGGTTACCATCAGTACTTTGACAAGAACGCTTCATTCTTCAATGCTCTTACCGGTAAGAACGACCGTCAGGACTCTATCAAGAAGAATGCATACGAGATTCTTGCAGGTGTAGAATGGGACCTTTCAGAGAAGTTCACCGTTAGTGCCGGTGGCCAGCTCACTCGCTTCGGTTGGGGCAAGGGTTATGAGTTCATCACTGACCAGTCATACAACATCAACTCCTATTCTGTAGGTGCCGGTGTTAGGTACAGACTTAACGATCGCATCAGCTTCGATGCTGCTGTATTCAAGACTTTCTATGATCGCAGCACCAAGGTTTGGTCAGATTACAGCAATGCCGGAGCAAATGTTTACAACAAACTGAAACCGGTTCTTGGCAACCTGCCTATCGATATCAATGCAATTATGGCCAAGATCCCCGGCGGTACCGACGAATTCTATCGTACCAACACAGTATTCGGAGTAGGCGTCAACATCGCATTCTAAGAGAGCAGCATATAAAAAGAAAAAGCGTGGAAACTTCTGTTTCCACGCTTTTTTGGATTATATGCAATAAGTAGCTAACTTTGAGCCGCGAACGGGACTCGAACCCGCGACCTGCTCATTACGAATGAGCTGCTCTACCAACTGAGCTAAAGCGGCCTGCGCAATGCACTTGGGCATTGGGACTGCAAATATAGTTATTTTTTAGAAAATCCAAGCGATGGATGCGGATGTAATAGTAATTGGAGGCGGTGCAGCGGGGCTTATGGCTGCATACGGGGCAGCATCGGGAAATACAAATCCCAAGGTGCTGGTGCTGGAGAAAATGCCTCGCCCGGGGCGAAAGATCATGATAACAGGAAAGGGCCGTTGCAACTTTACCAATGTAAAGAGTTGGAACGACTTTGCTCCTCATATCCGCACTAATCAGGGTTTTATGAGGGCTTCGTTCAAAAACCTGCCCCCTGAAAAGCTTATTTTCTTCTTCAATGAGAACGGTCTGGAGACGGTTGTGGAAAGGGGGGACCGTGCCTATCCTGCTACATATAAGGCTTCTGATATTGTTGATACTTTGGTTAAGGCGGCATCAAAAGCCGGCGCAAGTATATTGAGTGGCAAAGGTGTCCGTCGTGTAACGGCCCTTGAGCCCGACGGCTTCTGCGTTTGCTGCGCCGATGGTTCTGAACTTACCTGCCGAAAACTTATCATAGCTACCGGCGGCCTGTCTTATCCAGCCACAGGAAGCACCGGAGACGGCTATAACTGGGCAGAAGACCTGGGCCATTCCGTAAGGTCCTGCTTCCCTTCGCTGACTGCGCTTGTTCCGGAAGGCTACAAGGACCTTAGCACCGGTTCTGCATTAAGGCTGCCCCAGGGCTCCCAGAAAGGCCATATCGACCGCGAAATGCCGCTTTCCGCATGGGGTAAGAGTCTTTGCGGCTGCTCCCTTAAGAATGTAGAGGCTGCCATTTATTCCGGTAAATCGGACCTTATACAGTCAGAGTTCGGAGACCTTGACTTTACGGACGGAGGAATTGAAGGCCCGATTGGCTTCAAGCTTAGCCGCAACTGCGTAAAAGGCCTTATTAACGGTAACCGGATCCACATGGTAATTGACCTAAAGCCGGCTGTAACCGAGGATGAATTGGCATCAAGGCTTAAAACTATGGTGGACCTTCCTGCTAAAGTATTGCTGCAAAAGTTGTTACCGGCAGAGCTTATTCCCGGATTCACAGAGAGTAACCCCAAGATATTCAAAGGAAAGAACATAGATACGGCCGCCCTTATTAAGGCCCTTAAAGGCTGGGATTTGGATATTGCCGGTTTTGTGGGCTATGAGCGCTGCGTAGTTACTGCCGGTGGAGTTGATACCGACGAGATTCTTCAGAAGACTATGGAGTCCAGGATTTGCCCCGGTCTTTATCTTTGCGGTGAAGTTATGGATGTAGACTGCGATACAGGCGGTTACAACCTGCATTGTGCCTTTGCTACCGGCCTGTTAGCCGGCCAGTCAGCGGCTAAAGCAATCTAAGCTGTGTATAGCTCCTTAAGGCGAGCGATTATCTTGTTTGTCCTGCGGTTGGGGGTGGCGTAAAGGCTGATGGCGTAGCGTCCCTGTCCGGCATCTTCCAGCTTTACGGCCAGATAGCTTGTGCATAGCAGGCCTCCGGCATTCAGCAGAAAGTCGTAGTCGCGCAGCTTGCGAGGCGTAGCCGATGCATCAAGGTCATCAATCCTCTCTACCTTACCGAACTCCTTTAGGTGTGCAAGCAACTGTCCTAACTCCGTTCCGATGCCTAATCCGGTTCCTTCCTGCTTTCTGGTGAACAGGATGCAACCCGCATCCATCATTGTCTTATTCTTTACTATCATAATGCAAATATAGTTATTATCTTTGCAATATGAGATGCATCAAACTATTAATACTTACCATTTTTGTCCTTTCCTGCGGCGGACGGCGCACCGTGCCCCAGCAAAGGCAGATGGAATACGCCTCCCTTCTTAAGGTGACTGACAATGCCGTTATAAGTATATGTCCATACGACGGAAGTCAGGACACGCTTCGCATAGACAAGCCTCTTGGCAGAATAGTTTGCATGTCCACGTCACATGTTGCAGCCTTGGACGAAATTGGCTGTGACTCAGTTATTTGCGGCGTTTCCGGTGCCGGTTATATTTCTTCTCCGGCCCTGCGTGGGCGTCTGGAAAGGGGAGAGGTCTCCGACGTTGGCTACGACCAGGCGCCGGACTACGAGGCCCTGCTTGCCCTGCAGCCGGATGTTGTCCTGGCCTACCGTGTTTCCGCTGCCGCATCGCCCTTTATAGACAAGCTCAAAAGCCTTGGAATACAAGTCTTTACCTTATACGAATTCCTTGAAAATCACCCTCTTGCGCGTGCAGAATACCTAAAGGCCTTTGGCCTTATGACCGGCCGCTTGTCGCAGGCAGAATCCCGTTTCCAGGAGATAGCAGATAGTTATAACTCCCTAATGGAGGACGGACTTAACCCCAAATTCTCCAGCCCTGAGGGCAGTGTGCCACGTCCGGTAAAAGTCCTTATGAACATACCTTATGGAGACCTATGGTATGTCCCCGGCGACGATAGTTATATGTCCAGGCTGGTTAAGGATGCCGGCGGACAGATTCTTGGCGCACTGGCCGGTAAAACGGAATCCGGCGTTATGTCTGTAGAACTAGCTTACATCTTGTCCAGCCAGGCCGATGTCTGGCTTAATACCGGCTGGTGCAATACCAGAGAATCCCTGCTGCAGGCCCATCCCTTCTTTAATAAATTCAAGGTCCCGTCAGCATACAACAACACCCTCAGGACAAGTCCCAAGGGTGGAAACGATTTCTGGGAGAGTGGCTCCGTGCGCCCGGATTTAATACTGAAAGACCTGAGAACTATCTTCGAAGCAGTCAGGAATGGCGGCGCGGCAGACAGTCTACATTATTACCTGAAAGTCTATTAGCGGCACCTTGCAGCCATCGTAAATACCTTTGAATGAAATGGTTCCGCCTGCAGTCAATGGCATGCGCGGGGCCAGTTCAAGGGCTACTAAATCTCCGGCCCTGAACAGCACCCTTGTGCTGGCAGAAACAAAGGCAGGGACAAAGCCATCTATTGCATCGGCCTTGAATGCCTCTTTACCATCGATATGGAAAGTGAAAGGAGTCCCGGCCGGGGCGTCTGCGCCGTCGGGAACCGGATCTGCCAGGAAGGAACTGTGATTAAGGCAGCAGGCCTGGGCGAAGGCTTCCGGAGCCTGGCTGTCGTCCTGCGGATAAAACAGTATTCCGTAACAAAGCTTGCCAAAGTAGTTTGCGGCAAACTGGGGCTGTATGAACTTGCCAGCGTGGGTGACGGGAGCAAAAAGCACCGGAGCCCAACTTAGCCGCTGGATAAACTCCGGCACATAAAAATCCCTGTTGTACCGCTCCCAGGTTGTGTCCGGCCTGGTAAGGGTAAAGCCGTTTGCCGTTTTTACTACAATGTTCATCAGCGGCCTCCGAAGTGCTTGATCAATAGGTCTGCGGCGTCGTCAAAAGCCTGGCCCTGAAGGGGTTTCCTGGCCTCTGCCTGTTTTGCCTTCCTTTCTTCCGCAAACTGTTTGGCCAGAATGTCAAACTGGCGTTTTGTGTCCATGGTAAACTCTCCCTGGGATATCCAGGCAAAGTAAGAAGGCTCTGTCTGCCATACCTCACGGGCTGTTTTGCCCTTGTGTTTGCCAAAGGTAATGACGGCTTCTCCGTTTTCTCCGAAGGCAAGCCTGCCGGCGTAATCTATGGTTTTGGGACGTCCGCCAAAGTTTGCAAGGAACTTGACGTCGTTCTTAAGCTCGTTCGGATACTTGTCCAGCTGTCCTTTCAGCACCTGATAGGTCGCAACCGTATCGGCCTCGGCCGTATGAGCGTTTTCAAAGTCTTCGCCGCCGCAATAGAAGCGGTAGGCGCTGCGCAGGTTACGGGGCTCCATGGTATGATAAATGGTCTGCACGTCAACCATCCTCTTGCTGTGCAGGTCAATATCGATATCCCGGCCCAAATAGTAGCGTACGCGCTCGAATTCCTCTGCCAGAAGGGGGAGGTCGAACTTGGCCGAATTGAAGCCGGCAAGGTCGCTGTCCTTAAGGTATGGCAGAAGCTCGTCTACAAGGTCCTGGAAGCGGGGGCAGTCTTTAAGCATATCGTCCGTAAGGCCGTTCACCGCACTTGCAGCAGGGTTGATGGGCCTCTGGCACTGATGCTCGTAATCCCAGGGCTTCATGCGCCAGGTCTTGATACGCTGCTCTCCGCCGGGCATGATCATTACAAAACTAAGCTCTGCGATGCTGTCCGCGGTAATACTAAGACCGGTGCTCTCGATATCGAAGAATAGCAGCGGCCTTTCAAGGTTTAGCTCCATAAAAACGCTGTTTTAACGGACCATGATAGGCATTACGATGCCGAATACTTTCACATTTGCAGCTTCCTCGTCTGAAGGCAGGATAAGAACTGAACGCCTCTTGTCTGCAAACTTGAGGGTGATTTCCTCACAGTCAAGGTTGCTCAGGATTTCTGAAACGTGGGTAGACTTGAAGCCTATTACAAGATCGTCTCCATCATAGCGGCAGTCAATCTTCTCGTGTGCTGCGATTTCGAAGCCTACATCCTGTGCTGATACCTCCAGGCTGCCCTGTGAAAGGTCGAACTTAATATGGTTCGATGCCTTAGGAGAGCAAACTGCGATACGTTTAACGGTATTGAGCAGCTGTGCGCGGTTTATCTTCAGGATGTTGGAGTTATTCTTGGGGATAATGGTCTTGTAGTCCGGGTACTTGCCGGCAACCAGGCAGCTGATCATTGTTGTCTGGCCGAACTTGATGCAGGCGATTTTCTCGTCAAAAGTAATGGTTACATTGTCTGCATCCTTGCCAAGGATGGCCTTGAGCACGTTTGCGTGACGTTTATTAAGGATGAACGATGCCTCCTGGGGAGCCTTTACGTCGTCTGCATTGAAGCAGATAAGCTTCTGGAGGTCAGATGCAACCAGTGTTGTATTCTCAGGTTTTATATCGAAGAAGATACTGTTCATTATAGGACGATTCTCCTCGTCTGAAGAAGCATATACGGTGCCTGAAATGCCTTCTGACAGGGTCTGGGCCGGAACTTCTATGGTTACGGCATTCTCTCCGGGAGTCTGGAAGACAGGGTAGTCTTCAGGGTTGAAGAAGGGGAGGGTTGATGAACCGGTGGTCCAGGCGCACTCAAATGAATTGCCGTCTCCGGCGGTGATTGATATGGGCTGGTCCGGGAGCTCTTTCAACAGGTCTGTCAGCTGTCTTGCCGGAACGGCGATGCTGCCTTCTTCCTCTGTGTTCTGTACGGAAATCTCAGTCTTGAGGGTAAGCTCCATGTCAGAAGCGGTAATTTCCAGGGTCTCGCCCTTCAGAACGAAGAGATAATCTTCCAGGATAGCTTCCGTTGTTTTTGCCGGAATTGCTTTCTGGACGGTAAGGATGGCCTTCAGAAGGTCTGTGCTTGATACTGAAAATTTCATATTTCTACTTTTTAGTTTTTTTCAAAGCGGTTGTCAAACAAAGGTAGGAATTTATTTCGTAATGACAAAATGGATTTTGGCATACCTTTTGACAAACTTTGCAACGGTTTATAAAATTTTGAGATTATGAAGAGAAATTTACTGACCATTCTTATTTCTGTAGCGGCTGCAGCCATCACCACATTCGGCATCGTCAGCCTTTATCCCGGTAAAAATGCCGCATCGACGGTATTCGGTGCAGATTCTACATCGCAGCCGTCCATTTATAAAACAGTCAACTTGTCACAGGCAGAATATCCTGATTTCACATATGCGGCAGAGTCAGCCGTAGAGGCTGTCGTATATGTAAAGGTAACTGTCAAATCGTCATATGGCAGGGACCAGATGATGGATCCCTTCTTCCGCTTCTTCTTCGGTGACGAAGGTATGGGCGGCGGAGCACAGGCCCGCCAGGCCAGCGGAAGCGGTGTCATCATCCGCGAGGACGGCTACATCGTAACAAATAACCATGTGGTAGAGAATGCAGAGAAGGTAGAAGTCACCCTCAATAACAACAAGACCTATGAGGCTGTTGTTGTGGGTACCGATCCTGCAACTGATGTTGCCCTGCTTAAGGTGGATGAGACCGGTCTTCCTACCGTTGCGATCGGCGACTCTGACCAGCTCCGTCTGGGCCAGTGGGTGCTTGCAATCGGCAGCCCCTATGACCTTCGTTCCACCATCACCGCAGGTATAGTAAGTGCTAAGGGCCGTCAGATGCAGCATGCCCAGGGCGAGCTCAAAATCGAGTCCTTCATCCAGACCGATGCTGCCGTAAATCCCGGCAACTCAGGCGGTGCTCTTGTGAACGAAAAGGGCGAACTTGTAGGTATCAATACTGCAATTATTTCACAGACAGGTTCTTACAGCGGTTACTCATTTGCTATTCCTTCCAACCTTGTAAAGAAGGTTATTGGCGACATCATAGAATTCGGTTCTGTTAAGAGAGCCCTGCTTGGTGTTCTAATGCAGGAAATCGACAGCAAAAAAGCAGAAGAATTGAAACTTTCTGCTCCGGAAGGCGTATATATTGTAGAGGTTACGAAAGGCAGTGCTGCAGATAAAGCAGGCTTACAGTCCGGAGATGTAATTACGGCTATCGGTTCCGTTCCCGTAAAAAGCATGGCAGAGGTGCAGGCAAAAGTTGCCAGCTACCGTCCGGGAGACAAGGCCAAGGTTACCGTCATCAGAGACGGAGAAACCTTGAACTATGAAGTAACATTCTTGTCTTCTGAAGATGCCAATGCCCAGGTCGGTGCCGATGGTTCAGTTTCTTTCTACGGCTCAACGCTCAGGAAGGCAGATGAAAAGGTGCTTAAACGCCTTGGCCTGAAGGGAGGAGTGCTCATAGAAGAAGCAGGTACCGGTAAAATGCGCCAGAGCGGTGCAGCTGACGGTTTCATCATCCTGTACGTAAACGATCAGCCTGTTTCTACGCCTCAAGATGTGGTTAATATTGCCAAGAAGGCAAAGAAGTCCGTATTCTTCCAGGGCGTAACGTCCACCGGCAGAGAGGCTTACTTCGGCTTCGGCAAGGAATAGACAAAAGTTTATGAGACAGCTAAAGATTACTAAATCCATCACCAACCGTGAGAGTGCATCGTTAGACAAGTACCTGCAGGAAATCGGCCGCGAAGAGCTGGTTTCACCGGAAGAGGAAGTAGAGTTGGCCCAGCGCATCAGAAAGGGCGACCAGGTTGCATTGGAAAAACTTACTAAGGCAAACCTCAGGTTCGTGGTTTCAGTTGCAAAACAGTATCAGAATCAGGGCCTCAGCCTTCCGGACCTTATCAACGAGGGCAACCTTGGACTTATCAAGGCCGCAGAAAAGTTTGATGAAACACGTGGATTTAAGTTCATTTCTTACGCTGTCTGGTGGATCCGTCAGTCTATCCTTCAGGCTCTTGCAGAGCAGAGCCGTATTGTAAGGCTTCCGCTTAACCAGGTTGGTTCCCTTAACAAGATCAACAAGGCCCTGTCCAAATTCGAGCAGGAGAACGAGCGCCAGCCTTCAAGCGAAGAGCTGTCAGAGATGATTGACGTGCCCAAGGATAAGATTTCAGATACCCTCAGGGTTTCCGGCAGGCACGTATCAGTAGATGCTCCTTTTGTGGAAGGAGAGGACAACAGCCTCTTGGACGTATTGCCCAACGACGATTCTCCCAGCGCGGACAGGGGGCTTATCAACGAGAGCCTCAATACAGAAATTGAGCGCGCCCTTGCAACCCTCTCTACCCGCGAGCGTGAGATTATCAAGTCCTTCTTTGGCATCGGCTGCCAGGAGATGACTCTTGAAGAGATTGGAGAGCGCTTTGGCCTTACCCGTGAGCGTGTGCGCCAGATTAAGGAAAAGGCAATCCGTCGTCTGAAATCTGCCTCAAGAAGCAAGCAGCTTAGAGGTTATCTTGGTTAGTCCGGCTTTTTAACTGAACTGTAAATGAGTCCTGAATTATTCATTCAAAACAAGGCGGCAGAGGCTATTGCCGCCTTGTATAGTGTAGAGACCGAGCCTTCAACCCTCCAGGTATCGGTAACCAGAAAAGAGTTTGAGGGTGACTATACGCTGGTTGTTTTCCCGCTGCTTAGGATATCAAAATCCTCTCCGGAGATCACCGGAAACGCCATTGGAGAGTATCTGGTGGCCAATGTTCCGGAGATTGCCGGCTTTAACTGCGTAAAGGGTTTCCTGAACCTTCTGTTCAGCCCGGTTTACTGGAACGAGGAACTGCGCTCCATCGCCTCTGACGGCAACTTTGGCCAGCTTCCTTCTACCGGCCGCCGCGTAATGGTAGAGTTCTCTTCACCTAATACAAACAAGCCCCTTCATCTTGGCCATATCCGCAACAACCTGCTTGGCGACAGCGTATCCCGTCTGCTCAAGGCCGGCGGCAACGAGGTTATAAAGTCCACCATCGTCAACGACCGTGGCGTGCATATCTGCAAGAGCATGCTCGCTTGGCAGAAGTTCTTTGATGGCAAGACCCCTGAGTCCGAGGGCATTAAGGGCGACCATCTTGTAGGCGACTGCTACGTTGCTTTTGACAAGTGGTACAAGAGCGAGATTAAAGAGCTGGTAGACAAGGGTATGGACGAGGAGCAGGCAAAGAAAGAGGCTCCTTCTATCAAGGCTGCCCATGAAATGCTTGTTGCCTGGGAGAAGGAGGATCCTCAGGTTCGCGACCTCTGGAAGATGATGAACGGCTGGGTTTATGCGGGCTTCGACCAGACCTATGCCGCACTTGGCATCACCTTCGACGTTGTTGACCACGAGTCAGAGACATACATCCTTGGTAAGGAACTGGTTCAGAAGGGCCTTGATATGGGTGTATTCGAGCGTGAGGCCGATGGTTCCGTATGGTGCGACCTTACCGCCGACGGTCTTGACCGCAAGCTGGTGCTTCGCGGCGACGGTACTTCCGTTTACATCACCCAGGACCTTGGCACTGCCGAAAGGCGTTTCGCAAACTATAATCTTGACTCCCACGTTTATGTGGTAGGTAATGAGCAGGATTATCATTTCCAGGTACTTAAGCTCATACTTAAGAAGCTTGGCTTTGACTGGGCAGACCAGATCTACCACTTGTCTTACGGTATGGTAGAGCTGCCGGAAGGAAAGATGAAGTCCCGCGAGGGTACCGTTGTAGATGCTGACGACCTTATCGAGACCATGTATCAGGAGGCAAAGAAGACTTCCGAAGAGAGTGGCAAGCTTGCTGATCTTCCCGAGGACGAGAAAGAGAAGCTTTACCGTATGATTGGTCTTGGAGCCCTTAAGTACTTCATTATCAAGGTGGATCCTAAGAAGACCATGCTCTTCAATCCTAAGGAGTCCATCGACTTTAACGGCAATACCGGTCCTTTCATCCAGTATACTCACGCACGTATTTGCTCAATCCTGCGCAAGGCCGCCGAGACCGGCATTTCCTTTGGTGCAGCAGACGTGGCTGATACCCTTGTTCCTTCTGCAAAGGAGGTTCGTCTTGTAAAACTGCTTGGTTTGTATCCGGCCAAGGTAGGGGAGGCTGTTGCAGCCCTGAGCCCTGCAGTGATTGCTAACTATGCATACGAGCTTGCTAAGGAGTTCAACCAGTACTATCATGACACTCAGATACTTAAGGAGCCTGACCAGGCTCTGCTTAAGTACCGCCTTGTGCTTATTGCTACATTGGCTCATACCCTGAAGACTGCCATGAAGGTGCTTGGCATCGACCTTCCTGAACGTATGTAGCTTTATGGACGGGAAAAGGGAAATTTGGCTGGATTGGCTTCGTGTAACGGCCTGTTTCATGGTGATGGTCGTGCACAGCACGGAGCCTTTTTATCTGGGTGGTGACGGCTCGCTTATCCAGAACAGTACGGATGCTTTTTGGGCATCGTTCTGCGATTGCCTTGTGCGTTGCTGCGTGCCGCTTTTTGTAGTGGCTTCCGCTTATCTTCAGTTCCCGATCAAGTATAGTACCGGCGAGTTTTTCAAACGCCGTGCGGTCCGTATCCTTATCCCGTTTGTCTTCTGGACAGTGGTTTATGCTCTTGTCTGGGGGCAGCCGGTGCAGAACTTTAAGGACCTGCTGCTTAACTTTAACTATGCGGCAGGTCACTTGTGGTTCGTTTACATGATACTGGGCCTGTATCTGCTTATGCCGCTACTGTCGCCCTGGGCTCATAAGGTTGGCAAGAAAGAATTGCTCTTCTACATAGCTGTATGCACGTTTACTTCCTTCATTCCGCTTATCAGGGATTGGGCGGCCGGCGGAGATTTGGCAGTGACATACGGTCCTGCGGGCCTTCCGCGACAGGCTCTTTTCCCGCTTTGGGGTGAGGCTAGTTGGAACGGTTACGGCGTGTTCTATTACATGAGCGGTTTCATCGGATACATGCTTTTTGGCTTGTATCTTAAGAGGTTTGTTGCCGATCTTTCCTGGAAGAGGACGCTTGCTATTTCAATTCCTTCTTTCCTTCTTGGATTCGGGATTGCTTTTGGTGGTTTCTTGCGCCGTGTTTATGCTTCCTGTGGGGGTGATTTTCCGGCTGCGGGTGGTGTGGATAAGGCTGTTTGGTGGGAGACTACTTGGTGCAATGATACCATTGGGGTCGTTCTTATGACCATTGCTCTTGTGCTTCTTTTCAGGAAGATTAAGGCTGATGGTGGTTTTTACCGTAGGATTGTTCTGCCGGTTTCTAAGGCTAGTTATGGCATGTATCTTTGCCATATGCTGGTGTTGCTTTATGTTTCCGGCTATGTCAGGGAGTGGCTTTGTCCGGATTCTCTTGGCTTCTGGACTACTCCTGTTGCCATCTTCCTTTCTGCAATCGCTTCCTTTATTCTGGTGGCAGTCGCTGCTGTTCTTCTGCAGCGCATTCCCAAAGCCGGCAAGTGGCTTATCGGCTGAGTTTGCCGGAGGCACAGCCACCCCTCGATCCGGTTCCGCTTCGCTCCATCCCTCCCAGAGGCCGTTCCGTCATACTGGAAGCAAGCTTCCGTCTGACGCTCCGGCCTCCGGGCCCCTCCCGTTCACGCGGCCACGGGCGGCCACGCCTCTCGAGGGGTACCATGCCTTCGGCTGCAACCAAACGCCAGACATAGTATTGCTCGGAAACTCTGATTGATTATCAATTAGTTACATACTTTGCTTGTTGCAAAAGTGCGACAAGCAAAGTACGTAAGTTGCTGATATTCAGTATTCGCTTTACCTGTTTCATTTGCAATTGTCATCAGGTTTCCTTAACTATTCTTATGGATTTTCCAAATGATTCGGACAGAAGTTGGGTTATAGGTCATCACTTCGATTCAACGGTGTAGTTTGTGGATATATATTGCGCTCATAGGGGCGTCCCGCCCCTGGCCGCGCGGCCA
>Ga0256405_10000865_pt1 | contig 91826 bp, 76 predicted proteins | sample RumenRJG_02DNA_FD_189096 | JGI IMG/M metagenome (GOLD analysis project Ga0256405, IMG submission 189096) | Bovine rumen microbial communities from Lethbridge, Alberta, Canada - RJG_02 | ecosystem: Host-associated > Mammals > Digestive system > Stomach > Rumen | place: Canada: Alberta...
AACGCCAAGCACAATCACACCACCCTTTGTATTTGCAAAAGCCGAATAAGTCTCCCAGAAACTCCCCGGGAAACCACCGAGTGCCGACTTGAATTCAACCTCAGTTCCTTCTTTCTTCTGGCACAATCCCAGAATATATGGCACGAATCCTTTCATACAAATACAAAGTTAACAAAAACTCTCCGCATCCGGAAATAAACCTTCACACTCTTTCCTTACTCGCTGATTCTTCGCAACTTACATGCAGAAACCCTAACAAACGACCCTAGTTATTTGCCTCCAACAGCCCGTTGAATTTCGTCATCGAGGTGGCCTTGATATCATCCACGATGTCAATATAGGGTTTCATGGAAGAATAGTCGCTGTGGCCCGTCCATTTCATTACGATGCTCGGCGGGATTCCCAGGGATAAGGCGTTGACTATGAAGGTGCGGCGTCCGGTATGTGTGCCGACCAGTTCCCACTTGGGATGGATCTCGTCGGTTCGGACGTTACCCTTGTAGGTTGTAATGCGTATTTCCTCATTAATACCGGCGAGTCGGCATAATTCCTTGACATCACGATTCATTGCCTGGTTGGTGTAGTTCGGCAAGGCCTTGTTATCGTTGAAGGGAGCATCCTTGTATTTCTCCAGAATCGCCTTTGTAACGTCGTTAAGCTCGATGGATATACTGTCTGCTGTCTTGACGGTCGTAACTTCAATATGGCCGCTTTTAATGTCGCTTCTGCGGAGATTATTGGCATCCGAATGTCTGAGTCCGGAGAAGCAGCAGAACAGGAAGACGTCACGGATCGGATCCAGGTATGCCTGGGCTCCCGCCAATTGAAGATTACGGACACGGGCCATCTCCTCCTTGGTAAGGTAGATTACCTTCTTCTGAGTTGTTTTCAGTGTTGGCTTGAATGACTTATAAGCCATGTTCGTATTGTAACCGTTTTCGGTCGCCCATTTTTTCTAATCCATCAAGGATAGACGATGCTGAGCGGCGCACTGTAGGCGGCATTGGCTCGGTATTGGGAGGCGTAGAGAGACTCGACGGTAATCACGGGGGCGGTGAAGGTGCCGGCCTGGGTGATGAAGAAAGATTCTTCCCAGGCCGTGGACTCCTCCGGACAGACATCGAGCCACCAGCAGGTCCGGTCCGCGCGGATGTCCCGGTAGCACTGAGGGAGACGAGTCCAGAGGCCGTCAACCCGAATGGGACCGAAGCAGCCCAGCGCTTGGCCGGAGAGCTGGTCCACCGGCACGAAACAGGCCTCGCGGAAGGCATCGACTCGGACGAAGGAGCGGTTCTCTGCGCTCCAAAGCTCATAGCGAGCGACGAGCTTGTCGCCCACGAAAAGTGTGTCGCCGATCTGCAGTTCGGTACGTTTGCCATCCTCCTCCCGATAGAACTTCCGCTCGATACGCATGCCGTTACCAGAGGCTTGGATATCAGCAAACGGGACGGAGCCCGAGGCCGTCAAGGTGACAATCTGGCGGTTCAGAAGGCTGTCCGGCGCTGTGAGGACGGCTTGCAGAGCGTCTACATAGGCCGGGTCTCCGGTCCAGGACTGCGTTTCGTTCTGGAGAATAAGCCAGAACTTCAGACCGTCGGAGACAGGGCCGTCCAGAAGACTGGCAAGCAGCGTATGGGCATAGACTTCGGAAGAAAGCAGACCCTTGAACGGAAGTACGGCATTCGGGTAATAAACCCCGCCGGACGGGTGCCGGACCGCGTATTGCTGCAGAGAAATCAGGTCGTTCGAGATGGATTTCTCGAAGCGGGAGGCCGTGAAAAGCGTCTCACCCCAGGCCTTGGCAAGGGCGATGCCTGCCTCGGAGGCTGTCAGGTTCCTGAGCGTCCGCACGCGGCGCGCCTTGTCCAGGATCCAGCCATTGGCGTAATCATAACGGCCGGGAGTCAGATACTTTCTGGCGAAGCGCCGGAAATCCTGTAGTCGGAAGCGCCGGACCGCCTTCTCCTCTACGCCGGTCAGGTCGAAGGGAACATCGGACCACATGGCGCGAATGTCCATGTACTGTTCGTCCGAGAGGCCTCCGCACCACATCGGCCACCAGTTGCCGAACTGGCTGTTGTCCAAATATTTGACGGTCTCCGTCATGTCCGGAACAGCGATGCCCCGGTCGCGGAGCACGGCGAATCGTTCCAGCAGGGTGGCCGTCACAACCGGGGAGGAGTCCATCCCCTCCGTCCAAGAGAAACCGCCGTCATCCTGGCGGAGCGCCAGAAGCGGCGCCAGCGTGCCGGTCGTATCCCGCCCCAGCAGCGCACGAGCGTAGAAGTCGGCCGAACGCGAGAGCGCGTCCGGATCTTCGGGCGCAGTCCACTGTTCAAGGCCGGCTTCCGCTACTTCGCGGAGCATACGGAACGTCGCCTCCGCTTGATCGCCAGGAAGATTGACAAACATACGGCGGAGCGAATCAACCGCCTCCGGCCCAGCGAGGGCCGAATGGCTCTCCGTAAGCGACTGTTCGGCTCGGTTCACCGGGATGGGGATGCGCAGCGCGTCGGTGAATCCATCGCCCTCGAACACGAGTCTAAGGTCCAACTTCGGGTTATCCCACCAACCCACGAAGGAAGGCTGGAAAGAAGGCGGCGCTGTTATGGTAAATAAGGCTGCGGCCGTTCCTCCGGCAGGGACTATCAGTTCCGTGGCCTGAGCATACGTCGGCTGCCTCTCCTCCACGGCATCGTTCATCTCAACCCTGAGATACAGACGTCCAGACACAGTGTCATTTGAAATGTTTGAAACAGAGGCTGAAAGGATATACTTATCTTCTTCATAGAGATACCGGGGCGGCGTTACGGAAATCTGCACCGGGATCGTCACGACAAGATCCTTTCGCAGTACGGCGTTCCGCATGGACGGGTCATGTGCGAAAACATTTACATGGTAGGTGGATAATTTGTCGGAGGTATTGAAGGCAACATCAACCTTCCCTTCAGCGTCCGGGTACAGGAACGGTTCGAAAGCCAAGGCCTCGGAGAAGACCTCGCGGAAGTCGTCATCGGAGATCTCCGGCATATCTTCCACATAGTCATCCTCGGGGACTGCAACAGAAGAATAGCCCCGAATCCGTTGCTTAGGTGGTGAGACGCCTCGGAGCTGAAGGCCGGAAACCCTACCACTGAGGGCAACCGTGACACTACTCTTACGCTGCACGCCGTAGGCGACAACCACGGCTCCCTCCAGCATCTCATGATCCTCTTCCAGAACCACCTTCATTCCCGAAGCGGCCGGGACATACGCGGAAAGATAACCAATACTCGCGATTTCCAGAATGGTACCTGTTGACACGTCCAGGGAAAAATGGCCTTCCTGATCCGTAAAGGTCTCCTGCGATGCCACGGATGCGGTCACGGCCGCCCCGATAATAGGCTCGCCGTTCGCATCAACCACCACGCCCCAGACCGGACCTGCGCCGCCCGGCACAATCATTATACTCTTTCCGGTAACCTCGCCGGCTGCAGCCCTGGACCAAGCCTCACGGAAAGTCGGCGGAATCAGATTCACACGACTCCAGATACTCGGAGCCATTGCGTCCAGGCTCTTGTCGAAAACAGCCACGGCCATTTCCACATTCGGTTCCGTCTGTAGTGACAGCGTATAGGGCGCACTGGGTCTCGTGCGGTCCTGGAAGCGGGAAAAGGTGAGTGGCAGATCCACAGTATGCCGTATGCGATGGTAAACCGCCTCATGGACAACCTGTTCCGCATCACGGAAATAGAATACTTCAAGCCGGACGGCATCCGGATAAGTACCCTTGTAGATGAACTCCAGGTTCTCCAGAGACTTGACGCCGTCAAGGTGCACCAGTCGGGATTCCAGAACCGAGCCGTCAGGTGCGTACAGCGTGGTTATGGCCCACAACGGGCCGGCACCGGCGCCCAGCCGGGCTTGGATCCGCTGTCCATATTCAATCTCAGTTTCGCCAGACAGGAAAACACTCCTTACCGGGGCATTCAGACCAGAAGTCATTTTCAAAATAGGCAGATCGACCTGTGCATTCGCTTTGCCTGCTCTAACAGTGGCCTGCAGGAAATAAAGACCGTCTGGGCAATCAGACAAATCCAGTTCCAGCGCCTCCTCCGATGTGCCTTCCCGGAGCGTATTCCCTTCTGGATCCACCAGCCAGTAAGTGACAGGCATCCGGATAGATGCCTGTCCATTCTCGATGTTCCAAACAATGTGTGCGACGGATTCCGTCAGCACGGTCTTTTCCAGTTTGGCTTTCCAGAAAGTAAAGTCCCCTGACGCCGCATTTTCCAGCTCCGCCTTTAAGGAAAGGCTGGAAGAAACCGTGAACCGGTGTTCAAAGTCACGGGTCTCACCCGTCGCATCCAAGGCATTGATAATCAGGAGATACTCTCCCTGGTTCGACAGTTCGAGCGGAATCTGGAAAGAACCGTCCTTGTCGGTGGGGACAGAACCGCGCCACGATACACTGCCATTTCGAGTGACCGATCCTTCCAGCGAGATTCCATCCACCGGATGACCGGAATAACTCTCCACTTTTCCTTTCACAACGAAGGCGGAATCCGGTAGATATGGCCCCTCCTGCGGGTCGAAAGTTATCTCGAATGTCGGAAGGACAAAATCATCGACCCGGAAAGATGAACGGGTAAGTGTCTGTTTTTTGTGGACAATTTCAATGTTCCAGAGGCCGTTCCGCTCTCCTTTGGGAATGCTCCATTCCCATGCGACGGAACCGAACGCATTGGTTTTCAGATCAATGGCAGCAAGCCGCTTCCGCTCTGTATCGCTGATCAGAACCTGGACGTCCTCCCCGACCGACAGTGTCTTCACCTGATCGTGCAAGTCGCCCTCGAACAGGACGGCCTTGGCCTTGAGCGTGTCTCCGGGACGGTAAGCGCCCCGCTCCTTGAAAACGCGAGCATGGATCGTCGCCGTCGGAGGCTCGATCGTGTCCTCCGACTCGGAAACATCGACGACTGCGCTCCGTCGCTCCCCGAGCCGGGCCTCCAACATGGCTGTTTTCCGGCCAATCAGTTTCCGGAAGTCGGCCGGCAGGGGGGTAAAGCCTTGGGTGTTCAAGGGAATCTCACGTTCCAGGACCTTTTGACGCCACCCGTACTTAAGACGGATCGTTGCAGAAGGAACCGGCTCGCCTGTCAGATAATCGGCCACGTAGATGGCGTAATCTTCGCCCTGCCGCCGTGCTCCCAGCGAGAGGGTCTGCTTCACGTACGAGGACCGCACCTCATATCCCTCGGAATAGACGCCATACGCGCCGTCCGGCAGAGCTGGAATCGGCGCCTTCACCGTGTCCAGGGCATAGAACCGACCGTCCTGGTTCCGGAAGGAGACCGTCTTACGGTTTTCGTCCGAGAAGAAACGCAGCGTCCCCCGCCCGAAATTGCGCCCGGTCAGGACGATGGAATCCTGCAGGAAGCGGATACTCAGCGAGGTGGCTTTGAGGGTGCGACGGATCTCGTCCACGGACAGGTCCATCCGACGATGGACACCCTTCTCGGCTTTCTCCATCTTGACGAAAGCCTCGGCATCATCGTAGAGCTTTCTCGCTTCGGCCTCAGTCACATTCACGTTCCGCTGAAGTTGGAATAGCCGCTCGTCCAGGAGGGCTTTTTCCAAAATGAAGCGGAACGAATCACCGGCATACTGCTTTGCAAGCTCCTTCAAGGCTGCCTCGCGGTCATCTGCCTGCCGGGCTGCAAGGTACTGCAGGTACGGACGGGCCGGATAACGGTCGCCGATCTTTTCGTCCAGCAGGCGGTATTCTTCGGAGTCGGGAATCAGGCTTGGAAGACGTGTCAGGCGGTCCCAAAGAACCCATTCGAAGTCATCCGGGATATCATTCTCGTCCCGGGTCTGCAGAAAAGGAATCATTCGGTCCTGCAGGGTAGTACGGTGACTGGTTTCCAGTTCATCTCTATGGGCTTTGGCATACTTGAAGTCCCGGTCCAGCCAACGGTAGGTCAGCAGAGGCTCCCCATAGGACTCTACTGCTTCCAATAGAGCCGTGCCAAGGGAATCGGTCGATTTCCAATTCTGGCGGGAATACACCCGCTGTTCTTCCCGGCAGGTGCGCAGGAAGTCGTCAGGGAGCCGATACGTGCGAGCCAGCGCCCTGATTTCATGGAGCTTCTCGATCTGGTCGCGTGGCCGGTCCCGACGGCTCAACCGGCTATATGCCTTCCATTCCTTGCTCAAATCCCTGGCCAGAAGGGCGGAAACAGGAAGCAGAAGAAGCGTTATGAGGATGGCAATTCTTTTCATAAACACATTTCTGTTTACTACTAAACGTAGGAACGACCCCAAATTTACAAAGAAATACAAGGTCTCGCAAATACACCTTTTTTCGTTTTCCTTTTTCGTGCAGGACCTTTTTCTTGGGGCATAAATATTGCTGAATGACCTGTTCCGGATGTAGCCTCTGTTTGGAATCCTGTTATGAATCACCACATTATAAAAAAACACTTCTTCTTCCTATGCGCCGCTTTCCTGATGGCGGCCTCCTGCGCCGAACAGGTGCCGGAGAAGGGCGCCCTGATCCTTGGTCATGCCACCGGCCTGGATCCGGAGGACACCGTTGTCGCCATCCTGTTCCAGGTCAACGCCGGTTCCGGCAAAGGGATCCAAACGGATACGTTGCGGGACGGGCATTTCACCTTTCGGATGGATTCCCTTCCTGAAGCGGACTATTACAATATTCACATCCTTCGGCCCGGCGCGGGCTTCGCTAATGTCATCAGTCAGGGACCTGAGATCTATCTGGAACCCGGAGCGCTCGTCCGCATCAACGGAGAGGGAAAGCATCTGCGGACGGCACATATCGACAGCCCCGTCAAGGACCAGCGGCTGCGGCAGCGTTTCATGAATAAATTGTCCCTGGACGACTGGAAAGCCATGGATGATATCATGGCGCATCGGAACCGGGTTATGAATGAACTGTACCATGGCGAGGGCATCACCCAGGAGCGGAAAGATTCCTTGAGGAAGATGGCGAAGCAGGACCTTGAGGCCTCCCATGAGATCAGCGACCGGCTGGCATTGCAGGAACTTGCGTTGCTGGAAAAGGAAGAGATCGGAGCTTTCGCCCTTCATAAGCTCAATACGCTGGCCCACGAAGCCTCCGTACGGAAAAAAGAGTATCGCGAAGCCGTGCTGCGCGTGTACGGACGGCTTTCGGATGTGCAGAAAAACTCCTGGGACGGAATGCAAGCACTGAACTACCTGCATCCTGTCGAAACCGTAGGGGTCGGAGCGCCCGTTCCGTCCTACGGCTATGTCGACAAGGACGGGAAGTCCGTACGCCTTTCCGACTTTGCGGAAGGGAAGTGGATCCTGGTGGATTTCTGGAGCCGTGGCTGCGGTCCGTGCATCAAGTCCGTCCCCGAACTCGGCGCCGTCAGCAGGGAGTTCCAGGACCGGCTGACCGTCGTCAGCATCTGTCTTGACCAGGAAAAAGGCTGGCGGGAAGCGTCAAGGAAACACGGCATCTTCTGGAACGACTGGTTCGATCCGAAAGGGGCGTCCGGCGGTGTCCGCGCTTTCGGGATGAACGGTCTTCCTACCTTCGTCCTCGTTTCGCCCGAAGGCCTCATCCATGACATTACCCTCGGATACGGCGAAGGACAACTCCGGCGTTCGGTGCAAAGTGCACTGAATGCCGAAGGCAAGTGATTCAAAGCCGGAAAATCCGCAGGCCCGCAGTCAGGAAAGGGTTTTCAGACCGACGATGGACGCGATCAGCGTCGTGATGAAGAACAGCCGCCAGAAACCGGCCGGTTCCTTGAAGACGAGGATGCCGACCAGCACAGTCCCTACGGCTCCGATGCCGGTCCAGACCGGGTAGGCCGTTCCGATGGGAATCGTCCGGCTGGCTTTGGCCAGCAGCAGCATGCTGAGGGCGGAAATGACGACGAATCCGGCATACCAGGCGGCGGATTCCCAACCGGCCGCCAGTTTCGCCTTGCCGAGACAGAAGGTAAATCCGCATTCACACAGCCCGGCGACGATCAGAATGATCCAGTTCATATACTCTTTGCTGTCCTTTCCGAGGGCTGCAGCGATACCCGGCGTCTCCTTCCGAGGACGCGCAAAGATACTTTTTTTCTTCCGAACGGGCAAGAACCACCCGGCCACGCACTTTCCTGCCGTTTTTTTGCACGCGAAGGGCCGCCCGTGTCCCGAAAAATGCCTTATTATTGGAGTGCAGGATACGAAAAAAGGGGATTGTAATATGAAGTAACGAAGAATTGATGTACCTTTGCAGTATGATTCTTACCCTGTTTAAACTCCTGGGCAGCATCGCCTTGCTGATGTACGGCATGAAGGTGATGAGCGAAGCCCTCCAGAAGATGGCCGGCCCCGGTTTGCGGCACATCCTCGGTGCAATGACGACGAACCGTTTCACTGGTGTGCTGACCGGCATGCTCATCTGTGTCGCGGTGCAGTCTTCCGCCGCTACGACGGTCATGACGGTCTCTTTCGTGAACGCCGCTTTGCTGACTCTGTCGCAGGCCATTTCGGTGATCATGGGGGCCAACATCGGCACGACGCTCTCCGCTTGGATCATGTCCGCCGGTTTCTCCTTCAACATCTCCAACCTGGTCTGGCCGGTGTTCCTGGTGGCCGTCATCCTGATCCAGACGCGGAAACACCGCTACCTGGGAGACTTCCTGTTCGGTCTTTCGTTCATGTTCTTTGCGCTGGGGACGCTCAATGTCACCGGCCGGGAGATGGACCTCGCACACAACGAGAGCGTTGTTTCGTTCTTCTCGTCGTTTGACTCCGGCAGTTACTGGACCATCCTGCTCTTCATCCTGATCGGCAGCGTGCTGACCTGCATCGCACAGTCTTCCGCCGCCCTGATGGCCATCACGATGGTGCTCTGCACGACCGGCGTACTGACGATTTACCAGGGCATCGCCCTGGTCATGGGTGAGAATATAGGTACGACGGTGACGGCGAACATCGCAGCCCTGTCGGCCAACACGCAAGCCCGGCGCGCAGCCCTTGCGCACTTGGTATTCAACGTTTTCGGCGTCTTCTGGATGCTCTTCCTCTTCTATCCGTTCGTGAATACGGCCTGCCGGCTGGTAGACGTGGATCCGCTGTCTTCTTCGCAGAGTCCTGCCCGCCTGTCCTTCGTGCTGGCGACTTTCCATACGTTGTTCAATGTGACCAACACCTTGATCCTGATCTGGTTCATTCCGCAGATGGAGAAACTGGTCAGCCGGATCATCCCCCAGAAGGAGGGCGAGGACGGCTTCAGGCTGCGCTATATCCAGAGCGGTATCATGAAGACACCGGAAATCGGCGTCCTCCAGGCGCAGAAGGAGACGGAACTCTTCGCGCAGCGGATGCAGCAGATGTTCCTGGAGGTGCGTGACCTGTACCAGACCGCGGATGCGGACGCCTTCGAGAAGAAACTGGCCAGGGTCCGTGAGATGGAGGAGATGAGCGACCGGCTGGAGAGCGAGATCGGCGGTTTCCTGGCACAGGTCGGAAATGCCCACTTGAGCGACGACACCAAGCGGAAGGTGCGCGGACTGCTCCGCGGCGTCAGCGAACTGGAGAGCATCGGCGACAGCCTCTTCAACCTGGCCCGGACCATCGACCGGAAACGCACTCAGAAGGCAGTCTTCCCTGCGTCGCAGGAGGAGGGGATCGACGAAATGTTCACGCTTCTTAACGATGCAATGGAGAACATGGTGCTCGTTCTGAAGGGAACCGGCGACAACGAGACTTCGCTCGACCTGGAGAACCGCATCGATGCTCTTCGCACGAAACTGCGGAACCAGAATACCGTCGACGTCGACGAGGGCGTCTACAGCTTTGCGGTCGGTACGATTTTCACCGACCTTGTCCGCGAATGCGAGAAATGCGGCGATTATGTCATCAATGTCGTCGAGTCCAAGATGGGCAAGCGCGACAATACGCCTGAATCCGGCAATCTCCAGATCGATGTCACCAGGAAGGAGGCCTTCATCGACGGGGATGTGCTCGACCTTACGAAGACGGAGTTCGAACTGCTCAGCCTCCTGGCATCGAATCCGGGCCGCATTTTCTCCCGCGCCGAGTTGTTGGAACTGGTCTGGCCGAAAGACTCCGCTGCCGGCGAACGGGATGTCGATGCCTGCATCCGCCGGGTCCGGATCACGCTGGGGAACCTGGCGGACCGCATCCGTTCCGATGGTGGATACGGTTATTATTATGATTATGACTGATTTCCGATGAAGACGACTGCAAGAATCGGCCTGCTGATGCTCGCCCTGCTGTCTTTTTTCTCCTGCAAGGCGTATACGGACCTGTCGGTCGATGCTTTCGGGAAGATGCTTTCCGACGACACCTCCGTCCAACTCGTCGATGTTCGGACGGCGGAGGAATTCGCGGAGGGGCATATCGCCCGGGCCGCCCTGCTTGACTGGAAGGGCGAGGGGTTCCTCGACAAAGCCCGTGCGCTCCTGGATCCGTCCCGTCCCGTGCTGGTCTACTGCCGCAGCGGACGCCGGAGTGCGGAGGCGGCGAAGGCGCTGTCAAAGGCTTCGTTCCGGGTTTTCAACCTCCAGGGTGGTTACCTCGCCTGGACCGGTGCCGGATGCCCGGTCACCCGCTACGAAGTGGAGCGCTTCCTGACTCCGGGCGGGCGCCCCGTAGACATCACCCTCATCAAGCATGGCAGCCTCGCCATCTCCTGCATGGGGCTTTCCATCCAGGTTGACCCTGTCGAGGAATTCGGCAAGCATACCGACTATGCGTCGGAATTCCCGAAGGCGGATCTCATCCTGGTGACGCACGAGCATCCGGACCATCTGGAAGCGAAGACGATCGATGTCCTTTCCGGGGAGCACACGCGTCTGCTGCTGAACGGCACGTCCGCGGGGATCCTCGGCAGGGGAGAGGTCCTTGCCAACGGCGACAGCCTGACCCTTTCCGAAGGCATCGCCCTGAAAGCCGTTCCGGCGTACAACACGACACCCGGGCGCGAGCGATTCCATCCCAAAGGGAACGGAAACGGCTATGTGCTGACCATCGACGGACTGCGCATCTATATCGCCGGTGACACGGAGGATATTCCGGAAATGGCTGACCTGAAGGCGATTGACGTGGCTTTCCTGCCGGTCAACCAACCCTTCACGATGACGGTCGACCAGTGTGTCGCCGCCGTCGGCCGATTCGCTCCCAAGGTGCTCATCCCTTACCACTTCAGCCAGACCGACCTGAGCGGGCTTCCCGGGCGGCTTCCGCAGACGGATGTCCGTCTCCGCCAGATGCAGTAATCTTTCCTGCTGCGCGGGTCATGCCCCATCTCGGAGAAATCATTTCGCTCGTCGTGGCTGTCCTCTGGACGGCGACGGCGTTGTTTTCGGACGAGGCGAGCCGGCGGATCGGCTCTCTGTCGGCGAACGTGGTCCGGCTCTCCCTGGCATCGGTCTTTCTCGGACTCCTGCTCTGGGTGACGCTCGGCCGGCCCTGGCCGGTGTTCGCCGATGGAAAGACCTGGCTGTGGCTTGCCCTTTCCGCCCTGGTGGGCTATGTGTTCGGAGACTGGTGCCTGTTCAACTGCTATCTCAGCATCGGCGCGCGTTTCGGGCAGCTGTTCATGACGCTTGCCCCGCCCATCGCCGCCATCGCCGGCTGGATGCTGCTCGGCGAACGGCTCCGTCCGACGATCTGGCTCGCGATGGCCGTGACGCTCGGCGGTATCGCCCTTTCCATCCTCGGACGGGAGAGCGGTGAAAGGCGGCTGACGTTCACCCTCCCGCTCAAGGGCATCCTGCTGGGCCTTGGCGCCGGACTGGGGCAGGGTTTCGGCTTGGTCCTGAGCAAGATCGGATTGCAGCATTATTCTGCGGCCCTGCCCGTGGACGTTCCTTCCTCGATGGGGGCGATGCTTCCGTTCGCTTCCACGATGGTCCGCGCCCTGGTCGGGGCGGCGGGTTTCCTGCTGCTGATGGTCATCCGCCGGGAGGTCCCCCTCCTGCGTGCGGCCGTCCACGACCGGAAGGGTATGTTCTATGCGCTTGGCATGACCCTGTTCGGTCCCGTTCTCGGCGTTTCCCTGTCGTTGATGGCCGTCCAGTACACCGATGCCGGTATCGCTTCGACGCTGATGGCCCTGACGCCCATCCTGATCCTGCTTCCTTCCGCCCTGCTCTATCGGCAGCGGATCCGCCCGAAAGAATGGATCGGCGCATGGGTCAGCATACTCGGGGTGGCGCTGTTTTTCCTGCTCTGACGGTAAAAATGCATTGCAGGATTGTAGAATAATGCATAAATTTGCCTCCCGTTACCGTTCTTCAACGTGAATCGTATGCAAGGAATCTGGACCGTGGTCATGCTGGTCTTTTCGAACATTTTCATGACCTTTGCCTGGTATGGGCATCTCAAACTCAATGAAATGAAGATTTCGACCGGCTGGCCGTTGATCCTCGTCATCCTTTTTTCCTGGGGCATCGCCTTCTTCGAATATTGTCTTACCGTACCTGCCAACCGGATCGGCTTCGCCGGCAACGGCGGCCCTTTCAGCCTGCTGCAACTGAAGGTGATCCAGGAAGTGATTTCGCTGACCGTGTTCACCTGCATCGTCATGTTCGTGTTCCGTGGAGAGTCCATCCACTGGAACCACATCGCAGCCTTCGCCTGCCTGGTGCTGGCTGTTTTCTTCGTTTTCTTGAAATAAATTCAATCAAATAGGATTCTTAAAATGAAAAAGCTACTCTTGCTTGCCGCTGCGCTTCTTGTCGCCGGCCCTGTCTTCGCCCAGCCTTCCAAGGATGGAGACACCGTTATTGCCTCTTCCGAAGATGGAAAGTTCATTTTCAGCGGATTAGAACATGTCGGATACGGCTATCATTACATGAGTGATGCGACGTACGACGTCTCGGCCAGTGAGGAACTCTTCTACAACTTGCTCAATTTCTCTTATTTCCCGACCCCTTCTTTCGGTTTCACGCTGGGAATCGATTACGAATTCAACATTTTCTCTTCCGAGAAGAGCGCCTTCATCCTCGATGGGACAAACAAGGTCCAGACCGTTGACTTCTCGACCGTCGTTTCGGAAACCGCAGCCCGCCGGCAGCGCAGTTCACTCCTTTTCCACACCATCAATTTCCCGTTGATGGCCTGCGTCCGCCTCGGATCCTTCGGTATTGCAGCCGGTGCGGAAGCCAGCCTCAATTTCGGGGGTTCCGTCCGTTATAAGTACAAGAATGGCGACATAAAGTACAAGGTCGCTCACCGCAAGGCGGAACTTGAACCGTTCACGTATGGCCTGGTTGCGCGGATTTCCTATGAGGAAGTCGGTATCTACGGGAAAATCTATCCGAAGTCGTCGAAGGTGCTTCCGGATGGCAGTGTGGACCTGAACTATTTCACGATCGGCGTCCAGCTCGGCTTCTAGGCATCCCGCTGTGTGGCTGTAGGGGCCTGCAGCACTTTCTTCCGCAGGTCGAAAGGACGCAGGTCGTCCAGCCCCATGCACCGGACTGCTTCTTGCATCCATTGTCCGTCCGTCCGGGCGGGCAATGTTTTTTCTGTCCCTTCACCGATGAAGTGCCGCCCGGCATCGATGAGGGCGCGTGCGGGAACGAGTCCGACGATTTCCGTGCCTGTCACGTGTACGCCGCGGGCCTCCGCCGCCCGGCAGACGGTCTCATAGGCGGTATGCAGGGGGGTGGCATCCATGTCGGTGATGTTCATCGAGACCTGTGCGATGCCGTATTCTTCGATGTACCATCCGAGCGCCTTGCAGCCTTTCAGCGGGCCGCCCGACCAGTGGACCGTACCATCGGCGTCCACCGTCTTGCGCCCCCGTTCGCGGACATCGCAGGCGATTTCGTGCGCTACCGGAACGGATGTCGTATCGAGGTTGAAGTTGACGGCGATCAGGAATTTCCGGGCGCCGATGCAGATGGCACCGCTCCGGGCGACCCGCTCGTCGTAACGGTCTGGACCGAAGTCCGGTGCCAGGCGCGGGTCGGCCATCTTGCGGGGCAGTGATTCGTATTCTCCCGCCCGGCAGACGGCCAGGTTCCGGCGCTCCGGCTTCAGCGCGGCGGCTTCGTAGCAGTAAGAGGGGATCCCGAGGGTGCGGGCGATCCGTTCCGCCAGTTCCCGGGCCAGCTGTGCGCATTCTTCCAGGGTGATGCCCTGGACAGGAATCAGCGGCAGGACATCGCAGGCGCCCTGCCGTGGATGCGTGCCGTGGTGCAGGCGCATGTCGATGGCCTGGGCGGCGTACCGGACGCCCTGGTAGGCGGCTTCCACGACCGCCTCCGGACTGCCGGTGAACGTGTATACGGTCCGGCCGGCGGCCTCTCCCGGGTCTATGTCAAGGAGGTTGACGGCTTTCCCGTCGGGGGTGCGGGCGCCGGCAATCGCGGCGGCGATGCCGTCGATCACCGCACGGTTCTTCCCCTCACTGAAGTTGGGGACGCATTCGATGATTCTTTCCATGCTGTTCAGTCCAGGTATTCGATGTCGAAATGGTACGACCATTGGTTGAAATAGAGGTTGCCGTAGTCCCATTCCACTTCACCGCGCTGGAAGTCGACGTTGTCGCTCCGCGGGAATTTCTTCTTCGGGCTGAGTTCCTCAGCGAATCCGTTGTTGACCACCATCCGGTAGGGCTCGATCCCGCCCAGGAAGAAGGTGCCGCCGTACGGGGTGATGCCGAAACTCTGGTCCACCGGCATCCAGCCCTTCCCTTCGAAGTAGATTTCCGCCCAGTCGTGCAGGTTCTGCGAGCCGGGATGCATCATCAGGCCGCTCTGCCAGCGGATGGGAATCCCCTTGCAGCGGCACAGCGCCATGAGCAGCAGGGTTTTCTGGCCACAGTCGCCGTGCCCGGCGTCGAGGACGTATTCCGGAATGTTCGGAATCGTGGAATACTCCCGGGCGGAGGCCCAGGGGAAGTTCCCGTCAATCCATGTGAAGAAGGCGAGCGCCTGCAGGTAGGGGTCGGTGATGCCGGCCGTCAGGGAGTCGGCCAGGTGACGGATGCGTTCGGAGAAACGCAGGTGCGGTCCCTCTTCCGCCGTGTACCGCCGGTAGTCTTCATCGTCCGTCCGGTAGGGGAGCGCGTCCCCCGCCGCCATCGGATGCCATTCCCCGGAGGAGGTGTATTCGAAGACTTCGTGGAAGGTCGTCGGCCGGTCGCGGTGGGCCTTTCCTTCCATGTAGAGGCTGCTGTGCGCACAGGAGGGGTCGGAGAACGTGATCCGTTCCGCGGGAAGGGCCTTCCCGTCCACGCCGGCTTCAATGAAGCGGATGTCCCCCTGGCGGTCGGTGTCGGTGCGCGGATAAGGCAGCCAGCAGCGGATCCGCTTTCCGGGCCGGAGCGTGTAGGCGGGTACGGTCAGCGTGAAGGTGACGCGCATCCGCCGGGGTTCGGCAAGGTAGGGATTTCCCGTGGCGGCCGTGCCTTCGCCAAGGGCCTGCTCCACGCCGCGTCGGATCGCCGGTATGGTCACCGCGTCGACGGCCTCGTGCCCGTCCAGGGGCGTCCCGCTTTTGGAAACGTCCCCGCCATCCGTCCGGGAGGCTTTGAGGGCGGCCAGTTCCGGGTCGATGCGGAACAGATTCGGCGCGGCTGCGTGGAAGTACATCGTGCGCCCGCCGATCTGCATCGATTCCAGTTTCCCTGCTTTCGTCCAGGCCTCTATCTGTTCGTCCGTTACGTCCGGAAGGTATTGGCTGATATAGGATTTGACTTCTTCCTGCGTGCGGTTGAAGTCCACGGCGATGCGCTGGGAAAGGTCGCGCTCCCAGGAGTAACCCGGATGCCGCTGCATGTACAGGGCGGCCGCCATCACTACCGCGACGGCAGCGAGGATCCACCCTTCTTTGTTTTTCTTGGCCATGATCTTACAGTTCGATGATGCCGATTCCCGGCCGGTCGGGGAGGGTGATCTTCCCGTCCACGACTTTCATGCCGTCGAACCGGTCGTTGGAAATGAGCAGGTTGCCGTCCAGGTCCGCGAAATCCACCGCCGGGGAGAGCTGCGCCGCTGCCGAGACGGCACACGAGGTCTCCGTCATGCAGCCGACCATCACTTTCATCCCTTCGGCGCGGGCGTAGTTGACCATCTTCCAGGCCTCCCGCATGCCGGTGCATTTCATCAGTTTGATGTTGATGCCGTCGTACGCGCCTTCGAGCGCCTTGATGTCGGCGAGCCGCTGAACGGCTTCGTCCGCGAAAATCGGCAGGGGCGTCCGTTCGCGCAGCCAGGCGATGTCGTCGATCTGCTCCTTGGGCATGGGTTGTTCCACCATGACGATTCCTTGCTCCGCCAGCCAGTGGATCATGTCGAGCGCTTCCTCGCGGTCTTTCCATCCCTGGTTGGCATCGACGGCGATCGGGACGGACGTGATTTCCCGGATGGCGCGGATCGTCTCCTTGTCGCCGGGTACGCCGACTTTCGCTTTGAGGATATTGAACCGGCCGTCGCATTCGCGGGTCTTCTCGCGGACGACTTCCGGCGTATCGATGCCGATCGTATAGGTGGTGTCGGGCGCTTTCGCCGGGTCCAGCCCCCAGATCCGGTACCAGGGCTGCCCCATGAGCTTGCCCACGAGGTCGTGCAGGGCGATGTCCACGGCGGCTTTCGCGGCGGAGTCTCCTTCGCTCAGTGCATCGACATAGGCGAGGATGTCCTCCAGGTCGAACGGGTCGCGGAACTGCCCCAGGTCCACTTTCCGCAGGAAGGAGCAGACGCTTTCGACCGTCTGGCCCAGGTAGGGCGGCATGGAAGCTTCTCCAAAGCCGGTGTATCCTTCATAGTCGATCCGGACCTGTACGTCGGGCGTCGTCTTGCGGGAGAAGGACGAAACGGTAAACGTGTGGGTCAGTTGCAGCTCATAGGGCTCGAACTGGAGCTGCATCCGCCCGTTCAGGCCGGTTTTGGCCGGCCGGCGCTCCCGGCAGCCGGTCAGCAGGGGAGCGGACAGCCCTAAAACGCCGGAGCCGGCCGCCGCGAGGCCGGCCCTCCGGAGAAAGTCTCTTCGTTTCATCACCTTTTATTTTTTCCGGAAGAGCGAGAGGATGATGAGCAGGATGGCGGCACCGATGACGGCTGTGCAGAAACGTCCGAAAGGAGTGGCCCAGGTGACGCCGATGAGGGGCAGGAGCCATCCGCCCAGGAAGCTGCCGGCGATTCCCACGATGACGTTCAGGATGAAACCCTTTCCACTGCCGTTGACAAGTTTGCCGGCGATCCATCCTGCGGCTGCGCCGACGAGGAGGAAAATGACGATCGACCAGAGGTTGTTCATTTTTGTTGAAGATTGCGTTTTACATCGCAAGTTATAAAAAAACGCCTGAAAAAAGTATTATCTTTGTGTGATAGCACTTCTTTTTTTATGGCAAAAACCTTGAAACCGATCTTGTTCGCGGCGGCCTTCCTGCTGTCCGCCGTCCTTTATGCTCAGGAAGATACGCTTCGCTTCGCTTTCATTACGGACCTGCATTATGCGTCCGGGAGCCATTCCGTGAACGACCTTCACCGCTGCATCGCCGACATCAACGCCCAGGAGGGGCTCGACTTCGTTCTGGCGGGCGGGGATTTGACCGATTTCGGGACCGACGAGGAGATCGCTGCTGTCAAGCAGATGCTCGACTCGCTCAGATATACCTATTATGTCGTGGCCGGAAACCACGACGCCAAGTGGTCGGAAAGCGGTTGCAACACCTTCAAGAACGTCTTCGGGTATGAGCATTTCGAATTCCGCTGCAAGGGCTGGCGTTTCATCGGCTGCAACTGCGGGCCCGACATGCGGATGGCTCCAGCCCTGATCCCCCGGGAAAGCATGGAATGGCTGAAGGGCCTTGATCCCGACCCGCAGACCGTCTTCGTCAACCACTATCCCCAGGATTCTTCCGTCCTCAACTACTTCGAGGTTACCCGTGAACTCAAGCGTCTGGGGACGCAGTGGGTGCTCGGCGGGCACTGGCATGCGAATACGCGACTGAACTACGACGGCCTGCCCGGCGCACTCGGCCGGTCGACCCTTTCCGCCGGAAAAGCGCCCGGGTACAACATCGTCACCCTCACGAAAGGGGAGGTGAAGATGGCGGAGCGCCGGATCATCGGCGGGACGGCCGTCCAGCTGGAGCCCTGGTATGCGGAACCGCTGCAGCCGGTGCGTGACACGGTTTCGTACGATGCGGACGGGCTGCCTTCCGGCTATCCCTGGATGCGGTACGGCGTGAACGCCTCTGCGCCGGTGAAACCGTTGTGGGAGCGCCATGAAGACAGCAACATCGTGGCCGGTTTCGCCCGTGACGACAAGCGGGCCTGGTTCACGACGGCCTCCGGCAGCGTCCGCTGCATCTCCCTGAAGGACGGTCGGCAGCTCTGGTCGAAGTCTTTCCCGGGCAAGATCTTCTCCACGCCCGCCCTGGACGGAAAGTACCTGGTCTTCGGCTGTACGGACGGGACGGTCTACGCGTTGAACCCCCGCAACGGGCGCCTGCGCTGGAAGACGGCCTTCGGCAAGTCCGTGCTGGGCAGCCCGGTGACACGCGATGGCAAGGTGTATGTGGGTGCTTCCGACGGCACGTTCCGGGCGCTCGACCTGCAGACCGGCGCTCCCGTCTGGTCCTTCTCCGAGGTGGAGGGCTTCGTGGAATGCCGCGCCTGGGTAGATGCACAGCAGGTGGTTTTCGGCTCGTGGGCGAACAAACTGTATTCGCTCGACCCGCGGACCGGTGCCCTGCAGTGGGTCTGGTCCTGCAAGAAGCCTTCCCGGATGTATTCCCCGGCGGCGACCTGGCCGGTCAAGGCGGACGGCAAGATCTTCATCGCCGTTCCGGACCGTCGCATCTACGTGATCGACGCTGCCTCGGGCGAGGAATTGAAATACTATGAGAAAGCCTCGCGTGAGTCCATCGCCCTGTCGCCGGACGGCCGTACGGCATACGGAAAGTCGATGTACCATTCGGTGTGGGCCGTTGATACGCATTCGCTGGATGTCCGCTGGGTCCGCGAGACCGGCGCCGGCTATGACATCTCGCCGACGCCGATGCTGGAATTGCCCGGTGTCGGGGTGATCATGCCCACCGACAAGGGGAACCTGGTCTGCTTCCGCGACGGGGAGCGGGTCTGGGCCTACAAACTTTCCCTGGCGCTCGTCAACCCGATGGAGGGCTGGACGGACCCGAAGGACGGAAGCGTGCGCCTGCTCGTCTCCACGATGGACGGCGTGGTCTCATTGCTGAAAATAGAACGATAATGTTAAATGACTGTATATGAAGAAGATTGTCTTGATGGCCCTGTGCCTCCTGCCGCTTGCTGCGATGGCGCGTAAACAGGCTTCTCCGGAATTCTGGCAGAACCCCGGCGTATTCGAGGAGAACCGCATGCCGATGCGGGCAACCTTTGTCACCGACCAGCAGAAAACCCTCTCCCTGAACGGTGTCTGGAAGTTCCATTGGAGCGAGACGCCCGCCGACCGCACGGCCGGTTTCGAGGAGGTGGACTTTGACGATGCGTCTTGGGACACGATGCCTGTCCCGGGCATGTGGGAACTCAACGGTTTCGGTGACCCGGTCTATGTCAATGTCGGCTATCCCTGGCGCGGACATTTCGACACCAATCCGCCGGCCGTTCCGACGGAGGGGAACCATGTGGGTCAGTACCGCCGTACATTCACGCTCACGAAGGACTGGACCGGCCGCCAGGTCTGCCTGCACATCGGGTCGGCGACTTCCAACGTCCGCGTCTGGGTGAACGGGAAGAAGGTCGGCTACAGCCAGGACAGCAAGCTGGAAGCCCGTTTCGACCTGACGCCCTATGTCCGTCCGGGCGAGAACGTCATCGCCTTGGAAATCTTCCGCTGGTGTGACGGGACGTATCTGGAGGACCAGGATTTCTGGCGTCTCTCCGGCATCGCCCGCGGCGTGTACCTGTTCACCCGTGAGAAGGAACGGATCGAAGACGTGCATATCCTCGCCGGCATGGACGGCAAGTTCCGGATCGAGACGGAAACGACCCCGGGCATCAAGAAACTGTCATTCACCGTGAAGGATGCGTCCGGGAAGGTGGTCGCTTCGCAGACGGCGGTCCCTGCGAAGGGGAAGGCCGTTGCGGAAGGCGCCGTCGCTTCTCCCGCGCTGTGGAGCGCCGAGACGCCCCATCTCTATACGCTCTCCGTGGAGGCTTCGACGAAGAAAGGACTCGCTGAAAGCACTTCACTCGAATTCGGGTTCCGGACCGTCGAGATCCGCGACCGGCAGTTGCTCGTGAACGGGAAGGCCGTCCTGATCAAGGGCGTTGACCGCCACGAATTGAACGAGCACCGGGGCTACGTGCTCTCCGAGGCGGACATGCTGCGGGATATCCGCGTCATGAAAGAACTGAATGTCAACGCTGTACGTACCAGTCACTATCCCAATGACCCGCTCTGGTACACCCTCTGCGACCGTTACGGGATCTATGTCGTGGACGAGGGCAACATCGAGTCGCATGGCATGGGGTATGATCCGGCCCGGACGCTTGCCAACCGGGAGGATTTCCGCGAGGCGCATCTCGCCCGTGACCGCCGCATGGTCCAGCGCGACTTCAACCACCCTTCCATCATCGTCTGGAGCATGGGCAACGAGGCCGGCAACGGCACCAACTTCTACGCTTGTTACGACATGATCAAGGCGATGGATCCGTCGCGGCCCGTGATGTACGAACGCGGGCAGGACGACGTGGATTCCGACATCAAGTGTCCCATGTACATGACGCCCGCGGACTGCGAAGCCTATGCGAAGAACGGATCCAAGCCCCTGATCCAGTGTGAGTACGCCCATGCGATGGGCAATTCCATGGGCAACTTCAAGGAGTATTGGGACCTGGTCCGCAAGTACCCTTCCTACCAGGGCGGTTTTATCTGGGACTTCATGGACCAGGCGCTTGTCAAACCCGTTTCTGCGGGCGGCACCGACCACATTTTCGCCTTCGGTGGGGATTACAACGATGACGACGCTTCGGACGGTTCCTTCAACTGCAACGGTGTCATCGCCGCCGACCGGAGCCTGCATCCGCATGCTTACGAGGTGCGTTACCAGTACCGCAACATCCTGACGAGCCTCGCCGACGGCGCGCTGCTTGTCAAGAACGAGCATTTCTTCAAAGACCTTTCCGCCTACCGGATGGAATGGACCCTCTTCGTGGAAGGAGAGGCGGTCCGTTCCGGGGCGCGGGACATGGAGGCCGTCGTTCCCGGCGCTTCCGTCCGCATGGCCCTGCCGTGGGGGACGACCCTGCCTGCTTGCAGCGCCGGAAAGGATGTCTACGCGAACGTCCGCTTCGTGCTCAAGGAGGCTGACGGCCTGCTGCCGGCGGGATTCGAGGTGGCCTACGACCAGGTCTTCCTCCAGGAAACGGCCCCGCAGGCTTTCGCCGGCTCGGCATCCGTCGTTCCGGATTCCTCCCGTCCGTTCACTTGCAGCCGTCGGGGGAACGATTATGTGTTCTCCGGTGTCGTGGGCTATTCGGGCGTGGGCGCCGACCGTTCCGTGGACTGGTCGGCCGTTTTCGACGGTGCGACCGGTTTCATGACCAGTTACCGTGTGGGCGGTGTGGAGCAGCTCCGTGAGCCCCTGACCCCCGAATTCTCGCGTGCTCCGGTCGAGAACGACCTGGGTGCCCGGAGCCACCTGACGATGGGTGTATGGCGTTATCCGCAGTTCGCCCTCAATTCCCTGACGGCCTCCGAATCGGAGGGCCAGACGGTATTGAAGGCGGAATATGCGCCGATCGCGGACGGCCGTGCCGCGGTCGTGCTGGAATACTGCGTCCGGGCGGACGGCAGCATCGTCGTCACCGAGTCGATGAAGGACGCCGGGGGGCTTGCGGAGGCGCCGGATCTTTTCCGGTTCGGCATGAAGCTGGCGATGCCCGGTGCTTTCTCAACCGTCGATTTCTACGGAAAGGGCCCTTGGGAGAACTATTCCGACCGCAACTCCGCCGCACTCGTCGGCCGTTATGTCCAGAGCGTGAACGAGCAGTATCATTACGGCTATGTGCGCACCCAGGAGTCCGGCACCAAGACCGGGCTCAAGTACTTCCGGGTCCTGGACGCTTCCGGAAACGGTATCGAGTTCACCGCCGATGTGAAGTTCTCCGCTTCTGCGCTGCCTTTCTCCATCCGCGACCTGGATTGCTTCTCCGACGGTACGCCGGTCCGCAAGAACCGGACGAATGTGCAGGCTGGCGCGGCACGCCATTCCCTCAGCCTCAAGGAAAAGGCCCATGAAAACGACCGTGCCGCCGGTACGACATATGTCAATGTGGATTTGGTGCAGATGGGTGTCGCCGGCATCGACTCCTGGCATCACCTGCCGCTGGAGCCGTACCGCATCCACGCCGGCGAGCGTACCTTCCGCTTCGTGATCCGCCCGGTGCGGGGCTAGCGGATTCTCAGCCGTCGGCCGATGTGAAGGATGGTCGACGGCTGGATGCCGTTGAGCCGGCAGAGCGCGTTGACGCTCGTATGGTAGCGTGCGGCAATCTTTCCCAACGTATCTCCCTTCACGACTGTATGGTAAGTGGCGGAGCCGGTTTCGGTTTCCGCCGCTTGCGTCTGGCGCTGCGGCGTCGTGTTCCGTTGCTGCGCTGCGGCGCCCAGTTCGTGCCAGCGTCCGTCGCCGTCGAGGATGATCTTTGCGCTTCTGTCGGGGACGCGGACGGAACCGTCGTCGGCGATTTCCGCCCAGGTGCCATTCGAGAAGAGGACGATGCGGCCGTCGGACGGCTTCAGGTGCAGGGTGTCGCGCGCGGCTTCCGCTACGACCTTCCCTTCCTGGGCTTTGAGCGTGTCCAACCGTCCGTCCGGTACGGGCGGTTCCTCTGCCATGAAATCACCGAGGACGCGGCTGGCACCCAGGTACCGGTTGGCATAATAGTCTTCCTTGAGTTCGGAAACCATCACGCCGCCCCGCGCCGCATGGATGAAACGGAAGGATTTGCCACCGTCCGTGGCCTCGATGAAGATGCCGACATGCCCGACGGTGGAGGACTTCCGCCTTCCGCTGAAGAAGACGAGGTCGCCTTTTTGCAAGTGGGCGGGCAGTCCGTCCACTTCGCGTCCCGTCTTTGCCTGCTCGGCCGATGAGTGGGGCAGGTCGATGCCGTATTGCCTGAAAATGAACGAGGTGAATCCGGAGCAATCGAAGGCGTTCGGGCCGCTCGCATGGTATTGGTACGGGCTTCCGATGTAGAGCATCGCGGCATCGATGATACGGTCCGCGAGTTCTCGCGGCGGGACTTCAGGCTTTCCGCCGGCGCTTCGCAGCGGGAGAAAAAACAACAGGAGGGCCGTCACAGCGACGGCCCTCCATGAAAAGTGACGCCGTACGGGCATATTTCTAAGGATCAGTATCTGTTGAGTGGACGGCCGGCCGTCATGTAGTGGACGCGCTGGCGGACGGTATCCAGTACCTTCTTGTATTCTTCTTCCCCTTCTTCGGAGACACCGTTCACCACGTCAGCGTATTTTGCGACGGCAGACAGCACGCGGTCGATCAGTTCCACGATGTCCGTCATATCCTTCTCCACGAAACCGCGGGAGGTGATGGCGGGCGTGCCGATCCGGATGCCGGAGGTCTTGAACGGGGAGCGGGAGTCGAAGGGCACCATGTTCTTGTTGAGGGTGATGTCTGCCTTCTCGAGTTCCTTTTCCGCCATGCGGCCGGTGACATCGGGGAACTTGGTCCGCAGGTCGATCAGCATCAGGTGGTTGTCCGTGCCGCCGGAAACGACCTTGTATCCGCGGGCGATGAATTCGTCCGACATCTTCTTCGCGTTCGCGATCACCTGCTTCTGGTATGTGACGAACTCCGGCTGCATGGCTTCATAGAAGGCGACGGCCTTGGCTGCGATCACATGCTCGAGCGGTCCGCCCTGGATGCCCGGGAAGACGCTGGCGTTCAGGATGGCGCTCATCTTCTTCACTTCGCCCTTGGGCGTGGTGAGCCCCCAGGGGTTGTCGAAGTCCTTGCCCAGCAGGATGATGCCGCCGCGCGGTCCGCGCAGGGTCTTGTGGGTGGTGGAGGTGACGATATGGGCGTATTTGACAGGGTTCTTCAGCAGCCCGGCGGCGATGAGTCCGGCGGTGTGGGCCATGTCGATCCAAAGGAGGGCGCCCACTTCATCGGCGATGGCGCGCATGCGCTCGTAGTCCCATTCGCGCGAATAGGCGGAGGCACCGCCGATGATCAGCTTGGGCTTGCAAGCCTTCGCCGTCTCTTCCATCTTGTCATAGTCGATGGTGCCGGTCGCCTCGTCCACTCCGTAAGGCACGGCGTTGTACAGGATGCCGGAGGTATTCACGGGAGATCCGTGCGTCAGGTGGCCGCCCTGTGAAAGGTCCAGGCCCATGAAGGTATCGCCGGGCTTGAGGCAGGCCATGATAACGGCCATGTTCGCCTGTGCGCCGGAATGCGGCTGGACATTGGCGTACTCGGCATCGTAAATCTTGCAGAGGCGGTCGATCGCCAGCTGCTCGATTTGGTCAACGACTTGGCAGCCGCCGTAGTAGCGTTTGCCGGGGTAGCCTTCCGCATACTTGTTGGTGCAGATGGACCCCATGGCCTCCATCACATAGTCGCTGACATAATTTTCCGAGGCGATGAGTTCAAGTCCGGAAGACTGCCTCTCTTTTTCATTCCTGATCAGATCGAAAACCTGAAGATCCTGTTTCATACATCGTGTGTTTATTTTACAAATATACTACGAAAATCCGATTTTTGGCTAACTTTGAAGAAAAAAGGTATGGCGCGAAAAGACAGAAAATTGCTCGGCATCGAAATGGACCGCGTTTCCGCGGAAGGATACAAAGACCTGCCCGCTTCCGGCGTGGTCGTGGTGCTCGACAACATCCGCAGCGCCTACAACGTCGGTTCCATTTTCCGGACCTGCGATGCTTTCAAGGTCGACCGCCTGTTCCTGTGCGGCATCTGCGCGCAGCCTCCGTCCGCCGAAATCCACAAGACGGCGCTCGGCGCGGAGTGCAGCGTCCCCTGGGAATACGCCCCGGAAACCCTTCCCGTCATCGAACGCCTCCGGGCGGAAGGATATGAGACGGCCTGTGTGGAACAGACCGTCCATTCCGTGAAGCTGGACACCTTTGTGCCCGCAGAGGGAAAGCGATACGCCGTCGTCCTCGGCAACGAGGTGGACGGCGTACAACAGGAAATCGTCGACGTTTGCGATTTCTCGCTCGAGATTCCGCAGTTCGGATCGAAGCACTCGCTCAACGTCTCCGTCGCTGCAGGCGTCGTGCTCTGGCACCTGCGGCTGCGCGGATGACTCAGAACGTCCTTCCGACGAGTTTCCAGGCGAAGCGGCGCAGGGCCTCGTAGCGGACGCCAGCGGTGGCTTTGGCGGCAAAGGCCAGCGCCTGCCCGTTGAGGCGCAGGATTTCGGACCGGGCGTCATCGTCGACCGCCAGGGCGGCGTAGACGGCTTTGACGCGTGCGATCTTCGCGGCTTTCTCTTCCGGCGTATCCGCCGGGGCGGACATGGCCGCCTGCAGTTCCTTGCGCTGCGCAGCGTCGGCTTTCTCCAGCGCACGGACGGTCAGCCAGCTCTTCTTGTTGTTGACGATGTCTCCGCCGATCGGCTTCCCGAAGACTTTTTCGTCCCCGTAGGCGTCCAGGTAGTCGTCCGCCACCTGGAAAGCCAGGCCCAGGTAGTATCCGTACTGATAGAGATTCTCGCAGTCTTCCTCCGGTGCGAGGGCGATGAGGGCGCCCAGCTTCGCCGAGCAGGCGATGAGCACGCCGGTCTTCAGGCCGATCATCTGCATGTACTCCTGCATCGCGACGTCGTCGCGGTGCTCGAACTCCATGTCGAACTGCTGCCCTTCACAGACTTGTGCCGCCGTTTCCGTGAACAGCGAAAGGGCCTGCGGCAGGACAGCGGCGGGAGCCTTCGCGATCCGGGCGTAGCTGTCGATACACATCACGTCGCCGGAGAGGATGGCCGTGTCCTCGTCCCATTTCTTCCAGACGGTGGGCATTTTCCGCCGGAGCGGGGACTTGTCCATGATGTCGTCGTGGATCAGGGTGAAACTATGGAATACTTCCAGGGCGGCGGCAGGGGAGAGTACCTCCTCGCCGATATCGTCCTTGTACAAGGCATATGTCGTCAGGCAAAGCCGTGGCCGCAGCCTTTTCCCGCCGATTTCAATCATGTACCGCAGCGGATCGTACAGGCCGGCGGGCGCCGTGGGAAATTCGACCGCTGCGAACAGGTCTGCAGCCGTTTTGTTGATCTTCTCTTCAGAAAGCATAAAAAGTCTCGGTTTAGTGACGATAAAGGTAGGTATTTTTTACCGGATTTGCTACATTTGCCACCAATATGACCGGAAAAGCGACTGTTGTCAAGAACGCCGGCAGCCATTTCCTGCTGTCCGCCCTGCCCGACTGGGCGCCGTTTCCCGCTGTACTCAAGGGAAAGGTGCGCCTGGAGGGGAGTGCGGCCACCAATCCCGTCGCTGTGGGCGACATCGTGACGTACGAGGCCGCTTCCGCTCCCGACGCCGAGCATCCGGCCACCATCGTTTCGATCCTCGACCGGAAGAACCACGTCATCCGCAAGTCCACCAACCTGTCGCGCCAGTCACATGTGATCGCAGCCAATGTCGACCGCGCCTATGTCGTTGTCACCCTGTATTTTCCGCAGCTCAAACTGCCCTTCCTGGACCGTTTCCTGGTTACTTGTGAAGTGTACGGCGTGCCCGCCACCATCGTCCTGAACAAGACCGACATCTTCCGGAAGGAGTTTCCCGAGGAGATGGCGGATTTCCGCCGGATCTACTCCCTGGCCGGCTATCCGGTCCTGGAAGTGTCCGCGCTGACGGGCGAAGGCATCGATGCGCTGCGGGAGGACATGTCCTGCGGTGACGGTTGCCGCGTGAGCCTGCTCTGCGGCGAGTCGGGCGTGGGAAAGTCTTCCTTGGTCAAGGCCCTGGACCCGTCGCTTTCCCCGAAGATCGGGAACATCTCGCTGAGCCACCTGCAGGGCCGGCACACCACCTCCCTGTATGAAATGTATCCACTTTCCGGCGGGGGCTTCCTCATCGACTCCCCGGGATTGCGCAGTTTCGGCCTCGTCGACTTGGAACGGGACCGGATCGCCGTGTATTTCCCCGAAATGCTCAAGGCCGCGGCGGACTGCCGCTTCAAGCCTTGCACGCATACGCATGAGCCCGGTTGTGCGGTAAAGGCGGCGGTAGAGGAAGGACGGATCGCGCCGGAGCGCTACCGTTCCTATCTCGGCATGCTGGAGGAAGACAAGAAATTCCGCTGAAAATGTGACAGTTACCGTTCCAGCACCGCTTTCTTGTAGCGGATGGTCTGGTAGAGGGAGCGGAACAGCAGGTGTGCGTAATAGGCGGCGAACAGCAGGTGTACCCGTGCCGTTCCGGCCTGGGGGACGAAGAGCCCGCCGATCCACCAGGTCATGAAGAAGGCGGCGACGCAGCCCAGGTTGGAATCCCGCATCTCGCGCGTGGCCGTGGCGCCGATATAGATGCCGTCCCAGGTGAAGGCCGGGCAACCCAGCAGCGGGATCAGCGCAAGCCACGGGATGTAGGCCCGGGCGGCTTCCACGACCGCTCCGTCGGAAGTCATCATCCGGAAGAGCGGGATGCCGAAGACCGCATAGATGCCGACGAACACCAGCCCGACGCCCATGCTCCAGAGGAAGGTCCGCCGCGTCGCCTCTTCGATGCGGTGCGGCTCATGGCTTCCGACGAACCGGCCCGTGAGGGCTTCTCCGGCGAAGGCGAATCCATCCGTAAAGTACGAGAACACCATCATCAGCTTCATCATGACGGAGCACATGGCCAGCAGCAAGTCGCCCTGACGGGCGGCGAGGGCCGTGTAGGCCAGGTAGACGGACATCAGGCAGAGCGATCGGATGAACAGGTCGCGGTTGATCCGGAAATAGGCGGAAAGCGGGAAGGCTTCTTCCTTCGCTTTCTGCTGCAGCGTACTGCGGTATTTGCACAGCAGGATGGCGGCGGCGAGGAGCAGCCCGCTGTACTGGGCGATTACCGTTCCCCAGGCGATGCCGGCGTATCCGATGCCGCGGAATCCCGTCCCGGGCATGCCGAGGGCCAGGACCAGGCTGGCCAGGATGTTGCCGGCGTTGACTACGACATCTGTCAGCATCGAACTGAACGTGTCCTGCATGCCGACGAACCAACCCCGGATGGCCATCAGGCTCAGTGTCGCGGGAGCTGCCCAGATCCGGATGCGGAAATAGGTGATTGCCAATGTTTTGACTTCCTCCGAACAACGGACGAACAAGAAGATCAACTGCTCGAAAGGCCACTGGACCGCCAGCAGGAGGAGGGAGAGCAGGAACGCCGTGCGGACCCCGCGCCAGAGGTTTGCCGCACACCCTGCAGCATCGCCGCGTCCGTAGGCCTGGGCCGTCATTCCGCCGGTGCCCGCCCGCAGGAAGCCGAAGTTCCAGTAAAGCATGTCGAACATGAGGGCACCTACGGAGATGCCGCCGATCAGTGCGGCGGCCGAGGTGTCCAGGTGGCCGGCGATGGCGATGTCGACCATCCCGACCAGCGGAACCGTCAGGTTGGCGAGGATGCTCGGCAGGGCGAGACGCAGGATCTCTTTGTCAAGCGCCCGCACCTTTCCGGAAGTATTTCCCGATGACGGGAAGGCGGGAAAGCGGGAAGTCCCGCATGACGATCAGCGCGCAGAACAGCCCGATCAGCGCCGTGTTTGCGGCGAGTGTCGCAATGCGGCTGCCCAGCCGGGGTGTCAGCAGCATCAGGACGAAGAGCACCGCCGCACAGAGGGTGTACAGGGCGATGTCCTTCAGCGGGTAATCGATCGGGTAGTGCTTTTGGCCCACGAAATACGACAGCAGCATGGCCGTGCCGTAACCGACGAGTCCGCCCCAGGCGCAGGCCATGTAACCGATCTTCGGGATGAAGAGGATGTTGACGGCCAGCAGGGCGAGACACCCGGCGCCGGAGAAAACGGCTCCCCAGATGGTCTTGTCCGTCAGTTTGTACCAGAAGGAAAGATTGAAGTAGACGCCCATCAGGATCTCGGCGGCCATCACGATCGGGACGGCCTTCAGGCCCTCGCGGTAGTCGGCGCCGATGATGTACTGCAGCACGTCCATGTAACCGACGACGCACAGGAAGGCCAGCAGGGTGAAGATGATGAAGTACTTCATGGCCTTGGCGTAGGTTTCCTTGCTGTCGTCCCGCCCGGCATTCCCGAAGACGAACGGCTCATAGGCGTAGCGGAAGGCCTGGGTGATCATCGCCATGATCATCGCGATCTTGACGCAGGCGCCGTAGATGCCCAGCTGGGCCTGCGCATCCGCTCCCTTGTAGATGAAGGGAAAGATGATCTTGTCCGCCGTCTGGTTGAGAATGCCCGCGATGCCCAGGACGAGGATCGGCCAGCTGTAGGATAGCATCCGCCGGAGCAGGGCGCCGTCGAAGCCGGCGCGGAATCCTTTCAGTTCCTTCCAGAAGAAGAAGGTGACGACCGAGGTACAGAACAGGTTGATGTAGAAGACGTAGCCGACAAACAGACCCTGGTCGTAGATGCCCATCGGGTTCCACCCGGTCTTCGGCAGGATGACGAAGTACAGCAGGTTCAGCAGGATGTTCAGGCCGATGAAGAGGAGCTTCAGGGCGGCGAACTTCAACGGACGCTTCCGGTAGCGCAGGTAGGCGAACGGGATGCACTGGAAGGCGTCGAGGGCCACGGTGGCCGCCATCACCCAGACGAAGGACGGGTGGTCGGCATAGCCGAGGGCGGCGCTGACCGGCTTCAGGAAGGCGAGCACCAGGGCGACGAACAGCGCGGACGTCGTCAGGACGGAGGTCAGGATGGTCGAATAGACCTTCTCCGGATTTTCCCCTTCCTTCGACATGAAGCGGAAGAAGGTGGTCTCCATGCCGTAGGTGAGGATCACCAGCAGCAGCGCGGTGTACGCGTAGAGGTTGGTGACGACCCCGTAACCGCCGCTCGCCGCGTCGATGACATAGGTGTAGACCGGGACGAGCAGGTAATTGAGGAACCGCCCGATGATGCTGCTCAGGCCGTAGATGGCCGTGTCCTTGAACAGGGATTTGAGGTTTGCCATGACCGGAATCCGTTATTTGATCCCGTATTTCCGCAGGATTCGGCACAGGGGTTTGCGGACGGATTCCGCCCAGAGGGTGTAGCCGTGGTTGGAAGGATGGACGCCGTCGATGCTCGAGTCGTGGTACGGGTCGGTCGCGTCGGTCGCGTCGATGTAATAAACGTCCTTGTATTTTTTGACGGCGACATGCATCAGGCTGTCCACCAGTTCGATGCGTGCCTGCTCTTTCTTTGCGACGGCCGTGTCGAAGTTGCGGTTCTCCCGGTAGATGGTCTTCTGGAAGATCAGCGGCTTGCCCGGATGGGCGGCCTGGATCTTCTCGATAAACGGGAAGAGGCGCGCGCGGATCTCGGCGACGGACGGGTTGGAGAAGGCGTCGAAGACGAAGGCGTCCGCGTCGGCTGCAGCGAGCACGTCGGCGAAATAGCTCTGCAGGCGGCTGTTGCCGGCGCAGCCCAGGCTCAGGAACTGCAGCCCCGTCATCCGCGTCAGTTGCGCGGGGTAGGTCATGCCCGGCCGGGCGGAACTGCTGCCGTGGGTGAAGCTGGAACCGAAGATGGCGATCCGGTGCCGGAAGGGATTGTCCAGCGGCTCGATCACCGAGCCTTCGTCCGTGCCGACCTGCACGGAGTATTCTTCACTGAAAAGGGGAAGGTACAGCAGGCATTCGTGCATGCTGCCGTCCATCCGCTGCACCAGGGTGATGCTCTGCTCCGGGTTTTCCTGCGAGGCGACGCCGACGCCTGCCCAGGTCCACTGCCCGTCCTTCTTGATGTACAGGTCGTAGCCGCGGTCGGAATAGGAACCGGTATTGACCGAAAAGACGCGGCTGCCGTAGACCGTCTTCACCGCAATGCGCTTCGAGTCGGTCCGGAAGGCGACGGAAATGCCCGAGGACATCCGCACCTGGGCGTTCTCGCCCCTTGTGAATCTTTTGAAGCGTACCGTGTCCACGCGGTGGTAGGGGTTGGGCGTGTCCGGCATCAGTTTTCCGACGAGGGTCAGGTCGGAGGCTTCCGTGTACTTGAGCCCGTTCTGGGCGAAGGCGGCCGCCGCCGTGAGCAGCAGCGCGCAGAGTGCGATTATCCGTTTCATAAGGCGAAGATAGCAAATATATTCCGAAATTGCGTACCTTTGCCGGGAATGGCATCGGCATCATGAAGTTCTATTCTTACTACAGGATCTCGAAACCCTCGGAGACGAAGGTCGCTCCGGAGCGGGTGCAGGAGGAATACCGCCGCCTGCGCTCCCGTACTTTCTGGGGCGTCTGCGCCGCCTATGCGCAGTATTATGTCTGCCGGATGGCGCTGTCGGTGGTCAAGCAGCCGCTCATCGACAGCGGCACGCTATCGGCCGCCCAGCTCGGCCTGGTCGGCTCCGCGATGCTGTTCGCCTATGCCTTCGGCAAGTTCGTGAACGGATTCGTCGCCGATTACTGCAACATCCGCCGGTTCATGACGACGGGGCTGCTCGTTTCCGCCCTGGTCAACCTGCTGATGGGGGCGCTCGGCATCGTCCAGGGCCATACCGGCCTTCCGACGATGGTGCTTTTCATCGCGTTCGCCCTGCTGTGGGGCGTCAACGGGTGGACGCAGTCGATGGGCGCTCCGCCGGCGGTGATCAGCCTTTCGCGCTGGTTCCCGCTTTCACGCCGGGGCACATTCTACAGCATCCTGTGCGCCACGCCGTACCTGGGCAAGTTCCTGTCCTTCATCGTGACGGGTTTCGTGGTCGCCTCGCTGGGATGGCAGTACGGCTTCCTCTTCTCCGCCGTCGGCGGCCTGCTGGGTGTCGCCATCCTGCTGGTCTTCGTTTCCGATACGCCTGAGAGCAAGGGACTTCCCTCCGTTCAGGAGCTCTCCGGAGAGGAAACCCTCCTGACCGATTCGATGCCGACGGCTACCCTGCAGCGCTGGGTCCTCCGGCATCCGGGTATCTGGATCATCGCCCTCTCCAGCGCCTTTGTCTACATCGCGCAGTATGCCGTCAGCGGCTGGGGCGTGCTTTTCCTGCAGAAGGCGAAGGGGTTTTCGCTGGAGGCCTCCAGCCAGATCATCGCCATCTCCGAGGCGCTCGGCATCGCCGGTACCGTGCTGGCGGGCTGGCTCTCCGACACTGTTTTCAAGGGCCGGCGCGCCGCCCCCGTCCTCCTGGCCGGCCTCGTCTGTCTGGCCAGTCTGGCCGCTTTCCTGCTGCTGGGCGGGGGATATGCCGCCAATATCGCCTTCGTGGCGGTCTTCAGCATCTCGATCGGTGTCGTCTACTGCATCGTGTCCGGCCTGATGGCACTGGACATCGTTCCGCGCAAGGCCACCGGAGCAGCGCTGGGCCTCGTAGGCATCTCCAGTTACGTTGCCGCCGGCATCCAGGATGCCGTCAGCGGTCTGCTGATCGGCGGTCCCGATGCCGGCGGTTACGATTTCACGGCCGTTTCCGTGTTCTGGCTGGCGTCCTGCCTGCTTGCTTTCGTCATTCCCGTCGCCGCCTGGCGACGCCTCAAGCCGTAGGGCGCTTTACGGTTATTTTTCAGGATACTCCATCAGATAGAGCCCGGTCTGTGCCTGGATGAGGTACAGGTTCTTCCGGTAGTGGGCGAAGTCCTCGAGTTCGCCGGTGGTGTGGCCGCCGCCCATGTCCAGCACCGTGACGGGGCGCTGCTTCCGCAGGTCCCAGACGAAGAGCCAGCTCGGGTATTCCGCGTTACCGACGCCCGTGGGCATCATCAGCTTGCCCTTGTGGATGCACAGGCCTTGGCCGATCGTGGCATAGCTCAGCCCGTGGTCTTCCACCACGTAGTTTTCCAGGGCGTCTTCGGGACGCAGCACCACCTCCTTGCCGGCCGACAGTTTGGGCAGGCGGAACTTGATGATCCTGTGGCGGTTGCCTTCGATGTCGCGGTCGCCCGTGGTGTTGCCGAAGCCGTACAGCATCTTGTGCCGGCGGTCGATGACCCACTGGAGGGCGTAGCCGAAATCCTTGTTCACGTCGTCGTAGCGGATGACCTGCACCAGCTCGGAGGACTGCAGGTCCGGACGGATGCGCTCGACAAAGAGCACGTCCTTCAGCCCGTTCCAGGGAATCTTGTGGCACTGGCTGACGTACACCAGCGGCATCGGGTCCTTCCGGTCGAACCGCTCCACGCCGAAGCTGACGACGTTGGCGTGGTTGGCGTCGCCCTGGCTGGCCAGGTTGAAGCGGCTGATCTTCCTCGGTTTCCCGCCCTCCAGGATCCACAGGTTGGCGATTCCGGTATGGTTGCAGCTGAGGACATAGTCCTTGTAGCAGTCCATTCCCTGGTAATTGCCCGGGTCGTAGGATGTGAGGTGCGTGGTCTTGAATCCGGTCCCGACGGGAGGGATGCTGACTTTCCCCTGCGCCCCGGCCAGGGCCGGGAGGAGGATGGCGAGCAACGCCGTGAGGAAGAATCGTGTTCTCATATAGGGCTTTCCTTTAAATGTTTACATAGTGCCAGTGCGGGCCGAAGCGTTCGAAGGCGGCTTCGTCCAGCATCTGTCGGTCATCGGGATGGGCGATCGAGATGAGCAGTTTCGCCCGTTCCTGAAGCGATTTGCCATACAGGTCCACGGCTCCGTACTCGGTGACGATCCAATGGGCGTCCGCCCGCGGCGTCACGACGCCCGCGCCGGGATTCAGGAAGGGGACGATCTTGGCTTTTCCCTTGTTCGTGCGGGAGGCGAAGGCGGTCATGGAAACGCCGCCTTCGGACATGACGGCGCCCTTGACGAAATCGAGCTGGCCGCCGGTCCCGGAGAAGATGCGGGTACCGATCGAGTCGGCGCTGATCTGGCCCGTCAGGTCGACTTCCGTCGCCGAATTGATGGCCATCATGTGCGGGTTCCGGCTGATGACCCAGGGGTCGTTGACATATTTGATGTCCTTCATCAGGACGTCGGGGTTGTGGTCGATGAAGGAGTAGACGTCCTGCGAACCCAGCAGGAAGGAGGCGACGATCTTGCCGGGATCCGTCTTCTTGGCAGCGCCGTTCACCACGCCCTTCTTGATCAGGCGCAGGATCCCGTCGGCGAACATCTCCGTGTGGACGCCCAGATTCTTGTGGTCCGTCAGCTGCGCCGCGAGGGCGTTCGGCAGGGCGCCGATGCCCATCTGGATGCAGGCGCCGTCCGGGACGAGCTGGGCGCAGTTCTTGCCGATGAGGACCTCCGTGGGGGTGGGCTCGGCGAAGTCCTTGGTAACCAGCGGGGTTTCGTCATATACGAGGAAATCGAACCGGTCGATGTCCAGCAGGTCGCCATAGGCGAAGGGAACGTTCGGATTCACGACGGCGACTTTCAGCCGGGCTGTCTCGACGGCCGCGAGCGAGCAATCCACCGACGTGCCGAGAGAGACCTTTCCGTTCTCGTCCGGAAGGGATACCTGAACGAGGGCGGCGCCGAGCTTGATGGCTCCGCTGCGATAGAGTTTCTGCGATTCGCCCAGGTGGACGGGGAGATAGTCGGCATAGCCCGCATTGACGTTCGCGCGCACGTTCGGCCCGACGAAGAAACCCTGTTCGAAGAAGATGCCTGCGTATTTCGGGTCGGAGTAGGGGGCGGGCCCTTCCGTGTGGAAATGATGGAAATGCAGGTCTTCGACTTCGCCCGCTTCGGCCCGGCGCACCAGGGCGTCAATGAGGACGTGGGGAACGCTGGCGACACTGCTCAGGTGGATGTGGTCGCCGCTGCGGATGCCTTTCACGGCCTCGTCCGCGGAAACATAGTGGATTTCTTTCATCGTTCGTTTTCTTTTTTCATACATCCTGCAAATATAGCCTTTTTTGCTAAATTTGCAGCCTATGAATACGATGGAACAGAAGCTGGATGCATTTTCCCGCGCCCTCCAGGTGATGGACCGGCTGCGGGAAGAATGCCCGTGGAATGCGGCGCAGACCTATGACTCCCTGCGCCCGATGACGTTGGAAGAGGCGTACGAACTGTCGGACGCCGTGTTGAAGAAGGATTTCACTGCGCTGGAGAAGGAACTCGGTGATGTTTTCCTGCACATCCTCTTCTACGCGCGGATCGCGCAGGAAGAGGGCCGGTTCGACATCGCCGACGTGATGAACCGTCTCTGCGAAAAGATGATCTTCCGGCATCCGCACGTCTTCGCCAAACAGGAGGGGGGCATGACGGCGCAGGATGTGGCGGACAACTGGGAGATGATCAAGGCGAAGGAAAAGGGCGGGAACAAGCGGATTCTTTCCGGCATTCCGGATGCGATGTCCCCGATCCTGAAGGCGCACGCGATGCAGGACAAGGCGCGCGGCGTCGGCTTCGACTGGGAAGAGAAGCAGCAAGTCTGGGACAAGGTGAAGGAAGAGCAGCTCGAATGCGAGGATGAACTCAGGGCGATGGAGGCTGCCCGTGACGAGGCTGCCCTTGCAGCGGCCCGCGACCGGGCCGAGGAGGAGATGGGCGACTATCTGTTCGCGGTGGTCAATGCGGCGCGCCTGTACGGGATCGATCCCGACAAGGCCCTGCACCGGGCCTGCGACAAGTTCCGCCGTCGCTTTACATACTTGGAAGAGCACACCATCCGGCAGGGGAGGGACCTGCACGACATGACCCTTGCCGAGATGGACGCCATCTGGGACGAAGGAAAGGCCAAGGGCCTGTAAAAAGGTGCATTTTGTCATTCAGAATACATTTTGTACCTTTGCATGTTATGTCTGAATTTCGGATTGTTGAGGTAAAAGGAAGGAAGGACTTGATGCGCTTCATCAAGTTCCCCGACCGGTTGTACAAGGATTGTCCGCAGTATGTTCCTGCCCTCCATTCCGACCAGGTGCACTCGCTGACGAAGGTATCGACGCTCTCCTACTGTCGCCGCAAGATGTGGCTGGCCCTGGATGGCGGCGGAAAGGTCGTCGGCCGTATTTGCGCGATGATCAATCCCCGTTACAATGCGTTGTATGGGAAAAAACGTGCCCGTTTCGGCTGGTTCGACCTCATCGACGACCGGGAGGTGGCCCGTCTCCTGCTCGGGACGGCAGAGGCCTGGGCGAAGGAGAACGGGATGAACGAGATCCATGGCCCGCTTTATTACAATACGCTTGGCAAGCAGGGCATGCTGGTGGAAGGGTTCGAGAACATTCCGCCGTTCAACTGCCTGTACAACTTCCCGTATTACAACGACCACGTCACTGCGCTGGGTTACGTGAAGGAGTGTGACTGGCTGCAGTACAAGATGCCGGCCGACCAGGGCGTGAGTGAGAAGATCTCCCGGATGGCGGGGCTGCTCAAGCAGCGCTACAACCTGCACGAAGGTAGCCTGGACAAACTGAAGAAAGACAAGAAGATGGTCCGGTACTTCTTCGATGTGTATAACGAGAGCTTTGCAAAGTCGGTCTATAATTTCGTCCCGTTCACGAAAGAGGAGATCGAAGAGGAGGCCAAGGCCTCGCTGCGTTTCGTCTCCGACAAGACCAGCAGCATCATCTTCGACGAGAACGGGGAACTGGTTGCGTTCGGCATCACCTTCCCGACCATTTCCAAGGCCCTGCAGAAGTGCAAAGGACATCTTTTCCCCTTCGGGTGGTACCACCTCCTGAAGGCGATGCGGGACTATGACACCGTCGATCTCATGATCAACGGAGCGGTTCCGAAATGGCAGAACACGGGCGTGTCCGCCATCTATCACAGCGCGATGTCCGAGAAGTACATCGCAGCGGGGACCCGGTGGGCGATCGCGAACCCGCAGATTGAATCCAACGGGGCGGTGAACGTGTGGTCGAAATACGACAGTGAGCTCTACATGCGCCGCCGTTGTTACATCAAGCAGATTTGAATATATGGCAGAGAACAATACACTGGTTGACAAGATCCTGGGGCTTCAGGAGAAATACCTTTCCCTGCAGGAGCAGTTGACGGATCCGGCGGTTATCGCCGACATGAAGAAATATGTCCAGCTGAACAAGGACTACAAGCAGCTCAAGCCGATCGTCGAGACCGGCCTGGAATACAAGAAGGTGGTCGATGAGATCGCAGAGGCCAAGGATATCCTCATCAATGAGAAGGATGACGACCTGCGCGAGATGGCGCGTGCCGAGCTGGCAGACCTTGAACCGAAGGTGCCGCAGATGGAGGAGAACATCAAGATCCTGCTTATTCCGGCCGATCCGGACGACGCCAAGAACGCCATCATCGAGATCCGCGGAGGTACCGGCGGCGATGAAGCCGCCATCTTCGCCGGCGACCTCTTCCGCATGTATTCCAAGTTCGCCGAGAAGCGCGGCTGGAAACTCGAGGTCAACGACGAAGCGCCCGGAACGTCCGGCGGCTACAAGCAGATCGTCTTCAAGCTTTCCAGCAACGACGAAGGTGTCTACGGAGTGATGAAATATGAATCCGGCGTGCACCGCGTGCAGCGCGTCCCGCAGACCGAGACCCAGGGCCGCATCCAGACGTCTGCGGCTTCCGTGGCCGTCTTCCCGGAGGCGGGCGAGTTCGATATCGAGTTGAATATGAACGATATCCGAAAGGATACCTTCTGTTCTTCCGGCCCCGGCGGGCAGGGCGTCAACACAACGTATTCCGCCGTCCGCCTGACGCACATCCCTTCGGGAATCGTCGTGCAGTGCCAGGAGGAACGCTCCCAGCTCAAGAATCTCGACCGCGCGATGGAGGAACTCCGTACGCGCCTGTACAACCTGGAGCACCAGAAGTATCTCGACGGCATTGCCGCCAAGCGGCGTACGATGGTCTCTACGGGCGACCGTTCCGCCAAGATCCGTACCTATAATTATCCGCAGGGGCGCGTCACCGACCATCGGATCAACTGGTCGATGTACAACCTGCCGGTTTTCATGGACGGTGACATCCAGGAATGCATCGACCAGCTCCAAATCGCTGAAAACGCCGAGCGCCTGAAGGAAGCCGGCGAATAGTTTATTGTTTTTCACCCCGCCGGAGGATACCGGCAGTGTGCTTGTCAACCACTTAAAAAACAAGGAATGAAACCTAGGTTTTCTGCAGCTTTCATGCTGATGGCCGTGCTCTTCACGGTCTGTCTCATCACCTCCAACCTGTTCGCGACCAAGATCTTCTCGGTCGGCGGCATCGCGCTTCCCTGCGCGGTGATCATCTTCCCGATCTCCTACATCCTCAACGATTGTTTCGCCGAGGTGTGGGGTTACCGTGCTTCGCGCCTGGTGATCTGGACGGCTTTTGCGATGAACTTTTTCGTCGTGCTCGCCGGCTGGCTCGCCGTCGCCCTGCCCGGGGCTTCCTTCTGGGACGGGGCGGAGCATTTCGACTACATGTTCCGGATGGCGCCGCGCGTCGCTTTTGCGTCGCTGCTCGCCTTCCTGGCAGGTGCAACGCTCAACGCCTTCGTGCTGAGCCGCATGAAGGTGGCGCAACGGGGGAAGGCCTTCTCTCTCCGCGCCATCCTCTCCTCGGTCGCCGGCGAATTGCTTGACTCCCTGATCTTCATGCCCATCGCTTTCTGGGGAGCACCGTGGAGCCAGCTGGGGCGGATGATGCTCTTCCAGGTGAGTTTCAAGGTGCTTTACGAGATCGTCGTCCTGCCGGTCACGGCCCGTGTGGTGAAGGCGCTCAAGCAGCATGAAGGCGTGGATGTCTTCGATGAAGGCATCTCGTACAATCCGTTCAGAATCAAAGACATTTAATCCATGGAAAGAAAAAAGGAAGGCCTGTCCGCGCTGGGCAGGAAGGCGGAATACCGTGACGATTACGCTCCCGAGGTGCTGGAAACGTTCGAAAACCAGCATCCGGACAATGACTACTGGGTGCGTTTCAACTGCCCGGAGTTCACGACGCTCTGCCCGATCACCGGGCAGCCGGATTTTGCGGAGATCCGCATCAGTTACATCCCGGACCGGCGCATGGTCGAGAGCAAGAGCTTGAAACTCTATCTGTTCAGTTTCCGCAACCACGGTGACTTCCACGAAGACTGCGTCAATGTCATCATGAAGGACCTGGTCAAGCTGATGGACCCGAAATACATCGAAGTGACGGGCATCTTCCTTCCACGCGGCGGCATCTCGATCTGGCCTTACGCCAATTACGGCCGCCCGGGTACGCCTTACGAGGAACTGGCACGCCGTCGCTTCGAGACCCACGAGTGACGCGCGGTCTGACAATTTGGCAGGACGGGGCGGTTGGCATACCTTTCGTAATTGTTCTCACGCCGGGCAAAGTGTCCGGTGAACAAAGAAAATTGAAAATAGGAGAACAATACAATGGGAAAGATTATTGGAATTGACCTCGGAACCACGAATTCGTGCGTGTCCGTCATGGAAGGCAACCAGCCTACCGTCATCATCAACAACGAAGGGGAGCGGACCACTCCTTCCGTCGTGGCTTTCACCGACGGCGGCGAGCGGAAGATCGGCAATCCGGCCAAGCGCCAGGCGATCACCAACCCGAAGAACACCGTCTTCTCGATCAAGCGTTTCATGGGCGAGACCTGGGACCAGGTGCAGACCGAAGTCGCCCGCGTTCCTTACACCGTCACCCGTGGTGAGAACAACACTCCGCGTGTGGACATCAACGGCAAACTCTATTCGCCGCAGGAGATTTCTGCGATGATCCTCCAGAAGATGAAGAAAGTCGCCGAGGATTATCTCCGTCAGGATGTGACCGAGGCGGTCATCACCGTTCCGGCCTATTTCTCCGACTCGCAGCGCCAGGCGACCAAGGAAGCCGGCAAGATCGCGGGCCTCGACGTGAAGCGGATCATCAACGAGCCGACGGCCGCTGCGCTGGCCTATGGCCTCGACAAGAAGAACAAGGATATGAAGGTGGCCGTCTATGACCTTGGCGGCGGTACGTTCGATATCTCCATCCTGGAGCTCGGCGGCGGTGTCTTCGAGGTGAAGTCCACCAACGGTGATACCCACCTGGGCGGCGACGATTTCGACCAGGTCATTATCGACTGGCTGGCTTCCGAGTTCGCCTCCGAGAACGGCGGCATTGACCTGAAGAAGGATCCGATGGCCCTGCAGCGCCTTAAGGAAGCGGCCGAAAAGGCGAAGATTGAACTGTCCAGCCAGACTTCCACGGAAATCAACCTTCCGTACATCATGCCGGTCGACGGTATCCCGAAGCACTTGGTGAAGACCCTCACCCGGGCCAAATTCGAACAGCTGTGCGACAACCTGTTCCAGCGCAGCATCGAGCCTTGCCGCCGCGCCCTGCAGGACGCCGGCCTGAAGGCCTCCGACATCGACGAAGTGCTCCTCGTGGGCGGTTCCACCCGAATCCCGAAGGTGCAGCAGCTGGTGAAGGAATTCTTCGGCAAGGAGCCCAACCGGAGCGTCAACCCGGACGAGGTGGTCGCCATCGGTGCCTCTATCCAGGGCGGCGTGCTCGCGGGCGACGTGAAGGATGTCCTCCTGCTCGACGTTACTCCGCTTTCGCTGGGTATCGAGACACTGGGCGGCGTGATGACCAAGCTTATCGAGTCCAACACCACCATTCCTGCGCGTAAGAGCCAGGTCTTCTCCACGGCGGCCGACAACCAGCCTTCCGTCGAGATCCGGGTACTCCAGGGCGAGCGTCCGATGGCCAAGGACAACAAGCAGATCGGCGTGTTCCATCTGGACGGCATCGCCCCTGCACCGCGCGGCATTCCGCAGATCGAGGTGACCTTCGATATCGATGCCAACGGTATCCTGAATGTCTCCGCGAAAGACAAGGCGACGGGCAAGGAGCAGAACATCCGCATCGAGGCCTCTTCCGGGCTGTCCGACGACGAGATCCAGCGGATGCGTGACGAGGCGAAGGCCAACGAGGCTGCCGACAAGGCTGAGAAGGAGCGCGTGGACAAAATCAACAACGCCGATTCACTCTGCTTCCAGGCTGAGAAGTTCCTCCGGGAGAATGGCGACAAGGTACCTGCCGACATCAAGGGCGAGGTCGAGAGCAATGTGAACCTCCTGAAGGAAGCCGTGAAGAACCAGAACATCGCCGACATCGACCGCTACAGCGAGGCGTTGAACGCCGCTTTCAGCAAGATGTACCAGGCGCAGCAGCAGGCTGGCGGTCCGCAGGCCGGTCCGCAGGGTCCCCAGGGACCTCAGCAGGGGCCGGATGACCAGGGCCCGGACGAGCAGTAATCCACACGGGCAGACGGCCGCTCCCTCACGACGGCCGCCGGAAGCCTTCCCTAGATAACTGGAAAGCCGACTAAAACGCGATTTTAGCCGGCTTTCTTTTTTTGTGCACCCGTCTCCGCTGCGGTCTACCGGAAGTGGATGGCCTGCACACCGCCCCGGTAGGTGGCGTCGACGGTGTACTGGACGGCGGTCTTGGAGAAGGGTTCTTCGAAGAAGTGGTGCATGTGCCCGCAGAGGATGGCCTTGAGCAGTTTCTGCTCTTTCAGCCAGGCGATAAACGCGAGCGTCGGTTTGTCGGCCTTCTGCTGGACGGCACGGTACCGCCATTCCTGCCCGGCAGGATACGTTGCGCCGTTGTCGAACTTCGACGTAATCTCCAGCGGGGCGCCGGTCATGTAGGCGCAGATACCTTTCGTCTGCTCCAGTTCGTAGGCGCAATGCTTGGGCGTGTAGAGCGGAACGTGGCAGAGCATCACCACCGGGAGCCCTTTCTTCATCTCCGCTTCCATCTGCGCGTGCTGCGCTTCGGTGATGTTGTAGTAGACATCGTCGAGGGAGACGAAGTTCACGCCACCGATGATCCGGCTTGCGAAGGTGAGGTCGTTCGGGAAGGCGCCCTGGACTTTGTCGCGGCTGTCGGCCTTGTACGCCTCGTCTTCCCTGGCCTCGCCGACATATTTGGAATACTCATGGTTGCCGGCACTGACGAACCAGTCGGCAGCACCCAGGTGGAGGGCTGCGCTGTCAAGGTTGGCTTCGGAAACAAAGTCGCACAGGTCTCCCGTGTGCATCATGTACATGCCGCGGTCGGCGGCGTAGCGGATGGCCTCGTCGAGGTAGTGTTCGCCCCAGGGTGCCCAGCGGCTCCGACCGGCGGCCAGGCGCACCTTCGCCTCGTCGTCGCGATTGTCGACCCGGGTGAGGTGCGTATCCGATACATGCAGGACGGAGAAGGGCGATTCTGCGCCGACCTTGATGTCGATCTTCTTGACTTTCAACGGCGGAAGCGGCTGGAAGTCGCGCGTGATCCGCCGGGTGAAATCTTCGGCGGCGGGGACGGTGCCGCTTTTTTTTCGCCGCTCAGCGGCGGCCATTGCGGGAGATGCTGCCAGGGGGACGGACGGGATGCCGGCGATGCCCGGCAGTTCGGAGGCGAGGAGTGCGGCTGCTCCGGAAAGCAGGAATGATCTTCTGTCCATATGCGTGATGTGGTTTTCTCCTGCAAGATACGAATTCTCGCGGAAAAGTCGTATCTTTACTAGACAATCGCGTTTATAAAATGAGCAAGACAGTCAGAAAGACTTTCCCGGTGCAGGGAATGGGATGCGCGGCCTGCGTGGCCCGCGTCGAAAATACGATCAAGGGACAGAACGGTGTGTCTGCGTGCAGCGTCTCGCTGGCATCGAACACCGCCCAGGTCGATTATGATCCGGGCGTCGTCACGGCGGCGGACCTGCAGAAAGCCGTCCGGGACGCCGGGTACGACCTCATCGTCGTGGACGGCGACGAGGACGGCGACGAGGCGGCCGACGAGGCCGAGCGAGCCTCGCAGGACAGTTATCGCGCCCTGGTCCGGGACACCCGCCTGGCCGTGACGCTGGCTGTCCTGCTGATGATTCTCTCGATGGGCTTCAAGACGTATCCGGGTGTGCTCGCCGCCTGCCTGGCGGCGGTCGCTGTCTTCTGGTGCGGCCGCCGGTTCCTGTCGACGGCCTGGCGCCAGGCGCGACACCGCAGTGCGAGCATGGATACGCTGGTCGCCCTTTCCATCCTCATCTCTTTCTTCTTCAGCCTGTTCAATCTCCTTTTTCCGGGCGTATGGACCCGGCGCGGGCTGGAACCCCACCTGTATTTCGAGTCGAGTGCGATGATCGTCGCCTTCATCCTGATCGGCCGTGTGCTGATGGCGCGTGCGCAGCGGGGGACGACGGCGGCGATCCGGGCACTGGCAGGCCTGCAGCCCCGTCAGGTCGACATCCGCGTGGGAGACGTCTTCTCCGTCCGGCCCGGCGATAGGATTGCGGCCGACGGTGTCGTCGTATCCGGTTCCTCCTATGTGGATGAAAGCCTGCTGACCGGGGAACCCGTCGCCGTCTTCAAGCAGGAGGGCGACAAGGTGTATACCGGCACCATGAACCAGAAGGGTTCCTTCGATGTCCGGGCAGAAAAAGTAGGTCGCGAGACGATGCTTTCCGCCATTGTCCGGATGGTCAAAGAGGCGCAGGGCTCCAAGGCCCGCATCCAGACGACCGTCGACAAGGTGGCTGCCGTTTTCGTGCCCGTCATCATCGGCATTTCTCTGGTGACGCTGCTGTGCTGGGTGCTCCTCTCACCGACGGACGGCCTGACGCGCGGTCTCATGGCGATGGTCTCCGTGCTGGTCATCGCCTGCCCCTGTTCGCTCGGGCTCGCGACCCCGACGGCCCTGATCGCCGGCATCGGCAACGGTGCGCGGAAAGGCATCCTGGTGCAGGATGCGGATGCCCTGCAGGTCGCCGGGACGGTGGATACGGTCATCCTGGACAAGACCGGCACCCTGACGGAAGGCCGTCCGGCCGTAACGGACGCCTTCTGGTATACCGCTTCGGAGGAAGAACGCCGTGCCAACCGTGCCATCCTGCTGGCCTTGGAACTCCGCTCGGAACATCCGCTTGCGATGGCCGTCGTCTCTTTCCTGCGCGCGGAGCGGATGGATCAGGAAGTCCCCGAAGCGGAGATCTCCTCCTTTGAAACCCTGCCCGGAAGCGGCATCGCCGGCTACTGCCGCGGAATGCGCTTCTATGCGGGACGCGAGGCGGCGGAACCTTCCGTTTATGCCGAGCAATGGCAGAAGGAAGGGAAGAGCCTCGTCTATTTTTCCGGCGAGGAGGGACTGATCGCCGTTTTCGCCCTGACCGACCGGGTGAAGGAAGGCTCAGCCGAAGCCGTTTCCCTCCTGCATCAGCAGGGCATCCGGACGGTGCTGCTGACCGGCGACAATGCCGCGTCGGCGGAACGGGTGGCCGCGGAAACCGGCATCGGGACGGTCCGTGCCGGTGTCCTTCCGTTGGAGAAGGAGGAATATGTCCGCCGTCTGCAGGAAGAAGGGCACAAGGTGGCCATGGTCGGTGACGGCATCAACGACAGCGCTGCGCTGTCGCGGGCCGACCTGAGCATCGCGATGGGCAGGGGGAGCGACCTGGCCATCCATACGGCGATGGCGACGGTGGTCTCTTCCGACCTGCGGAAAGTGCCCCAGCTGATCCGGCTTTCCAAGAAGACGGGCCGGATGATCCGGGAGAATCTGTTCTGGGCTTTTTTCTACAACGTGCTGGCCGTCCCGGTCGCCGCGGGTGTCCTGTATCCTTTGAACGGCTTCCTGTTGAATCCGATGGTGGCGGCCGCCTGCATGGCCCTGAGTTCGGTCTGCGTTGTGGCCAATTCGCTGCGCCTGCGCCGCGCCTGAACCCTTACATCAGCCAGGCGGACATGTCTTCGCCGCGGGCGATGCCTTCGCGGATCTGCGTGGAGGAGATGTCGACCAGCGGTGCGTCGATCAGCCGGATATGGTAGGCGCGGGCCAGGGTCTCTTCCAGGTTCGCCGATTCCGTCTGGGATGCGTCGAGGACATAGGGGGAGGGGAAGCGGCGGCATTCTTCGAGCAGATCGGCCGCAATGCGCTTCAGGTCGTATCCGGCTCGCGGGAAGACGGCCACGCCGTAGTCGGACAGCAGCCGCTGGAAGTCCCGCCAGCGGTGGATGTCCTCCAGGTTGTCCGCCCCGATCACCAGGGTGAAGTCGTTCTCTTTCTCGCGCTGCTTGAGGGCGTCCAGCGTGCGGATCGAATAGTGCGGCGGCGGCATTTCCAGTTCGATGCGGTCGACATGGACCCGGAGTCCGGGATGGCGGCGGACGGCGGCGCAGGCCGCTTCGAAGCGTTCCTGCCCCGTAGCGGCACTGATCCCCTCCTTGAGCGGGTTCTTGGGCGAAACGACCAGGTAGACGGCGTCGTAGCCGTCCACTTCCGTCAGATGCCGCATGATCGCCAGGTGCCCGATGTGGAGGGGGTTGAAGGATCCGGAATAGACCGCGATGTTCATGGTCGGTCGGAATCAGAAGTTGCCGTCCAGCTTTCCGTCAGCGAGGAAATCCTCGACGATGAACTCGGCCTCTTCGAAGGCCTCCTGAAGGTCGTCGTTGATGAGGACGTGGTCGAACTGCGGCGCATAGGTCATTTCTTCCGACGCCTTTGCCACGCGGTCTTCGATGGCCTCCGGCGTGTCCGTTCCGCGGCGGATGAGTCGTTCGCGGAGCACTTCGACCGAGGGCGCCTGGATGAAGACGGAGAGTGCGTTCTCACCGAAGTACTTCTTCAGGTTGACGCCGCCCTTGACATCCACGTCGAAGATGATGACGTGACCGGCGTTCCAGATGCGTTCCACCTCTTTCTTCAACGTGCCGTAGAACTTGTCCGCGTAGACTTCCTCATACTCGACGAAGGCGTCCTGTGCGATCAGTTCACGGAAGGCCTCGGGCGTTACGAAATAGTACTCGCGGCCATCCTGCTCCTCGCCCCGTGGGGCGCGGGAGGTGGCGGAGATGGAGAATTCCATCTTATCTCCCCAGAGGCCCAGGATGTGGTTGACGATCGTACTTTTGCCGGATCCGGATGGTGCGGAGAAAATCAAGACTTTATTGCCCATGTGTGTATCGTTTGTTTTTTGCTCGGAATATTGTATTTTTGTAGAGTAATATCCTCAAATCCATTCTGTTGTGGCCAGAAAGAAAAAATTGAAACTGACTCCTCACGCTCCGGAGCGTTTCGCGGAGAGAAACCGTCCGCTCAAACGGACCCACCGGCAGGTTATCTACTTGAACGACAATGAATGGGCGTTCCTGCAGGAATTCTGCAGCCGGTATGGGGTGAAGGGGCGTTCCTCCCTTTTCCGCGAGGCGACGATGGCCCACATTCTCGCACAGTTGGACGAGGACCATCCGACGCTTTTCTAGCGGCGGCTGTTCGCGATGGAAATATAGTAGATCAGCGTGGCGAGCGATCCGATCGCCGCGATGACGTAGGTGTAGGCGGCCCACTTGAGGGCATCCTGCGCCATCGGCTTGGTGCGGACATCGGCGATGCCGCTGCCCTCCAGCCACGCAACGGTCCTGCGGCTGGCGTCTACCTCGACCGGCAACGTGACGAAGCTGAAGAGGGTGGTGACGGCGAAGAGGGCGATGCCGAGCCAGAGCAGCGTCGGGAAGACGTTCACGAGGAGCAGGCCGGCGAGCAGCACCCACTGGACGGCCATGCTGGAGAAATTGACGATGGGCACCATCGCCGTGCGCAGGCGCAGGGGCGCGTAGCCTTTGGCGTGCTGGATCACATGCCCGCATTCGTGGGCGGCAACAGCCGCGGCCGCGATGCTCCGCTGGTCGTAGACGGCGGCGCTCAGGTTGACGGTCTTCGTCTGCGGATTGTAGTGGTCGGTCAGCTTGCCGGGGACCGATTCCACCTTTACGTCGTAGATCCCGTTCTCCTGCAGCATCTTGCGGGCGATTTCCGCGCCGGAAAGCCCGGTGCTGGTGGGAATCTTGGCGTATTTGTCGAATCTCCGCTGGAGGGAGTTCTGGATGATGTAGCTGGCGGCCATCACCGCGATCATGATGATCCAAATCAAAGCTGTGCTCATGTCGTGACTGTTTCTTTGTCTCCAAAAATAGCATATTTTCCCGAAAAAAGTGGTAAATTTGTATGAATATCATCAAGGGAAATGTCGAATCGGGAGAACGATTTTTCGAGGCTGGAACTCCGCCTCCCTGCGTGTCTGGACAATTACAGGTATTTCCGCTCGAAACTGGACCGGAAAACCCGCCTGCTCGTGCTCGTCAAGGCCAACGCCTACGGGCACGGTGCCGTCGAGTTCGCGTGGATGATGCAGAACGCAGGCGCCGACTACCTGGCCGTCGCCCTGCCCGTGGAGGGCATCGAACTCCGCCAGGCCGGTATCGGCCTTCCGATCCTGGTGCTCACTTCCGGGACGGATTTCTTTGATGAGATCATCGACAATCACCTCGAGCCCGGCATCCCGAACCTGTTCGCCCTGCGCGCCCTGGACGAAGTCCTGCGCCGGCGCGGCATCGAGCAGTTCCCGGTGCATCTCAAACTGGACTCCGGCATGCATCGCCTGGGGTTCATGAGCAGCGAGATCCCTGCATTGCTGGATTTCCTGAAGGAATGCCGGACCGTCCGTGTCAAGTCGGTCTATTCGCACCTGGCAGCGGCGGAAGACCCGGCGATGGATGCCTTTACCCTGTCGCAGGTCGACCTGTTCACTCGGAACGCCGACCGCATCAGCGCGGTCCTGCCCGAAGCTCCGATGCGGCATATCCTCAATTCCGCCGGCATCGAGCGGTTTCCGCAATACCAGTTCGACATGGTCCGCCTGGGCATCGGCATCTACGGCATCAGCGCCCTGCCCGGCGTGCACCTCAGCCAGGTGGCGTCGTTGAAGGTGAAAATCCTTCAGATCAAGGAGTTGTCACCAGAGGATGGAACAATCGGTTACGGCCGGAAGGGAAAGATTCCGCCGGAAGGGATGCGTATCGCGACGATCCCGGTCGGCTATGCCGACGGCATCGACCGGCACCTGGGCTGCGGACGGGCGTCCTTCCTGCTGAACGGTGCGCGCGTCCCTACGGTCGGCAACATCTGCATGGATATGTGCATGCTAGATATCACCGGTGTCGAGGCTTCCGTCGGGGATACCGTCACCATCTTCGGTGATGATCCGACACCCACCGAACTGGCGGACCTGCTGGGCACGATCCCTTATGAGATCATGACCAGCGTACCGCGCAGGATCGAGCGTGTGATCCTGCGTCACTGATTCTTCCCGGGAAACTAGACGAACATGCCTTCGCGGACGGCCGCCGCGGTGTCCGCACCTTTCAATGCGGAGAGGATGGCCAGCCCGAAATCGATGGCATAGCCGGGCCCGCGCCCTGTGACCAGGTTCCCGCAAGTAACGGCGGGCACCCGTTCGTAGATGGCTCCCTGCTTCTCAAGGGCCTCCTGGAACCCTTCGTAGCAGGTAAACCGGACACCTTGCAGGCCGTCCAGCTGCGATACCACGAGTCCGGGGGCGGCGCAGATCGCTGCGACGATGCCACCGTCGGCATAATGCGCTTTCATCAGGGTGATGAGTTCCTCGTTTCCGGCCAGGTTCGACGCGCCGGGCAGGCCGCCCGGGAAGATCATCACGTCTGCCGGGGAGGCTTTCTCCGCCGTCAACTCCATGAACAGCCGGTCGGCGATGAACGGCACGCCGTGCGCTCCGGTGACGAAGGGGTCTTCGTTCATCGATACGGTCTCGACCGCGACTTTCCCGCGGCGCAGTACGTCCAGGGTGGCGATGGCTTCGGTCTCCTCGAAACCGTCGGCCAGGAATAGGTAGATTCCTTTCATCGTTTGTGCGATTGTGTTTCTTCAAATATACGCATATTTGGCTATATTTGCAGCGATGAGCAAAAAACTTTTCCCCTTGATCCTGCTGGCGCTCTTCCTGGTCCTTCCGGCGGCGTCCGGACGCGGGACGACCGGAAAGCCATTGACGCTGGCCGATCCGTATATCCTTGAGTATGAGGGACGTTTCTATGCCTATGGGACGTCTGCGCGCGACGGTATCGCTGTCTATGTCTCAGACGACCTGAAGCATTGGTCGGGGCCGTGCGGCGCCGCTCCCGGCGGACTCGCCTTGTACCGGGAAGATTCCTGGGGCAGGCATTCCTTCTGGGCGCCGGAAGTCTACCGTCTCGGCGGACGGTTCGTGATGACCTACTCCGTCGAGGAGCACATCGCCGTGGCGTTCGCCGATTCGCCGCTCGGTCCGTTCCGCCAGGAAGAGATGCGCCCGTATATCCCGGAAAAGAAGGGGATTGACAGCCATATCTTCGTAGATGACGACGGCCGCGTCTATCTATATTGGGTCCGCTGGGACTTCGGAAACGGCAACGAGATCCACGTGGCGCCGCTCTCCGACAACCTGAAGCAACTCGACACGGCGCATCACACCGCCTGTATCGTGACGCGTCCCGGGACCTGGGAGGCCGTGCCGGGCGGCGGCCGTGTGGCCGAAGGCCCCTTCGTGTTGAAACATGGCGGAAAGTATTATCTTACATTTAGTTGCAACGACTTCCGCTCGCCGGACTACGCCGTGGGATATGCGGTATCCGACAGCCCCATGGGGCCGTGGACACGTTATGCCGGGAATCCTGTCCTGCACCGGCATGGCGGATTCCCAGGTACCGGGCACCATTCTTTCCTGCGGACGTCGAAGGGAAAGATGTATATCGTCTTCCATGCGCACTGGAGCGCGGAGAAGGTCGGCCCGCGCCGGACGCTGCTTTCGCCCTGCCGGTTCGTCCGGGCGCGCAGCGGGCCGGATAGAATAAAAGTCGGGACGAAAATCATCGCCCCGACGGTGGATTGACCGGTTGAGATACCAGGACTCGAACCTGGACTGGCAGAACCAAAATCTGTAGTGCTACCATTACACCATACCTCAATTCCGTTGCAAAGATATCATTTTTTTCGGTAATCTTCAAATCATCGGTCTTTTCCGAAGATGAGGACTACCCGCGTTTGTCGCGGAAGAAGGAGAGCATCAGCTCGGTGCACTCGGGGGCGAGGACGCCGGAGCGGAGTTCCGTACGGGGGTGCAGCAGGGGAGGGGAATAAAGCGACTGCCCGCGCTTGGGGTCGCCCGCACCGTAGACAACGCGCCCGATCTGGGCCCAGTTGAGCGCGCCGGCGCACATCGGACAAGGCTCGACGGTGACATACAATGTGCAGTCGCTGAGGTATTTCCCGTCGAAGGCTTCGGTGGCGGCCGTGATGGCGATCATCTCGGCGTGGGCGGTCGGGTCGTGCAGGCGCTCGGTCATGTTGTGGCCCTTCCCGATGATGGCGCCGCGGCAGACGACGACGGCCCCGATGGGCACTTCGCCTTCTTCCAGGGCGGCGCGAGCCTCGCGGAGCGCATCCTGCATGTATTTCTCGTCGATATCCATGAGCGGTACAGGTCTGTCCGGAAACAAAAAAAGCAGGCCTTGCGGACCTGCTGAAGAAGTCAAACGACGCTTACCACCGGTCTTCGGAGGAAACGGTCAGTTTCTTGCGTCCGTGACGACGGCGCGCAGCAAGGACGCGACGGCCGTTGGCGGATGACATTCTCTCGCGGAAGCCGTGCTTGTTCACGCGCTTGCGTCTGGAAGGTTGAAATGTTCTTTTCATATCGCTTTGTTTTTATTTTCCAAAATCGGACTGCAAAATTAACCTTTTTGCGCTAAAAACCAAAATATTTTGGGCATTTGTGCCGAAAAAAGTCATTTTGCGATGTCGATGACGTATTTCCCCGTGAAATAGGCATCCTGCAGCCACGCGTCCACCGGCCAGGTGGACACGCTTCCGGCGGCGAGGTGTTCACGTCCCATCAGCAGCGCTGTTTCTTCGGCCACGTCGCCGCCGCGCAGATAGAGGATCCGCTCGGTGAACTGCTTCCTGACCCAGGGATAGAAGTCGGTCAGCGAAGCGACGGCGCGGGAGACGACGAGCTCGAAGGTCCGTCCGAGCGATTCCGCGCGGGCGTTCACCACTTCCACATTCTCCAGCCCGAGGGCGTCCGCGGCCGCCTGTGCCACGAGGGTCTTCTTCCCGACGGAGTCGCAGAGCGTGAACATCGTGTCCGGGAAGAGGATGGCGAGGGGAATGCCCGGAAATCCGCCGCCCGTACCGAGGTCGAGTACGCGCGGACCTCCTTCCTGCAGGCGGGCGAGCAGCTCCGGCCGATGCAGCTGCAGGTACCGCGCGATGGCGAGCGAGTGCAGGACATGATGGTCGTACAGGTTGTCGATGTCCTTGCGGGAAATGACGTTGATCTTGCTGTTCCATTCACGGTAGATCGCATCCATCTTCGTGAAGCGCTCTTCCTGGAGGGGGGTGAGGAAGTCGAACGTCTCCCTCAGCCGTTTGTTGCATTCCATGCCGTTCATCCGATGGCCTCCTCCTGTTCGTCTTGTTTGCGGAGTTCGTCGATGATCTTCTTGGCCCGGCGGATCCGTGTCTTTACGGTGTTCAGTTCCAGGTCCATGCACTCGGCGATCTCGTTGTATTTCATTCCGTCGATGATGCGGCGGCGTGCCACCTCGCGGTACAGGGCGGGCAGCCGCTCTACGTAGTGTTCGTGCTCCTCCTGCGTCTCCGTCTTGATGAGGCTGCCGAGGGCGTCTTCCGTCTGGTCGGGGATTCCTTCCACCCGTGCGGACGCTTCCTGGTCGTCCAGGTAGATGATCTGGCTCTTCGGGTGGATCCGCCGGTCCTGCTCCAGCGCGTCCAGGGCGGTGTTCCGGGCGATGGTGCAGAGCCAGGTCATGAACTGGCTCCGGTGCTGGTCATAGGTGTGGATCTGCCGGAAGGCTTTCTCGAAACTGCGGCTGCAGATGTCGTCGATGGCGTAGTCGTCCAGGCCGGCGACCTTGTTTTTCACGTAGCCCCGCAGCTGCTGGATGTGCCGGTCCCACAGCGCAGTGAACGCCACGCCGTTGCCCTCCTTGGCCAGGATGATCAGTTCGTCAATGGGCTTCAAGCCAGTTTTCTCCATCATTGCATTCAACGGTTAAAGGGACGGACAGCTGCACGACGCCTTCCATGCCGGCGACGACGGCTTTTTTCAACGTCGGAATCTCTTCGGGTACCGCGTCGAAGACCAGTTCGTCGTGGACCTGAAGCACCATGCGGCTCTGCAGCCCGAGGGTATCGATTTCCTGCTGGACGCGGATCATCGCCAGTTTGATGATGTCGGCCGCCGTCCCCTGGATGGGGGCGTTCACGGCGTTCCGCTCGGCGAGCGCGCGCAGGGTGGCGTTCCGCGAGTTGATGTCCGGCAGGTAGCGCCTCCGGCCGAAGACGGTCTCCACGTAGCCGGTCTCGCGGGCGGCGGCTTTCGTGTCTTCTATGTAGGAGCGGATGGCCGGGAACGAGGCGAAGTAGTCTTCGATGAGCTGTTGTGCTTCCCGCCTTCCGATGCGCAGGCGCTGGGCGAGGCCGAAGGCGGATATGCCGTACAGGATACCGAAATTGGCGGTCTTGGCGATCCGGCGCTCCTCAGGGGAGACCTCTTCATGCGGGATGCCGAAGATCTTCGCTGCCGTGGCGCTGTGGATGTCGATGCCGGCGCGGAAGGCTTCGATCAGATGGGCGTCGCAGCTCAGGTGGGCCATGATCCGCAGTTCGATCTGGGAGTAGTCCGCTGAGACGATCCGTCCGCCCGGTCGCGCGGAGATGAAGGCGCGGCGGATTTCGCGTCCGCGTTCGGTGCGGATCGGGATGTTCTGCAGGTTCGGATTCGAGGAACTCAGGCGTCCGGTGGCCGTCAGCGCCTGGTTGAAGGTGGTGTGGATCTTGCCGTCCGCCGGATCGATGTAGCCCGGGATGGGCTCGATGTAGGTTGACAGCAGTTTCTTCGCGGCGCGGAACTCCAGGATCTCTTCGACGACCGGATGCCGGTCCGCAATGTCGAGCAGGGTCGTTTCGTCCGTCGAATAGGTGCCGTTCGCGTTCTTTTTCGGCTTGGCGGCGAGTTTCAGTTTGTCGAAGAGCAGGACGCCGATCTGCTTGGGGGAGGAGACGTTCAGTTCCGGCTCTTCCACCATCTCGCGGATCCTCCGTTCGCGGGTCGCGATCTCGTCGCGCAGCATGTCCGTAAAGGCGCTCAGTGACCCCAGGTCCATCTTCACGCCTTCCCGTTCCATCCGGGCGAGCACACGCTGCAGCGGCTCTTCCATCTCGTCGTACAGCCGCGCGAGTCCGGCTTCCTCCAGTGCCGTACGCACCTTTTCACCCAGCAGGAGGAAGAGGACGGCCTTCCGCCGGTCCGACTCCTTCTGCGTGGGTTCCTCCGGCGCGTCGAAGAGCGAGCCGACCGACGCTTCCTCCGGCGTCTCATCCAGGGTTGCGCCCAGGTAGCTGCGGCACAGCACTTCGGCCGCGTGGCTTTTCTCCGGGTCGATGAGGTAGTGCATCAGCGGAATGTCGCGCAGCGGGCCGGCGAGGGCGATTCCCTCTGCAGCCAGGAGGTTCGTCGCGCGTTTGAGGTCTTCGCCGTATTTGATGATGGCGGCATCTTCCAGCACGCTGCGGAAGGCATCGGCAGGTCCGTTGGCGGCAAGGGGCTCCGCTCCGGGCGCGGCCAGGGTCATCCTGCCCACCCTGGCGCTGATGCCGTTGCCTACGCCTTCGGTCAGGAGGGCGCAGCGGCCTGCTTTGCGTGCAGCGGCGGCCACTTCCTGCGCGGTCGCTTCTTTCCAGGAAATGTCCGCGGTTCCCTTGGCGGGAGTCGCTACGGCGACGTGTGCCAGGAAGCGTTTCAGGGAGTTGAATTCGTATTTTTCGAAGAGGTCGGCGGCCAGCGGGCCATATGCCTTGTCCACCGCCATCGCGCTGATGGGCGTGTCCACTGGGACGTCCGTCTTGATGGTGACGAGCTCATGGCTCAGCGCCATGTGCGGGCGGGCTTCCTCGAACATGGCCTTCTGGCGGTCGGACAACTCGTCGAGGTGGGCGTAGATGCCGTCCACATCCTTGTATTTGGCCAGCAGTTTGGCAGCGCCGATTTCCCCGACGCCCTTGACGCCGGGCACGTTGTCGGCCGTGTCGCCGCACAGGGTGAGCATCTCGATGACCTGGGCAGGGGAGTCCAGCCCGTATTTCGCGCAGATCTCCGGCACGCCGTAGATTTCGTGGTCGGACCCGGCCTTACCGGGCTTGTACTGGAAGATGTGCTCTTCGATGAGCTGGCCGTAGTCTTTGTCGGGCGTGACCATGTAGACGTCGAGCCCCTGCCGGGCGGCGCTTTTCGCCACGGTGCCGATCACGTCGTCCGCTTCGAAGCCGGGGACCATCAGCACGGGGATGTTCAGGGCGGCGCAGAGCTCGCGCAGCGGGTCCAGGGCGTCGATCACGAGCTGGGGCGTTTCTGCGCGGTTGGCTTTGTATTCAGCGTACATCTGGTTCCGGAAAGTCCCTCCGGGCGGATCGAACGCCACTGCAAGCCGGTCCGGTGCTTCCCGCTCCAGCAGTTCGAGGATGTATTTGGTGAATCCGTACAGGATCGACGTGTCGGCTCCTTTGGAATTGATCATCGGACGCCGCGCAAAGGCGTAGTACATCTTGAAGATGAGCGCGTGTCCGTCTATCAGGAATAACTTTTCTGCCATAATGAAACAAAGATACGAAAAAGTTTCAATGTTTCAGCAGGAAGGAAGAAGTCCGTCCGCCATGGCCTCTACTGGAATTATTCCGTACTGAATAAATGGAAGGATGAAAAAACGTCGCCACCCACGGACGACGCGGATGGCGATGTGGTCAATCTATTGCAAATATAAGCGCCGGCTATTATGCCAACGCGTCGATTTCCTCAGGGGAGAGGCCGGTGATGTCGGAGATGAGCGCTTTGTCCATGCCTTTCTCCAGCATCTTCCTGGCGTTGTCTGCATTCGCCTGGGCGATTCCTTCCGCGAGCCCTTCCGCCCTTCCTTCCGCCAAACTGTTCTTCCGCATCTCCTCCAGTGCGTACTCCATCTGGTTGATCCGGTCTCTTTCGGTCGTCATGTCGAATTCGTATTTGGTTTTTTCCTGCGGGGTAAAGTTAGCGATTTCCGCGGTATCGAACAAGAGTGTGAAGATTTCCTGCGTCAGTTCTGCGGGTTTTTCCGGGAACCGCTCCATGTTGCGCAGCGCGTAGCAGAAGTTCTCCAGGACGGTGGCCTTGTCGGTCAGCGCGCGGGTGCAGTTGGGCAGTTCGAGGACGATGTACTGGATCCGGTCGGTCATTTTCTTTCCGGTCTGCACATCGCAGAATTCGTATCGGAAGAAGATGCGGTCGCTTCCTGGGTGGAGGGAGAAGTCGAGGATGCCGATGAAGTAGACGGGCGGGAACTGGTCGCTCGCCTTGCCGGCCAGGATCTGCTGCTGGATCGCGAAGGAGGAATAGAAGAGGGCTCGCTCGAAGAACCAGGCCTCCCTGGCGAGCTGCAGTTCGACGAAGAACCGGCTTCCGTCGGCGTCGGTGCACTCCACGTCCACGCGGATGCATTTGTCGTCGGCATACGGGTTGACGTGTTCGGAGGACACGTAGGTGAGCTGGGTGATCTTCCTTTCGGGGAGCAGCTCCTGGAGGAAGAGGACCATCAGTCTTTTGCGGCTCTCAGAGCCGAAAGCGCGCTTGAACCAGTCATCAAGCAGGATGCGGGCGTATCGCCCTGCGGAGGGTGTGTTTTCCATATGTTCGGTTTTTTCGCAAACATAGGGGAGGGAAGCCCGCCGGCCGCGCCGTTTTAAAAAACAACGGTCGGATTTTCCGTTTCTTACAGGAATTGCTGTTTTTTATGTAAATTTACCCAAAATACGCAGACAGATGAAACTTCGTACGATCCTCCTTGCCGCTACGGCTTGCTTTTGTGCCGTAGCGACTGCATCCGCCCAGAACCAGACCGCCGGCGGTGGTATTACCGAGAAGATGCTCACCCGGATCCGGGCCGCCTACAAAGGCGACGCTGCCGACAAGGCCATCCGGAACGCCCTGAACACGACCTCGATCGGCGTGCTGGCTGCCAATGCCGAGAATGCGGCGATGATCGACACCCATTTCTCAGACATGGTGAAGACCCAGGGGCGCACCGATCAGAAATCGTCCGGTCGCTGCTGGCTCTTCACGGGGCTCAACGTGCTCCGCGCCCGGATGATCGACCGTTTCGACCTCGGCGCCTTCACCTTCTCGCAGAATTATCTCTTCTTCTATGACCAGCTCGAGAAGGCCAATCTCTTCCTGCAGGGCGTGATCGATACGCGCGACAAGGGGTTTGATGACCGCGAAGTCGACTGGCTGTTCGCCAATCCAATCAGCGACGGAGGGCAGTTCACGGGCGTTTCCAACCTCGTGATGAAGTACGGGCTGGTGCCTTCTGAGGCGATGCCTGAAACCTATTGCTCCGACAATACCTCCCAGATGCGCACGCTCCTGGCCAACAAACTGCGTGAAGACGGCCTGCGGCTCCGTCAGGCCAAGGCGAAGGACTGCGCTGCGATGAAGACCGACATGCTCGGGGAGATCTACCGCATGCTCGTCCTTTGCCTCGGCGAGCCGCCGCAGTCTTTCGAATGGGCGCGCTACGACGCCAAGGACCAGCTGGTCAGCCGCGAGACCTATACCCCCAAGTCTTTTTTTGAGACCTTCGTCGGGGAAGACCTGGAGAACAACTATATCATGGTGATGAACGACCCGTGCCGCGAATATTATAAGGTATACGAGATCGAATACGACCGTCATGTCTACGACGGGCAGAACTGGGTCTATCTCAACCTGCCGGTCGACCGGATCAAGGAGATGGCCATCGCTTCCATCAAGGACAATACGGCGATGTACTTTTCCTGCGACGTCGGCAAGTTCCTCGACCGCCAGCGCGGGGTGCTGGACGTGAACAACTTCGACTATGGCTCGCTGCTGGGCACATCTTTCGGGATGGACAAGGAAGAACGCGTCCGGACGCATGCCAGCGGCTCCTCCCATGCGATGACGCTCATCGCCGTCGACCTGCGCGACGGGAAGCCGGTCAAGTGGATGGTGGAGAACAGCTGGGGTGCCACGTCGGGCTACAAGGGCAACATGATCATGACGGACGAGTGGTTCGACGAATACATGTTCCGCCTTGTCGTCGAAAAGAAATACGTTCCGGCGGACCTCCTCGGCATGATGGACCAGCAGCCGGTCCGGCTGCCCGCCTGGGATCCGATGTTCCTTCCGGAAGAGTAATGGGGATTACTGCTCCTTGAGCAGCTGGTCGATGTGCTCGGCGTAGTCGAGCGTGGTGTCAAGGTAGAAGACGATCTCCGGGACGATGCGGAGTTGCCGGCCCACTTTCCGGCCCAGTTCTCCGCGGATTGTCCGCAGGTTTTCCTCCAGCAGCTTCATCACCTCTTCCGCCTTCGCGGAAGGGAAGATGCTGACATAGGTCTTGGCTACGGAGAGGTCGGGGCTGATGCGCACCTCGCTTACCGTCACCATTGCGCCGCCGAAAGCGGCCATGCCCTTGCCACGGATGATCTCCGCCAGGTCCTTCTGGATCTCCCGCGCTACTTTGAGCTGGCGTGTCGTTGCTGGTTTCTCCATCAGATGACGTTGATAATGAAGTAGTTCTTCTTTCCTTTCTGGGCCAGGATGTACTTCCCGTCCACGATGTCAGCCGCCGTCACCTCATAGGCGATGTCGGTCACCTTGTCCTTGTTCAGGCTCACGCCGCCGCCCTGGACCATCTTCCGGGCTTCGCCTTTGGAAGGGAAGACAGCCGTCTTTACGGCCAGCAGGTCGAGCAGGTTGCAGGGGAGTTCCGCCGCGGGAACGTCGAAGGTGGGTACGCCGCTGAAAACGGAGAGGAAAGTCCGTTCGTCCAGCTTGCGGAGCTGCTCCGAGGTGGAGTTCCCGAAAAGCATCTGCGAGGCTGCTACGGCGTTGTCGTATTCGGCCTGGCCATGGCACATGACCGTCACCTCGCGGGCGAGCACCTTCTGGAGTTCGCGCCGTCCCGGATCTTCACGGTGGCGGGCGATAAGGCCCTCGATCGTCTCGCGGTCGAGCATGGTGAAGATCTTGATGTACTTCTCGGCATCGTCATCGGCCACGTTCAGCCAGAACTGGTAGAACTCGTACGGCGAAGTCCGCTCGGCGTCCAGCCAGATGTTGCCTTTCTCCGTCTTGCCGAACTTCGTGCCGTCAGCCTTGCGGATGAGGGGGCACGTGAGTGCGAAAGCCTCGCCGCCTTCCATCCGGCGGATCAGTTCGCTGCCGGTGGTGATGTTGCCCCACTGGTCGGAACCGCCCAGCTGCAGGACGCAGCCCTTGTTTTTCCAGAGCCAGTAGAAATCGTAGCCCTGCATCAGCTGGTAGCTGAATTCAGTGAAGGACATGCCTTCGGAAGAATCGCGCTGCAGGCGCTTCTTCACGGAGTCCTTCGCCATCATGTAGTTGACGGTGATGTGTTTGCCGATGTCACGGATGAAGTTGATGAACGAATAGTCCTTCATCCAGTCGTAGTTGTTGACGAGTTCCGCCCGGTTGGGGGCGTCGGAATCGAAATCGAGGAAGCGGGCGAGCTGCGCCTTGATGCAGGCAACGTTGTGGGCGAGTGTCTCCTCGTCCAGCAGGTTCCGTTCGGCGGACTTCATCGACGGGTCGCCGATCATGCCGGTCGCACCGCCCACCAGGGCGATCGGCTTGTGCCCGCAGTTCTGGAAATGCCGCAGGATCATCACACTGACCAGGTGGCCGATGTGCAGGGAGTCCGCCGTCGGGTCGATGCCGACGTAGGCGGCCTGCGGGCCTTCCATCAGTTTTTCCTCGGTTCCGGGCATGATGTCCTGGATCATTCCGCGCCATTTCAGCTCTTCAACGAAATTCTTTTCCATATGTCGTATTACTATTTATCGGTTCAAGCGTGCAAAGTTAACTAAAAATACGTTAATTTTGCAGGATTGCAAAAAGAACGTTTGTATTAAATCAAGTGATAGTATGAGAAAGAAGATTGTTGCCGGAAACTGGAAGATGAATACCACCGTTTCCGAAGGCGTGGAACTGGCGAAGGCCGTTGTGGCCCGCAGCGCGGAAGTCCCCGCGAACGTCGGCCTCATCGTGGCCGCTCCGTTTACCCATCTGGTCTGCGTTGCCGATGCCGTCAAGGGTTCCAAGGTGGAAGTTTCCGCGCAGAACTGCGCCGACCATGAGAAGGGTGCCTACACCGGAGAGGTCGCCGTGAACATGCTTGTCTCCGCCGGATGCACCTGGACGATCCTCGGTCACTCCGAGCGTCGCCAGTACTACGGCGAGACCGACGAGAAGCTGGTCGTGAAGACCCGTCTCGCCCTGGATGCGGGCCTGGGTGTCATCCTCTGTGTCGGTGAGAACCTCGAGCAGCGTGAGGCCGGCGAGCACTTCGCCGTCGTGAAGGAACAGGTCGAGAACGTCCTCTTCCACTTCACCGCCGAGGAAATGGGCAGGATCGTCATCGCCTACGAGCCGGTCTGGGCCATCGGTACGGGCAAGACCGCTACGGCAGAGCAGGCCGAGGAAATCCACGCCTGCATCCGTCAGGTGCTGGCCGGGAAGTTCGGTGCCCAGGTGGCTGAAGACACCACCATCCTCTACGGCGGCAGCTGCAAGCCTTCCAACGCGAAGGAACTGTTTGCCCAGAAGGACATCGACGGCGGCCTGATCGGCGGCGCCGCCCTGAAAGCGGACGACTTCATCCAGATCGCCCTTTCCTTCTAATTGGTGAGGGCACGGATATAAACAAACGGCTGGCTCGGAAGAGCCAGCCGTTTTGCCTTTTGGAAGAGGGAGTTATTATTTCTTCGCTTCCTCGACAGAGACTTTGCGGAACGCCTTGAGGTCCTGCATCAGGGCAAGAGCGGCCTTGCGGGCGCGGGCGCCGGCAGCCTTGTTACCTTTTTCAATCTGCGCATCGGCATTGACGACGAATGCATCAATCTCTTCCTTGATTTGTGCGACAAGCTTTTTCATTTTTTTAAATATTAAGTGAATAGTTGAACTATAATAACTTCGCTTCTATTCTGTGGCAATACTACGGCCAGCAATTTATGAAAAAAAAAAGAATATTCAAAAAAAAATGAAAAAAACTGCGCTTTTTTGAACGTTTAGGCTTCTTCCTGCGCTGCTTTTGGCTTGACATTCAGGTTATTCATGGCCCGTTGCAGCCCGATGGTCGCGATGTCCTTGATACCGGAAATCACGCGGTCGAAGACGGGCGTAATCGCCTCTTTTTCCGCTTGGGAGAATGGCCCGATGACGTAGTCCACCTGCCCGCCCCGGGCGAAATCGTTTCCGATGCCGATCCGGATACGGGCGAACTGGTCGGTCTCCAGCAGTGCAATGATGTCCTTCAGTCCGTTGTGTCCTCCATCGCTGCCCCTCCCACGGAGCCGGACCGTCCCCAGGGGGAGGTTGAGGTCGTCGCACACGACGATGAGGTTCTCGACCGGCAGGTGGAGCTTGTTCATCCAGTAGCGGACGGCATCACCGCTGAGGTTCATGTATGTGGAGGGTTTGAGCAGGGTGAACTTCCTGCCCTTGAAGGAGATCTCCGCGATGTCCCCGTAGCGTTGCGTGGAAAAAGAAGCATTGGATGCCTGTGCCCAGGCATCCAATACCATAAAACCGACATTGTGTCTGGTTGAAGCGTACTCGGCGCCGATGTTTCCCAATCCTGCGACAAGGTAGTTCATACCAGCAATGTTTCAGACGTTGAATCCGGAAGGGGATTACTCCTCGGTGGCCTGAGCGGCCTGGGCGGCCATCTGGCGGGTAGCCTTGACCGTGCAGAGGATCGTGTCCTTCGGGGTGACGACGGCGAGGTTGTCGTATTTGAGGTCGCCGGCGACGATGCGCTTCTCGATATCCAGCGGGGTCGTGTCGATCACCAGCTCGTCCGGGAGGTCCTTCATCAGGGCGCAGACGCGGACGGTACGGGCGGACTTCACGAACTTGCCACCTTTCTGGACACCGACGGGATGGCCTTCGAAGACCAGCGGAACGTCGATCGCGATCGGCTTCTCCTCGTTGACGGCGAGGAAGTCGACATGGTAGCAGAGATCCTCGATCGGATGGAACTGGAGCTCATGCACGACGGCGGTGTAGGCTTTGCCATTGTCCAGCTTGATGTCGACGATGTAGGAGGCGGGGGTGTGGGTGAGACCCTTCAGGTCCTTCGCGGAGACGGTGAAAAGAACATTCTCCATGCCGAGTCCGTAGAGGTTGCAGGGAACGAGGTCCTGCTTGCGGAACGCCTTGATAACGGCCTTGTTGCCGACCTGGCGAACGGCGCCGTTGAGTTCAAAATGCTTCATTGTACTTTAATTAAAAATGTGTTACTCAGTTCCGGACGGACCGGAACCCCATTGCACCAAAAGCATATGCTTTTATAAAGGGCGGGCAAAGATAGGAATTTTTTTTTATTCCACCAAGCGTATCGCCTTGTTCCAGGCCTCGTTCCGATAGGCGGCGTCCAGCAGGGGCGTTCCGCCGCAGGGCAGGTACATGCTCATCCCGCTGTAGGTGTCGATCTTGATGTTCAGGAAGTAGGGCGTGGCATTCCGGTAGACGATGCAACGGTCCACGACCTGCCTGAGCCGGGTGAGGTCGCTTTCCGTAGCGCCGCATTGGACGAAGATGTCTTCCAGGTCGAAGAAATAGTGACGGTTCAGCCGGTAGAAACCCTGCACGCGGTTGTAGTTCAAGGCGGCGAGTGCATCGCGGTACTTGGCGGTGAGGGCGGCGCAGACTTCGGCCAGCCCCTCCATGGCGTCTGAGCGCACCAGCGTCACCGTCGAAGACTGCCGCTGGCCGGTCTGCCGGTAGTGCCGCATGAAGTTGTCGCGGAACAGGCCTTCCAGGTCGTACTGCTCCGGCTTCAGCAGGTACCCGGTGATCTGTGAATAGTCGAATGTCCCTTCTGCCAGTACTTCTGCGGGGGAACCGCCGATATAGTCCGCGATGTCCTTGAAACGGTAGAACAGTTCGACGCCGCCCGAGAAGCACATGTCGAAGACCAGATAGTCCAGATGCATGGCGATGCCCTGGGCGAACTCCTCGGCGGTCATCTCCAGTGCGTCGCCGCCCTGGCCCTGCTCGTCCATGCCGATGCTCCGGACCATCCCGGCGAACGGGTCGTCGGAGAGGGACTCGGTGGGGATGTCGGGTTTCCGGCGCGCGGAGACGGAAGAAGGCGCCTGGTGGCTTTCCTCGTATTCAGAAGGGCTGAAGTAGTAACGGGCTGGAAGCCAGCCGGAACCGTGGGAGGAAAAGACCATCCCGTAGCCTTTCGCGGGGAAGTGTTCCTTGACATAGGAGGTGACGCGGCGCAGGCCTTCCGTGCTGGCGGCAGCCATCGTCTCCTCGAAGACTTGGAGCGTATCGGTGACCAGGGCACCGTTCCCGTCGAGGTACAGCCGTTTGAGGTATGACTTGACCGGCTTGTAGGCCATGCCGTTGGCCAGTTTCGTGTAGACGAGCAGGACATCGCTGCTTCGGCTTCCCTTGGGGATGTATGCCTTCGGCAGCCCGGCGATGCGGTCCGCTTCGGAGTAGCCCTGCACCAGTTCCTTGTTCATGTCGTCGTTAAACGCATCGGTCAGCGAGTTGAATCCGGCTTCGTAGAACAGCAGGACGCGACGGGTTTCCTCATGCTCCTGCCTTCCGCCGGCACCCTGGGCGTGGATGCCCGGTTCGGTATCGATGTCGAAATCCGGGTCCTTCCCGCAGGCGGCCGCCAGCAGGAGAAGGGCGATGGCGCTGAAGCGCCGGAGCATGGAACCATATTTCATCATGCCACAAAGATATGAAAATCTCCGGAAATTCCTTACCTTTGAAGTCTTGCAACCTGAAAATGGAATGAATATTTTGAATATGAAGAGAATTTGCAGAATGTTAGCATGGATCGGTACGGCTGCGGCCCTCTTTTCCTGCAGCGGAAAGGCGCAGCAGGAAGCGGAAAATGAATCCTTCCGTTATCTGATCGACGAGTTCGCCGACCTGAAAGTGATGCGTTACCGTGTTCCCGGATGGGAAAGCCTCACCCTCAAGCAGAAAGCATATGTCTATCACCTGGCCGAGGCCGCCAAGTGGGGACGCGACATCACCTGGGACCAGTATTGCAAGTGGAACCTGCCCATCCGCCATGTGGTCGAGAAGATCCTCGACACTTATGAAGGCGACCGCGACTGCGCGGAATTCCAGCAATTCGTCGTCTATGCCAAGCGGCTGTTCTTCTCCAACGGCATCCATCACCATTATGCCGAGGACAAGATTTTCCCGGAGTGCTCCGAAGCGTATTTCCGCTCCCTGATGGAGGCGGTCGGCGAAGGGGATCGCGCTGCGGAACTGCTGCCTGTCATCTATGATCCGGCCATCTACCCGCAGCGGCGTTCGACCTCGCCGGACGGCGACATCGTCGCCCTGTCGGCCGTCAATTTCTACGACGGCGTCAACCGCGCCGAAGTGGAACGCTATTATGCCTCCATCCTGGATCCCGCTGACGATACGCCCATCTCCTATGGCTTGAACACCAAGCTGGTGAAGGAAGACGGTAAGATTGTCGAGAAGCCCTGGAAGGTCGACGGCATCTACTCGGACGCCATCGTGAAGATCTGCGAGGAACTGGAGAAGGCGGCTGAAGTGGCCGAGAACGACATCCAGAAACGTGCGCTCGCCCTTTTGGTCGAATACTACCGTACCGGTGACCTGAAACTGTGGGACGACTTCAATATCGAGTGGGTGAAGGATACCCTCGGAACGGTCGATTTCATCAACGGCTTCATCGAGGACTATGATGACCCGCTCGGGCGAAAGGCCACCTGGGAAGGCTACGTGAACATCAAGGACTCCGCCGCTTCCGCGCGTACGGAAATCCTGAGTGCCAACGCCCAATGGTTCGAGGACCACTCGCCGGTGGACCCGCGTTTCCGCAAGAAGGAAGTCAAGGGCATCTCTGCGAAGGTGGTGAACGCCGTGACCCTCGCCGGCGCCACCTATCCGTCGACGCCAATCGGCATCAACCTGCCGAACGCCGACTGGATCCGCCGCGACCACGGCTCCAAGTCCGTGACCATCGCCAACATCACCCATGCTTACGACTTGGCCGCGCAGGAGTCGCCCAAGAGCGTGCTCGGCGAATTCGCCTGGTCGCAGGAGGAGATCGACCTGTGCAAGAAATACGGCGACTACACGGACGAGGTCCATACCGACCTGCATGAGTGCCTCGGGCACGGCTCCGGCCAGTTGCTCCCCGGCGTGTCTTCCACGGCCCTGGGCGAGTACCAGTCGGCCCTTGAAGAGGCCCGTGCCGACCTGTTCGGCCTGTACTACATCGCCGACCCGAAGATGGTGGAACTCGGGATCATCCCTGACGCGGAGGCCTACAAGGCACAGTATTCCTCCTACATCCGCAATGGCATCTTCACGCAGTTCACGCGCGTAGAGTTGGGACGTCCCAACACGGAGGCGCATATGCAGAACCGCAAGCTGATCGCGGAGTGGTGCTACGAGCAGGGCAAGGATGCGGGCGTGATCGAGAAAAAGACGCGCGACGGCAAGACCTATTTCGTCGTCAACGACTTCGAAGCCCTGCGCGGCCTCTTCGGAAAACTGCTGGCGGAGATCCAGCGCATCAAGTCGGAAGGCGATTACGCCGCCGGCAAGAAGTTGATCGATACCTATGCCGTGAATATCGACCCTGACCTGCACAAGGAGGTCCGCGAGCGTTACGCCGCCCTGAACCTCAAGCCGTACGGTGGATTCGTCAATCCGGAGATCGTTCCCGTCGTAAAGGACGGAAAGACGGTCGACTATGTCCTGGAGTATACGGACGACTACCTCGGCCAGCAGCTTGCGTACGGCAAGAAGTACGGCATCCTCAGATAGATGCCGGCATGGACCTGACCGGAAAGATCCTCTCCGACTACGCCTACTACTTGAAGGTGGAGCGGGCGATGTCGCCCCGGACGGCGTCTTCGTACCTGTCCGACCTGGAGCATTTCTTCGCGGCGGTGCCTGCGGATCCCCGGGTCGTTACGTCCGCAGACCTCGTGGCTTACCTGGAGCGCCGGTCCGACCTCTCCAAACGTTCGCAGGCACGCCTGGTGAGCGCTTTCCGCTCTTTCTTCGGCTTCCTGGTGATGGAGGGCGACCGGAAGGACAACCCGGCCGACGCCGTCGACACCCCGAAACTGGGCAAGTACATCCCGGCCGTCCTGTCCGTGGAAGAAGTGACGGCCATCATGGATTCCGTCGACTTGCGGCAGCCTTCCGGCCCGCGTGACCGGGCCATCCTGGAAGTGCTGTACGGCTGCGGCTTGCGCGTGTCGGAGGCGGTTTCGCTCCGGCTTTCCCAGATCTATTCGAAAGAAGGTTTCGTCCGCATCGTCGGGAAAGGGGACAAGGAACGCCTCGTCCCGCTCGGCGAGATGGCTTCCGCCGCCCTGGCTGCCTACCTTCCGGTCCGCCCCGAACCGGCCCTCCCGGCCTTCGACGACGTCGTCTTCCTGAACCGGAACGGCCGTCCGCTGAGCCGCGTCAGCGTCTTCAACCTGGTGAAAAAACAGGCGATGCTTGCCGGCATCCACAAGGAGATTTCCCCGCACACGTTCCGGCACTCGTTTGCAACGCACCTCATCGAAAACGGGGCTGACCTGCGCGTGGTCCAGGAGATGCTCGGCCACGAGAGCATCCTTACGACCGAGATCTATACGCATATCGATTCATCGACCTGGCAGGAGACGATCCTATCGCACCATCCCCGGGCCTGAGCGCGGTACCAGCAGGCACCTGCCCAGTTTTTCAGCTTGCGCTTCGGAGAGCACCCCCGCTTTCCGGAGCGCTTCCACGCTGCAGGCTTCCGGCGGGTTGTTGTCGCGGAACAGGACGATGCCGTGCGCGGCATGCTTCCCGATGTACGGATGACAGGCCAGTGCCGCTTCGTCCAGTTCCCAGAGCGGATACGGCCTGCACGTCTCCGTCCGTATGGTTACCAGGTCCTTCAGTCCGTCGAACTTCTCGCGGTCGAAATGCCAGATGTCCATCAACTGTTCGGAATAGGAATACCCGCCAAGTTCCCCGCGGTAGGAAACCATCTTCGCTGCGAAGAAGGGACCGATGCCCGGGAGGGTCTCGAACGCGGCGGAGTCAGCGGTGTTGAGGTCGATTTTCGGAATGTCGATGAAGGGCTCCAGCCGACGGAAAACGCTGTCGTCCACGACGTAGGACCGTGCGAAGTCGACTTTCCGCCGGAAGCGGCCGCCCTTTTTCCGGTAATTGTCGATGGATTGGGCCTGTTTCTGGCTGAACCCCAGGCGCATCAGGTCGTCGATGCTCACGGTATTGGGGTCGAAGCGGAACGATTCGTACCGGCGCGGCGTCACGCTCCGGCGGATGTCCTGGGCGGCAGCGCTGTGGGGAGCATTCCTCCGGTAGGAAGCGGAAGGCGTTCCGGAGGATGCGGTGATTCCGGAATCCGCCGGGGGGACAGTTGCTGCCGCGATATAGACCGTGTCCGGGGCGTCGTGGTTTGCGACGATGCGCAGGACCCCCGCCCGCTGGATGAACAGTGCGGACTGATAGCCGATGATCAGGAAAAGGAGGGCGCATGCGCCGATGACGAAGGAGGCTTTCGGCCGGTCAGCGCCGGCCTTCTCTTTGAAGTCTTTCATGTTATTGATGTTTAGGTGTTGGTTTTCAGGAGGTTCACTCGTCTTCTGCGTCGTCTCTCCGATGCTTCGGGGCGGGCGGTGCGCCGGCCACGACGAGGACGATCTCGCCCTTGGGCGGATGCGCGCGGTACCAGAGTGCGACCTCTTCCAGCGTGCCCTGCCGGTGTTCTTCGTGGATCTTGGAGATTTCGCGCGCGACGGAGCACTTCCGGTCGGCGCCGAAGCAGTCGGCCAGCTGTTCCAGGGTCTTGACAAGGCGGAATGGACTCTCGTAGAAGATCATCGTCCGGGGCTCTTCCGCGAGGGCTTTCAGCAGGGTCTGCCGTCCTTTCTTGACGGGCAGGAAGCCTTCGAAGCAGAACCGGTCGCAGGGGAGTCCGGACGAGACGATGGCGGGAATGCACGCCGTCGCCCCCGGAAGGGTCTCCACTTCGATCCCTTCCTCCAGGCAGGTGCGTACCAGCAGGAAGCCGGGGTCGGAGATGCCCGGCGTCCCGGCGTCCGAGATCAGGGCGACATCCTGCCCGGCCAGGATCTTCTCCTTGATGAGCTGGACGGTCGCGTGTTCATTGAATTTGTGGTGCGACTGCACCTTGCCCGTAATCCCGTAGTGGTGCAGGAGCACGGAACTGGTCCGGGTGTCCTCCGCGAGGATCAGGTCCGCTTCCTGCAGGACGCGGACAGCCCGGTAGGTCATGTCTTCCAGGTTCCCGACGGGCGTGGGGACGATATGGAGGCGGCCGCTCATGCGAGCTTGCGGCGGACAGCCATCATCAGGCGGTAGACCGGCTCGGTGTTCAGGTTCCAGTCGGGGAAGTGCTCACCGATGTAGGCGACGGCTTCTTCCAGGCCGCCCATCGCATTGAAGGCGGAGACGGTTTCCTGGAAGAGCATGGGATCCTCCTTGAAGAGGGTGTTGATGAGCAGGACGCGGTCATTCAGCGAGATGGCGCTGATGATGTTCTTCACCGGCGTGCCCGGACGGTCGGTCCGCCAGGCCTGTTTCTCGGCCATGACATCCATCACCGCCTTTTCGGCGAGGGGAGTGTCCAGGATCGTCTTGACCTTCGCATGCTCCGCCTCGGGATCGGGAATGGAGACGGGCTCGGGTTCCATGATGTCGATCGGTTCGTCAGCGCTCTCCGTCGCGGGGGCGGCGGGTGTCTCCCCGGCAGGGGCATCCGCAGCCGGTGCTGCGGCGATTTCCACCTCTGAGATCGACAGGTCGATCGGCTCTTCGGGAGCGGCTTCGGGCAGGTCCTCGGGCAAATCCTCAGGAAGGTCTTCCGGCAGGTCCTCCGGTGCGGGAGCTTCCACGACGGGCTCCGGTTCCGGTGCTGCTTCCGGTGCTGGTGCCGGTGTCGCTGCGGGCGCTTCATCCACGACGGGGGCGGGGATCACGGCCATCTCGCGGACCTCGGCCGCCAGGGCGTCCAGTTCCTCCTTCATCCGGGCGATCCGTTCCAGCATCCCGGCGATTCTTTTTTCATCAAGGTTTCCCATAAGCCATAAAAATGATTATCTTTGTCTCTACGGACAATCGCTAGGCAAATCTAACAAAATGTTTTCAGAAAATACAAAAAAAACGGGTTGCATCGAAGTAATTTGCGGTTCGATGTTTTCCGGCAAGACGGAAGAACTGATCCGCCGCCTGCGCCGGGCCCAGTTCGCCAACCAGCGGATCGCAATCTTCAAACCCGCCGTGGATACGCGCTACTCCGAGGACGACGTCGTCTCGCATGACCTGCACAAGATCCCCTGCGTACCGGTGAAATACCCCGGGGAGATGCTTTCCGTCGGCCCCGACGTGCAGGTAGTGGGCATCGACGAAGCCCAGTTCTATGACGATACGCTCATCCCTGTGGCCCAGTCGCTGGCCGCCCGGGGCATCCGCGTGATCGTCGCCGGACTGGATACCGACTACCTGGGCAAGCCCTTCGGCCCCATGCCCGCGCTGATGGCGATCGCCGAAGACGTCCAGAAAGTCCATGCCATCTGCGTCCGCTGCGGATCCCTCGCCAACCATTCCCACCGTCTCTCATCCAGCAACGAACTCGTCGTGCTGGGAGAGAAGGACATTTACGAACCGCTCTGCCGGGAGTGCTACAACCGGGCACTCGAGGCAGAGCGTGAAAGTTGATCCCTGACCGGGGAGCGTCAGTCCTTGACGTTCTTGAGGGCTTCCCGGATCTTCGCTTCGATCTCGTCGCAGAGCTCCGTGTTGTCGCGGAGCAGTTGTTTCGTAGCTTCGCGGCCCTGGGCGAGTTTCTGGTCGCCGTAGCTGAACCAGGAGCCGCTCTTGGTGATGATGCCGTAGTCTACGCCGAGGTCCACGATCTCACCCACGTGCGAGATGCCTTCCCCGAAGACGATGTCGAATTCCGCCTTCTTGAAGGGCGGGGCCATCTTGTTCTTCACCACCTTGACGCGGGTCCGGTTGCCGAGGGCTTCGTCCCCGTCCTTGAGCTGGGTGGTGCGGCGCACGTCGATGCGGACGGACGCATAGAATTTCAGGGCGTTGCCGCCGGTGGTCGTTTCCGGATTCCCGAACATGACGCCGATCTTCTCGCGCAGCTGGTTGATGAAGATGCAGCATGTGTTCGTTTTGGAGATATTTGCCGTCAGCTTGCGCAGGGCCTGGCTCATCAGGCGCGCCTGCAGGCCGACTTTGTTGTCTCCCATCTCGCCTTCGATCTCGGCCTTCGGTGTCAGCGCCGCAACGGAGTCGATGACGACGATGTCGATCGCTCCCGAGCGGATCAGGTTGTCGGCGATCTCCAGCGCCTGTTCACCGTTGTCAGGCTGCGAAATGAGCAAGGTCTCGAGGTTGACCCCGAGGGCCTTCGCGTAGGAGCGGTCGAAGGCATGCTCCGCGTCCACCATGGCCGCGATGCCTCCCTGTTTCTGGGCCTGGGCGATCGCATGGATCGCGAGGGTGGTCTTGCCGCTGGACTCGGGTCCGTAGATCTCGATGATCCTGCCCCGCGGGTATCCGCCGATGCCCAGCGCGTGGTCCAATGCCACCGAACCGCTCGGAATGACTTGTACGTCCCATTGTGGCTGATCCCCCAGCTTCATGATCGTCCCTTTCCCGTAATCTTTCTCAATCTTGTCGATCGTGGCCTGCAGCGCCTTCAATTTCGCGGCGTTGATTCCTGCGGCCTGTTCTTCTGCAACTTTTGCCATTTTAGGAAGTATTAAGTGTTTCAAGGAGAAAAAAATGATCCCCTTTGTCGCAAAGATATTAAAATAACCCGGAATCTGACGTGATTTTTGCTTATTTTTGCATAGAAAAAAGAAACGTCCGGATATGCGACCGAAACTCTTGGGAATGACCCCCGTTCAACTGAAGGAAGCCGCCCTTTCCGTCGGCCTTCCCGCCTTCACCGGCGGGCAGCTCGCGCGCTGGCTGTACACCCGCCGCGCACGGTCTTTCGCGGAAATGACCGACATCTCCAAGGCCGGTCGCGAGAAGCTTGCCGCGGCCTTCGACCTCGGCGTCACGCTGCCGTCCGGCTGCCAGGTTTCCCGCGACGGGACGAAGAAGTACCTTTTCCCGGTCGCCTGTTCCCGCGCAGCGGGGCTGGACGCCTACGTGGAGAGCCGCCCTTCCGAACTGGAAGAGAGCGCGGTGGAGGCCGTGATGATTCCCGATGAAGACCGCCGGACGCTCTGTGTCTCTTCGCAGGCCGGCTGCCGGATGGGCTGCACCTTCTGCATGACCGGACGGCAGGGGTTCCACGGGCACCTCTCCGCCGCCGATATCCTGTCGCAGCTTGTCGCCGTCGACGAGGCCGCCGACCTGACCAACGCCGTCTTCATGGGGATGGGCGAACCGCTCGACAACGAGGAGAACCTGCTGCGTGCCATCGAGGTGATGACGGCCCCCTGGGGTTTTGCCTGGAGCCCGAAGCGGATCACCGTCTCCACCATCGGGGTGCTGCCTGCACTCCGGCGTTTCCTGGACGGTACCCGCTGCCACGTCGCCGTGAGCCTGCACGATCCGTTCCCGGAGGAACGCGCCTCCTTGATGCCCGTCCAGAAAGCCTGGGCGGTCGCCGATGTCGTCGACCTGCTGCGGCAGTACGATTTTACGGGTCAGCGGCGCGTGAGTTTCGAATATACGATGTTCGCCGGCGTGAACGATTCCGTCGCACACGCCGACGCCCTGATCCGTTTGCTGCGCGGTCTGGAGTGCCGCGTGAACCTGATCCGCTTCCACAAGATCCCGGACGCGCCCTACGAGACGTCTCCCGACCTGGTGATGGAGCGCTTCCGTGACCGGGTCTCCCGGCATGGAATCACCTGTACCATCCGCGCCTCGCGCGGAGAAGACATTCTGGCAGCCTGCGGGATGCTCGCGGGCCGGCATGAACAGCTGAAGAAAAAAGATGAGAACTGCTGATATCCGAAAGATCCTGCTCCTGCTGGCCGTCGTCCTGCTGCCCTCGCTGCTCGCCGGCCAGGTGCGCCGGACCGCCGCTCCGGCGCAGTCGATGGACCGTGACCTGCGTGTATGGAAAATGCAGATGCGGCTCGATTCCATCCGCCGCCACCGTCCTACCGTTGCGCTCGTGCTGAGTGGCGGCGGCGCCAAGGGCGCTGCCCACGTCGGCGTCCTCAAGTATCTTGAATCCGCCGGCATCCCAGTGGATATGGTCCTCGGTACCAGCATGGGCGGCCTCGTCGGCGGTATCTATGCCATGGGATACGATGCCGCCCACCTGGAGCGGATCATCCGCAACATCGACTGGAACCGGGCCCTGAGCGACGATGTCCCGCGTGACTACATCTCCTATTCCCGAACGAAGTACAAGGAGAAGTATGCGCTGTCCTTCCCGTTCTTCTATTCCAGTATGGATTTCCTCCAGCAGATGAAGGACGACTATGAGTATATGCCCGCCGAGGGTGTCGGTGAGATCCACCTGGGCGCCGGCGAGGCCGACGCGACCGGGCTGGTCAAGGACAACCTGCTCGGCAGCCTGCCGTCCGGCATGGTCTTCGGCCAGAACGTCACCAACCTCTTCAGTGCACTGACGGTCGGGTACCAGGACCGGATCGACTTCTACGACCTCCCGATCCCGTTCCTCTGCGTGGCGGCCGACCTCGTCACCGGCGATGCGAAGATCTGGACGGAGGGCAAGCTGAACACCGCGCTCCGTTCCACGATGTCCATCCCCGGGCTCTTCGCGCCGGTGCGCACGAACGGCATGGTGCTGGTGGACGGCGGCATTCGCAACAACTATCCGACCGACCTGGCCGAGCGCCTGGGGGCCGACATCATCATCGGGGTGGACCTTTCGCAGGGTTTCCGCAAATATGCGCAGATCAATAATCTGGGCGGCATCATCGATGCCGGCGTGGACATGCTCGGCCGGAATTCCTACGAGCAGAACAAGTCCATCCCGGATGTCAGTATCCGTCCGGACATGGAGGGCTACGGGATGATGAGTTTCGATGCGGCCAGCATCGACACGCTGATCCGCCGGGGGTATGAAGCGGCCGCGGCCTGCGCGGCCTCCCTGGATTCCGTCAGGACGTTGCTCCACGGGGCGACGCCGACCCCGCTGCGCAACCGTCCCGCGCTCGACCTGGGTGAATCGAAGGTGCTCGTCGATGGTGTGGAGATTGTCGGTGTCAGCGATGACGAGAGCGCCTTCCTGATGAAGAAACTCAAGCTGCAGGCCGGTCAGCGGATGGGCAGCTCGGAGATTGAAGACGCGGTTGCGACGATATTCGGGACAAACGCCTTCGACTACGTCAATTACGAACTCCTGGGGGAGAAGGAGCCTTTCCGCCTGCGGTTCAGCTGCAAGAAGGGCCCGATCAACCAGCTCGGTGTGGGCGCCCGCTTCGACACCGAGGAAATCGTGTCTGTCCTGGTGAACCTGGGTGTAGGCGTGCACAAGATCCAGGGGACGTCCCTGGACTTCACCGGCAAGATCGGCGTGAATCCTTCCGCCGCCGCGACGTTCTCCTATGCGACTTCGGGCGGTTATTCCGTCGGCGCGCTCGCCAGCCTGCGCTACACCGACAAGAACATGATCAGCATCGGTGACAACCGCTTCCGCATCAACTTCACGAATATCCGGCAGGAGGTTTTCCTGTCGAACATGAAATGGTCGAAGTTCTTCGTGAAGGCCGGTGCGCGGAACGACTATTTCAATGTCAGTTCCATGATGGCGGAGCAGGTGATCGGCGACTACGACATGACCCTGCTCACCAACGACTATCTTTCAGCCTTCGCGGACCTGCGCTCCGACACCTTCGACAACGGCTACCTGCCGACGAAGGGTTCGTCTGTCGGCCTGAACTATTCCTGGGTCTTCGGCGGCGGGCCGCGGAAGGTGGAAGGCTTCCATACCCTTTCGTTCGACGCGAAGAAGGTCGTGGGGAAGGGTGGTTTCTTCGCCTTCATCCCTTCGTTCAACCTGCGTTTCCTGGTCGGTGAAGAGATTCCCGTCCCGTATACCAACGTGATGGGCGGCTCCATGGCCGGCCGTTACCTGGAGCAGCAGATCCCCTTCATCGGGGTGAACAACGCCATTGCGACCCGGGGCATCCTGGCGGTTGCCCGGACGGACTTCCGCTTCCGGCTGATGAAGAACAACTACCTGACGGCAATCGCCAACTATGCGTTGTCCGCGGATGAACCGGCGATGTTCTATTCGCAGGACGATTACATGGACGCGATCGGGATCGGGCTGCAGTATACCTATCACTCCATCATCGGGCCGATCTCGGCAAACCTCCACTGGTCCGACGTCACCGGCAAGGTGGGTGCCTACATCTCCGTCGGTTTTGATTTCTAGCCTCATGCAGGAAGCGGAAGGAAAGGTCATCGGACGGCTGCAGGCCCTGTGCTCCCGACGGGAGTACTGCAGCGGCGACGTATATGCGAAGGCGCTCCGCGCCCTGGACGGCGATGCCGCCGCGGCCGGTCGCGTGCTGGACGCGCTCCGGAAGGACCGTTTCGTGGACGACCTGCGCTATGCTTCGTCCTTCGCCCGGGAGAAGTCCCGGCTGACCGGATGGGGACCGCTGAAGATCCGTCACGCGCTGACGGCGAAGGGCATCGCCGCCGAGGTGCAGGACGAGGCGCTGCGGCAGCTGGATCCGGAGGAGACTTCCCGCCGGATGCAGCAGGTGCTCGCTGCGAAGAGCCGGCTTCTGGCACGGGATCCGGCGCGGAAAGAAAAACTCCTGCGTTTCGCCCAGTCGCGGGGGTATTTGTACGGGCAGGTGTCGCCGCTGCTGGAGGAACTCCTGGGCGACGGCGGCGCGCGTGAAAGAGAAGAAGATTACATATAACATTGATACATGGATGCAATTGTGAAGACCAGCTTCCACTTTCCGGGTCAGACGGGAAAGTATGTGGGAAAAGTGCGTGATGTGTATGACATCGAGGACAAGTATCTGGTGATGGTGGTCACCGACCGGATATCCGCCTTCGACGTAGTGCTTCCGGAGGGCATCCCCTACAAGGGACAGGTCCTGAACCGGATCGCCGCCAAGTTCCTGGACGCGACGCAGGACATCCTGCCGAACTGGAAGATCGCCGTTCCGGACCCCTGCGTCACGATCGGGCACAAATGTGAGCCGTTCAAGGTGGAGATGGTGATTCGCGGCTACCTCGCCGGCCATGCCTGGCGCGAGTACAAGGCCGGTAAGCGGACGCTCTGCGGCTGCCCGCTCCCCGAGGGAATGGTCGAGAACCAGCGTTTCCCCGAGCCGATCGTTACGCCGACGACCAAGGCGGCCGAAGGCCACGACGAGGACATCTCCAAGGAGGAGATCATCGCCCAGGGCCTGGTGAGCCGGGAAGACTACGAAAAGCTGGAGCAGTACACCCGCGCCATCTTTGCGCGTGGGACCGAGATCGCCGCGAAGCAGGGGCTGATCCTTGTGGATACAAAATACGAGTTCGGCAAGAAGGACGGGCAGATCTACCTGATGGACGAGGTCCACACCCCGGATTCGTCCCGCTATTTCTACGCGGAAGGGTATGAAGAGCGTCTTGCCCGCGGGGAGCACCAGAAGCAGCTCTCGAAAGAATTCGTCCGCGAATGGCTGATGGCCGGTGGTTTCCAGGGCAAGGAAGGCCAGCAGGTGCCTCCGATGACCCCCGAAGTGGTTTCCGGCATCACCGACCGTTATATCGAATTGTACGAGCACATCACGGGCGACCGTTTCGACAAGGAAGATTACAGCGCCGAGACGATCGAAGCGCATGTCCGGGCGGCGCTTGCCGCCCTCTGATCCGGCTCACCCGTGCGGCTGTCCCTGGTCATACCGGCGTACAATGCGGAGGCCTTCCTCCGCAGGTGCCTTGCGTCCTGCCTGACCCGGGACCTGCCCGCGGATGCTTATGAAGTCATCGTCGTCGATGACGGCAGCACGGATGGAACGCGCGCCGTCGCCGACAGCGTGGCGTCTTCTTCCCCTGTTTCCGTCCGGGTCGTGTCCCGCCCCAACGGCGGGCTGAGCGCCGCCCGGAACATGGGCATGGACCTCGCCCGGGGCGAGTATGTCTGGTTCGTGGATGCGGATGACTGGGTGGAGGAGAACGGCCTGCAGGCGCTGTTGGGCGAAGCGGACGGGTGCGATATCCTGGCTTTCGGGGCGACGGACCGGCTGCCGGCTCCGGACGGCGGCTTTCTCGAAGCCGGTGTCTTCCGCTATCCCGCATCCGTCCTGCGCAGTGGTCCGGAGCACATCGCCGCCATGAGCGAGAAACTGAAGATGTGCGCGCCGTTCCACTTCTTCCGCCGCGCCTTCCTCGCCGAGGCGGGGCTCCGTTTTCCGGAGGGCCTCCTGCATGAGGATGCCGAATTCACGCCGCGGGCCGTCTACCGTGCCCGGACGGTGCGGGTGTCCACGGCCGTTCCGTACGACCGGCTCGTGCGCCCCGGCTCGATTTCCCGGACCCCCGATCCCCGGCGGATCACCGACCTGCTCGCCGTTGTATCCCGCCTGCGCGCTTTCCTGGAGGAGGAACCTGTCGCCGACACCTTCCATGCCCCGTTCTGCAGCATCATCGCAAACGTGGCGAACCAGGCGATGAAACTCGTCCGCGACTTCCCGGACGCCGATGCCTCTCCGGTCGTCGCGGCCGACGGCCTTCCTGCCGTCTTCCTTGGCGCTGCCGAACGGAAATACCGCCTGGAAGGGCGGCTGCTCAAGTGGTTCCCGCATCATCCGGTGGCCGTCTATGCGGCGCTCGCCTGGATCCGTGACCGGTTGTCCGGCTTGAAAAAATGACCGTTATGGGAGAGAAGGACACGCAACTGAACGCCGGTACGCGGAGGGTGGCACGGAACACGCTGCTGCTCTACGTGCGGATGTTCCTGCTCATGCTGATCGGGCTGTACACCTCCCGGGTGGTCCTGCAGGCGTTGGGCGAGACCGACTTCGGCGTCTACACGGAAGTCGGCGGTTTCGTGGCCATGTTCTCGCTCCTGTCCGGTCCGCTTTCCAGCGCGGTCAGCCGGTTCCTCACCTTCGAACTGGGAAAGGGGGCGGAAGGACGTCCCGGGGTGGTCTTCTCATCCGCCGTCCTGATCCAGGTCTGCCTGGTCGCCTTGGTGGTCGTTGCGGCCGAGTGCGTCGGCCCCTGGTACATCACCCATCACCTGAATATTCCCGGGGAGCGGCTGCAGGCCGCGCGCTGGATCTTCCACTTCTCGCTCGCCGCTTTCGCCGTCAACCTGCTCAGCGTCCCTTACAACGCATCCATCATCGCACACGAGAAGATGGAGGCCTTTGCCCTCATCGGCATTTTCGAAGGGGCCGCCAAGTTCGCCGTCGCCCTTCTGCTGGCGGCGGCGCCCGTGGACACCCTCGTCTGGTATGGTGCCCTGATGGCCGTGGTGGCCCTGGCCGTCCGGCTCTGCTACGGGCTGTACTGCCGCCGCCATTTTGCCGAATGCCGCCTGCAACGCCGCTCCTATGATCGTCGGACGGTCCGGGAGATGTTCTCCTTTGCGGGCTGGAACTTCATCGGTTCCGGTTCCACCGTGCTCCGTGACTATGGTGGCACCCTGCTGCTGGGGTATTTCTTTCCGCCCGCCCTGGCCGCCGCCCGCGGCCTGGCGACGCAGGTGAGCAGCGTCGTCTACCAGTTCGTCTCCAGCTTCACCACCGCCCTCAATCCGCAGATCACCAAGTCGTACGCAGCCGGTGAACATGCCTACATGACCGGGCTCGTGCTCCGCGGCTCGCGTTTTTCCTTCTTCCTGCTGGCGGCGGTCTGCATTCCCGTCCTGCTCAATACGCCCTGGTTGATGGACGTCTGGCAGGTGACCGTTCCGGCCCATACGGTGGATTTCGTCCGCCTGGTATTGGTGTTCACGATGGTCGAGTCGCTGTCGTACCCGCTGGTCACGGCTATGCTTTCGACGGGGAAAATACGTGATTATCAGCTTCTTGTCGGCGGACTGCAACTGCTGAACCTGCCGCTGGCCTGGTGGCTGCTCCGCACGACCCGCGTTCCCGAGTCGGTGTATGTCGTCTCGATCGCCCTGGCCCTGGCTTGCCTGGCCGCGCGGGTGGGCATGCTCCGGAAGATGATCGCCTTCCCGGTCCGGCGCTTCGGTTCGGAAGTCCTGGCGCGGATCGCCGCCGTCCTGTCCATTGCCGTACCGGCGCCCCTTTTCCTGGCCGCCCGGATGCCGGACGGTTTCGTCCGCCTCGTCGTCACGACGGCGGTCTTCCTGCTCTTCCTGGCGGCTGGTCTGTGGCTGGCCGGCCTGCGTCCTGACGAGAAAGCGCTCGTACGTTCCGAAATCCGAAAGCGAATGGGGAGGGGAGGGGCATGATCCGGACCGATGACAAGTCACTGTGCTGCGGTTGCGGCGCCTGCGTCGGGGTCTGCGCCGTGCAGGCCATTACGATGCAGACGGATGCGATGGGATTCCGGTATGCTTCCGTTGCAGAGGATATCTGCATCGGTTGTGGCCGCTGCGAGCAGGTGTGCGCATTCCAGAAAGCGATCCTGCGGAGCGATTCCCTTTCTGCGGAACAGCCTGCAGCCTACGCTGTCCGCAGCCGGGATCCCGAGGCGCTTCGCCGCAGTACCAGCGGTGCGGCCGGTTACCACCTGATGGATGCTTTCGCCGCTGCCGGCGGAGTGGTTTACGGCGCCCGTTTCGACGGGCCGTTCCTCGTCCGGCACGAACGGGCGGAAACCCGTGCGGACATCGGACCGCTGCGGACGACGAAATATACACAGAGTGAGACGGACGGCGTCTTCGCCCGGGTGCAAGCGGACCTGGACGCCGGGCGGCCGGTGCTTTTCACCGGTACGCCCTGCCAGACGGCCGCCTTGGCCGCATCCGTTTCCGAACGCGACCGGCTTCTGCTCGCAGACGTGCTTTGCCATGGGGTTTCCGCCCCGGCGGTGTGGCGTGCCTGCCTGGAGGATGCGTCCCGCCGCTACGGGGTACCTGTCGCCAGCGCCGCCTTCCGCGACCCCGCCGGCCGCTGGAGCGAGACGGTCAGCAGCGCCCTCTTTGCCGACGGTACGCGCCGGACGTTCCGGCACTGGGCGCGGCTCTATCAGAAGAATCTGATGCTGCGGCCAGCCTGCGCCCGTTGTCCGTACGCTTCGCTGCACCGTCCGGCCGACGTGACGCTCGGTGACTGCTGGGGAATCGGGAAGGTCCGCCCGGACTGGGCTGCTGATGACCTGGGTGCCTCGCTGCTCCTCGTGCATACGGCAGCCGGAAAGGCTTGGGCGGAACGCCTGCAGGCCGATTGGGAATGCGTCCCCGTTCCGTTGAATGCGGTTATGCAACCCAGCATGACGGCTCCTGTCCGGCCGGGGGAGCAGGCGGATGCGTTCGCCCGCGATTTCCTGGCGCACGGTTACGCTTTCGTCCGCCGCCGGTACGCGGCCCGTTCCTTGCGGGAGCGGTGGCGGTTGTTGAAATGGAATGTGAAACGCTTTCTGAAACGGATCGGTCTATGGAGATAGGCATCATGACACAGCCCTTCTCGGGCAATTACGGAGGCATCCTCCAGAACTGGGCCCTCCAGCAGGTGCTCCGCCGGATGGGCCATGACCCCGTTACGGTGGAAGTCGTCCCTTCCCGTTCTGTATCGCAGGAGTGGAAGTATTTGAAGATGAATACGAAGGCATTGGCCAGCCGGGTGACGCTGCAACGGCCCGGCCGCTGGTTCACCTGGGAGAAGCGCCGCTTCACGGAAGCGGTTGCCGCCCCGCTGCGAGCCTTCGTCGACACACAGATCCGGACTTGCCGCGTGCATGCTTCCGGCCTGGGGGCCCTGACTGCCGGCCTGGGCGCCTGGATCGTCGGCAGCGACCAGGTCTGGCGTCCGGCCTACAACCCCGACCTGTCCCTGCCTTACCTGGCTTTCGCGACCGATCCGTCGGTGCGGAAGATTGCCTATGCCGCCTCTTTCGGGGTCGATACGTGGGAGTACACGCCTGCCCAGACGGCGGCGGCCCGGCAGGCGGCAGCCCGCTTCGACGCCGTCTCCGTGCGCGAGCGTTCGGGCGTCGGTCTCTGCCGGGAGCATCTCGGCGTGACGGCCGAACACGTCCTCGACCCGACTCTGCTGCTGGATCGAGAAGCATACCTGCCCCTGTGCGACGGAGACGTCCACCCCGGCGGGACGCTCCTCGTCTATTTCCTGGACCCGACTCCCGGAAAGACCGCCTGGGCCGCCTCCCTGGCCGCCGCCCGCGGTCTGAAAATGGACGCCGTGCTGCCTTTCAGCCTGGCCGGCATGCAGCGGAGGGAGGCCGGAGATTTCCGCCTGCGGCCGGTTGGCGCATGGCTCCGCGCCTTCCTGGAGGCCGATGCCGTGGTTTGCGACAGCTTTCACGGCCTGCTCTTCAGCCTGCTCTTCGAGAAGGATTTCTGGATCGTTCCGCATGAGGGTCGCGGCAATGCCCGGTTCGTTTCCGTCCTGGAGGACCTCGGCCTGCGCGACCGCATCCTTCCGGCGGACGGTTCCCTTCCGGAGGCCGGCCTGCCCGACTGGTCTGCCGTCCGTGCCCGCCTTTCCGCGCTTCGCGCCTCGTCCCTCGCATTCCTTGAAAACAATCTCTGACCATGGATACGTGCCCCGTTGTCTCGATCGTCATTCCCCTCTACAATGTGGAGGCGCTGCTGCCGCGCTGTCTCGATTCCATCCTGGCGCAGACCCGGACGGACTGGGAGGTGATCGGTGTAGATGACGGCTCCAGCGATGGAACGGCTGCCGTTTTTGAACGTTATGTGCTGGCTGACAGTCGTTTCCGTCTTGCCCGACATTCAGAGAACAAGGGCCAGATGACGGCCCGCCATACCGGCTGTTCCCTCGCACGCGGTGCCTGGATCCTGTTTGCGGACGGCGACGATGCTCTCCGTCCCCGGGCCGTGGAGGTGCTGCTGGGCGCCGCCCTCGCCGAAGACGCCGACATCGTCACCGGCGGCGTGGATTCCGTCCGCGACGGCAAGTCGGACACCCGCCGCTTTTCCAACGTGCTCCGGTACGGGAACGACCGCACGGGCGCCTTCCGGGCGATGCTGCGCGGGGAGATCACCCACTCCTTGTGGAACAAGATCTACCGGGCCTCCCTGTTCCGCGACCCGGAGCCACGGACATGGGACCACATGACCAATGCCGAAGACGCGCTGCTGAACTATCAGCTCCTCGGGCGCATCACGCGCATCGCAGCGGTCCCGGACATCGTTTACACCTATTATCACAACCCTGCCTCCTCGACGGGAAGCGGCCTGTCCGCCGCAGCGGTCGAAAGCCACGTTTTCTTCCAGAAACAGCGCCTGGCGCTCCTGCAGGACCAGCCCTCCCTTCGGCGCGACCTGTATGCGGCGGTCGTGCGCGACCTGTGCCGGCTGTGCATCCTCGGATCCGACCGGAAGACGGTCAACCGGCTGCTCGGCGCGGATTTTCCGCTGCATTTGACGGTCCGCGACATCGTTCGGTACGGAAATGGCAGGTATCGGATCAAAGGCGTGCGCCAGGCCTATCTGGCGCCCCTGCTGAAAAAATGGAAACAACTCTTTAAATCATTGGAAAGATGAAAAAAATCGTATCTCTCCTGGCGGCTGCCCTTATGCTCGGCAGCGTCTCCGCGTTCGCGCAGAAAGTGGGTGTCGAGGCTGGTTTCGGCTTCAGCACCACGACGTTCGATTACACCCTCGGCAAGACCAGCCTCGACATGAGCGGCCTTTCCGTCGGCATGAACTACGAAATGCCCATCGGTACCTCGGGGCTCAACTTCATGCCGGGAATCGTCTTTACGTATTTCTCGAAGAATGACGCGAATGTCCACGTCCCCGTCATCGACTACACCCTGCAGGCCAAACTCTCCGAGAGTTATCTTTCCATCCCGCTCGACGTGAATTTCCGCCTGAACCTGGGCGAGGGTATCGACGCCCTGGTCTATGCCGGACCGACGCTTTCGATGGGTCTGACGGCGAATGCACGCGAGACGGCTACCAGCATGAATTACGACATCTATGACGGCGCCCTGAAGAATTTCACCCGCTACGGCCGTTTCGACGTGCTGGTCGGCGGTGGCCTCGGACTGGAACTGTATGACATGCTCCGCTTCACGGTCGGGTACGACTACGGCCTGATCAACCGCAACAGCGGCAGTACCAGCAGCCTGCTCGAGATCCACCGGAGCCAATTCAAGGTGGGAGTCGCGTATCTCTTCTGATCCTGCGGCCATGAAACGATGGATCCTTTGCGCGGCGATCCTCGCCGCGCTTTGCAGTGTTCTGTCCGCGCAGGACAAGGGACAAGAGGAATCCGCATTCCAGGTGGCCAGCATCTTCACAGACCACATGGTCCTGCAGCGGGGGTCCTCCGTACCGGTCTGGGGCTGGGCGGAACCCGGCACGAAGGTTACGGCCTTCCCTTCCTGGGATAAGCATTTTTACACTGCGACAGCCGCTTCCGACGGACGTTGGAAAATGAGGGTCGCTACACCGGTGGCCGGCGGCGGCCCGTATACGCTGACCCTCTCGGCGGGCAAAAAGGAGCGGATCTTCCTGCAAGACGTGATGATTGGGGAGGTCTGGCTCTGTTCCGGCCAGTCGAACATGGCACTGAGCATGATCGGAGGCACCTCCCAGGGTGTCGTCGGGGCGTTCGAGCAGATCGCGGAAGCGCCGGAATATGCCGACCGCATCCGCTTCTTCGATATCAAGGACGGAAAGGCTTTCGAGCCGCAGACGTCGGTGAAATGCAAGTGGGAACGGACGGACGGTGCGGTCACCGCGAATGTGTCCGCCGTCGGCTATCTCTTCGCCAAGCGGCTGACGCGGAGCCTCGGCGTCCCCGTCGGCATCATCGCGAACCCCTGGGGGGGCTGCCTGCTGCCGCCGTGGATGCCTGTCGAATACCTGGAAAAGTATGTGAAGGGCCAGATCCCCGATGAAAAGTACCAGGCGATCCTCGACCGCCGCGATGCGCCGGATCCCGACCGCAACGCGCCGCGCCAGGTCGGAACGATGTACAATGCTCGGATGTATCCGGTCAAGGGGTATGCCATCCGCGGCTTCGTCTGGTACCAGGGATGTTCGGAACTGATTTTCAACGACATCGCCTATTACGATAAGTTGCAGGCTGCGATGGTCCGGTGCTGGCGCGACATGTGGGGCGATACGGAGGACAAGCTTCCGTTCTACTTTACCTTGCTCGCACCGTACGGCTACAGCCACCCGGAAGGGGAGGGGCGCGGTTATTTCGTGGAAAACCAGCTTGCTTCGCTGGATATCATCCCGAATTCCGGCGTCGCCGTCACGGAGACCCTGGGTGACATTGGCTGCATCCATCCCGGTCGCAAGCAGGAAGTGGCGGACCAGTTCGCCGTCCTCGCGCTGGAACGCGTGTACGGGGTCGGGACCGGCCTCGGAAACGGCGCCTTCGCCCATCCCGACTGGGTTTCCTTCCCGGCGGATTCGCCCGTCGAGGTGCGGAAGATCCACCAGTCCGGTTATGACCTGGACATCCGCAAGAGTGACCGGGCGGATGACACCATCGTCCTCCACTTCGTCGACACGCGCATCGGTCTGGGCCACTATTCCGACTACGGTTTTCCGGTGAAGGGATTCGAGGTCGCCGGCGCTGACCGGGTCTTCCATCCCGTTCCCGCGCTGGCAAACTTGGACAACATCGTCATCGACTGCTCCGGTATCGAAGGCCCCGTTGCCGTCCGTTACGCGTTCCACAACTGGTGCGAGGCGGACCTGCAGACCGCGCTCGGCATTCCCGTCGCTTCTTTCCGGACCGACGACTGGCCGATGACATCGAAATAATCTTCTGGTTTTCCGGAATAAACCGGGCCCGATAATTGTAATTGTCTCCGATTATCGCTACATTTGTAGGTTAATCAGAGACAATTCTTTTATATGGCTATAGCAGACATCCTCCGAAAACTGTTCGGCTCCAAGGCCGACAGGGATTTGAAGCAGATCAAGCCGGTCCTGGACCTGGTCTTGGCTGCGTACGAGAAGATTGACAAATTGTCAGACGACGAACTCCGGGCGCGTTCCGCTGAACTCCGGGAGAAACTCCGCGAATGCGAAGTGCCTTTCGAGCACCGCATCGAGGAAATCAAGCTGAAGATGGACGAGGACATTCCCGTGAATGAGAAGGAAGACCTCGCGACGGAGTCCGACAAACTGGTCAAGGAGGAGGACGAGCAGATCGAGAAGGTGCTCGACGAGATCCTGCCCGAGGCTTTCGCCATCATGAAGTCCACGGCGCGCCGTTTCGCGCAGAACGCCGAGATCACCGTCACCGCGACGGATTTCGACCGTGCCCTCAGCATCAAGAACGATTTCGTCAGGATCGAGGGTGACAAGGCCGTCTGGCAGAACCACTGGATGGCCGGCGGCAACGAGGTGACCTGGGACATGGTCCATTACGATGTCCAGCTGATCGGCGGTATCGTGCTGCACCAGGGCAAGATCGCGGAGATGGCGACCGGTGAGGGAAAGACCCTCGTCGCGACCCTGCCGGTCTTCCTGAACGCGCTGGCGGGGAAGGGCGTCCACGTGGTTACGGTCAACGACTACCTGTCCAAGCGTGACTCCGAGTGGATGGGCCCGCTCTACATGTTCCATGGCCTGTCCGTCGACTGCATCGACAAGCACGAACCCAACAGCGACGCCCGCCGCAGGGCCTATGCCTGCGACATCACCTTCGGGACCAACAACGAGTTCGGTTTCGACTACCTGCGTGACAACATGTCCGTCCACATGAGCGACCTGGTGCAGCGCAAGCACCACTTCGCGATCGTCGATGAGGTCGACTCCGTCCTGATCGACGACGCGCGTACGCCGCTCATCATTTCCGGTCCCGTGGCCAAGGCGGAGGACGACGCCCAGTTCATGGAGTACCGGCCTTATGTCGAGAACCTGTACAACAAGCAGCGGGCCCTGGTGACGCAGATCCTGGGCGACGCCAAGAAGACCATCGCCGCGGGCGACGAGACGGAAGGCGGCAAACTGCTGCTGCGCGCCCACAAGGGCCTCCCGAAATACCAGCCGCTCATCAAGTTCCTCAGCGAGCCCGGCATGAAACAGCTCCTCCAGAAGACGGAGAACTTCTACATGCAGGACAACGAGCGCGAGATGCATATTGTGACGGACGAACTCTATTTCGTCATCAACGAGCAGCACCACAGCGTCGACATGACCGACAAGGGCCACGAAGCCCTGGCGAAGGCGGTCTCCGATCCGGATTTCTTCGTCCTGCCGGATGTCGGCACCCAGATCGCCGAGATCCAGAAGATGGAGATCTCCGCGCAGGAAAAGCAGGAGAAGAAGGACGCCCTGATGGAGGACTTCTCCCTCAAGAGCGAACGCGTACATACGATGATCCAGCTGCTGAAGGCGTATGCGATGTTCCAGAAGGACGTCGACTACATCATCACGGACAACAAGGTGAAGATCGTCGATGAGCAGACGGGCCGCGTGATGGAGGGCCGCCGCTGGAGCGACGGTCTGCACCAGGCCGTGGAGGCGAAGGAAAACGTCAAGGTGGAAGCCGCCACGCAGACCTTCGCGACCGTCACCCTGCAGAACTACTTCCGCATGTACCACAAGCTGGCCGGCATGACGGGTACCGCTGAAACGGAGGCGGGCGAGTTCTGGTCGATCTACAAGCTTGACGTCGTCGTGATTCCGACCAACAAGCCGGTCATCCGCGACGACCAGGACGACCTAATCTACAAGACGAAGAAAGCGAAGTACAACGCCGTCATCGCACGGGTCCAGGAACTGATCAAGGAGGGCCGCCCGGTGCTGGTGGGTACGACGGATGTCGAGACGTCCGAACTCCTGAGCCGCATGCTCCGGCTGCGCGGCATCAAGCACAACGTCCTCAATGCGAAGGAACACGCCCGCGAGGCGGAGATCGTGGCGCAGGCCGGCCAGTCCAGCACCGTCACCATCGCGACGAACATGGCGGGCCGTGGTACGGATATCAAGCTCTCGCCGGAAGTGCGGGCTGCCGGCGGTCTGGCCATCATCGGTACCGAGCGGCATGATTCCCGCCGTGTCGACCGTCAGCTGCGCGGCCGTGCCGGCCGTCAGGGCGATCCCGGTTCCTCCGCCTTCTATGTTTCCCTGGAAGACAAGCTGATGCGCCTCTTCGGTTCGGAGCGGATCGCCGGCATTGTCGACAAACTGGGTATGGAAGACGACGAGGCCCTGGTGAACGGCATGCTTTCCAAGTCCATCGAGAATGCCCAGAAGAAGGTGGAAGAGAACAACTTCGGCATCCGCAAGCGCCTGCTGGAATACGATGACGTGATGAACTATCAGCGCGAGGCCGTCTATGCCCGCCGCCGCAACGCCCTTTCCGGTGAACGCATCGAGATCGACGTGCAGAACATGATGATCGATACGGCCGACTTGCTCGCTTCCCGCGCCGAAGGGCTGGAGTTCTCCGAATTCGAGGAGATGGTGATGGGCAAGCTTTCGATCGATCTCGGTTTCGATGAGGCGTTCTACGCCAACGCCTCCGCCGATGCCATTTCCGATGCCCTGCGCGCCCACATGGAAGAAGTCTACCGCCGGAGGATGGATACGATGGCCGAAAAAGTCTATCCCTTCATCAAGCAGGTCTTCGAGAAGCAGGGACAGATGTACAAGAACATTGCGATTCCGATTTCGGATGGCCGCAAGATGCTGACACTCAGCGTCGACCTGGAGAAGGCCTACAACACGAACGGCAAGGAGATCGCCAAGGCGCTCAGCCGTACCATCATCCTCTACCAGATCGACGATCATTGGAAGCAGCACCTGCGCGATATGGACGACCTGCGCCAGAGCGTGCAGAACGCTTCCTATGAGCAGAAGGACCCGCTGGTGGTCTACAAGCTCGAGAGCTACAACCTCTTCGCGACGATGCTGGAGGAGCTGAACCAGGGCGCCCTGTCGTTCCTGCTCCGCGCCTTCATCCCGTTGCGTGACGAGAACGAGGCCCGTCCTGCCCAGGCGCCTTCCCGCCGCACGGACATGAGCCAGATGCGTACTCAGCGGCAGGACCTGAGCACGAACGGTGAGCAGAAGGCCAATACGCCGGTCCGTGTCGAGAAGAAGATCGGCCGCAACGATCCCTGCCCGTGCGGATCCGGCCTGAAGTACAAGAACTGCCACGGCAAGAACATGAACTGACAAACAATCAAAAACGCATAATACCATGAGCAATCTGAATCAAAGACTGTCCGACTCCACCCCGAGCGTGAACGATGTGAGCAGGATCTCCGCCGGATCGACCATCCGTGGTGAGATCATCTCCCCGTATGACATCCGTATCGACGGAAATTTCGAGGGCAAGATCATTTCCGACGCCAAGGTCGTCGTGGGCGAGAAGGCCACGATCAAAGGCGACATCATCTGCAACGATTGCGATTTCAGCGGTACGATCGAAGGCAACTTCTATGTGAAGGACACCCTTTCCCTGAAGGGTACCTGCTCCGTGGACGGTGACCTGCATACGCGCCGTTTCCAGGTCGAACTGGACGCCAAGTTCAACGGCAACTGCCGCATGATCACGCCGGAGGAATTCGATGTCCTTACCGGCAGTGCTGTCGCTCCCGAAGCGGCCGCTTATCCTGAGGCGGACATCCCCCCTGTGGCGTCTTCCTCTCCGTTCTCGATCGGTGAGACTCCCGCCGAGCCCACCGCTTCCTATGACGGTATCCCTGAGGCGTAAGCCCTTTTCTTCCTGTAAGTTAAGCGGCGGCCGGAGGTCCTCCGGCCGCGCTTTTTGTTTTATCACCAGACCATCGATCCCATGCGCAAGAGAATCCTTCTTTCCGCTGCCACCCTGCTGGCTTTTTCCATCGCCGCTTCCGCTGCCGTGCAGGACGGCGAGGCCCGGCTGCTCCGTTTCCCCGCCACGAACGGTACGGACATCGTCTTTTCCTATGCGGGCGACCTGTACACCGTCCCCGTTACCGGCGGTACGGCCCGCCGCCTGACATCCCATATGGGCTATGAGATGTTCGCGCGTTATTCCCCTGACGGCCGCAGCATCGCCTTCACCGGTGAGTACGACGGCAACCGCGAAGTCTACCTGATGCCCGCCACGGGCGGAGAACCGGTCCGCCTGACGTACACGTCGACCAACGGCCGGGACGACCTGGGCGACCGGATGGGCCCGAACAATATCGTCATGGCCTGGCAGCCGGACGGAAAGGGCATCGTGTACCGCAACCGCATCGGCGACGGCTTCGAGGGCAAGTTGTGGACTGTCGCGCCGGACGGCAGCATGCCACAGGCGCTGCCGCTGCCCGAGGGCGGCTTCTGCTGCTGGTCTCCGGACGGCAAACGCCTGGCTTACAACCGGGTCATGCGTGAATTCCGTACGTGGAAGTATTACCGCGGCGGCATGGCCGACGATATCTGGATCTGGGATCCGAAGGCCGGAAAGGTGGAGAATATCACTTCAAACGCCGCCCAGGACATCTTCCCGATGTGGATCGGCGATGCCGTCTATTTCATCTCCGACCGCGACATGACGATGAACCTCTTCCGTTATGACTTGCGTTCGAAGCGGACGGACAAGGTGACGGATTTTACGGAATTTGACATCAAGTTTCCCAGTACGGACGGCAGGACCATCGTTTTCGAGAACGGCGGCTTTCTCTACCGGTTCGATCCAGCGGACGGAAAGGCGGTCAAAGTGCCCGTCACGCTTGCCTCTGACGACGTTTACGCCCGGCCGGTGCGCATGAACGTGGGGAAACGCCTGTCTTCGATGGCCCTTTCTCCCGACGGCAACCGCCTGGTTGCGGCCGGCAGGGGAGAAGTCTTCGAGATCCCCGTCGAAAAAGGGGTTACGCGCAACATCAGCCGCAGCCCCGGTTCCAATGACCGGAGTGTGGACTGGAGTCCGGACGGGAAGTATGTCGTATGGATCGGCGACGCTTCCGGTGAGTCGGAGATCTACCGTTACGAGCCGGCGGCCGGGGGAGACCCCGTCCAGTTGACGAAGGACAACGACACCTACATCCGCTCGCTGCAGTGGAGCCCGGACAGCCGGCACATCCTGTACACCGACCGCAAGAACCGGATCGTCGAAGTCGACCCGGAGAGCGGCGCCAAACGGGTCGTGATGCAGAATCCCATGGCGGAATTCTTCGGCGTGGCCTATTCTCCGGACAGCCGCTGGATTACTTATACGCGGCCGGCGGAGAACGAGATGAACATCGTGTATGTCTACAACCTGGAGACGGGCAAGGAATATCCTGTGACGGAGCGCTGGTACAACTCCGGCGCCCCCGCGTTCAGCGAGGACGGAAAATACCTCTTCTTTACGTCGGACCGTGACATCAACCCGACCTACAGCCGGATTGAATGGAATTTCGCCGTGACTTCCATGTCCGGCGTCTACATGGCGCTGCTGGCCGCTGACACGCCTTCCCCGATGCTTCCGACGGATGGCGCTCCTGCTGCCCCCGCAGCGGACGAGAAAGGCAAGGATAAGGCGGCGAAGGAAGCCGGCGATGCAAAACCGGAAGTGCGTGTCGACCCGGACGGCCTGTCCACGCGCATTCTCAAACTGCCGGTGCAGGGTGCGGCCCGCGGGTTCTATTCCGACGGGAAGAAACTGTGGTACAACACGGCGTCCGGTACCCATGTCCTTGATTTCAAGACCGGGAAAGACGACCTTTGTTCCGAGTCGCAGGTGTACTATCGCCGGGGAGACAAGAAGGCGATCGTCCACAAGGCTGGTTCCATCAGCGTGGCTTCTTTCGGCCCGAAGGTCGCTGGCGGCGAGACCGTCTCGACGGCCGATGCCGTCGCCGTCATCGATTATGCGCAGGAGTGGCCGCAGGTCTTCGACGAGGTCTGGCGTGCTTTCCGCGATGGTTTCTACCTGGAGAACATGCATGGCCGCGACTGGAAGGCCATCAAGGAGAAATATGCCGTGCTGCTGCCCTACGTCAAGACGCGGCTTGACCTCAACTACGTGATCGGCGAGATGATTTCCGAGCTGGCCTGCGGCCATGCTTATGTCAATCCGGGCAGTTACCCGAAACCGGAACGGATACCGATGGGACTCCTGGGGGCGAGCCTGAGCAAGGACCGCAAGTCGGGCTTCTTCCGGATCGACCATATCCTGCAGGGCGCCCCGTATGCGGAGTCGCTGCGTTCCCCGCTCACGGAACCGGGCATCGGTGTCCGGGAAGGGGACTATATTACCGCCGTCGACGGCCTGCCTGTGAAGGATGTCGCGAACATCTACAGCCTGCTGGTGGGCAAGGCGGGCGTACTGACGGAACTGACCGTCAACTCCTCCGCCAAGGAAGGCGGCCGCAAGGTCGTCATCAAACCCATCTACGATGAGCATCCGCTGTATCATTTCGAATGGGTGCAGAAGTGCATCCGTACGGTCGAGGAGAAATCCGGCGGCAAGGTCGGTTACATTTACATCCCGGACATGGGGCCGGAAGGCCTGTCCGAGTTCGCGCGCTATTACTATCCGCAGCTGGACAAGGAGGCGCTCATCATCGACGACCGCGGCAACGGCGGCGGGAACATCTCCCCGATGATCATCGAACGCCTGCAGCGTGAGGTGTACCGGATGACGATGCGCCGTACCTCTTCGATGACCGGGACCGTTCCCGAGGGGACGCATACCGGGCCGAAGGTCCTGCTGGTAAACAAGTATTCGGCGTCCGACGGCGACCTCTTCCCTTGGAGTTTCAAGGCGAACAAGCTCGGTACGGTGATCGGAACCCGTTCGTGGGGAGGCATCATCGGCATCAGCGGATCGCTGCCTTATATGGACGGGACGGATGTGCGCGTGCCTTTCTTTACGAATTATGATGCCGCGACAGGGGAGTGGATCGTGGAGAACTACGGCGTCGATCCGGACATCGTGATCGACAACGACCCGGTCCGCGAGGCGGCTGGCGAGGACCAGCAGCTCTTGAAGGCCATCGAGGTCGCGTTGGAGCAGATCAAGGACCGGAAGCCGTTGCCGGGCGTTCCGGCGCCGCGTTCGTTTGAGGACCTGGGACTTCCGCAGATGAAATGATGCGATGAAAAAGACGCTTCTTTTCTTGTTGACCTTCGCCTTTGGCTTGGTGTCGAAGGCGGAGGATCTGCCTTCGCAGCGTCCCGCGCCGGCAGACCGTCTGTTCGTTTCTTCCGCCGTAGAAGCGAAGATCGCGGAGGTACAGCGGCTGCTAACCCATCCCTACCTGTCCTGGATGTTCGTCAACTGCTTCCCGAATACGCTGGACACGACCGTCCATTTCGACGAAGATGCCTGCCGGACCTTTGTCTACACCGGCGATATCCACGCAATGTGGCTTCGCGACTCCGGAGCGCAGATCTGGCCGTATGTGCAGCTGGCTCCGGAAGATCCGCACTTGCAGCGTATGATCGCCGGCGTGGTCAACTGCCAATTTTCGCTGATTTGCATCGACCCGTACGCCAATGCCTTCAACGATGGCCCCACGGGTACGGGCTGGCAGGACGACCGGACCGACATGGACCCGAACCTGCATGAACGCAAGTGGGAGATCGACTCTGTCTGCTATCCGATCCGCCTTGCGTACCATTATTGGAAGACGACCGGCGACACGTCCGTTTTCGGGAGAACCTGGCTGGAGGCGGTCCGGAAAATCCTGGCGACCTTCCGCGAGCAGCAGCGCAAGGACGGTCCTGGTCCGTATCACTTCCAGCGCAGGACCGAAGCACAGCTGGACACCAAATCCAACAGCGGCTACGGACATCCCGTTCGTCCGGTCGGCCTGATTGCTTCGGCTTTCCGCCCCTCCGACGATGCCACGCAGTTCGAATTCCTGGTCCCTTCTAACTTCTTCGCTGTCAGTTCTCTCCGTAAGGCTGCGGAAATCCTGTCCGAGGTCAACCACGAAAGGCGTCTGGCCCGGGCGTGCCGCGCCCTGGCCGACGAGGTGGAGGAGGCGCTCCGCGCATACGCTGTATACGACCATCACAAATACGGCAAAATCTACGCGTACGAGGTGGATGGCTTCGGCAATCATTACCTGATGGACGATGCCAATGTCCCCAGTCTCCTGGCGATGGCTTACCTGGGCGACGTCCCTGCCGATGATCCCGTCTACCGGAACACCCGACGCTTTGTCTGGAGCGAGGACAATCCGTATTTCTTCCGGGGCAAGGCGGCCGAGGGCATCGGCGGCCCGCATGTGGGGCCTGACATGATCTGGCCGATGAGTATCATGATGAAGGCGTTCACGGCGACGGACGACGAAGAGATCCGCTGGTGCCTGGAGACGCTGATGCGGTGTGATTCCGGCACCGGATTCATGCATGAATCGTTCGATAAGGATGATCCGTCGCATTTCACGCGGGAGTGGTTCGCATGGCAGAACACGCTTTTCGGGGAATTGATTCTCAAGCTGATCGCGGACGGGAAGCTCTCTCTCCTCAACTCCCTCCCGCCGCGGTAGGACACACCGGCCGCATCCAGGGACGTTATTCCGCGAAAAAAGGCAGCCGGTTTCAGGCTTTGTTTTAAGGAGCGTAGCGACGAAGGCGGCATCAGCCGCCGTGCCGGAACGTCCGCGAGATGCCGCAGGCATCGAAGCAGTGAGGGCACCGGCCGCAGGCCGCATCCAGGGACGTTATTCCGCGAAAAAAGGCAGCCGGTTTCAGGCTTTGTTTTAAGGAGCGTAGCGACGAAGGCGGCATCAGCCGCCGTGCCGGAACGTCCGCGAGATGCCGCAGGCATCGAAGCAGTGAGGGCACCGGCCGCAGGCCGCATCCAGGGACGTTATTCCGCGAAAAAAGGCAGCCGGTTTCAGGCT